>Ga0310120_10000250_pt1 | contig 44965 bp, 27 predicted proteins | sample CB27_AW_983_MG_FD_203506 | JGI IMG/M metagenome (GOLD analysis project Ga0310120, IMG submission 203506) | Marine microbial communities from Western Arctic Ocean, Canada - CB27_AW_983 | ecosystem: Environmental > Aquatic > Marine > Oceanic | place: Canada: Western Arctic Ocean | collected...
CTGCCAATAGACTTCTACTTCATCTCCTCGCGGTAATTCATCAGTCACATAATAGTCTTCACCTGGTCCACTGCGCACCTGGACATGCTTAGCAGTTACATTGGCCACGTAGGGATAGGGGTCCGCAAATCCGGAATGGACAGAAAGCAGAACGTTACTCAGCAAAATCCAAGCCCGTCCGATGCGCATGACGCGCCTCCTCAAAAGCTAGCACCGATCGCCCATAAGACCGGTAATGGGCTAAGAGTTTTAGTGGAAGGCAGCGATTCGCTTCAAGACCACTTGCAACGCCATGTGCGTGATCAGGCAAAATTAAACATGTTGCCTGCGAAACCAACGTAAACCACGGCAAAAAGTGAAAGATGAGAAGCCAACAACGGGGAAACCCGTTTTAGAACTGATGACCACACTGAGGTCCGGTTTCGGTGAGTGTCAGGATCTCAGGCCCCTCATCGGTCATCAGGATCGTATGTTCGAACTGCGCCGAAAGTTTGCCGTCTCGAGTACAAACCGTCCATCCATCATCACGATCGAGGACCGTATCTCGCACTCCCTCGTTAATCATCGGTTCGATAGTAAAGCAAATCCCCGGATCAATTTTTTGGAAACGTGACTGCTGATTGGGGAAATGGGGAATCGAAGGTTCTTGGTGAAAACGTTTTCCAATGCCGTGTCCCACGTACTCGCGCACAACTTCGTAATCCAGAGAGTGTGCCTTTCGAGAGATGGCTCTACCAATATTCACAATGGGGTCTCCCGGTCCAATTGCATCGATCCCCAAATACAAACTATCGAAAGCACATTGAACCAGCTTGCGAGCCTGTTCGCTGACATTTCCAATTAAAAAGGTTTCTGACTGGTCCCCCAACCAGCCATCCACGATCGTCGTAACATCCAGGTTGACAATGTCACCGTCCTTTAGCACCTCATTTCCAGGAATCCCATGACAGATCACTTCGTTAATACTGGTACAACAACTTTTGGGAAATCCCTGGTAGCCAAGACAAGCCGGAGTATGCCGGTGATCCCGCGTATATTCCAACACCAGTTGGTCGATTTCACCGGTTGTTATTCCAGGTTGGACAAATTGTCTGAGGTGATCCATGACCTGGGCGTTGAACCGCCCTGCGACTCGCATCGATTCACGTTCCATCTCGATGAGACAAAGATTTCTGCGACCGAACAACATGGTTCTAAAATGAGCTTTCCTCGAGTGGTTTCTGCATGGTCACGCCACTGAACCACCCTTTCCTGGGCTAGTTTTTGTTTTCCAAGACTCCTCGAGTCCGACGAACTTGTTCAATTTAACCGACTCACCGCATGTGGGCCAAGTGCTCCAACTGCAAGAAACTCATAAGTGTCCTCAGCTGCTAATCGGTTGAGTATCACCAGAATGACCCAACTCACATGCATCTTGGTTTGAATCGCTGGGACCTTGGATTGCTAGCGTCCGGACCAACGCTGACCGCCGGCAACAAATCGATGGTTCCATTGCTTCCGAGGAAATCAGTTTCCAGGCACATTTCTCGTGTTGGGCAGTTTGGGGTGAATAATGGAGGCAGAGCGTTATCTATCCCGATTGTGGCGCCCGGCACATTTGCGAGATTGGCATTAAGTCATTAGAATCGCGCATCTGTATTCGGCGCAAGCTGTTCCAACTAAGCAACTTATTAAGCAAGAACGAAATCATGCCGCGTTATAATCCCGCCGTGATCGAGCCCCACTGGCAAGCCTACTGGGAGGAACACCGTACCTTTTCGGCTCCTGACATGCCCACTGGCAACAAGTTGTATGTTTTGGACATGTTTCCCTACCCCAGTGGAGACGGACTGCACGTAGGCCATCCGGAGGGTTACACGGCCACTGATATCGTGTGCCGCTTCCACCGCATGAAAGGATGCAGCGTTTTGCACCCGATGGGGTTTGACGCCTTCGGCCTGCCGGCTGAAGAACACGCGATTCGCACCAACACGCCACCTCGAGAATCCACGGATCGAAACATTGCTACATTTCGACGGCAGTTGAAAATGCTCGGTTTCAGCTACGACTGGCAACGGGAGTTCGCAACGACGGATGTCAATTATTTCCGGTGGACACAATGGATATTCCTGCAGTTGTTCGATACCTGGTTTGACGAAAACCAGCAACGGGGTCGACCGATCAGTGAATTACCAATTCCAGCGGAGATCTCTGAGAACGGTGAAAAGGCTGTCCGACAGTACATCGATGAACACCGGCTTGCGTACCAGGGAAACGCTCTGGTGAACTGGTGCCCCGCCCTGGGCACCGTGCTAGCCAACGAGGAAGTCATCAACGGAAAAAGCGAACGTGGTGGTCATCCTGTCGAACGTCTGCCACTTCGACAATGGATGTTGAGAATCACCGCCTACGCAGATCGCCTGGAAAAAGACTTACAGGGCCTTGACTGGTCAGAGAGCATCAAAACACTCCAACGCAACTGGATCGGACGCAGTCAAGGTACGGAAGTGGATTTCTACATTGGCAGCCAGGAGACTTACCGAAAGAGACGCAAAACGTTTCCCCGAAAACCGCCCGACGATGTGCTGCGGATTTACACAACACGCCCAGATACACTCTTCGGTGCAACCTACATGGTTATCGCTCCAGAGCATCCCTTTGTTGAGCGACTGACAAAAGCAGAGCAACGAACAGCAGTGCAAAAATACTGTGAATCGGCTTCGCGCAAAAGCGACTTGGAACGGACAGAACTTGCGAAATCAAAATCAGGAGTTTTTACCGGCTCGTACGCCGTGAATCCCGTCAATGATCAACCGGTTCCCATCTGGATCGCAGATTATGTTCTCGTCAGTTATGGAACCGGGGCCATCATGGCCGTCCCCGCGCACGATACGCGAGACTTCCAATTCGCTCAACAATTCCATCTGCCTATTGTGCCCGTTGTGGATCCAGGTGAGGTGGCAGACGCCGATCGCACAGCGGTGCTTGCTGGCCGGGAGTGCTTTGTCGGCCACGGAACCGCAATCAATTCAGGCGGTTATGACGAGCTTGTCACATCGGAATTCCAAATCCAAATCACTGCCGACTTGGCGGCAGATGGCATCGGCAAACAGGCGGTCAATTACAAACTGCGCGATTGGCTCTTCAGCCGCCAGCGTTTCTGGGGCGAACCCTTTCCCATCTTGCACCAACTTGACAATGATGGAAATCCCACAGGCCTCATACAAGCCGTTCCGGAATCCGAGTTGCCCGTCATTTTACCAAAACTTGAGGATTACAAGCCGGCGGGGACTCCCGATCCACCTTTAGCAAAAGCACCTGACGATTGGCTTTACGTAACCTTAAATGGTCACCGCTATCGTCGTGAAACCAACACGATGCCACAGTGGGCGGGATCCTGCTGGTATTACCTGCGCTTTATTGATCCACAGAATGACCAGGTTTTTGTCGATCCGGCCAAAGAAAGGTCATGGATGCCCGTCGACCTGTATGTCGGTGGCGCCGAACATGCCGTACTGCACCTGCTCTACGCACGCTTCTGGCATAAGGTGCTCTACGACCGTGGCTATGTCAGCACTCCCGAACCATTTCAAAAATTGGTGAACCAAGGCATGATTTTGGGAGAGTTAGAGTTTACCGGCTACCAGGACTCCACAAAAAAGTGGGTCAGCACCGAGTCCCTGGAAACAGAGACTCGGGGACAAAAAGTGCAAAAAGAATCCCGCCAACCCGTGCAACCTGTAACACTGGACATCGACCATGTGGAAAAAAAAGGTGACTCCTTTGTGATAAAAGACAATCCGGAAATCCGGGTCGAAAGCAGATCGTACAAGATGTCCAAGAGCCGTGGCAATGTGGTCAATCCGGATGAAATCGTAACGGAATATGGGGCCGACAGCTTGCGCCTTTATGAAATGTTTATGGGACCGTTGGAAGAGACCAAACCATGGAGCATGGCGGGAGTCAACGGCGTACGTGGATTTCTAGACCGTGCATGGCGAATGATCATCGATGATCGCAGTGAAGAAATTCAATTGAACCCTGCTGTTCAGGACGTGGATCCCGATGAAGCACAGGCTCGCGTGCTACATCGGACCATCAAAGCAGTAACACAAGATCTGGAGAAGATGCATCTCAATACAGCGATTGCCCGCATGATGGAATTTGTCAATTTCTTCACAAAGCAACCGAAGCGTCCTCGCTCAGCCATGAATCAGTTCGTGTTGCTTCTTTCCCCTTATGCTCCTCACATCGCAGAAGAATTGTGGCAAGCCTTGGGTCATGATTCGAGCTTAGCGTATGTATCCTGGCCTGATTATGATGAGTCGATGATGATGGAATCGAGTGTCGAAATTCCTGTGCAAATTAACGGAAAACTCAAATCAAGGACGACAGTTTCCATCGACTGCAGCAAAGAGGATTTGGAGCAAACAGCCCGTTCAGACGAGAAAATTGTCCCCCTGCTGGAGGGTAAACAAATCGTCAAGACCGTCGTGGTTCCAGGAAGAATGGTAAATTTTGTGGTTCGCTGAATTCTGGAAACTGCCACGACCCGGCAGCGAAATCAGTCCCTTACCTGATCAACGCTCCTTTCAGTCGGGCGAGGTTTCACCCACCTTAAAACTTGCCCGCATTTGTCCCCGCACTGCGATCTGGTAAGTGCCGCCCTAGGATTCGCATCGGCTTGCTGGCTTGCTGGCAGTGCAATGCTTTCGTCGCCTAAGAGTTTTCCAATCTTATCTGCTCTCGAAGCTGGTTGCAGCCCATTCTATTTGCAGAACTAACCGGCAGCGACAATCCACTATTTGCCGCATCAACATTCACCTTGTCCCTTAACAAGAGTTTCGCTATTTCTTCACCGTTGGAAAAGTCGCTCTTGCAGCCGGCATGTCATTTTTGCATTCGCAACCTGAACACGGAATTTCAATCCATGCCCGTCGCTCGATTTGACGCCACTATTGTTGTCCTCGCAGCGGGCGCGGCTGCACTGCTGGTGCTTGGCTACTTGCCAGGACCCAGTTCTGCCCAGATGGTCAACCCCGGGGGCTATATGCCGCAGCTCAAGGGTCCGCAGCAACGTACTGCACGGGATTACATCAACGAGCACGGTCCCGTATTTGCGCCGCGGAATGCGCCATTGGTTACAGACGTCCGAATCACTGGTAAACGGACACATTCGGAAACGAAGATCCGTTCATTCATCACCACGCGTCCCGACCGACCCTATGACCCCGAGGCCATTCAATCGGACGTAAGACGTTTGATGTCCTCCGGCATGTTTCACGATGTACGCACCTACGATCAGTACAACGCTCAAGGAGTCTCCGTCACGTTTGAAGTCTTTGAACGACCGACAATTCGTCGAATTTTGTATTTGGGCAACAAGAAGATGAAAGACCGGGTGCTCGCCAAAGAAACCGGCTTGACAGAAAATGAATCGCTGAACCTCTACACAGTCGAAGAAGCCCGTAAAAAGATTGAACAGTTTTACCAATCTCGCGGCTTTCCCCGAGCAACCGTCGACATTGCCGAAGGAAATCGACCCGGTGATCGGAACGTAGTTTTCGTCATTAATGAAGGCAATCTCCAGCGGGTGTGGAAGACAACTTTTGAGGGAAACACCTTTGCCACCTCTCAACGTCTGAAAACAAAAATTGAAACAAAACGTGGTTACTTTTTGTTCATCAAAGGCCGCTTTGACCGAAACAAATTGGACGCTGATGTCGAGAAATTGACAGACTACTACCGCAGCTTTGGGTTCTTTCGCACCCGGATTGATCGCGAGTACCAAGTAGGGCCTTCGGGAAAATGGGTCTCAGTAAGATTTGTCATCAACGAAGGACCACGATATGACGTCCGAAATGTGTCTTTTATCGGCAGCACGAAGTTCAGCACAAATGTGTTGGAGGATTTTTTGAAACTAAAGGAAGGCGATCCTTTTGTGCGAGCAACGTTGAACCGTGATCAAGCCACCATCAAAGATATTTACGGTAGTCACGGATACATATTTGCGGACGTGCAAGCCGAACCCCGCTTCCTCGAAGAACCGGGTCAGCTGGACCTGGTGTACAAAGTCGATGAAGGCGAGATCGTGCATGTTAGAAACATCAATGTGCGAATTGGTGGTGACTACCCACATACCAAAACAACTGTCGTTAAGACACGGACGGATATTCAACCGGGAGATCCGTTTGACATCCGGAAAATCCGAGCCTGGGAGCGCCGGCTCAAGGCGTCTCAGTTATTTTTAACCGATCCGTCCCGGGGGCTTCATCCGCGGGTGGTGGTCAAGCCGGTGGAAGAATCAGCCAACCGATGAGCGTGCAAACGGTGAAATATCGAGTCCTTCGCAGTACAGCCCTGTGGGTGTTGTTTCTCAATGGCTGCGCAAATTTTTCTTCACAGTCCGAGCAGTTTACTCCCCCTTCGCCGGTGACGGGTGAGCCAAGCACGGTTGAACAACCCTACGTGGTTCGGGGCCAGGATTCCAATTTCACGAGTCATAGGTTCAACGAACTGACACCAGGAACCAACAATCATCACCGCTACGCCACAGTTCCCTCCGGCCAGCCACTTTCAAATTCCCAGGGAACCCTTCTTCCGACAACGCAATTCTCGACTCCAGACCCCTACGCTACCACTCCGCAACATTGGAGTTCGAATACACCGCAATACACGGCTGTGCCTCATTACTCGTCCACTACAGACTCAGCCTCCAGACAATCGCCTTTCCTTCCGACTTCACCCACAGGTGTTGGTGGATCTACCTACACACCGCCCTTGGCCTCCCGTCCGCTGACAGATCCTGTGAACTCTGCAAGCCAATTCGCTCCGTCCTCAGGGATCAGCGCTGCACCACGAGTTGGTATCGGTGCCGTTTCCCAAACGGAACGCCTTCCACCCCCACCGCCCAATAACTACACGCAGGGCCCTGTTTCGGAAACGCTCTCATCCCCCGAAACCGTTGACAGTCGGAGCCTAGCACCTCCGTCACCCCTGCTCTCGTCGCCCAGTCTAGGCCCCAACCCCTACATGGAAGCCGATATTGACGTACTGGTCCAGGAAGCCCAGACGGGACGTTTCATGTTTGGTGTGGGTGTCAACTCGGACGCTGGAGTGATCGGTAATATCGTTGTCGATGAGCGTAACTTTGACCTCTTTCGCGTTCCTCGCAGTTGGCAAGAGGTTGCCAATGGCACGGCCTTTCGAGGTAGTGGACAGCAATTCCGACTGGAAGCGTTGCCGGGCACCCTGGTTCAACGCTACACCGCCAGTCTCACCGAACCTTATCTCCTCGGTACCCAGGTCAGCTTCAACATGAGCGGATTTTACTTCGACCGTCGTTTCTTCGATTGGGATGAAGAGCGACTGGGGGGACGACTAGGATTTGGGTACCGTCTCACTCCGGACCTTTCATTAGGAATGACTCTTCGAGCAGAGCAAGTCAACATTCACGATCCAAAGGTCCTGGGTGTACCGGAATTGGATGAGGCACTTGGTAAGAGCAATTTGTTTGGAACGCGAATGAAAGTTTCTCACGATACGCGTGATATACCCTTCGCTCCGACGGAGGGTCACATGCTTGAATTCAGCTACGAACAGGTCTTGGGAACCTACGATTATCCACGGGTGACGGCTGACTTTCGGCAGTATTTCCTGATCCATGAACGTCCAGACTCCTCAGGCCGACACACGTTGGGATTCAGTCTTCGCACGGGAGTCACGGGGGCTCAAACCCCCATTTTTGAAAATTTCTTTGCCGGTGGATTTTCTACCATCCGCGGGTTCGACTTCCGAGGAGCTTCGCCCGTCGTGGGGACGGTAACCGTGGGTGGTGAATTTCAATTTTTGGGGTCTGTGGAATACCTGTTCCCACTCACCGCCGATGACATGCTAAGAGGCGTTGTGTTCGTCGACTATGGTACCGTTGAAGAAAATATTGAAATCAATTCAAAAAATTACCGTGTGGCACCCGGGTTCGGAATGCGACTTTTCGTGCCCGCCATGGGACCAGCACCAATCGCATTGGATTTCGCATTTCCCATTGCCCAAGCCCAGTTTGATGATGAACAAATCTTCAGTTTTTTCATTGGGTTCGGTCGGTAACCTGAAAACAAAATCGAGCGACTGGATTGATCTTTACCAGCGGGCCGTTAATCTCTCACTAGCCGCACGTTGATCCTTAGCGGAACATTTATTTCCGGTCGGTCACGGGCCTGCCACACATTTCACTCCGGGCTGACGCAGATTGGCAGCAAACCAAAGGGCCTCTCGGCAAAGAGGTACCTGCAAAATATTTCAGGTCATTGATCCGGGTAAAATCCTTGATTCGGGTCGGAATAGGCAGAATTTCATTATTGTCCCGTAATGCTACGAGGCAGTCGGTGGGCACGGTATAAACCCGAGTAAACAACGTTTTCAGCACCGGTTCCCTCATCCGGCCAAGTGTCATTTGGTGCACTTTCACCTATCCTGAGAGCCTTTCACGACTCGCTGACACAAACCCTTCTAAGATAAACTGTTACTTTGAACGTGGGACAAACAAGGTCGGAAAAATAGCGCTGTTGTGCTCAATCCGGCATCGGCTGACGATCGTTTATCGAGGGCACCCGGAAATCGAGGAAGTACACGATGTCCATGATCACCGTCTGCTGCCCCACCTGCTCCCAGCGATTCCGGGCTAATTCATCGTACCTGGGACAGCAAGTACGCTGTCCAAACTGCATGAATGTTGTGACCCTTCACGCCCATGGGGAAAATCTCCAAAGCAACCAAAGCGTTGATTTCCAGAGCGACCAACAACCTGCCAGCAAAACACCTTCTGTGCATCTCCCAAAACACAGGCGATCCAGCCGGGCCGTTGAAACCCTTTTGCCTCCAAGAGTCGCGGAGGAAGCCCGTCCATCGCATTCCGTCAGATTGCGTGACCGACCGGTGCCCGGTGACCTTTTTCCGGCGCAGCAACACGCCCTCGCGAAAGAATTGATCGTTCGTTCAACTCAAGAAGCAGACAACAGAAGTTCGAGAGAGTTTCAATTACGAGCACCCCAGCCGGGGAAGAATTCTCGTTTTTGGAAAAACCTGACGATGTGGCTGATATGCACTCTGATCCTGCTGGTAACAACTTTCCTTTTGGCGAAGCTAAGCATTTGACGAGAGAATTTCTGCACCCAGCGCATAGATTTCTTCCGCATCCAATACCAGATCGTTTCTTTCGAAGAGTCGCTGAATGGCTGTTTTGTGAATTTTCATTTTCAAGGCCCCCACTCCAATCGCCCCGTAGCAGACAATTCCATCGCGGTCGACACCCTGGTCCATTACGTCGACTTCTTCCATTCCCAGCGGTGGCACAGCATTCAAATCAACCGCGACTTGCAGGTGCTTCGCTTGGACGCGTACTGATTGGGGCAGTAGCAACGTTCCCGGTGAACCCGCAGCGATGACCACCGCACTACCGTCTAATGCCTGGAGCAACAAGTCATTGGTCCCCGTCTGAACGGGATGTAAAACACACTCCGAAAACGTCGACTGAACAGTTTCGCACACCTCCTCAGCACGTCGAAGAGATCGAGATCCAACTTGGATTTCTGCTCCTTGGGATGCCAGAAGCCGCACCACACGACGGCCCACAGGCCCAGTAGCTGCCAGCACTGAGACTCGGGCCTGACGAAGATTCACGTGCTTTCCTGCAGCCAGAACAGCAGCGGCTGCCGTGGTGTTTGATCCGTTTGAATCCATCATGACTGAAACCCGCATCGGACCAAAAAACGTCTCCTGTACGGCCTGTAACAGAGCTTCACCTTGAACCACATCCGTGCCCCCGACAAAAATGGCTGTGTCTTTCAGTTCTTTCGGACCGCGAGTGAAAATGGTTCCGTGAACCATTTCCTGCACTTGATCAGGTGACACGGAACCATGACGAAGTAGATGATCCACTTTCGAATCCACCGCGACAACGGCGTCGAAAACGCTCGGATGTGGGTCCGAATCCAATTGGAGAAGAACACGGGATCGAGTTTCGGAGGCTTTCCGGTGATTCATGATGCTGTAGCAGCCTGAGGAGACGGAACAATTAGTCAATCATGTGGAACAAGAAATCGCTTACCACGACAAAGTCAAGAGATTCATCATTCGCCCAGAATATGCTACCAACGAGGCCGTGTCACGCCAGGCAACGAAGAAACGACAAAAGGTCCCACGGCGGGACCTTCTGTCGCCTAGATACAAACCATCTATGACACCCCCAACAACATTCAGCTGAAGGGGAATCGTTTTTATTGACCGGGAATCAAAAGCCGCGGAAGGGGTGAGCCGCGTCTTCCTTGCCGGAAACCACTTCATCTACGGAAGGTTTCCCAGCCATTGCACTGGCAATGGCTTCCTTGGTGGCTTGATAGTTATAGTCATAGATCTTTTTGTCGTCTTCCGCCTGCCAGTGGATGAAAACACCACAAACGATTACTAAATCCTCGCACTGATCTTTGGGAATGACTCCCGACTCAACAGAATCAGCGACTGCTTTTGCCACGGCCGCTTGTGCCGGGCCAAACATTTGCACAGCTTGCTTCTGTCCTTTGATCGTGACTTTGGTGATCATCACCGTAGCAGGCTTCACCGCCAGATTAGGCGTAAGGACCGCCAGTAAGTTGGAGTGTCCTTCGCTCTGACGTGCCAAAGCGTTGGCAAAGGCAACTCCGACGGGGCCGTCTTTGTTGCCAATCAACAAGTCGATATGAGCAATTTCGTTTCCGTCTCCCGACAGGGCTTCACCAATAAACATCGACATACAACATTCTCCGTAGCTTCGAGGAAATACCTATCCTGATCCTAGATCCAAGGTAGTGGCCGTATACCACAAAACGAAAAACTAACATACGCCCCGTCGAATGCAAGGACCCTCTGTACGAATTGGCCTTCCAGAGACCGGTACGGACAGGGAGGCCCGTTCATAGCCGGTGCTAAGTTGGGAGAATTCGGTAGCAGAGCCAAGAAATAAAGCGACCCCTGGTGTCACGGTCCCAGGGGTCGCTCTCTTAGAGACTGGTATCCAGAGATCTAATGAACAATCTTCAGCGGGCGAGTCGCGGCGATTGTCTGAAACACCTCCAAAAGGTCGGCAGAATAGTCACTGACCGATTGCCCACCCGGAATGCTAAAGTGGGCACCACCAGTGATTTCTGCCACTTCATCCATCAGAAACGAATCCGCATTCGCTCCCAGACTGATGGTAACGATCGGGTAACCCGCAACTGCACAAAGTTGCGCCTCATCGCGTACGTACTGGTCGGCTGCTTCGGTATCGACTCCACCGTTCACCCAGTTCGCGTTACCATCGGTCATCAGCACGATCATTTTAAAGGTGCCTGCACGCGCGTTATCTTGCAGTTCTTCGCGAGCTTTCTGCATCCCACCGCCAATGTTCGTCCAACTGTGGTAGTGGCCAGCCTGACGATGGTGAGCGATGTACTTGATCAATTCAAAATCGTCGGTCAAGGGGCTTTCCAGCGTTCCATTTCCGGAAGCCGAATTGTAGACAGACAAGCCGATATAGTCCTCGGTGTTTGCAGTCGCCACATAATCGACAAACACGTCGACCGATTCCTTGACTGCAGTGAGAGGCTGTTGGCGACACATCCACAATGAATCGTGCTGGAGAACTTGTGTTTTGAAACGGTTCCAAAAGTCGATCAACAGGAGTGTTCCAAATTTATGTCGATAACCCGCTGCCTTGACGTGGTAATCGTAATACGACGTATGGGCAGAAGATGATTCGCGGCAAAATTCGATAAACTGACCCCAACTTCCGCTAGCATAGGGATATGAAATCTCATGAAGGCCCAAACCTCGGGCAATGGTTTCGTTGTTGTAGAAATCAAATCGTTCTGTTTTGCCTTTCATTTTGAGTCGTACCTGACAAACCGTCCAACCACTGAAGCGGTTACCGGAAAATGTGCCGCCCGTCGAATTCGGGTAGAATGATTCCGCATACCGCCTTGAACCGTTGCGAGTGAAGTAAAGTTTGACCTGTTTAATCGTATCAGTCCCAGTAATTTCAACCGAACTACCCCGCCAGGTCACAGAAACAGGTGTTGTTTTCCCTGGAATCGTCACGTAGCCGGGGGTAAACGGTAGATTTCCGTAGACGACATTGCCCAAGTCATCCCACATCTCTTCGATATTCATCTCGACGGCCGTCTGACCAAGGTTGGCAATCGCCGGTAGTTCGCTGTCGTCATTCATCGAAGCCGAGAGGTCGAGCACAACAACCATGTCACGGGGTTGGTACATGGCGGTCGCGGATGCCTTGACTTGGAATTTCTCGTAGTGCAAAACTGGTGCGAAAAAAAGCGGCAAGTCGTTATAACGCATGCTGACGCGAACGCCTGACGGATTTTCCAAAGCAGGTTCCAGCTCTCCGGACTCGGAATTCCAGTTTCCAAATTTGACTTCAAGGTCCTCCTCGTGTTCCAACAAAAAAGCTGCAATCTGTTCATCGAATTGGTCTTCGTCAAGCGTGACCCCGTTCGTTCCGATGGGGTTTCGCAACAGATACTCGGCCATTTTCTCGCTCGCTCCTGTTGCACCCTCAACAAGACCGCCGGCGGCAGCTAACGCCGCCGCATCCACGGAGCGTTGCAGTTCCGTTTGCATCGAAAACATGAAACCAGTGTCTACCGCAAACGCGACCATGCCCACCAAAATCACCATCAGCATCGCAGAAAGTACAAGAATGTTCCCACGTCGGACAGGAAGCGGTGTCCGGGTTAAACTACGACAGGGGCGCAGAAAATGTGTGTGCCTTCGCATGGCGAGTCTCCACGAGGTATAAAGGGAGGCCAGAACGACCTGACGAAAAGTAATCGAAGAGAAGAGAAAAGAAGAGAAGAAAAGACGGATCTCGCAAGGGACCATCAAAACATATCTTACAGCTGACAGCAACGTCATGGTTTTCTTCAAAAAATCGTGTTTTAATCTTCCCCTTTTCCCGCAGTAGGCTCTCGATCCTGTATGAACGGCAAGATCATCATCGCCGGGGCAAGTGCTCGTGCCGCTGCTTTCTCGGCCCAAAGATCGGGATTTGAACCTTGCACGGTTGACTTGTTCGCTGATAGCGACCTCGTGCGTTTCTTCTCCGCAACACGAGTCGCCAATTATCCCTACGGAATTGCCGAGGCCATCGGAGAGCTACCTCCGGGACCCTGGATGTACACGGGGGCTCTGGAAAATCATCCCGACTTGATTGATGAAATTGCCCGTCAGAGACCTCTCTACGGAAACGCTGGAAAACGAATCCGTCAAGTGCGGAATCCCCGCCGAATGGCGGAAGCCTTCCGAGATGCTGATCTGCTCTACCCCGACATCCTGAACCACCTTGATCAAATCCCCCACCACCCAGGCTGGCTGCGCAAACCCTTCCAGTCCGCAGCTGGTCGACACATTGAACCCCTGCGACAGCATCACCGAGAAAACAGAAAGTTTTATTATCAACGTCAGATTCAGGGCTGGCCTTGTTCTGCCGTTTATATCGTCTCCTGCACGACAGCACGTTTGCTGGGTGTTACTTACCAGTTGACCGGGTGCGATTGGGCCGGCGCTGCTGCGTTTTCCTACGCGGGCAGCATCGGTCCGGTGCAACTCGAACGGAAGATCCGAAAACAGTTTGAGCGAATTGGTGAGACGCTTCGGTCCGTATTTGCTGTGCGCGGGTTAATTGGAGTCGACGCAGTGATTGCAAACAACCAGGTTTGGACAGTCGAAGTCAACCCGCGCTACACCGCATCGGTTGAAATTCTGGAACGGGCCGGCCGGACTGACCTTATCTCTCAGCATGCTTCCGCATTCGGCTTGCACTGTGACGTCACGCCATGTCGAGCGGATACTTCAATGATGCATGGAAAAGCTATCTGCTATGCGGAGAAACCTCTGCTAATAACCCGTCCGTTCCTGGACTGGGTTCAGACAATCAACCTGGAACACGGAACTTGGCCTCAGTTGGCCGACATCCCGAAGGTCGGCAGCTCGATCGGTAAGGGACAACCTGTGTTAACGGTCTTCACTTCAGGAACTGATCTCGAGCAGGTCGAAAACCAACTCCAGTTGAAGATGGTGGCACTAAAACAGCAACTCAACAAATAGTAATTTTGCAAAAGTTGCAACTGGCAATGGCTCCAGTTTTTCAAAACCCCTACTTGAAAGTAGTCCAACGTCTCAGGCAGGGATCGATGCTTCAAGCACCAACTTTCCGGAAAAACCAGGCTGTCGCGAAATCCAATCTTCTGAAATGCTGAAGATCACCGTGGCAATCAGTAGTCAGACCTCCTCAACCGCAGTCGCATTGTCCCAACGCAAACCTGATTTCCCAAATCATTCAAGACCGTCCCTTGGTGTGACGTCGATCGGAGGTCTCCATGGCTTCTTCGAGCTCTTTGCGAGTAGGTTTCCAGCGGCGGCCGGCGAGAGCCGGTTCAAAATCAGGTTGCCCAGCCAGCCTGGCAATTGCCTTCATTGCCTGAATCGTCGTCCGATTCGCTACCTCATGCTCATTTTTTTCGTCATACCATTCAGACAAATCGATTGGATCACCGAAATGGACGCGAACTCGCGCTCGCATTAGAAAAGGGCTGTGGGCCGACTTGTCGAAGGGCGCCCCTTCGATGTAACAAGGAACAAGCGGTACTCGAGTCCGCAAAGCAATCAGTGCTGCTCCTGGCCGAACAGGTAAAAGAAACTGATCGGACATGTTGATACGTCCCTCAGGAAGCATTCCCACTAACGATCCCTGTTTCACATACCTTATCGCTTGCTTCGTTGCCGCTGTGTCAATGCCCGACCGGTTGGTCGGAATCACTTGTGCCGGGACAAGAAACCACCGGAAAGCATGATGCAACACATATTCTTTGGCAACCATCCAATGGACCCGACGCGTTCCTACGGCTACTTGTATGAAAAACGGATCAACCGAAGTCCGATGGTTGGTGACAATGACCGCCCCTTGATCTGCTAGAAGTGAAACCGGTCGAATGACGGTACAACGCCATTGCACACGTGCAATTAGCATGGCCAGTTGATAAAACACCCAATGAAGGAGAGGGTAGGGTGCGCGGAGCACACACCAGAACAACCAAGTCAACAGGGTGAAGACCACCAAGGAAATCAGCACCCAGGCGTAGAAGTCGGCATTCATTCGAAATCAGGACACCTGTCAGGAATTTTGAAGAAAAGAATAAAACTTACCAACTCTAACCAGGCGAAAAAACAGGCATCGCAAAACCGATGAAGGACAGGGAGACGGCCTCACAGGCCCCGGGCATTCGTTCCGTCAATCTCCTGGTTCTGCTGGCCGTTTACGGTATCTTTCGCAGCGTTGCAGTGTGAACTATACAATTTTAGTTTGGGGGCAAATGATCATCCGTTCTCAAGCAATTGGCATAGTCTAGAAATTTTTCACATCGCGAGACAGGATCAAAGTGGAAATCACTGTTGCCAAGTCGATTCATAGGGCATTTCCGTGAAAGCATCGAAAGACGACGCCACTACGCTGATCGGGGTTGTTAGTGATACCCACGGACATGTCCCTTTTGCCATGGATGCTGTGCGAGTGCTCGAACCGTTCGGCGTGGAGCAGATAATCCATTGCGGCGACATTGGGTCAGCCAGTATACCAAGCGTCTTTTCCAAGTGGCCCACCCATTATGTGCTGGGAAACGTTGACCGGGATACAGAGCAACTAAACGATGCCATTCAATCTGCCGGAGCAATCCTTCATGGACGGTTTGGAAAAATCGAACTTCGAGGTCGCAGACTGGCATTTATTCATGGAGACGATACTTATCTTCTTCAGAGGGAAGCCGTTAGCGGAAAATGGGACTTACTCTGTCATGGACATACCCACATGGCACAGCGGAAATTCGTGGGCAACACCCTGGTCCTGAATCCCGGAGCACTTTATCGGGCTCGCCAACACACTGTTGCCATCGTCGAGTTCCCTCAACTCGCGGTGCACATCCTCACCGTGTGACCGTTGGTCGCTGTGTAGGCCTGACGTTCACTACGCGTTACCCAGCTAAATGGCTAATCCGGTTCACCGGTGCAAACTCTTCGGTCGGTTGCGATACGTAACGATAGGACATCAGATAGGCGTCCTCCGTCGCGTCTTCATAAAAATCACGAAGTACGTTTGTCGCCCGAAAACCAAGATTTCGAAAAAACAATTGAGCTGATAGATTGGTTTCTCTTACCTCGAGCAAAACTTTTGTTCTACGTTGAGGAGAAAGCTTGCCAATCAGCTTTTGCACCATTTGGGCTCCCACTCCCAAACGCCGAAACGCTGAACTAACGGCAAAATTCAGAATGTGCAACCGTGTTTTGTGCAGTTCATAGATCATCAGCCCGACGACTTGTTGATCATATTCTGCAACCATCCCGATGCAGTTTCGCTGTCTCAAACAACGAATAAAGTCATCTTCCGACCAAGGGAATTCAAAACTGGATGATTCAATGTTTAAAACTTCCGGCATGTCGCGCCGGATCATCCAGCGAATGTGGACGCATAAATCTTGTTGGGGGTAAGAGTTGATGAGAACCTCCCTCCGTGTCGGCCATCCAAAACGAGTGCGATACCGTATCAAAACAGCCATAACCTGCCAAGACGAAATAAGAGATTGCGTCATGTGTTTCGGCAGGAAGTGGTCCACGTTGCACCTACATTCGTCCACCGCTAGCATGGCCCGGGTGAATCTGGCTGGCAAAGCGGGCTCGCAATATTTTTTGATTAGAAAGATAAAAAATATTTCAGGGGTCGGTCGTGCAAAAAGAGGGGTGCCTGTGAGGCGGACCCTGAAGGACGTGACGTCTGATGAGACAAACGCAACCGTGTTGTCTTACAGAATCACGTCGAATCGGAACGAGGTGCTCCGGGAAGGAAACGATTCGTGCCAGCGCCCGCACAGATCTATGTAAAAAGTGGTCTCATCATGCCTTACGCCCGCCGGGAAAGCACAACTGGCCGTCGGGGTCGCAACCAGGTTACTAACCAGATAGGTATCCTGGCGGCATACAGAATGCCCACCAAAATGATTACCAGTCCCAACCAACGGGGGTTCAACCAGAGCCACCAGACAATGCCCACGAAGGACATACTCAAGAAAGGCCACCGAAACCACAAGCGTTTGACGAACGACTCCCAGACAGGCCTCCAGCGGATTCCAAAAAATGTGACCACGGCCAAGCTAAAACCGATCAGATATCGCTGGTATCCAAACCGAGGCTCCAATGGGACGAGAGAGAGATTGATTGTTCCTTCCCCGCCTTGATACGTCAGGCGCGTAACATTTTCTTTCTGAAAGTTGCTTGGCCTGGAATCCTGATTACCCAACAGGTCTTCGTCAGTCGAAGAGCCTAGCTGCTCTAGAATATTCTCGGTCCCCAGATGCCTCGCCATGGACAACTGTTTTCGTTCCAGGACTTCCAAATCAGCCCCCTCCACTTCGAATCCGGGCGAATGGTCAGCAAGTTGTAATGTTAACATTCGTTGTGCTTTTACATAACGTCGTGCCCACACCTGATACCAGCGTGTGATGTCTTCAATCGGTTCTTCCGCGATGACATTGGATGTCAGGTCCATCAATTCTGACATTCTCCTCAATCGCAAAAGTTTTTGACGCTCGGCGCTGATTCCTTGCGTCTGCCGGAGTTCATCAGCGCTGCATCCATTGACTGTCCACAGCGTCCTTTGGACTGGCACCTCTAGTATTTCGGGAACCGCAACTTGGAAAGTGGAACCCCGGGAACTCGCTCGAACCGCTTTTCCCTCAAAAACGACTTCAATTCGTTGAGGCAATCGTTGCAGTCCCAGAAATATTTTCACTTGCTGGTTATCCAACACCTCTGTCCTTGCGGGAAGTTCTGCCACCGTGACGTGTACTAATTTGGCACGATCAGGCAGTTGAAGAACACAATTGTCTCGTCCCGCCGGGTCCAAGTAAAAAAAGACACTGCCGTGATAGTTGTTGTCGTTGCGCACGTTGACATGGATATCCACTAAACGCAACTGTGGTACACCAGCCATTCCTTCACGCGGTCGTATTTCGGCGTGAAGATCTTCTCCGGTTACCGCATAACTCATTGATTGGTCGTCGGGGGGTGACTCGGAGAGAAACCATTCCGGCAATCTAACGGGTTGTAGCCGGCTTTTATCCCAACGGATAATCTGTCCGTCAACCTGCTGAGGAAGAACGACGTAATGGGTACGCTGGTGATCTACAAAGGGCACGACATGTGGCAGGTGAATTCGCTGACCGGGCGGAAATTGTAGAGGAATCTGAAGATGGATGGTGCAATCTTTGGTACAAGGTTTTGAAAGTTTTACGGAAAGTCGCCGTCGCCCCGTACCGGGAATGTCAAATATCGCTGTTTCGCAGGAAGCCTCCGAGGTGATTTCGCTTCCGCAGACAGCGGGCAGAGAAAAATCTACGATATCGACAATTCCCTGATTCACTGACAGCCTTAGCAATAACTGCATCCACCATTTGCCGTCGCGAGGGTACATCGTACTAACTTGTACGGATTGAATTTCTGGCTCGTCTGCCAGGACACGCAGAACAGCAACTGTCCCGGCTGTCTTTGCCTTCCAGTGCGCCACCTTCAAATACTTGTTCCAAGCGGTCCCTTCCATTGGAACCCGTTCGACTGTCTCAAGACCATCGGCATCAGTGACATCCACGCGAATGCCGGGCTGACGGAAAACTTCCAGTTCCAGTGCCAACAACTGCGAGTTCAACAACTGGATGGCAGGAAGTTCAAGGCTTTGATCGGATCCGTAGCGACGCCGAGCACGCAAATACAAGCGATGGGATTCACGTGTTGGGCGACCCAAAACTATATTGAGACGATTGTTTTCATCGAGCGTCCAGCGGACAGGGACCGTGCCGGAGGAGTCGTTGATTTCGACCTTCTCCACCTCCAATCCCGCAGGAACCGATAGTTGGTGCTGCGCCAACATTCCATCTGTTTTTACCACATCCACTCGATGGTCCAACACGGCATGCTCCGCATGACACATTACGGTCACGTGTTGCTCGGAATCCGTTTTACGCTCCTGGGGTGCGACAGATATCGTCCACTCCTGATCATCTTCCATGGAATCAACAAGAACAAACTGTGGCAGTAGCTCTTCGGTTCCCCATTCACGCATGAATTCCGTTGCCGCAATTCTCGCGAGATTTTCACCACCATGCAGTTGGTACGTCAGTTCACGATCAACCGACACCGCAAGCAAGCGACGTGTCACGTTCCCGACGGCGTTGACGCGAGGAAACAACAGGTTGCCGATACCAGACGTGTCCGTCATTAGAAAACGGGCATTGATCGTCACCTGATCCTCAGTCGTCGGCTTCAGTACAAATAAGATGGTTGGGGATTGATCCGATTCAATTTGAACTCGTTGCACGGGAGAGTCATCTGCCATAGGTAACAATCTCAACCGAGGATCGGCGCGGATTTCAAGCGCTCCGATTCCGCTTTCAGTGACGTCGTAACTGAATTTTGCGTCGAGAATCACAGACCCGGGGCGGATCTTGAGCCAGACAAGTTCTTTCACATCAGCTGTTCCGCGAATGGTTCCTTGTCCCATCCCCTGGGACCACCGAAAAGCCAACTTCCGAATCGGCCCCAGTTCAGCCTTGACTCTGCCGGTGTCTGGAGCCAACTGCAACCGGCCACGTGCCGTGGGAATGTCGATCAGCGGAGCGTCCGGTGGCAATTCTACGTCGAGCGTTGCTGAAGGTATTTTAGGAATCTGTACTTCCCACCCATGCAACATCTCTGATCCGGGAACTACCGGCCGGAAGGAGAGTTCCAGAAGATAGTTTCCGGGCTCTTCAACGAGCAAACGGATCAGCTTGTTTTCTTCATCCCATTGGGGCCGAATCGGTCGTCCATCAAGCCTTGCTGAATTTTCGACAAGGTGGACCTCTTCTTTTTGAAATGGAATCCCCACAGTGACCTTCCGGGACATTGTCCCCAGCTTGAAAAAAACCTTGAGTTCTACAACGGCCAACCTTCTGTCGGGCAATTCCCAATCCAGTTTTGCGCGGTAATTAGCACCTTGAATGTTCCACCTGGGATGAATTCCATCGAGAGACTGACCCAACTCGTGCAGAGTTCGATAGACCGGTTCAGGGACGTAGTAAGGTCCCTTGGAATCCCCTTGCTCATCAACGGGGACGAAAATCTTAAAAATCTCGGGGGATGTTGTCTCAACAGCCTGCAAAACATCCCTCTCCCGTACCACACCCGGAACCGTTGTCAGCAGGAAACACACCAGGAACATCCGCCCTAGCAACGGCGTCTGCCCACCCGAAGAGGGCGTGTCCGGAAGTTTCGGAGAGAGGTGGCGCGACCCGGTCATCCCAACAAACACGGCAAAAAATCCCCCCAAAAATGTCCCTGGGAGGAGGTACCCCGTCATCGGCACCAGAGGATTAGGAACCAGCAATGCAGTCACGACAGCCACCCCCAGTGCGAATAACCAATGAATTGGATCCAGCCTGACCAACCACCACACCAGGGCAGTCGTTATCAACAAGAACAACCATCCACAGGCGGCCACGGCTCGCGTGTTATAGAAACTCAGCGGTGTCAAAACGCTGGTCCGGATCTGCTGTCGCTCTATCGACGCGTTTTGATCCAGATTCAATCTTCCTGCTTGAGCAGACGCAACTCGACGCGATGGGGCAGGCGTTTCAGCAGTTCGCACCAAGGGACCAAACAAACGAGTTTGCCAGGTCCACTCCCGAGCATCCTGCTGGTTCCTCGGGGCATTGGCCCGATAACCAGCGGGCAGGTTCACCGTCCATTGCCTATGCAAGATGGAAATATCCAATTCAATTTTGGGTGCAGAGAGCTCATTCCACCAACCCAAGGATTCGCCGGAAGTCACCATTTCAAATGTGATTCTCGGAGTTGGGACGTCGACAGGCAGGTCGAGTACCAGTGGCACAAGGGGGTCCCAGCGATCGAGTGCCACTTCCTTGTTTTCCACCACTACCCGTTGAATTACAACTTCGGCAGGAATCCGGACTGCTATACTTCGTTCACCTCGGTTGTCCAACTGGTAGTCGAGGTCATGAATTGCCCGTCCATCGGTGGCGAGGTGCGTCACAAGATTGGAACTCCGTACCCACGCATCGAATAACAAGGCCGTACTCTTTTGCGGACGGATGGTAACGTTACACCGTCCGGAATCGATTGCAATTTGGGTCGCATCGTAACGATACACGGCACGAGTTGGGGGAGAACTGCCTGAACCCAAAGCATCTCGAGGAGCCGGTTGAAGTCCCTGCTGCCCGATTTGCAGTTTGGCGTCTGGGTTAGCTTGAATGAGTAATCTCGCTTGTTGAGTCTCCGCATTGACCACGCCCAGCAACGAAAGCCGCGTTTCGCCACTGAGTTCGATGGAACGAAATACGCGTATCGAAAAAGGTTCTCGTCGCGGCCTTTGTAAATCGATCTGCCACGTCTCACCGGCAACTTCAGAAGCAATGGAAGTCTGACTGACACTGCGGGTCATCAAACCTCCTTCCATTGCGTCGGACAGCATCCATCGTGGTTCCCCATCACGAGGCTCCGAAAAGCGTACTTGCAGTTGGTTGACGTAACCACTTTGTGGGGTGCATCGAATCTCATAAGATTCCGAGAGCCGCTCTTGAAAAACAGACGCGTGAACCGTGATCGACGCCGAAAACTCGGGCCTGGGCTCTCCGACGTTCATCCGCAGATTATTTGCTTTCGCATTGACGTCAAAGATCAGGCTATCCGGTTCGAAAGCGAGTAAATCCGTCGGAAGCGTGCTAAGGGTCTGCGAGTCAAGGCGGTCCAAATCGAGGTCGCCAGACAAGTTCAGAACCAGGGGAGCTTCGGCCTGAACCTCCATCCAGTTCTCTTGTTCGTTAACCTTCTCAAAGCGGCAAAACAATATTGAATCCAGGCCCAAATCCATCGGGATACGGGCGCGATGCCCGGAAACAACAATGCGCAACGCATGAGTAGGATCCAAGACACTCCGCAGACGGATCCTTAGTAATTGCAAAGCTGTTCGATCAAAGGAATCTTGGATGTACCAGTCCGCAATCGCGTTGGCCTCCGTAGATTCTACGGCATCGATGATCCAGGCGCGGGGGATCCTGGCAAACATTTCAAATACTTCCCCAACTCGACTTTCGCAATCGGCTACCACCTTTCCGGTCACACTTGATTTCCCAATACGAATCGTTGTACCCTGCTTCACGACAATCTGCGTGGGGCGGCGTTTCAATGTAACCGCGACGCGGGCGTCTTGCCTGTAGAGTTGGAGTTGCAGCCGATCCTTCGTCTCCCGGTCATCCAGGGGTGGGTGGGCAACGGGATGACAGCCTTCAGCCTCGAAACCAACCATTATCAAGGGTTCATCAACCACCAACGCAAAAGTGCCTTCTTGCCAAAACATGTCTCGCGGACGAAGAGTGGGCAACAACAGTTTCTCTTCCAGGCGCGAAGAGGCTAGTCCTTCCAATCGAAGCAGACGACCGGTTCCGATTAAAGCATCTTTGAGTTGCAACACCGCTCTGCTTCGCTGGTTTTTTTCACCGGGTTCCACCGACCAGGAAATCCTCTGATCTTCGACAAATGCGCCGGTGAGTTGAACTTCCGGGTCCAAGTCCAAGACAATCTCACGGAGTGGTTGATAGTGAATGTCAAGACTCAATTCGACGGAGACTGCTACACCACTCTCCGAAAGATCGTATTTAGTCGCTTCGCGAAGAAGCACCAGTCGCTCACGCTGCTGATAGACCGCTTCAGGAAGGATCCGCAATTCAACGTGAGAATGGCCGCCCAAGGCCAGGTGCCATTGGTTCCATTTTGCAGGCGTGTACTCCCCAGCGGTCTGTTGGGGTGTTCCTCGGACCGTGTCTTGAATGTGGTGAGACTCGAAGGGTCCCGCCACCTGACCGTGATCGATCACCGGAACCCGCTGGGCAGGTAAATCCAGAACCAGACGACTAGAGGGGCTGGCCGGAAATCGTAAAGGAAAGTTAACCACTTCCAGGGAATCCTTCACGCCCCGCACTGACCAGTCGAACTGTAGCGCTCCGCTGCGCTCGACGATCGCCGCGCAAGTCTGCTGTTGCGTAAAACCGACAGTCGCCGGGACCGGGGGTTCGAATTTCCAGCGAGGGTGAAAAATGGGAATGCCGCAGAGTTCCAGAGGAAGTTCGACCGGATGACTCACATCGTGTTGAATTTGCAAAGTGGCCAAACCTTCAACCAAATTCATCCCTTCTAAACGAGCCTCGTAAACAGCGTTCTCGATACGTACGATCGCATCTATTGGCGCGTTTTTCCTTTCCGCAATTCGTTCCACCAGGTTTTCGTATTCCTCCCGGTCCATGGGAAAGTAGCGATAATTGCCTCGCGGCCAATTTTCCATCTGCGCTAGGGGCGCCTTGATTTTGCGCAAGAGCATCGTATTACTGGTCGGTCGGACAGAGGCTCGAATCCCTTGACCACAGACGGACGTCACCAACACCGTCACCAATAGAACCCCAATTGCGAAGACCTCGGCACCCGTCCGTGACATCCGCGAGTTAAATGTGTCAGCAACCATTACACGCTCTGAGAATCGGGCACAGAACCTGGCGACGTTCTGGTCGTTCCTAATTGCTCATCATCATTCACGAGTCGATGAAAATCCGTACCAAATCGTTCGACCAAAGAAGCTGTACTACCATGTACAATTCCTTCACCACGATTGCGCCACAAGATAAACCACTGAATGAGCAATCCAAAGATAGCCATCAAGAGGCCCACCACTGCCCCCTGGGCTATTAACGCAGCAACTTCGGGATTAACGACAGCAAAAGTCAAAAACATCATTGCAGTAATTAAGAGAACCAGCGGATGTCGAAACTGCGGTACACGGATCACAAGAAGTCCTGCCACCAAGGCACAACCACCAAAGACCAACAATGCAGTCCTTTGACTGATCGTTCTCACTTTAATCGGCTTCATGTCGGCATAGCACGTGAACAAGTACTGGTTGGTTAACCAACGGGCCTGCGGGAGACCTCTCCAGGACACTTTCATTTCACTCTCAAGATCAGCTGTGAAATTCGTGTTCCTTCCCACAAACAAGGTGTTCCATTGGCGATTGAATTCCGGTGTCCAGTCATCGGGGAAATCAACCAAAAATTCACGTCGCGGAAGCACGAGTTGCCAATAAACCTGCCGAGTCCAATGAGCGTTTTCGATCCGTGGCAATTGCACCCCCATCTCACCGAATGCAGTCCTATGACGGTTGAAGGAATACCACAATTCAACAAGGTTCGACTCCTGAGGTCGACTGCTTGGCAAGCGGATCTCAAGCAGATCTTGTTTTTCGCGAATTACTGTCACACGTTGACCATCTACCTTGACAATCGCATCCGTCATTTGTGTCCCTGAAGGCAAACGGATCTGCAGACTACTATTCCTGCTTTGCAAACAGAACACTGCTCGATCCTGCCTGAGTTCATCAGAGATCCAGGTCTGTATCCAGGCAGCTTCTACAACGGTCTTACCTCGTTTTTCTCGTGTCACGGGTCCAAGATCGAACTGTACACTGCCCGCAGCACCCGGACTCGACAGAGACAGCACGGATTGATCACGCGTTTTCATTTCGGCGGAATCTTCGATGGTCCAGCGATCGTCCGTGACAATCAATCTGCCTGGCGATTCGCTACGGATCTCTAACTGGTGCTCGGACACGGGTTCCTGACTCGGGACAAAGAGTGGAATATCCAGCCCATCACCCAGCTTTGTCAAACACTCCGACCAGGGACGCTCGTATTCGATCGTCAACATCACGTCGCCCTTCCGCTCGTTCGAAAGCGTTACATAGAGTTCTGCTTGTTGTTCCGGATCACTTTCATTTTGAGAAACCGCGAAGAAAAAGGCCGAGGTAGGTTGTCCATCGACCTGGACCTTCAATGGCATCTTTTCTCCGGGCAACTCTGAAAATTTCAAATTCAATTGATGAGTTGGTTCATGTTCAACTCGGTAATGCAGTTTCTGTTGGATTTGGACCCGTTCCTCTCGCAGGTCGGCAACGCTGTCTATCCGCACGGCAATCGATTGCTTGCGTACATTAAAATCTGCGACAAACAGGGACGCGACAGAATCACTGGTGCCACGGTAGAAGGCCGTGCGCTGCCGCCGCTTCTGTAAATTCTCGGGCACAATCGGCGCCGGATCAGGAATTAAACCGACCATCTCTGCGGGGAGTGCAGCCAGCGCAATATTGTCTGCCGGCACGACCGCCACTGAAGCTGTTTGGAGAGTGCTGACGAGCGGTTGTGGTAGTTTCACCCGGACCTGCCTGGCGTCATCCGTAGAACTGATCCGATGGACCGCTTTCACCACAAGTTGAAAGTTACTGCCAGATGCGCGTTCTAAAGGCACAATCAGAGGAGAAGTTCTTTCGGAAACATGGGAATTTTGATTGATGACATCCGCTGGTCCCAGGTCCAGGACTTCCCAATCGCTCATTTCAATGTTGAGAAACGATGCACGCGCACCCCGGATGCTCGTGTTAAATGTGGCCTCCAAATGAACACGATCGGCCTCGACTCGCAAAATGTAGTAGGGTTCGATACTGATTCGTGATTGCCGAGGAACAACTCGCAACTTGAGTGAACTGGGTTGTCGAAAGTATCGAAATCCGGCCAATACGTTTTCGGATTGAAAAGTTTCTGGCAACTCGTTGACTTGGCGAATTGCGGCAGTCAGATCCCAATCAGGATAGACGTCGGATCCGGACGCCAGCGCAATGTAACCAGACTGCTGTGCGGCACCCAACACCTCGAATCTAGACACGTCGAAAGTTTGTGCCAATCCAATGCTTTCCTTGACCGTTTCGGTAAACAGGCGAACTTCCGGGGGTGTCATCGACTTATCTTCAAATCGAATTTCAATCAGTTGCCCTTCGCTTACCTCGTCAGCATTACCAGCAGCTGGAATTTCCTCGAGTGTGTAACCAATTGATTGACTACCCGGCATTAATCGCGAGGCCTCCGGAATTCTCACCTGAACCCTTGAAAGGGGTCTACCAAAACTGCGCAGACGCAATCTCGCCTCACTCGTCACGCGGTTCAGACCACGGACATTAACCAGAATGTTTCCTTTGGCCTCGAAGACCATGCTGCGTTTTTCTTGCCGTGGCCGGTCGTGCCGCCAAGACAATTGAAACGGACCCCCGATGCCGTTGGCTTCAATGATCGATTGGCCATCCTCGGAGGTTCGAATTTCTTCCTTCAATAAAGCGTCCGGACTGACAGTTGCATTGATTTGTGACTCTGGCACCTTCAATCGAAGGTGCGAATGTGGAACCCGTGGCAAATTCAGCACCAGCCTGCTTTCAGGACCAATCCTTGAAACGGGAACAGCTACGACAAGTTTCAACTCGTGTTTCTGTTGCGGCTGACTTTCCAAATAGCAAACGAATCCCTCACCCTCGGGTTCAAATACCAAAAAAGCATTTTCATGCTCTAGCGGCTCGAGCATGTGAGCTTCATTGAGACCCAACGGAATACGAACCCAGTCCGGTTGGTGTGTGACAACCTGTAACCGAATCTGCAACGTCGCCTTACCCCGTTGCACACTTCCTTCCGCTTCAATGTTCTGCACACTGAAACTGGCAGGAAGTGTTGCAGGAGACAAGCCTTCTCGGATCTTGATCAATTCCATGAAATCCTCGTACCGCAGATCAGGTACGGGGATCAAGTCACCGTTCTGAGACTTGAGCAGGTAAACGACCGGACCCACAGTCTCAATGACCGGTAAAGAACTATCCTTTGCTGCGGAGGCAGACTGGGACTGAGTTGCAGTACTCGAATCACTTTCAGTCGTGTCCTGACCAGAGACCAGCGGCAGCCACGCCAAACAGGCGCAAACGACCAAGACGACCCCGGCAAAAGGATGGTGCGACTTCGGCGAATTCATGGCAGCGCTGCTTCGGCGACCTCAGCAAGTCGCCCACATGTTCTGAATCGAACGAAAAGATTTTTGAATGGAGCCTCTTATAGTCCTTAGTCTAACTAGACACACCCGGCATGGAAAGCCTCTGCATATCCAGGAGGTGAATTATGCAAGAGGTCCTGGTCTCCAACCAAACCTAGGGCTTTGAAGGATCCGCCCCGAAAAACACGTCGGGCATTGCATGACAAGTGTTCTCACTTCAGTGCGAAACACTTGACAAGCAGGCTCCAAACTAGCAACTGCATTTCACCGGAGTTTCAGGCGGAGGCCTGCCGATGAGGGGTGACGGTCCCCTTTCATCTTTAGTCGTGATTTCTACCGACCACTCCCAAAAGCTCTTGATGGAGTTGCGGACCCGCCGCGGCGATAAGTCGGGGGTGTTCTAGATCGACGTCCCCACCATCCGGCGAGGTGATCACTCCACCGGCCTCTTGCACCAACAACATTCCAGCTGCCATGTCCCAGGGCCGGAGATTCATCGCCCAGTAAGCGTCCAGACGCCCGGCTGCAACGTATGACAAGTTAAGGGCAGCTGAACCGAGCCGCCGGACAGCGCGGCACCGATTCAAAACAGCCAGAAAAGCAACGACATCTTCGGAATCCCGGGCGACTTGAGGGGGGAAACTGGCAGCCGTCAAAGAATCAATTAATAACGTCGCATCGCTGCTGACAATTCTGTCACCGTTCAAATAAGCACCTTGACCCGCCGCCGCAGTGTAGCATTCGTCAGCTTCGGGATCGTAGACAGCGCCCGCCACAATTTGTTCGTTTTTCTGCAAAGCTACTGATGTGCAATAACCCTTCAGACCATGCACGTAGTTGGTTGTGCCATCTAAAGGGTCCACAATCCAGCAGAATGATGATGAATTCTCAGATGGAGTTCGATCCATTACTTCAGAAGTGTCTTCCTCCCCCAAAAAAGAATGCTCCGGAAACGCCTCCAGCACACAACTACTAATGGCTCGCTGTGCAGCCAGATCCGCTTCAGTGACCAAGTCAGCGGGTCCCTTTTCACGAACCCGAAAACGGCCTCGCCAATCTAAGAGAATTTGCCCACCAATTCTTGCGGCTTTTTCACAAACCGCTGTTATTTCTTGCATTACGTTCTGTCGGTTAACTAATCAGAATTTGTCGGCTGATAAAAGACTGATTATAAAGTCCCTGCGAACGGTGACAACGCTTGCCAGTCTGTTTCACCGCCTAATGAAAAACTTCTCCACGAGTTAGCAAGGATTCCCGCAAATTTGCTCGTCGAGCCTGGACATTCGCCTCGAAGTTGGTATCATCGACTACCAATAGAGGGAAGCTGCGTAGTATGCAAAGTATTTTACCTAACGGCTTCATACCATTATATTTTTTTACGCCTGGTTGATTCAGGCAATTTGGCCTCTTCTCTGTTCCGGCCCCGCTGTTTCGCTATTGCGAACGGCGGGGTTTTTTTGTTCACATGCCCCACAATCACACACGAGTTGTGCCAATCAAGATGCAACTGGTGCGCAGGCCGGGCAGTTCCGGAACCCTACATCCTCTTTGGTGTTTCAGCAACAACACGTTTCGCTCACAAGTTATCTAACCATGTGGCTACTGGAAAACAACGTCGCTCGACTCGATACGAGCGAATTGTCAGCCAAGGTTGACATCCTGCGCCCCGGAGACGGTATTCATGACATCGTCGTGTGGAATTTCAAGTTACCCGGCACTCGCCTGTTCCGCGTCTTAAGCCCTTTGCACGAACGCAATCACGAACAAGTGTTCGAGTCGTATGCACGCGGCAGGGACCTGATCGCCACCTATTCCCCAACGCCAGACTGCCCGGTGCGTCCCCAGATTTACTGGCGTGTCTGCGATTTTCAGACCAAGTCAAGTGACTGCGCCGGTTGGGAATTAATTGTTTCCACGCAAACCGGCTTGCTCGATAGTGATGCGAGCGTCACCGTCGCAACCGATCTCGATGCGGATGAGGTCTGGCGACTGGAAAATATTCACCGAGGGGAGTTTGAAAAAATCGAACAACGCGATCCAACTGGACAACAAATCAAACCCTCCAACGGTGCGAGTGTCGTTCTTTTCCGGACCACTGAACCGGGGTTAAGCTACGTTGAAATTGTTCACCCAGCAGAGTTTCAAGATGGCAAGCTTTTCAGCAATGCAACCCGGGACACAAGGGTCACTTGGAATCGTAAACTCTTCGGCAACGAAAGTCTGGAAAAAGGTGTCATCCGACGAAGTCGCATGTGGGGATTTTTCGTACCACGCCAACACGATCTGCAGGCGGCCTTCGACCGCTGGCAAGAGTTGCAACGCATCAGCCCGCCCCTGACGACCTGAAGAACTGACTTGCGCTTAAATCCGGCAAATATTTTTTCTCCGGGGGTTTTCCTGAACGCCATCCAAGACAAGTTCCTCGGTAACCGGCTCAACCAGCCATCCCCGAAGAGATCAAACCCTGGGGACTCCTGCTGGTACGGAGTATAATTCTTATAAAAAACAAACTTTTGCACGAACCTTTACGTCACTCGTGCGTCGATAAGATCTACCGACCAGGGATGCCGGTGGTCGTTTCGTTGACTCGTGACACGCCACAAGTTGACATCAGATTCCCCACACGGCATAATTTGTTCAAGGGGATAACGTTACAAGTTAAAGTTTTCAATTGGACCCGGCGTCGGGAACCGTTCCATGCTTGATCTCATCCGCAACACATCAAAACTCGGGGTCATCAGTAACCTGTTGAAGGTGAGTGGCGCTATCATTGCGGATCAACTGCAGCATACGGGGACTTCCTCGACACTTCTCTACCCCCAATACGATTGGGTAGCTTATCGCCATCCGATTCATTCATCGGCGATGCCCATCGCGCCAGAAAGATCAGGGCTAGGACTCGAACATTTCGTCTCGATTCTGGTGTCGCCTTTCTCGTGTTGGTGCCTGATGCGCCCTCTGCCGTTGCTCGCCACCACGGCCACTTCCTGAACTGAGATTTTCACTTCATCAGCTCATCTTCATTGGAAGTAAACCCGAAAACGACTTCGGCTGCGGACGAGCGTTAGATATTGGTGTCGCGCTTTCGAGTTGCTACTTCTTCGTGTTTCCCGAGAGAATCATGGCCATTAATGTTACTGTTCAACAAACGAACGACAAAAACCGACTGACAGACCTGGTACGCACCGCCCAAGCAGGCGACCGAAATGCGTTCGGGAAATCAGTTGAACGTTATGAACGAACCGTTTTCAATGAAGCCTTACGACGGTTGGGCAACCATGCAGAGGCTCAGGAACTCTGTCAGGACCTGTTTGTCCAGGCCCTCCTGAAACTACACCAGTTACAGAATTCCATTTGCTTTGGTGGTTGGTTGCGGTCAATCACACATCGCATGGCGATCAATCGGGCCGTACGGAGGCGCGCTGCCACTGCAATCGACCCGGAAGTCCTGTCGAACATTTGCGTGGAATGGCAGACACCCCTGGCTTCCCTATTAGATAGAGAACGGAGGTTACAAGTCCGCGAAGGCCTGGTTCGCCTGCGAGCCATGGACCGCGAGACGTTGATGGCTTTTTACTTCCACGGTCAGTCACTGACCGAGATGAGTGATACGTTTGACGCTCCGGTTGGTACCATTAAACGGCGTTTGCACATAGCCCGTAAGCGACTGGCCAAAGAAGTCGAAGGACAAGTAGCTGTTTAGAGGTTCAGCGTCGCAGCAAGTGACCGTGACTACGCCTGAGCGACACCGCGTCTGCTGGATATTCAGGCCGGGTATTGTGACCGCACTGATTACGTTTCCTGGCCCATAAGTGCTACCAACTCCTTCCAGCAATTACGCCACCAAACGACTCGAAACAAAAGAGGCCTGAAGGCAACCGCAGTCCGTCACTCACACTGTTACGTTGGCATGTATTTGGTGACTGTACAGTGTTCTAATCACAACGTTCTAATTGTAAGCTATCGGTTACGATGTAAGATCCGCCGACTACAGAATCAAAAGCGAATTTCATCATGCCACGATCAACTCACGTTCTCACGGACCTGGCAAGCGAAACCTGGCTGGAAACATTCCGGCTGGACGAGTCGCAGGGCCCCCGGTTGTCAGGTTCATCGAAATGGTCCGTCAGTAAACGAGTCTTGCGCGGTGGTCCCGCACAAGGCGTGGATGTGGTTCGGGTCGATAATGGAATACTCTCTTTTGAGCTATTGCCAACCCGTGGAATGGGGCTCTGGCGCGGGAACTTTCAGGACCTGCAACTTGGTTGGCAGTCGCCCGTGCAATTTCCTGTGCATCCCGGGCTGGTCCGACTGACAGCAGATGACGGTCTGGGGTGGCTTACGGGTTTCAACGAATGGATGTGTCGCTGTGGGCTGAATTCGATCGGCCGTCCGGGTGTCGATGCGCTCGAGCAGAACAAAAACATCTCCGGCAACGAACGTCTGACGTTACACGGACGCATCTCAAATATCCCAGCCCATCGTGTCGAAGTCGTGATTGATGATGACGGTCCCGGGAACCTTGTCGTCCGGGGTGAAGTCGACGAGGCCATGTTGTTTGGACCGACGCTTCGGTTGAGCGCAAGCATTCGAACACAGGCCGGAGCAAATTGTTTGCATCTTCAAGACGAAATTACGAATTTCGGCAACCATCCCAACGAATTACAGATCTTGTACCACACGAACTTTGGAAATCCGTTGCTGGAGCAGGGGGCTAAGATTATCACAGCAGCAAAATTGATTGCTCCCTGCAATCAGGAATCAGCAGCGACCATCGACCAGTGGGCAACTTTTCTCGGACCAAGTCCGGGATTCATTGAGCAGGGGTACTTCCTGGAACCTTTAGCAGACGAGGAAGGAAATGGTGTCGCCCTGTTGCACAATGCTGCTGCGAACCAGGGAATCCGATTAACGTACAACGCAGAGCAGCTTCCGTGTTTCACTCTTTGGAAAAATACCGCAGGGGATAAGGACGGTTATGTAACCGGTCTCGAACCGGGAACAAGTTACCCGAACTTGAAATCCTTTGAGAGACAACAAGGACGTGTCGTGGTCCTACAGCCTGGCGAAACTTACCGAACGGGCATCACGATTTCTGTTTTAAATTCATCTACTGAAGTCAAAGAAGTGTCGGAGTCGATCCGACGCATCCAGGACACCACGCCGATTCGTTTCCACCGGCAACCGCATCGAACGTTTTCACCCGCTCAAAATTAGGTATCAGATTTCAGCTTTCGAATGGGCCAGAGGACCGATCCACTGGGGATAAAGATCATTCGGAGGTCCGCTGGTTCAGGACGAGCCGTTCCATTGCACGCCCAGCGACTGTGCCAACTGCAGTAGTTCCGACCACACGGCTTGGTCGACTTCAATACCCTCTCGCAATCGCTGCTCACGTCTACGGCGCTCGATTTCCCCGGGCAGCAAAACCTCGCTGCCGGGCTTTGGTCGAACACCTTTCACGTAACGGACATAATCATTCAGGTTGCGATACAATTCTTCACTTTCAGTAAAGCAGGCAGGGTCAAGCACCTGAAAGAGCAAACCATTGGCATAGCGTTTGACCATCTGGGCACAGCCTTCTCCGGAGAGGACTCCGGTAAAAAGATCCATGACCAGTGCCAAACAGTAACCTTTGTGTCCCTGATCACTACCCAGCGGTGCGATTGCTCCCTCTTCGTAGGCCACGTTTGGGTCGGTCGTGAATTGTCCATCGGGTCCCACTACCCAACCCAGAGGAACCGGTTTGGAGGATGCACGCGCCAGCCGCACCTTACCCTCTGCAACTGTACTTGATGCGAAATCCACGACAATTGGGTCCTGGCCCGTAGGAAACGCGAAGGCGATTGGGTTGGTACAAAGTCGTCTTTGTCCGCTTCCCCACGGGGCGACCCGGGCAGGTCCCTGAACGTTACAGTAGGCGGTACCAATCAAGCCCTCTTCAGCAGCCCGGGTGACATAAACACCGATGCGCCCCACGTGGTGAGAGCCTTTCACCAGCACGGCCGACAATCCAACTTTTTTGGCCTTTTCAATAGCCAGGTTGATTGCAAACTGAGCCGTCACCGCTCCCCATCCCTGATGTCCATTAACCACAGCCGTGCATGGCTTTTCGCGTTCGATAGTCGGTGTCTCAGTAGGTCGCACCATCCCGTCTTGCGCATGCCGGCAATACTCGACTACGCGTATTACACCGTGAGAATCATGGCCCGCCAAATTAGATTCCACAAGATGCTCAGCCACATGCCTGGCATCTTCGCGAGAACTACCCACGGTTTCGAGTATTTCGCTGACAAATGTCTTCAAATCTTGTTGAAAGAGGATCGGCATTGGTTTTACTAACTCAACCCTTTGATGGCGCGTTGCATGACCGTGCCCATTTCTGCGGGACTTTCGGCAACCACAATCCCGGCTTCACGCAAAGCGGTTGTCTTTTCTGCAGCGGTGCCCTTTCCACCCGAAATAATCGCGCCGGCGTGGCCCATGCGTTTTCCAGGAGGCGCTGTTTGACCAGCGATGAAAGCAGCGACGGGCTTGGTCACGTTGTCTTTAACAAAAGCAGCCGCTTCCTCTTCGGCCGTACCACCGATCTCGCCCATCATTAAAATGGCTTCCGTTGCAGGATCTGATTCGTAAAGCTTAAATAGATCGATGAAAGACGTCCCCACGATCGGATCACCTCCCAATCCGACACAAGTCGATTGCCCCAAACCCAGGTTGGAAAGTTGCCAGACCGCCTCATACGTCAACGTACCACTCCGGCTCATAACACCCACCGGACCTTTTTGGTGAATGTATCCAGGCATGATGCCCATTTTACATTCATCGGGCGTGATCAGTCCCGGGCAATTCGGTCCAATTAAAACTGATTGGCTTTCCTGAACGACTTTGTTGACTCGAACCATGTCCAAAGCCGGAACTCCTTCTGTGACGGCGACGATGGTTTGTATTCCGGCGTCAACCGCTTCCAGAATGGCATCTGCCGTGAACGCCGCCGGCACGAAGATCATTGTGGCATCGGCCCCAGTTTGTTCGACAGCTTCGTAGACCGTATCGAACACGGGTAGCCCGAGAACTTCCTGACCTCCTTTACCCGGCGTGACACCCCCCACCACCTGGGTACCGTACGCCAAGCATCCCTGGGCGTGAAATTCTCCGGCCCGACCCGTGATGCCTTGGCAAATGACACGCGTCTCTTTGTTAACCAGAATACTCATCAAGAAGGGGTCCCTTCAGACTTATTCACATGGATACAGCTGACTACTGCGGCAAACCTGACGGGGAACAGTCACCACACCAGACACCGCAATTCATTTTTGGTGAGTAATCACTCATTCGACCTTCACGTGCAAACACTTTCCCCAATGTTACGTTCTATACAGCAACGACTTGCTGCCTGTTCAGCCAACTGCTGCCACAACTTTTTTCGCGGCGTCCGTTAGGTTGTCGGCCGTGATGATATCCACATCGCTTTGGGCAATAATCTTCCGCCCTTCTTCCACCTTGGTACCCTCGAGACGAACTACCAATGGCACATTGAACTCAACCGTCTGGTAGGCTTCGAGCAAAGCGTTTGCAATCGTAGTGCATTGCATGATTCCCCCGAAAATATTGACCAACACAGCCTTGACGTTCGCGTCTTCGACCAGAATACGAAACGCCTCCGTCACTTGCTCAACGTTGGCCCCGCCACCCACGTCCAAAAAATTGGCAGGCTCACCGCCATGATATTTAATGATGTCCATGGTGCTCATCGCCAGACCCGCCCCATTTACCAGGCAACCGATGTTGCCATCCAATTTGACGTAGCTCAAACCCGCGTCTGCAGCGCGCACTTCCGCAGGCTCTTCCTCGGACAGGTCACGTAGCTTTGCGATATCGGGGTGACGGAACAGAGCGTTGTCGTCAAAAGTGATTTTTGCATCCAATGCCAACAGTTCACCCCCACCAGTGACTACCAGGGGATTGATTTCAAGCAGACTACAATCTAGATCGACGAATAAGCGACACAATGCTTTCATGAATTGAGCAGAGTCCTTGAAGCCAGCGGCTCCCAACCCCAATTGCTTACTCAGCTTTCGAACCTGAAAGTCTTCCAGGCCAATCGCCGGATCAAAGTGTGTTTTGTGAATCAATTCAGGCGTCTCAGCAGCCACCTTTTCGATCTCCACACCACCCTCCGTGGAAACCATGAGCACGGGTTTGGCAGCCGCACGGTCGAGCACGATACCCAGATAAAGCTCCCGAGAAATGTCGCATCCCTCTTCCACCAGTACCTGATTAACCATCTTACCGATCGGCCCGGTTTGAATGGTTACCAGTTCCTTTCCCAGCAGCTGTTCCGCAACTTCAAAAGCGTGCTCACGGTTTTTGACCAATTGCACCCCTCGCTGCTGGGCATTGTCTTTAACGGTCCCTTTCCCTCGACCTCCTGCATGGATTTGCGCCTTGACGACTGCGAAGTCACCGCGCAACTCGTCGAATGCACCAGCCGCATCTTCCGGAGTTGTCGCAACCAATCCGCGCGGCACGCGAATTCCATGATCCGCGAATATCTTCTTTCCCTGGAACTCATGAATCTTCATCACAATGTGCCTTTTTCAGATCACAACCTTCAAGACAAATCTCGGATTATAGCGCTGCTAGTATGGCAAGACAAGGTCCCGGCAGTCTGTTTGGACTCTTTCCGTTCGCACTGTTTTGGCAACGACGACGACTTTTTACGACCTGGTCGACGTGGCCGACAAGGTGAATCACGATACAAACTGACAGAATCAACTGGGCGCATATACGGGGCCGGTCGGCTCGATACGGTTCTACGCTCACGGTCATTCCCACAGCGAGCGACTCATCCGTCTCAAGAGGTCTTTGACACCCCCGTCTGAAGGGCGTGCTGTTGAAGTCCTTGACGTTTTCTTTCCATCGACTCACTGAAGCATGTTGCTTGTTGTGGTCACGCGAGTGGGACCAACGGACGGATGACCGTGTCGGGCAGCATCAGAAGACACGTCGGGCGTAATTGTTGTCGCAGTCAGCAGTCCGATGAAAGTCATTTTCTCCATCCCCGAGACTCGACGTCTGCCTATCTCCATTGGGCATGGTCCGTCAAAGTTGTATAGTGGATCACGGCCGGGTTGTACTCCGCCAGTGAGGTAGATGTTTGTGGAGAACTTAAAACTCATCACCGGTGCCACGGGATTCCTGGGAAGCCACATCGCGGAACAGTTGGTCAACCGCCGGGAACGTGTACGTGTCCTGGTTCGCCCCTCCAGTGACACACGCTTCCTGGAGAAGCTCGATGTGGAAATATTTTTCGGGGATTTGAATGAGCCGGACTCTATCCGGCAAGCCTTGAAGTCCGTCGACACCGTATATCATGCTGCGGCATTCGTAGGAGACTGGGGCCCCTGGCGACAATTCTATTCGGGTACTGTCGAGACAACCCGAAACCTTGTTGAAGCCTGTCGCCGTTCCGCCTGTCCCAAAATTCTGCATGTAAGCTCGATTTCGGTATATGGAAAACAACCAGTCATTCGTGGCGAGTATACCGAAGACTTGCCAACCGGACAGCATCACTGGATAGGTGATCACTACGGCCGAACAAAATTTCTGGCGGAAGAACAACTCAAAGGCTACTCCAATTACACGATTGTACGTCCCAGTTGGGTTTACGGACCTCGAGACCACAAAGCGCTTCCACGTGTGTTTGAGGCGTTACGAGCCGGCCGAGTCCGTGTGATTGGTTCCGGGGTAAATCCACTGAACATGGTCTACGTCACTGACGTCGCCCGCGGTGCAATCCTGGCTGCCAATCACCCCTCGGTCCATGCACAAGCTTTTCACCTCTGCCATCATGGTGAGTGCACGCAACGCGACATGATTGATATTCTCTGTGACAGATTGAAGCTGCCACCTATCCGTCGCAACGTGTCACTACCACTGGCCTGGTGCGTCGCTTCCGCTGCCGAGTTGGCCTACCAGCTGGCAAGACGTCCGCACCCGCCACCGGTGACCCGCAGAGCGTTGTATATGATTGGCAGACCCACTCAGTTCAGCACGGCACGTGCCTCCCGGCAATTAGGCTGGCAACCGGAGGTCGGAATCCGTGATGGTTTGAAACTCACACTTGATTGGTACGCAGAAAATGATGCGGGTGCCCTTGAAAGTCGAGCGAGTTAGCCCGGGTCATCAGAATAAGGCACGAGCAGGTCTTTTGTGTGTGCAACGCTGACGTTCCTAGAGCGACTTCTGGGGTCGTTCGCCACTCTTGCTGTCGCGTGAAGGGCCGGAAGTGCACCTCGGGCCTCTCACCACAAACAACCGGCATGGCATGCGCACTCGTCCCGCCAGCCTTCAATCTAGCCGGAAGCTCGGAACCGGTCTTGCACGACGTTCTTACGTGCACGTTGGATTTCACGTTCTCCTTCGCGTTCCAATTCAGCCCGGTCCCACTGACTCACTTTGCGGCTGTCCAACACGGTGTTATCAATGTACACCGCTTCGTCTTCCCGTGAAGCGTATTCAGGTCCCAACACTTCGAGCACCGTAGGATTTGTCGCTGGCTGATTCTTGGGCACAAAATAGCCTTCGACGACGCGAGCTTTGTGTTGATACTCGGAATATGCAAGTAATGTTTCAGGCAACTCTTTCAGACGATAATGCGGGACGGTGGCAAACATGTGGTGCGGTAAGTGAAAGTCTTGCCCCAGGGGGAAAACGGAAAAATTGAAGAGACGGCCACAGTGAAAGACACGCGTGTTGGTCAGCCAGCCTCGATCCGCATTGTCGTGCTGTACAATCTGGCGGAGGACCATAAAAAAAGAAAAAGACGAAACCAAAGGAAAAACCCAGAGCAGCAGAAAATAGACTGCCCACGGTTGACCTGTCAGGAAGGTGGCCCAGGCAAGCCCGCCGATCAACAGTGTCATAAAAACGACACGCATCTGAAGCAGGTTGCGGACGGAAATCAGGGGACGGATCCGGCTTTGATAATAGTACTCTTCCGGAAGAAACCCCAATACGGTGACAAGGCCCAGACAACCCACAACAGGTACGCCCGCAAGAAGTAAAGTATTTTCCAGGAACACGCACCCCGTGACACTGGCAGTCAGTAGAACCAGGTAGGCGATCCACAGGTGCATTGGAAAGTTGGTAGGCTTCCAATCTTTGCGGATATAAGGATTTTTTTCTGTTCCAATAGAATCATACTCGGCTCGCGCTCGACTATATCGAAGCAAGTTGGGTAGCCACAACTGCTTGAACCATGTCTGGAGCAACTCCTGCTTGAGCAACGGAAAATTCAGCTTGTGTCCGCTTTGTTGAAGTTGCGACAGGTCCGGATCCCGTTCCGGATCATTAACAAACTGGTGGTGGGCCAAGTGATGTAAACCATAATGAAAATTGGAACTGATCATGGGAAAGGAGCAGAGCCATTCTCCGACCAGGTCGTTCAAATACCGACTTTTGAACAGCGTGTTGTGGGCGGCTTCGTGGGCAAGACAGGCCAGGTGATGTTGCAGGGCACCCACTGCCACGATGGCAAAAAGCGTCACGGGGATATTCCACAGGATCGGCCACCCGGCAGCCGCACCAAACCGGTAAAACCCAATCGTTGCTCCAATGACCAATGCCAACATCAAGTAGGTTCGAATCAAGTAAACCTAGTTCGTTGTGTTATCACCTCTCCGGAGTTCCTGAAGTTTTCGTTTGAACTCGGGATCCCGCAGGAACGGTGTTGTTTTGGAAGGTAATACCGATAAATCCATGATTTCGGGTTCCTATTTGAGTACAACCCGGCGAATAACGCGTTCGAAAATGCCTGGGGCAAAGCGTTTCAAATAAACCGCCATGCGCTCCTTACCGGCAATGTTCACCTCGCTTTTACCTCGCAATACGGATCCTATGATCCGTTGTGCACTGATGTCTGGTTGCATTCCGTCGCCAATATTTTCGTCCAGTTTCCCAAAAGGGGTTCCGTCCGGAGTCAGGGCGTTGATGGACGCGTTAGTACGCGTGAAACCGGGGCACACGATCGTGACGAGCACTCCTGACCCGTAAATTTCCGCACGCAGACTATCAAAAAACCCGTGCAACGCGTGCTTAGAAGCTGCGTATCCAGAACGTGTCGCCGCACCGCATTTCCCTAATAAACTGCTATAAACAACGATATGTCCGGCGCCGCGCTGAACCATCTTAGGTAGCACCGTTTTGGTCAGGGCCACGGTTCCAAAAAAATTCAACTCCATGATTCGACGATCCACTTCCATGATCGTGTCCATCGCCATACCGCGCTGGGTGATTCCCGCCATGTTCATGAGGAAATCGACCCGTGAGTAACGGTCGTACACCTGCTGGGCAGCGAGGGGCAGTGAGTCTTCGTGGGTTACATCGAACGGCAGAACAAGATGCGCATCGGGTCGGTCACAGGCTTGTTGCACGTCTTGCAACACTTCCCGCCGGCGTGCGGACAGTACAACACAAACGCCCCGCTGAGAGAGCGCCAAAGCCAGTTCCCGTCCGATTCCAGATGAGGCTCCTGTGATCCAGGCAACTTTGCCTTTAAGCGACATGGCGGATTTCCTTCGGCTCCCGCGATCGTTTCTCAATGCGAAATTTCCGAAACATCCGGCGCCGACGACGGAGCAAACTGGTCGCGACGGGTGGAAAGAAGCGATAACACCACCATTCGAAAGCCGCATAAGGATGCACAGTGATTACTGACCAGTTACGCCTGACCCCTTTTAAGATTCTGCGCACACAACGTTCGATCGACATTGCCGGCACAGGAACCGCCGCCAAGAACCCCTCGTGATCAAGGTTCTTATACACCGTGGTTTTGTAGACCGGCGTTGCGATATTGAAAGGACACACAACGTTGACTCGAACTACCCAGGTCTTCGGCCTCAACACGTAGCGAGTTCGAAAGACCCACCACGGCATGCTTGGAAGTGGCATAGGGTATCATGCCGGGTCGCAGAACTAGACCAGAAGCGGAAGAAATATTGACGATCTGTCCAAACCCCTGACGCACCATCACGGGAAAGCAAGCATGAACACCGTGAATGACCCCCCACAGATTCACATCGATAACCTTCTTCCAGTCCGAGAGTTCCACGTCACGCAAATCTCCGGCCAACCCGACTCCCGCATTATTCACCAGCAGGTCCAGCCGTCCATATTTGGCAAGTGTAAGCCCCACGGCGTCTTGTGCGTCTTGAGAAGATCGAACGTCGAGCCCGCAGCCCAGGGCCCGATGACCCTGGGCATTCAATTGGTCGGCAAGTCGTACGGCCGAGTCTTGATCGACGTCTGTCACAACAACACATGCTTTTCGTTCGGCAAGGCTTTGGGCCAGCCCGCCACCGATCCCAGAAGCTGCTCCTGTAATGAGACAAACTTTGTCGTGATAGTAATCCAATGCTCACCACCCCTGTTCGACGCACCCCGATGAACGGCCTTGTTACCCCGAAAAATTCGTCGCGATGTCGGCTGCTTGCGCAGATTTCCTGATAGGAACGCCTGCCTGTTTACGCAGGCACACACTGGTTGATATCGCGCCGAAAGTCTTTTCCTATCTATCGAAACCTCGTAGTTTCACAAACTTTCGCCAGAAGTGTTCGGCTGGAGACCGGCCCACTAATTCCCCGAGTGTTTGGAATGTGCCAGCTACTCTGGCACTGACGCGACAGCGGACTCCACGAGGACCAAACAAAATTTAAAAGTCGAGGACCCTTAGAACTGCACTTGACCGCTGCGCTCGTCATGGCTATTTATCTCGCTCCTTTCTTTTTACTTTTGTGTTTCGATCGAGTTCCCGCGCTATTCAAGCGCTTGGCAATTCGGGTCAAATAGACTTTTCCTGGTTTGCTTTGTTCACTCCAAAGTTTCAGGTGTCGACGCACCACAGATCGCATACACCCCCTCACATCTCAAGCGACTGGCTATGATTTGCAATCAAACAATCCAACTAAGAGTCACCCTACGTTGGCTGACCTTTTGTACAATTCTGTTCCCATTTACGGCTAATCGTTTAGTCTGGGCGGAATTGCCAAGCAGCTCATTTTCACTGATGGTGTCTCGTACGGTGATTGGGCAGTCGCCTACCAGAGAGATCAAAAGGGCCAACGACATTCTCCATAATGCAAGAGTTGCGTTAGAACGTGGAGATTTTGAACAGGCCACCTCCTTGATTGAGCAAGCCGAGGCACTGGGGATCCAACGCGACGCTTCTTTTTCTGCGCATCCCAACTCCCCGCAGAAGCTACGACAGGAACTCAAGGCAATGCGCGGCAACGTTTTTCCGACACGGCGTGGAAAATCAAAACGGCTACTCCCTTCCCTCTTCGGGAGAAGAAACGATCCTGGCTCGACGGAAATACCCCAAGACCCTTTCCGGGTTCATCCCAACGAAGAAGAACAGCTTGCGAATCTGCTGGACAACAGCAAAATTCGCGCGCAAGAATATCTCTCCAACGGACAACTTGCCCTGTCGCAGCGCAACTACAACGGTGCTGTATCGTGGTACAGAAAGGCAGCAGCACTCAATGTCCAGTTTGAACCCGAAGAGTATTCTCCCGAGCAATTGCTCGAAGACTTACGTCTGACGGGCATCGTGAACCTCAACGGATTCGATAGATACTCGCAACCTGTCGACACCAGTACACCTCAACTGAACCCGTTTACTCAATCAGGAAACTCGCCAGCCGGTGAGCTTTCCTTGAACTCCAATGCGATCGCAGCATCTCCGAATCTATTCGGCCAGGGAGCGAACGGGCTTGTCAATCCTTTCGTTGACAACACACAGCCTTTCGTTGACAACACACAGCCTTTCGTTGACAACACACAGCCTTTCGTTGACAACACACAGCCTTTCGTTGACAACACACAGGTCACGCCCCCTACCGATGCGTTAAATTTCGACACCGGCTATCAGCCATTCCCGACCGAAGCGGGGGTGGCCTCCCTGACAGAACCTCCTTTACCACAGACGCCGAAATCGACGTTAGACCCCAACTTCGCCGCGTTGGCAGGACCCCAATCTACGGATTACAGCCGCTCCCCCGCCGAAGGAACGATCGGCAGCACCAATAGAGCCGGTTCGGGTCCCAGACCGGAGCAGGCCTTCGCAAATCATACGGCAACAGGGGCACAAAATAATCCTGGCGTGTCGCCGGTCCAAGCACCCAGGCGAGGCGGTCTTCTGGCTTCCGCCGCAGCCCAACTTGCTGAGGGACCACAAAATGAAACCGGTGAACAGCCCGGAAACGGTATCGCTGCGGCAATCTATAACCCTGCCAGTGACAGCTCTCAAAATCGTTTGGCAAACACGGTCCCCGGACGGGAAACACCTGTCACCAGTCCCTTTCTCGGTCCCCAGAAATCGGCGCGAGCCGGGGATTCAGCAACCAACAACGCAGACACGGCACGCGGTCACTTTACCAAGGCTCTGGAAGAGAATTCAAAACCGGGTCCCAACGAGCGCCAGCAGCTTCAAGACCGGGTGCAACTGTTCAACGCTCAACAGAATCCCGTACCTCCGCCTCGGAATCAACCTTCGGCAGTTGACACCGTTGAAGCACAACAGGCCCTGCTGTGGCGACAATGGGTCAGTGACGTGACGCACCTCCAACGAGAGGCTGAAAAACTTGAGCAAACAGATCCGTTTGAGGCGTTGAAGAGTCTCAACGAACTCAAACAGCGTATCAAAGCTTCGGCCCTGTCGAAAAAGTCTCGCAACAGACTGGCTGTCCGCGTCGATGCGACCTTAAGACGTCTGGAAACTTTTATTGACCAGAACAGGGCGGACCTTGAACTGGACCAAGAAAACCAAGCTGTACTCGACGACATCCGGCGGGGTAGAGAACTCGAACTGGAAACTCAAAGAAAGCTGGCTGAGTTGGTCGACCAGTTCAATGAATTACTCGACCAACGACGCTATGCAGAAGCCCGTCTCGTTGCCCGACAAGCACGTGAGCTTGCCCCTGAAAACGAGCTGACCACGGTTTTGGTTTGGAAAAGTGACTTCATCCAACGCAATGCGCGAAACGTGAGTTTTTCTGACCTGAAAAATGACGGTTTCCTCGGAACCATGGAAAGCACCACCGAGTCCTCGCTCGGCTTTGACGACCGTGATCCCCTCAAATTTCCCAACCAGAGGGACTGGGAAAATCTCTCCAGAAGGCGCCTCAAGGGAGTCGGGGATCCACAGTCGCACCTCTCGGAATCCGAACGGGAAATTTATCGGCAGCTGAAGGCACCTGTGGAGGTGCATTTCAATAATCGGCCTCTGAAAGACGTGATGGATACGTTGTCCAACCTGACCAGCGTCAACATCTTTTTGGATCCCTTGGGAATGATGGCCGAAGGGGTAACGAGTGACGAACCGGTTACACTCAATCTTTCCGGCAAGCCAATTTCCCTGAAAAGCGCGCTGACGCTCATCCTGGAACCATTGCGATTGAGCTACGTGATTCGCAACGAAGTACTCAAAATCACCAGTGAACAGATGAAAGACTCGGAAGTCTACCCCCATGTTTATAACGTGGCCGACCTGGTGACTCCGATACCCAATTTTGTCCCGAGCCACAACTTGGGCATGCCTGCTGCAATGGCCGCAGCCCATGACGCTCTCGGCTATGGCAAGATTGGAGGAAAGTCCTACAGTGGACCCTTGATATTAGCTTCCCAAGAAGGAGGTCAGCAGGGTGCCGCAACCAGCCCATCCGTGTTGAGCCAGATGTTGGGGGGCGGTGTTCCCATGGCAGGTCGAAGCCGGGGTTCCCGACAATCGATTGTTCCAGGGCCTGGTGGACTGGGAGGAGCGGCATCGGCAGATTTCGATTCACTGATTGAATTGATCACCACGACCATCAAGCCCGACACTTGGGAGGAAGTAGGTGGCAGCGGTGCCATCCAGGAGTTTGAGGGTACCTTGAGTTTGGTCGTGACCCAAACTCAGGATGTGCATGAAGAGATTGCCGACCTGTTGGAACAGTTGCGGCGCCTGCAAGATTTGCAAGTGACCATCGAGGTGCGGTACATCGTGCTCTCCGATAATTTCTTCGAGAAAATGGGGGTCGATTTTAACTTCGATATCGACGACAACACGGGACTCGGCTATAACGACATGACGGTTCGAAACGACGACGGTGGTGGAGGTGGAGGCGGAGACGAGGGGCCCGCCAGAGGGTGGATCAATGAATCAATCTCAAGGCCTGACGTCGGCCCCAGCACAACAATCGGTCTGAACGCCGGTGGTCCCACAGCGGATCTCGATCTCCAATTCCGCCAGGGTAGTTTTGCAGCTTCAGCTCCGGTCTTTGGCGGGTTTGATCCGGAATCCGCGGCTAACTTCGGTTTTGCCATCCTTAGCGATATCGAAGCGTTCTTTCTGATTCAAGCGACACAGGGAGACAGCCGCAGCAATATTATGCAATCTCCCAAAGTGACACTGTTCAATGGCCAGCAGGCTTCGATCAGTGATCAGTCTCAAAGGCCCTTTGTGACAAGTGTGATTCCGGTGGTTGGTGATTTCGCGGCAGCACAACAGCCAGTGATCACCGTTCTGAGCGAGGGAACTTCGTTGAGTGTTCAGGCGGTCATTTCACCGGATCGTCGTTTTGTGCGTCTCACGTTAGTACCCTTCTTCAGCAAAATCGGACACGTTTCAACGTTCACGTTCACCGGCAGTTCCTCGTCCAGTTCTGGTAGTGCTGCGGTTGACCCCAGTGACGAGAGGAACAACGTGCAAAACGAAGTCGAAACCTTTAGCTCCGGCACGACCGTTCAGTTGCCCGAGTTTAAGTTCGTCACAGTCAATACAACGGTCAGTGTGCCTGACGGAGGCACCATCCTCTTAGGCGGTATCAAGCGTCTTTCAGAAGGACGCGTTGAACGTGGCGTACCAATGTTGTCCAAGCTTCCCTACGTGAATCGGCTATTCACGAACGTAGGAATC
>Ga0310120_10000257_pt1 | contig 44525 bp, 31 predicted proteins | sample CB27_AW_983_MG_FD_203506 | JGI IMG/M metagenome (GOLD analysis project Ga0310120, IMG submission 203506) | Marine microbial communities from Western Arctic Ocean, Canada - CB27_AW_983 | ecosystem: Environmental > Aquatic > Marine > Oceanic | place: Canada: Western Arctic Ocean | collected...
CGGCGAATGAAGAGCAGGAACATCTCATTCTCAAGAAGCGAAAGCTCCAACTCAAAGATCGTATGGAGGAGATGATTCGGCAATACCGCGAGGCCTCCGAGGCCAGCCCGTCACCCGCGCTACAACCGCATCCTCGGAGCTAGTGGACTATCGGCGACGCCTGGGAAGCGTGTTTCGGGAGACGTTCGCTGCCGCGCGTCTCTCCTACAGAGCAGATTGCGATGGTGACGCGGGCCCGGGTTCTGCCAACCTTGCTACTCAGACTGGTCGTAGCGACCGAGTGGACTGTCGCAGAGATACGTTCAGCGTGCTCCGGCCGGGACACCACGTCGACGGCGTTGCTCTTCGCTCACATATCCCCAACATGCGTCATCGCGCCTGGCCGGCGCGGCGTCGCAGCCCGGAGCAATACTTGACGTTTCTCGGCGACACCCCACGAGTCCTTGTGGTGACAGCATGACAATTGATCGGGCGGGTGTCCCGTTCGTCCTCGGCGCAACCGTTCCGGCCATCGCGCTGGCGTGGCTAGGCCACCCTTACGGGGCGGTCGCGTGTGGCATGCTTGCCGGATTCTTCACGTTTTTCTTTCGGGACCCCGTCCGCGATGTCCCCGACGACGCGTCGCTTGTCTTGGCACCGGCGGATGGCCGGGTGATGCACGCGGGCGACGCGGACCCGGCCATCGCCCCCATTGGAGACCGTCGATGGACGCAGGTCAGTATCTTTCTGTCGCCAATGGACGTGCACGTGAACCGCTCACCGGTCAGTGGCCGGGTCACCTCCGTCGAGTATCGACCGGGACGGTTTCTCGCGGCCTATCGACGGGAAGCAGCGGGCGAGAACGAACGTAGCGAGATTTGGATCACACACGAGGAACAGGCTGTGGTCTGCCGGCAGGTCGTAGGGTTCCTGGCACGCCGCATTGTCTGCCGCGTCACGCCGGGCGTGGACATTCACCAAGGCGACCGGTTGGGTATTATGAAGTTTGGCTCGCGCATGGATGTCTTTCTGCCCGCGGAATCTCGGTTACAGCTCGAAGTGACGGTTGGCGACGTCGTGAGGGGCGGCGAAACAGTGCTCGCTCGTTTTGGCACATCCCTCGAGGCGGCGTCAGAGACGACCACGTCATCGCTGGCCCCAGAGGCAGCCTCTGGGAAGCAGGAGGATTTGTCGTGACGACTGTGATTTCCGTCTTCGATCCTCAACCGTCAAAGCGGTCACGGCGTTTTCAGCGCGGCGTGTATCTCCTGCCTAGTCTCATGACCGTCGCCAACATGGCGTGTGGTTGGGCCTGCGTCGTGTATGCCATGCGGGGTGACTTTGGCACGGCCGCGCCTCTCATCGGCTTCGCCATGGTGCTGGACATGTTTGACGGTCGGATCGCCCGCCTCACGGGCTCCACTAGCGATTTTGGCGGTGAGTTTGACTCGTTTGCCGATGTGATTTCGTTTGGGGTGGCACCGGCGACCCTCGTCTACGCCTGGGGCCTCGAGCCTTTGGGACGGTTGGGGTGGGCCGCCGGATTCCTCTACGTCACCGCGACTGCCATGCGATTGGCCCGATTCAATCTGCAAGGCAAGGGCGGCGATAAACGATATTTCGTCGGGCTCCCCAGCCCGCCTGCCGCGGGCGTGTTGGTGTCTACGGTCTTTTGGTATCCGGCGGGACTCAACACGACAAGCGAGGCCATCGTGGCGTTGTTTGTCGTGCTCATTCCCGCGGCACTGATGGTCAGCCCGATCCGCTTCAGAAGTATTCGCACGATCGTCCCCGAGGGACGGCGCTCGTTCCAATCGCTATTCGTCATCGCCACCGTGATTTCGGGGATCACCATCCACCCGCAAGGAGTGCTGCTCGCGATGGCCTATACCTATGTCACATCAGGTTTAGTCGGTCTCGTATTGACCCGAATTCGACGCCGCTCGGCCGCTCAGGACTCCGACACATCCCCGTCGGTCTCTGCGCCGGACGACGTGCCAAAGGACCTTGCCCCCCCGACCTCGGAATTCCCTGCGGCTCGTTGACCCGCGTTGCGGAAACGCAGCGTGACCTTCGTACCGTAGTCCTTCCGACTCACCACCTCGATATCGCCGCCATTGAGCTCGATGTTGCGCTTCGCAATGGCCATCCCCAGCCCCGTACCAGCCACCTTCGTTGAAAAATATGGCTCAAAAATTCGCTGGAGAGTTTCCGGGTCGAGACCGATGCCGGTGTCGGTCACGGTGAAGATGACGGTGTTCCCCTCGCTCGTTCCGCCAACTTCGAGCGTACCGGTGGCAGGCATGGCATGCAGTGCGTTCTCGATGATGTTTGTCAGGGCGCGACCCACCAGTGTCCGGTCGAGAGCCAGCGCGGGCAGCGATGAGGGCACATCCACCGCGACCGCGATTCGGTCTGCCAGACCCACCCGATACGGCTTTAGGACGGCATCGACGAGCTCCCGGGGCGACGTCGGCCGTCGCTCGACTGTCGGCTGGGTGGCGTAGCTCGAGAACTCGGATGAGATTTGGCGCAGGAGTCGCACCTGAGTCAGGATGGAGTCCACGCAACTCTTCACCACGGGCCCCAGAGGTTCGCCGCGGTCGGCGTGGACCCGAAGCAAATGTTCGGCCGAGAGTTGGACCGGGGTCAGGGGGTTCTTGATCTCGTGGGCGACCTGCCGCGCCATGTCGGCCCAGGCTTCCAGCCGATGGGTCTTTTCGAGCTGAATCTGCTGGCGTTTGAGATCATCCGCCATCCGGTTGAACGACACGACCAGCTGTTGGAGCTCATCGGAGGAACGCGCTGCCACATGCGCGTCAAAGTCGCCACTGGCGATTCGGGCCGTCGCTGCCGTAAGTCGCTTTACCGGGTCAGCGATGCGCTCTGCAAAATACAAGCCTCCGCCAGCGCCAAGCAGCACAAAGACGACGACGCCGAGCAAGATACCCCGGTCGAGATCGTCAATCTGTCGCTCGATCTGTTGTTGGCGAGACGCCATCGGCACCGTCAGCACGGCTTCTGGACCCAAGGAGCGCAGTGGTGCCGCCGCGACCACGTATTGCAGGGAGCCGACGGAATCCTCCATCACGAAGGTCGGAAAATGCTCGAGCGCGATTGCCGTATAGACGGCGTCTGGAGTCCGGGTAGGGAGGAGCCCGGAGGCGAAGAGTGGGCGTTCGCTGGTGGCGACCAGCTGCGACCCGAGAAAGATATTGACCTCTTGGTTGAGCACGTGGTTGATCCACACCATCAAATCGTCAGTGACAAGAGCGGCCGTGGGCAGTTGTCCCACTTGTTCCAGTGACTCCTCGATCACCCGCTGCGCCACAATCGCCGTTTGGGCTGCCCCGGCCTCCACATCCGCCCGAAGCTGCGCGGTGACATAGTTGCGAATGACAAAGGCCAGCGCGAGCAGTGGCACCAGTGTCGCCGCGATAAAAGCCAGCAGGAGTCGACGGTAGAAGCTACTTCGCACTTCCCGGAGCAATGCGCGTCCGAACCGATAGCGTTCTGGGGTCAGCCACCCTCCCGCCAGAGACGTTGCCACGAGCGCGACAAACAGCAGCGAAACCACCGTCGTGATCTCGGCCAGCCGGACGAGATGCTGGAACGGGCGAAGGGTCGGATATCCAACGACATAGATACCTTCGCGGTTGTTGGCAACAAAGACGTTATAGGTCTGCGCTCCCTTTGTGAGCGTGGTCCAGAACGGCGTCCGTGATGCGTAGATTCGATCAAACAGCCTTTCGTCGATTGACCAGGCATCTTGGCTCGAGGAAAAGACGGGCTGAAGACCCCACCCATAGACCACCAGCTCTACATCCTGACCAGCGGGATCTTGCAACTGCGGACGCGGCGCGGGACCTAGCAGTTCCGTGTAGGGATTTTCCGGTGAAACAAACGGCAGCGTCTGATAGTCAAACGCCAGGTGGACCACGACCGAGCCCACTGCCTGGCCGTCGGGATTCTCCCGCGCCGCGTTGGCGGCGGAGGACACGCAGAGCGCGCGCTCGGCATGAAGCACCCGTCGTTCGTCAGAGCCAAACGGAACGATTTCCCCGAAGACATCCCACTCACACCCTACGACCTGACGACCGAGCGGGACACGGCCGTATTCGGGAAGATTCAAGTTGAACCGGCTGATGAGATTGCCTCCGACGCGATACAGTTCGACCGACGACGTCAACCGCTGGCTCGCCAACTCCGTCTGTCGCCAGAGCTCGAACGCGCGGTCGGGTCCGGGACCAAACACCGGGTCATCCCATCGGGTACTCAGGTCGCCGGCGACAATGCCATCGAGTTGTCCCAGCGCAACACTCAAGGCACCTTGCATCTCTTCTGAATGGCTCGCAGCACGAATGGCATGCTGGGTTTCAACGTATCGGCGCTTTGTCTCTTCGCCATGATGAAGCAGTGACGGATACGTCAAGAGCGCCGGGACGAGGACCGTGGTTAGGAGGGCCAGCAGACGACCGGCATGCGATCCGTGTCGGAAGCGTGGGCGCATCATTGGCATCGCGAGAGCCGCCGCGGCCGCCGTGAGCAAGAGCGGCATCGTCGCCAACGCGGGGAGCAGACCACCGAGAGCGAGCACCATACCCGGGGCGCACCAGACCGCGCCGATGAGCAGCCCCACACGCCGGGAGCGATGACGGGCGGTCCACGGTAGACGGACCGAAGAAAAGATCAGCGTCACACCCCAAAAGGTCGCCACGCTCACGAGCAGTACGCCTAGGAGCAACGTCACGCGACCGGAGTCCCATGGCTGGAGCGATGTGTGGAGCAGGTCGACAGACGCATTCTGAAATGTGTCGCCGATCAACCGATCGAGCCCCCACAGTCCCGCCGTCGCCAGGACGCCGCCCGACAGCTGTGTAAGCACAAAGCTTCGGGTGGGGCCACGCGGCAGGGGCTGCCGTCCCGCGTATCCCCCCAACCGAGTTCGCTCGATCGCGTATGTCGCGACGACCACGAGTCCCAGGAGGAGCAAGCCGCCCAGCAGGAGATCGACAGGATGGCGGAGTATCCCGGCGAACCAAGCGGAGCGATATGTCGTCGGGTCGACGAGCGAGAAACGAGCCGGCACCAAGCTTGGAGCCAACCACAACAGGCCGAACGCGCACAGACACCCAACGGCGGCTCCGGCGGCCAATGTCGCGGCGGCTCGCTGTCGGCCCGGACCGACGGCGAGCGGGCGAGTGAGGAGCGTCCCCGCCGAGACCAAAACAAGGCTGGCCAAGAAGACCAATCCCGTCGCCAGCACGCCTCGTCTCCAGTCGGCGCGGGCCTGGTTGAGGTCGCTCTCCAGCACTTCTGCCTCAAGCAAGACCTGTCCCGCGGGCGTCTTGAGGACAAAGCGATATGGTTCTGAGACCACCTCGCCATCTTGGTGAGGTCGCAAGGTGACATCCGCGATGGACGTCGAGACTTGAAAGCCGCCGAGCGAAGAGCTGACAATGCGGGGGGTGCGGGAGAGGACGCGTTCCGCGACGACCGCGCCGGCCCGGCGGCGGCGGTCGTCCCCGACCTCGATAATCGCCAGCGGCTCGACGTGTACGAGGCGCAGGTCCCGAATCCCCACGGAGACAAACACCAGCCGGTCCGCGGGCATCGGATCGAGCGGGACATTTGACGGTCGTCCAGTCCACGCGCGAGCTGAGTGACCGGCGTCGAACACCGTGACCGAGATTGCCGGGTCGTGAAGTCGGGCGACGTGTTCTCTGGTGATCTCGAACAGTCGGCCACGCGCGTCGTCACGCCCCAAGGAAGAGGCCACCTCGGGGTGTCCCGCGACACGACCGGCAACCAAGGCCAGGGATTGCTCCGCGGTCAGAAAGTCGCCGTGCACGGCCTCTTGCACGCGAGCGAAAGACGCGTCGGAGCTGACGCCCAGCCACCAAATCTCGACGATCCACCCGACCCCGGCGATGAGACCAGCCCCGACAAGTGCTGCCAACGCCGGTCGGCGAACGTCGGGAAACCGATGACTCATCGCGGCGTCCGGGGCGACGAAGACGCCGCCTGCACTCCAATCCCGAGGAAGGCGGCGTCGGTCTGTCCGGCCTCTGGAGCCGCGTCGTCGGTCTCTTCGGCTGGCGAGACGGCGTCGGGGTCGAGTGGGACGAATGGCAAGACGTCGGCCGGCGGCGTCAGACGTGGCCCCGGACGTTCAGGGTCGGTGCTATCCGACGTCTCGTCAATTGCGACGAACGGCAAGACGTCGCGCAGTGCGAGCATGTCCGGGCGCGCGAGCAGCGGCGGCGGTGGGAACGTTAGAGAAAACCGCCCTGGTCCGACAGCCTCGCGGAGAATCGTCATTCGCCCATCACCCATCGTCAGCACGACACCGGGGGCCAACGCGGAGGGCGGTCGCAGAATACGAGCAGGAGCGGCAAGCTCACTGGGAGCCGTGAGCATGCCATGAGGCGTGCCGTCAACCGTGTCGAATGCCAACACATCCGCGGCGATACCCGATACCAGCACGATATCCCCAACGCGTTGCGGCCCAGCGGTGGGTCGTCCCGGGAGTGGTTGGCGCCACCGCTGCGCGCCGTTCGACCGGTCGAGGGCCCGCAGCACATTGTCAAGCGACACAAAAAATACCAACTCCTCATCAACGGTAGGACGGCCGACGACATCAGCGCCGGTTCGCCACCTCCAGATCACCGTTCCGTCGGCAAGTGACAGGCAGTACATGAGATTGTCGGTCGCGCCCACAAACAGACGATCGAGCGCAAGAATGCTCTGGGGGCTCCCTCCCAGTCGCGTTTCCCAGAGACGGCGGCCGGTCGCCAAATCAAACGCGACGATCCCACCGTCACCTACGGGCACGAACAAATGGGCACCGGCGACCGACGGTCCTACGTCGAGCGGCCCCGAGAGCCGCGCTCGCCAAATTTCCGCGCCGTCCGAGCCCCGCAAGACAATCATTTCTCCATTGTCAAGACCAACAACCAACCACCCGTGCTCGAAGACCAGTGGGGAAGACACGGGCGCGCCAAAGTCATTGACCCAAAGGAGGGCGGCGTCGGTGGCCCGAAGTCCGACAACGACTTGCCCGGTGTCGACGACAACAACGCCGTCTCCGGCTGCCGGGGAGACATGGCTTTTATAGTCCGACGTCCACAACACCGTTCCCTGGATGAGCTCGATGGCCACGAGTGTTTCATCACGGAGCGGGATAAACGCGAGTCCCGCGTCAAAGGCTGGGGGAGCGGCTGGCGGCGCACTCAGATCGGTAATCCAGCGCCGCTGAAGCGGGAAAAACGACGGGGACGCGATCTCACTGGCGAGCCCAACCACCGGCCCGGGCACGGAGATCAGCAACGCGAAACTCAGAAGGATGAGCAGCCGATCTGGTATCCCACAAGATGTGGTGGTGACGCGCGCGCTCACACTCTATAATAGCGATAATTGGTAGGCGTGCTGCCCGCATTCAGAGCATTCCTTGAGCCACAATATCGCGGTCTCCGGTGACCCATCAGACAGTCCTCGTTCTCGATTTCGGGTCCCAATACACTCAGCTGATTGCACGGCGCCTACGAGAGCTGTCCGTGTATTCGGAGATCCTCCGGTTTGATACGAGCGCGGATGAGATCCTCGAGCGACGACCGGCGGGGGTTATCTTGTCCGGCGGACCGGCGAGTGTCTCGGACGTCGGGGCTCCACGCTGCGATGAGGGGATCTTCAGCTGCGACATTCCCGTCCTGGGAATCTGCTACGGCATGCAGTTGATGACGACTGCGCTCGGCGGGAAAGTAGGTCATTCGCCAGAGCGAGAATTTGGTCACGCGATGGTGACCGTCACCGAACCGGGCGGAATTCTGCTGGGCACGCCCCGCACCCGTCGGGTGTGGGCGAGTCACGGTGACGCGGTGGAAGCCGCTCCCCCTGGATTCGCCGTGCGGGCGACCAGCGCGAACGCACCGGTTGTGGCCATGGACGACCCGAGTCGGCAATTGCACGGCCTACTTTTTCACCCCGAAGTCGACCATACCGAGCACGGGGCCGAAATTCTCAAGGCGTTTACGCACGACGTCTGCGGCTGCACCGGTGATTGGACGATGGCCTCGTTTGTCGAAGAAGCGACGGAGCGCATTCGAAAAACCGTCGGGGAGACAGGGCGGGTCGTCTGCGGGCTCAGCGGCGGCGTTGACTCCACGGTGGCAGCGGTTCTGATACATCGGGCCATCGGCGACCGTTTGACCTGCATTTTTGTCGACAATGGGCTGCTCCGGTCGAACGAAGCTGCCCAGGTTCGGCAACGATATGTCGACAAGCTGCAGCTACCGTTGGTCTGTCGAGATGCTGGCTCGCTTTTCTTGTCGCGACTCGCGGGCGTCACGGATCCCGAGCAGAAGCGAAAGGTCATCGGACGCACGTTCATCGAAGTATTCGAGGAGGCGGCGCGCTCTCTAGGACAGGCGGATTTTCTTGCCCAAGGCACGTTGTATCCCGATGTGATCGAGAGTGTCTCGGTGGTCGGGCCGTCAGCGGCGATAAAGAGCCATCACAACGTCGGTGGCCTCCCCGAGCACCTTAGTTTTGCGCTGGTGGAACCGCTGCGAGAGCTTTTCAAGGACGAGGTCCGAGCGGTGGGTCTCGCGCTAGATCTCGACGAGGAGTTCATCTGGCGTCAACCCTTTCCGGGACCCGGGCTGGCCGTTCGGATCCTGGGAGAGGTGACGCCCGACCATGTGGCTCTCCTGCAGCGAGCGGACGCGGTAGTGGCCGAGGAGATTCATCGCGCGGGTTTGTATCGACAGCTCTGGCAGTCGTTTGCGGTGCTTTTGCCGATCAAGAGCGTCGGAGTCATGGGTGACGAGCGAACCTACGAGCGCACTGTGGCGATTCGGGCAATCGAGAGTCGCGATGGAATGACCGCTGACTGGGCGCGTCTCCCCCATGAGCTCCTGGCGACGATGTCGTCTCGGATTGTCAATGAGGTGCCCGGTGTCAATCGGGTCGTCTACGACATCAGCTCAAAACCCCCGTCGACCATCGAGTGGGAATGACTCGAGAGTTCGTCCATCTGCACCTGCATACCGAGTTCTCGCTGCTCGACGGCGCGTGTCGTATTGGAGAACTGCTCGACCAGGTAAAGCAGCTCGGCATGCCGGCCGTGGCAGTCACCGAACACGGCAATATGTTCTCCGCCATCTCGTTTCATGATCAAGCGCGAAAACGCGGCATCAAGCCGATCCTCGGATGCGAAGTCTACGTCGCCAACGGGAGCCGCCACACAAAGAGTGGAGTCCCGGGCGAAACGGCAAACCATCTCGTCCTGCTGGCAACGAGTCAGGTCGGTTTTCACAATCTGATCAAGCTTGTCTCCGCTGGTTATACGGAAGGCTTCTACTACAAGCCTCGTATCGACAAAGACCTCCTGGCGTCCCACGCCGAGGGTCTGGTCGGTCTGAGCAGTTGCCTCAAGGGCGAAGTGGCCACCAATCTCCGACTGGAACGTCATCAAAAAGCGGTGACCGCGGCGGCATCGTTTCGAGACATTCTGGGCGCCGGAAACTTCTTTCTCGAGATGCAGTATCAGGGAATCGATGACCAGCGCGTCGTGAACGCCGGCCTCGGCCCGGTGGCCAAAGAGCTGGGTCTCCCGCTGGTCTGCACAAACGACGTGCACTATCTGCGGCAAGCCGACCATCGTCCGCATGATGTGTTGCTGTGTATCGGTACCGGCAAGAACGTGCAGGACGAGAAGCGGCTCAAGTATCACGGAGACCAGTTTTTTCTCAAGACTGCCGACGAGATGGCCCGGGTCTTTGGTGACTATCCGGAGGCCATGGCAAACACGCTGGCCATTGCCGAGCGGTGTGATGTCGACCTCAGCGGGACGCAAAATCATCTGCCGAATTTCGACGTGCCCGGGGGCTACACGCTGGACGAGTACTTCGAACATGTCGTCCGACAAGGATTCGACGACCGCCTGCAGCGACTCCGTGCTCTGCACGAACGGGGCGACCTCTCACAATCGCTGGACGCCTACGAAGCGCGGTTGTCATATGAGATCGACGTAATCAAGCGGATGAAATACCCGGGCTACTTCCTGATCGTCTGGGACTTCATCCGATATGCCCGAGAGCAACATATTCCCGTCGGACCGGGACGCGGGTCGGCGGCGGGGAGCCTCGTCGCCTATTGTCTGCGGATCACCGACGTCGACCCGCTCGAGTTTGGTCTTATCTTTGAACGGTTCCTCAATCCCGAGCGCGTGTCGCTCCCCGATATCGACATCGATTTCTGCGAACGCCGGCGGGGAGAGGTCATCGAATACGTTACGCGAAAGTATGGGCGAGAAAACGTCGCGCAGATCATTACGTTTGGGACGATGAAGGCGCGCGCGGTCGTGCGCGATGTGGGGCGAACGATGGGCTTGTCGTATGCCGAGGTCGATCGCGTCGCAAAACAGATTCCCGCTACGCTCGACATGACCTTGGACAAAGCGCTTAAAGAGAATCCGTCGCTCAAAGACATGTTGCGGCAGGATGAACGCGTCAAGGAGCTGGTCGAGGTCGCAAAGCGGCTGGAAGGTGTGACCCGTCACGCTTCCGTTCACGCGGCGGGGGTGGTGATCGCCCCCCGTCCGATTACCGAATTCGCTCCGCTCTACAAGAGCCAAAAGGACGAAATCACCACCCAGTGGCCGATGAAGGAGGTCGAGCGAGTCGGTCTCCTCAAGATGGATTTCCTGGGGTTGAGCACGCTGACTCTGCTGGAAGACGCGGTCAACCAGATCCATGCGACCACGGGTACCACGATCGTGCTCGACCAATTGCCACTCGACGACGAAAAGACCTATCGCCTGTTTGGGGAAGGCCAGACACTCGGTGTGTTCCAGTTCGAAAGCTCGGGGATGCGCGAGACCCTGCGCAAGGCCAAGCCGCAACGCTTTGAAGATCTGATCGCGCTGAACGCGCTGTATCGCCCAGGTCCGCTTCGCGGCGGGGTTGTGGATGACTTTATCAATCGCCGTCACGGCAAGGTGGAGATCTCATACGCGCTGCCGCAACTCGAACCAATTCTCTCAGATTCCTACGGGGTGATCGCCTACCAAGAGCAAGTCATGCGGATCGCGAGTGACCTCGCGGGCTTCACGATGGGTGAGGCCGACATGCTACGGAAGGCGATGGGCAAGAAAGATGCCACGGTGATGGAGGCGCAACGCGAACGCTTTATGACTGGCGCTGTGGAGCGCGAAATTCCAAAAACGACCGCCCAAGAAATCTGGGACCTGATGGAATATTTTGCCGGCTATGGCTTTAACAAAAGCCACTCGACGGCATACGCGGTCCTGGCTTATCACACCGGCTATCTGAAAGCGAACTACCCCTGGCACTTCATGGCGGCGCTGCTGACCATCGAGCGTCACAACACCGACAAACTCGCGTTGTATCTAGGCGAGTGCCGCGACCTGGAGGTCCCCATTTTGTCGCCGGATATCAATACGAGCGACTTGCACTTTACGGTGACCGACGACGGCGTCCAATTCGGATTGGCGGCGGTCAAGAATGTGGGGGAGAGCGCAATCGAGTCGATGCTGGCGTCACGCAAGACAGAAGGACGGATCGTCTCCTTGAACAAGCTCTGTGAAGACGTTGACTTGCGTCTGGTCAACAAGCGCGTGTTGGAGAGCCTCACGAAAGCCGGGGCTTTTGATTCGTTGTTCTTAGGACCGTCAGGACCGAGCTCGTCCGCGTCAGAACCAGCCCCGAGTATCCCCGTGTCTCATGGACGGTCGCGACTCCTCGCGGCCATTGACCAGGCGATCGACCACGGCAACCGTCGGCAGCGAAACCGCGCCCAGGGCCAGACTGAGCTTTTTGGCGAGTCCGACGCAGAAGACGCGACCGGCATCGCGCGTCTGCCCGAAGCCCGCCCCCTCACCGAAAGCGAGCAGCTGTCTTTTGAAAAGGAATCACTCGGTCTGTATCTGAGCGGTCACCCGGTGGACCGAGTGGCGGAGAGTCTGGCCCACGCGGGGGTCAAGCGTGTTGAAGACTTGCACGGGAGCGAGGCATCAGTCGCCGTCGCGGGGATTATCGGCCAGCGTCGGTCGCTGACCACCCGCAAGGGCGCGCCCATGGCGGTCGTGATGCTCGAGGACAGGGCCGGTAGTCTCGAGGCGGTTGTCTTTCCAGAAGCGTTTGCGAAATTCGGCAGTCTGCTCGACGACGGCCGTCTCGTCGTGGCACGCGGGAAGCTCGAAAAAGACGAGGAGTCGGCGCGTCTGATCGTTGCCCAGGTGCAGACCGTCGAAGCCGTCATTGGAAGCGTTCAGCGCGCGATGGCAGTCCGTCTCACAACGCCTCCCCACGATCGGCGGACCATGGAAGCGTTAGCCGAGGTGCTGGGACAACACCCTGGCACGAGCCCCGTCTCCGTCGAGATCGAGCTTCGCCAAGCGCGCCAGGCGGTCCGCGTCAAAGCTGACCTCGGCCAAATTCGCATCCGGCCGTCCCAGGTCTTGGTAGAAGAGGTCGAGCGATTGTGCGGCACAGGGACCGTCTCGTGGTCCTGACCGGTAGCCGTCTCGTGGTCCGGCTATGACCCGCGTTCCACCACGCTGGGAGCACGCGGACATCCCCGGCGGTGCGGCCGCCGTCCAACTGCTCAGCGACGAGCTGCAATTGCATCCGGTCATTGCGCGCTTGGTCATCTTGCGGGGCTTCAGCACGCCCGAAGCCGCCTCGCGCTTTCTCCATCCGTCCCTCGACCAGTTACACGACCCGTTCTTGGTGACTGACCTGAGAATCGGCGTAGACCGACTACTGGCGGCCATCGAGCGCGGGGAACGAATCGCGGTGCATGGCGACTACGACGTCGACGGTGTGACCTCAACCGTCATGCTGCGTCGCATGCTCGAGATGCTTGGTGGCGATATCGTCCATCACATCCCAGAGCGTCTCACCGACGGATATGGGTTGCAACCAGAAGGCATCGACCGACTCAAGTCGCTCGGGGTGCAAGTCGTCGTGTCGGTCGACTGCGGTATCCGAAGTCAAGCCGCGGCCGAACGAGCAAAGGCTGTTGGTATCGATTTGATCGTGACCGACCATCACGAGCCGGAGGCAAGACTACCGCCAGCCGTGGCGGTGATCAATCCGAGAAGACACGATTGCCCGTACCCCGACAAGGACTTAGCGGGCGTGGGTGTGGCGTTCAAGGTGGTTCAAGCGCTCTGCGCGAGAACCGAGCGATCTCACTGGATCCCCGGCTTCCTCAAACTGGCCGCCTTTGGGACGCTGGCCGATGTGGTGCCGCTTCGAGGCGAGAACCGGGTGATCGCTCGACTTGGGTTGGAAGGAATGACCCGCGGCCCAAACACCGTCGGGCTCCGGTCTCTGATAGAGGTCTGTGGTCTGGGTGGTCGAAAAATCGGGAGCTACGAAGTCGGATTCCAGCTGGCACCGCGTATAAACGCAGCGGGTCGTATGAGTACGCCGGACATCGCGACGCGTCTTCTGTTGTCGGTGGAAGAGTCTGCGTCAGCAGAGGCGATGGAACTCGCCAAGCAGCTCGACGCCGAGAATACGCGGCGGCGGGCAGAAGAAGCCGACATTCTGTCCCAGGCTCGAGCGGTCGTGACCAATGACCCGGATGTGGGCGCCCACAATATCCTGGTGGTCGCGGGTCGCGGATGGCACCGAGGCGTCATCGGTATTGTGGCCTCAAAACTCGTCGACCAGTATTGTCGGCCAGCGCTCGTGCTGTCTATTGATGGTGACGTGGCGCGCGGGTCCGGTCGCAGTATTTCCGGATTCAACCTGTTGGGCGCGCTTGACGAGTGCGACGACCTCCTCGCGCGCTATGGCGGACATCGATTTGCCGCAGGCGTCGAGCTCGACGCCCGTCACATCGCGGCATTTCGACAGCGATTGGTCGCACATGCTGACCGGCATCTTGGACCTGACGACCTCATGCCCCGTCTTGGAGTCGAGGCAAAGGTGTCCCTCGGCGATATCAATACGTCGCTACTCGAGGGACTGAACGCGCTCGAGCCGTTTGGGGCCGGTAACCGGCGTCCGGTGTTTCATGCCGACCCTGTGACTATTGTTGATGGTCCGCATACGATGAAGGGCCAACACCTGCGGATGACGGTTGAGCAGGACCGTCGGCGCTATCGCGCGGTGGCCTGGAGAGCGGCCGACCGGGAATCGTACTACCGGGCGCATCGAGACGGTCTGAACCTGGCGTTCTCATTGACGGAGAACACCTTTCGAGGCGTGACCACGACTGAGCTCAATGTCGCTGATGTAAAGTGACTCCAGTGATGGAGTGGCAGCGATTTCTTCGTTTCGTCCTCGTCGTGGTCGTGGCGGCGGTCGGTGTTGCCGTCTTCCGCGGCTTGCAGCGTCGCACGCAGCCGGCGCCGCTTCTGGTCATAGACCGTATCGACCCCGACGCGGTGATCCAGACCCGAGGAAGTCGCATTGTCCAGGCCGACCCCCTCGGAGAGCACCTCCAGATCGCGTCCGGTCGCCAGTCAACCTACGCGGACGGCGGTATGAAGCTGCTTGATGGCGTCGCGGTGACCGTAGCCGACCGCGAGGACCGAGACGGATTCACGCTCACCGGCCACGAAGCCACTGTCAACGCGGACCAGACTGAGGTACGTATCAGCGGAATGGTGCGGTTGGACTCGTCCAACGGTCTTCTCGCCGACACCGAGACGGCGGAGTATACAGACACCGACGGCATTATTCGAATGCCGGGCCCCACGACGTTCGCCCGCGACGGGATGAATGCGTCCGGTGACCGCGCCGAGTATGACCGCGCGTCAGACCTGTTGCATCTGCTCGCGGCGGCACGGGTTGCCCTCACCGACGGAGACGGTGGCACCCAGATACAGGCCCGCACCGCGACCCTTGCGCAGGTCGACGGCTATATGCGGTTTGTGGAGGAGGTTCGCATCGCGCGCGGCATGCATCGGATGCGGGCAAACGATGTGCGCGCGCTCACCGTTGCTGACACAAACCAGGTCGAGTCATTGGTGCTACGCGGTGACGCAACGATCGCGGGGAGCGACCAAGGAGCGGGGAGTTTGCGCGAGATGGCGGCCCGAGACATCGACTTGACATACACGGAGGATGGTCAGGGTCTCGAGCGCTCGAGGTTGGAGCATCGGGCACGACTCGAAGTGTTCGGTGTGACGGGCGGAGCCGGCACTGAAATCCACGGGGATACCGTAGAAATCCGGTTTGCTCCCGACGGGAGCGGGTTAGGCGAGCTAACGGCGGAAGGGACCGTGCGCCTCGAGGTTCCGAGCGGCGTCGACCAGCCAGCCCAATCGGTGACGTCTGACCGTCTCTCGTTAACCAGCACGACGGGCGAAGAGTTGGACACCGCTGTCTTTGACGGGGCGGTGGAGTTTCGGGAGAAAGAGGCAGCGACTACCGACGGCGCGACCGAGTCCGAGCGGCTTATCTCGGCCGACCGCCTCACCGCTGGCCTGCGCGCGGGCCTTTCGGGTCTGGCAACCGCCACGTTTATTGGCAACGTAGTGCTCGAGAACCGCGACACCGTCGCTTTCGCGGACGAGGCTGTCTACACCGTGATTAGCGGGCAGGTCGAATTGCTGATGTCGCGCAGCCAGACGGCGGTCTCAACGCGAGACGTCATCGCCGAGAGCACGTCAACTGGTCGTGAGGATGACATTGAGGCTGGAAGCGGGCCTGTCAAAGGCGCGATCGAGAACCCCACGGTCGTCGGCGCGTTGGAGGCTATCGAGTCGCGCCCCCCGCGACTCGAAGACGCGCGTCGGGGTTCGATCCAGGCCCTGTCCATCGTGTTGGGTCTCAACGACGGTCAGGTCACCGCGTCGGGGGAGGTCGAAAGCGTCTTGACCGGGGAGTCGGACGACGGGCAGGCCGGAGCAGCGGTTCGTCGCCCGGGCATGCTCGAGGCAAACGAAGCTGTTTATGTGCGTGCTGATGCGCTCGCGTATGACGACGACGCCGCCACGACGACCTATACAGGAGGGGCGCGGCTGTGGCAAACCGTCACAAAATTTGCTGGGCACGAGATTGTGCTCGACGAAGCAGTCGGGAACATTAGTGCGTCCGGCGGCGTGCAGACCGAGTCTTTGATCACGCAGATCGATGTCGAGACTGGACTACCTGAGGAATCCCTCACGCGCGGGTATGGCGACGACTTTCTTTTTGACGACGATGCGCACCAGGCCACCTATTCGACAGGCGCGAGATTGAACGGACCGAGGGGAGACTTGAAAGCCGAAGAGATTCGTGTCTTTCTCCAGCAAGACGGTCACACCCTGGAACGTATCGAAGCCGACGGGACAGTCGACCTCACGATGACAAGCCAGTGGGTGTCCGGGGACACGCTCGTGTTTCACGACGCGGATGGACGATACGAAATGACCGGCGAGCCCGTACGCCTTGTAGAGCGGGCGGATGAGGGGTGCCGAGAGACGACCGGGCGGCGTCTCACATTCTTTATGACTGAGGACGCCGTATCGGTCGATGGCCAGTCTGAAGTGCGCACCGAAGCGGCCGATGTCAGCTGTCCGCCCGAGATGGATACGGCAGCGTCGGTCGCGTCTCGGGCCGTCGCAACGTCTGGGGTCTAGTGTTGTGCCGAACCCTGCCTCAGCCTCGGCCACGCTTCGAACCACGAACCTCACAAAGTCCTACGGTCGACGCACGGTCGTCAAGAGCGTCAGTTTGGACGTGCGTTCCGGCGAGGTCGTTGGTCTGCTCGGACCAAACGGCGCCGGCAAGACCACAACGTTCTACATGACCGTCGGTCTGACGTCTCCCGATTCCGGTTCCGTTTTGCTGAACGGCGTAGACGTGACCCGCGACCCGATGTATGTACGGGCCCGCAAAGGGATTGGGTATCTGCCTCAGGAACCTTCCATTTTTCGAGGACTGACCGTCGAGCAGAATATCCGCGCGATTCTCGAGACCCTGCGGCTCGGCCGGGCAAAAGAGCGCACTCGGGTGGCAGAGCTCCTCGAAGAGCTCAAGTTGACGCCGCTGGCACATTCGCTGGCCCACACGCTATCCGGCGGCGAGCGACGGCGAGTGGAGATTACGCGCGCGCTGGTCCTCTCGCCGTCGTTCATTTTGCTCGATGAGCCGTTCGCCGGTATCGATCCGATCGCTGTCACCGATATTCAGGAGATTATTTTTCACCTCAAAGCCCGCGGAATTGGTGTCCTAATCACCGACCACAACGTCCGTGAGACGCTGCGGATCACCGATCGGGCATACATCGTGCATGATGGAGCAGTGTTCCACAGTGGCACGCCGGACGAGTTGGCGAACGACGAAGATGTCAAACGCATCTACCTGGGCGCCGATTTCCGTTTGGACTAAGATCGAAATTCGGGAGAAAAAGGGGATATCGTGCGCCGTCGTCACACAACTTGCAGACTTTCTGCGTCTGTGGGCCAGTAGCGACAGGGCGCCGGTCACGGGTATGGCGATCACACAGAAGCTTCAGACGAGGCTCTCTCAGAAGCTCATCTTGACGCCCTCGCTGCAACAGGCGATCAAGCTGTTGCCAATGTCCACGCTCGAGCTCGTGGACATGCTGAATCAAGAAGTTGTCGAAAACCCGCTTCTCGAGGAATTGACACCCGACGAGCTCCAACAGGCGGACGCCACCGCCCAGGTGGATACGCCAGCGTCCGAGGCAGACCCCGAGAGCGCTCAAGAAACGGACCAACCAGACGCGCCCGACCCCAATGACAAGACGGACAAGTGGGAGGACGCCGACTACGAATACTTTTTTGGCGAGTATCTCGATGATGGATATCGTCCGCGGGTCCAACGCGAGTTCAAAGAGCTTCCTCCGATAGAGAACACTCTATCGACGCAGATCTCGCTGTCTGACCACTTAATCTGGCAGCTCTCCTTGCTAACTGACGACCCTGTCATTCGAGATATAGGGACAGCGATCATCGGTAATATCGATGCCGATGGATACTTGGTCGCCTCGTGCGAAGAGATTGCATCGATGGAGGAGTGGTCCCTCCCCGAGGTCGAGCAGGTGCTACAGCTCGTCCAGGATTTTGACCCGGTCGGAGTGGCTGCGCGGGATTTGCGCGAGTGCTTACGTCTCCAGCTCAAGAAGCTCGGACTGGAAGACTCACCGAGCGATGTCATCGTGCGCGACCATGTCCGGCTCCTCCAACGACATCAGGTGCCGGAACTCGCCCGGTCGATGGAATTGTCGCTCGATGAGCTGAAGCCATATGTCGAGATCATTCGCCAGCTCGACCCGAAGCCAGGCGCGGGACATGCGCCAAAGCAATCGCAATACGTGATTCCGGATGTCTACATCGTCAAGCTCGAAGACAAATACGTCGCGACGCTCAACGAGGAGGGTCTGCCCCAGCTTCGCATCAGTCCGGTTTATCGCCGTATGCTCGACAAGAAGAGCCAGAACACCAACGAGACACGGACGTATGTCAAAGAGAAATTCCGGTCTGCGTTGTGGTTGATCAAATCCGTCGACCAGCGTCAAAAGACGATTCACAAAGTCGCGACGAGCATCATCAATTTTCAGCACGAGTTTCTGGACCATGGCATCGAGCACCTTCGCCCATTGGTGCTCAGGGATGTTGCCGACGATATCGGCATGCACGAATCGACCGTGAGTCGTGTCGTGAACAACAAGTATGTGCACACGCCCCAAGGTGTGTTCGAAATGAAGTACTTTTTTCACAGTGGCATCCACACGTCGCACGGTCAGAGTGTGTCCTCGGTGACTATCAAGCAGCGAGTCCGAAAAATCGTCAAGGATGAAGACCCGATGAAGCCATTGAGCGACTCGCGTATCGTCCGGCTCCTCACAGAGGAAGGGCTAGTGCTGGCCCGTCGCACCATTGCGAAATATCGGGAAGAGTTAAAGATCCCCACCTCCAGCCAGAGAAAGATCGTTTACTAGAACCCCACTTGTCGTCGCAGACCATGACCAGCAGCCGCCCGAAAGCCGCGTTGATTGGCGAAGAGGCGCGGTTCGTAGTGCTAACGGGACTCTCAGGATCCGGAAAGTCCGAGGCCATACGAGCCCTGGAGGACCTTGGATACTTCTGCGTGGACAATCTGCCTACTCGGCTCATTACGCGATTTGCGGATCTGACCGGCCGTCAGGACGGCCAGATCGAACGGGCCGCTCTGGTGGTCGACATGCGGGATCCGGCGTTCCTGGACCAATTTCCAGACGCGTTGGCGGCATTGCGCAAACGACCAGAGCTCGGAGCCGTCCTGATTTTTCTCGACGCCAACGATGGCGCCTTGGTGCGTCGTTTCTCGGAGACCCGCCGTCCTCATCCACTCGGGGCTGAAACCCCGTTGGCGGAGCGCATTGTCGAGGAACGCCGCCGTCTCGATCCCATCCGGAAGATAGCCGACGACATCTTCGACACATCCGAACTTACCGTGCACGAGCTTCGACGCGCGTTTATGGACCTCTCACGAGGCGGGGCTCAGAAACAGCTCGTCGTCACGTTTCTGAGTTTCGGATTCAAGCACGGTCTACCGCTCGAAGCCGATTTGGTGTTTGACGTCAGATTCCTGCCAAACCCGTTTTTTGTGCCCGAGCTGAAGGCCCTCACAGGACGCGACGCCGGTGTCCAGGAGTATGTGAATACCACGCAGGAGGCGCAAACGTTTCAAAAAAAGGTCTCTGACCTGTTGGGCTTTTTGGTCCCGCAGTATGCGGCTGAAGGGAAGAGCTATCTGACCGTCGCGGTAGGCTGCACTGGGGGGCGCCATCGGTCGGTCGTTATTGCCGATCAGCTCCGCCGCGCCCTTGCCCCAATAAGCGACGTGCGATCACGCGTAAAACACCGGGACATCTTTACCGAGTGAGCCGTCCGGTGAGGTCGCACGCTTCCACCGACGACATCGTCGGTGTGGCGACCGCAAGGTGTCGGCCGACTATCGTCTTCAGGATCGCGTCGCAGCGCGGGCGGTCGCCCGGTGACCGCGCGTGTCCCGGACGTCGACCCTGCAAGATTGGTGGAACACGGTCACGCACGTCTTGTCAGAGATTGTTAGAACGGGATGTCGTCTTCGGTGAGCTCAGGAACACTATCCGGCGGCCCGGATTGCTCGGATGGACCAGGCTGAGACGACACGTCGCCCGACTCGTTGAATCGTCCAGGACCGGAGGCTCTCCCCTCGGAACCGCGCCCGCCGAGCAGCACGACCCGATCGGCTCGAATCTCGGTCGTGTAGCGTTTGTTTCCGTCTCGGTCATCCCATTGTCGAGTTTGAAGACGGCCCTCGACGTAGATCTGTCGCCCCTTCAGAAGATACTCCTGGAGCGTTTCCGCGGTCTTACCCCACAACACCACGCGGTGCCATTCGGTCTTCTCTTGCCGCTGACCATTCTTGTCGGTCCATACGTCGGTCGTGGCGAGACCGAGGTTACCCACGGCTGTTCCACCGGAGGTGTATCGAAGTTCGATGTCTCGGCCGAGGTTTCCGACAAGAAGAACTTTATTTACGCTACCCATCGAAGAAGATCTCTCCAAGAAGTCCGAAGTGATGTCACGGAGGCGCCGGCACTGAACGGCGCCACAGATGTCGTCGTCGCCCCTGTCAACCGGGCGCTATGCCATCCTCGCTCTCAGATACGGCTTCCACCATTGTGCTGCTCGGCGCGGGCCGACAGTGGGAGCTCTCTAGCTGTAAATTCCGAACCGCGCGGCTAACGCTGACTGAGTCGGTCGAGTGCCTGACGGGCGAGAGTCGCCATCGTACTGTCCGGATAGCTGTCCACGATCAATTCGAACGACTCGAGGGCTTTGTCTGTTTCACCGAGTCTGTCTAATGCCAGACCGCGCTTGTACGCAGCTTCTGGAACGACGTCGCCGTTCGCATGGTGCTGAAAAACAAGGTCAAAGGCCGCCACTGCTTGTTCAAACTGGCCGTCAGCGTAGTGTGTCTGCCCGATATAGAACTGAGAATCGTCTGCCAATTCAGAGCCGGGGAACGTCGCCAAATACGCCTCGAACCCTTCTATGGCGAGCTCCCACTGGCTATTCGTATAGTCAGCCCACGCCGTGTCGTACATGCGCTGAGGAGATACACCGGGGGCAATGACCGGAGCACGGGACGCGCCAGTCCCCGGCGGGAAGGCGCGGTCGAGCGGGTCGACGGGCAATCCCGTTTCGGGATCAGTCAGCACTTCGAATGAGGGCATGGTCGGGGCGGCAAGCCGCAGCGCTTCGACCTCTTGCGACATCGACGAAATACGCACGTTCGTGTCATCTATTTTCTCGCGCAGTATCCGGACGTCACCCGACACGTCGTCGATGAGCAGTCGCTGGTCAGCAAAGCCGCGCGCGGTCGCACTCGACTGCACACCCACTTGCTCGGACAGCTCGGTGACAAACACCTTCAGCTCTATGATGAGGAGTTGGAGTTGCATCGCCTGCTCGTGCAACATTCGTACTTCCGCCATGATCTGCTGTCGTTCGCGATTTTGCGCGCGACCATCAACGGGAAAGAGCGCGAGAAATGCCGCAGCCAAAAACCAGACCATAGCCCAACGAGTCATGCGCTCACAGACTATCGTAAAACCAGAAACGACGCGAGCCCAGCGGACAGGACACTAACTCACCGGCGTCGCGATGAGGTCAATCCTCGGGCCCGCAGCACCATCCTGGCGCCGCGTTGCCGCTTCTCGTGATACGGCGGGTCTGACTTGGGGGCGCCCTTGTGCCAAGCGGCCCCCGGAACCCGAGGCTTCGACCTGTTCTCGACGGCCGTGCACTAGCGCTCGGTGATCACGAAGTGCGCCCGACGATTCCTTGACCACGCATCTTCATTACCGCCCGGCACAAACGGGAATTCCTTACCGTAGCTCACCGTTCGAATCCGGTCCGCTTCAAGACCCAGAGTGACAAGATATTGACGAGCCGCCAGAGCCCGGCGCTCTCCCAGACCTAGGTTGTATTCTGGCGTCCCTCGCTCGTCGCAGTGCCCTTCAATAGTGATGACCCACGACGGGTATCGCTGGAGCATCTCGGCGTTCGCATCGAGCACACCACGACCGACAACATCCATCTCGGCGCTGTCATACAGAAAGAAAATCGGCTCAAGTGGCGATTCCCGATTCAGGTCTTCCAAAGTGCGAGAGGCGAGGTCGTCTTCACCGCCGAAGGAAGGCGGCGGAGGCTGCAGTGGCGGAGGCGCCGGTCGAGGAGGCGAAGGCGCAGGTGTGGGGCGCACAGCAGCCTGGGGGGGCGGATCCGGGGCGTCTGGCTCCACCGGCGGAGTCGGTCTCACACACGCAAGCGTCAGGTAGCCCGCGACCCCGACCATAAGAAATCGAGCCGTGCCCATAAACCGTTTACTGTCCATCTCGTCGTGCCTCCTGCGAAAGAATGCCAAAACCGGTGTAGTGCGCGGGCGTCATGGAGACCAGCTCGGCATTTCGTTATTTCCGGTACTGGTGATCCGTCGAAGACCGCGGCCGTCTCGTCCAATCACCCACACTTGTTTTGCCCCACTGCCACGGGTGGACGAAAATGCGAGGTGCCGTCCATTGGGCGAGTAACTGGGGCTTTCATTCGTTCCAAGTCCAAACGTCAGCTGTCTGACTTCATTCGTGGCAAGGTCGACCACCTTGATGTCGTAGCCAGGACCGGTCTGAGCGGCAAACGCGATCTCGTTGAACGGCGCCGGCGACCACGTGGGGCGATCGCAGCGAGACTCGAAGGTAATACGTCGCAGCCCGGTGCCGTCGACGTCAACGACATAGACTTGGGGCGCTCCCGTCCGATCGGAAACAAAGGCAAGTTGCCGTCCGTGGGGTGACCATGTCGGGCTCGTATCTATCAATGGATGGTTGGTCAGTCGGGTGACCCCGCCGCCTTCCGCATTCATGATGTAGATGTCTGGCTGACCGTCCCGATTCGAGGTAAAGGCAAGCTGGGATCCGTCAGGCGACCAGGCTGGCAACCAGTTTTGCGAATCAGCCGTGCCCGCTGCGGGGGTCCCAAGCCGGCCCTCGTAAATGTGGGAGACCAGCACATCCATATAGGGCCGCCACGCGGTGTAGGCGATCGCGCGACCATCTGGCGACCACGCGGGGTTGTTGTTGAGAGAACGGCTCACCGTGACCCGTCGCACGCCGACGCCATCGTAGTCGGCGAAGTAGACTTCCTTGGTCGCTCGATTCTCAACGAGGCCAAGCACCGATTCGCTGTTGCGATCAGAAATAAATGCGATCTTCGACCGAGCCACGCCCTCGAGGCCGCGCTGGTCTCGGTGAATCTCATCTGATAACTGATGAGCGAACACGCGGATGTTTGAGACCGACCCACTATATTCCACCCCAAACAATGAACTCCGCGCCGCCACATTGAACAAACGCGCCATAAACCGGAGCTGGTCCTCGCTGATTCGTTCCACAGTACAACTCAGAACAACATTCGCCCCGAGCTCGCTCCACGCTTCAAGCGGAAGGTCATCCAGCGACCGGCCAGTCGGAACCGAAGCATACGTATCGCGCGGAATTAGTCGAAATTCGCGTTCGAAGTCGATGTCGTTCCCCAAGACTTCGGCGATTGTCTCGCTGGCGGCGACCGTTTCAGTGTCCGTGGTCAGCGCGAGACAGTTCGGTATTGCCAAGCGGGCCTGGGCGCCAACCCGGTCCCGGATTACGAGGTCCACGGCGCCCTGCTGAGCGGCGCCCCCCCCGGCCGCAGCCACGACGAAGGCCGTCACGACTATTGCGCGCAGGAGAAAGGTGTAGTGGGCCCTAGACCAGCGTTTCCCAAGTTCGAGGCGCATGGCTCGGCTCCCTGTGCTCGCCGTCGTCGTTGCGTCTCGTCGCGATATGACCGATATGTCTGGCTGGCCGCGCCTGGACTGCGAACACAATGACCTCGAGCGATACGACTCGAACTTCTGAAACGCTGGTCTCGTCATGAATGGCCACTCAAAAAGATGGTTGATACTCGAAGGTCAAGCGAACGATTAGATTGTCCTCAGGAAACTCGGAGGGCAATCGCGGCAACTGCCGGCTCATTAGAACCGCCCGCCTGGCGCTTTGGTCCAGCGCGAGATACCCGCTCGAACGATCGATCCCCACGTCTCTAATCGTTCCGTCCGCGAGCACCGTAAACCTCACCGTGGTGAAGCCCGTCGCTTGCTGCCCCGAATCCCACAACTGCTGGATCAGAGAAATCATCGTCGCCAGATAGCCGGGACAGCAGAAGTCGCCAACCGCGATCTCCGTCCCGGTCCCGCCAAGGCCTCCCGTCGACAGTCCCAACCCGATCCCGGCGGTACCGGTGTCAGCCATCGTCGACCCGTCGCGGAGACGAGCACCTCGGGTTAGCTGACGTCCTCGGGCTTCCTCAGGCGCCGTGCGTACCTCGGATCGGGGCTCCAAACGGCGGGATTGCTCCGAGGGAAGGACGACATCCGGCGCGGTATCAGCGGGTGGTTGCACCCATTGAGGGCGCGCGGCTTCTTCGACCGGAATGACTTCTTGAATCGCTTGGCCGCCCATCGATGTCAGTCCACCCTGCCCGGGACCATCGGCTCCTCCGAGACGAATCGCCATCGCGACGCGGCTATCGTCAGTGGCGCTCGCCATCCAGGAGCCGGAGCCCACCACAATAAAGACAACCGCGGCGAGGTGCAGCCCCAGAGAGACGACGAGGTCCCGGCGAAAGTTCCCGCCGTCAGACACGCGTGTCGCGAGGGCGTTGGATGTTTCTTCCTTCACAGTCGTGAATCGTTATTCTTGAGCCGTTTCTATGGGAATCTCGGTAACCAGCCCGACATCTTCCACGCCGCCCTCTTTGAGCGCGTCCATGACCCGGATGAGCTCCTGATAGGTAATGCCTCCATCACCCCGCACAAAAACCTGACGATCTCTCGCGCCCTCCATCTCTTGCTTGATACGCTCCTGTAGCAATTCGAATCGCACACGCTCGTCGCCGAGATTTACGACCTGGTCCGTGCGAAATGTGAGCGGAATCGTCACAAAGAGGCGTTCAGAGCTGATTTGGTCAGAACGTCTCGCTTCGGGAAGACTCACCTCGAGCCCCGTCTGCATCATAGGCGCTGTCACCATAAATATCACCAGTAGCACTAACATCACGTCGACGAGCGGCACAACGTTGATCTCAGCGAGTGACGAGCTGACCCTGGCCCCCCGCCGGCGGTGACGGTGCCCACTGGCCTCACTCCCTTTCGACTGGACCTTTGGCATTTTGACGCGGCCCGATTACGAATAATTCAGCAAAGCGTTCAGGAGAAGTTCCGTTCGGCGATGTTGAGAAACTCGAGGGAAAAGTCATCCACCACCGATGCCAGCTCCTTCACCTTCTGTGTCAAGTGGTTGTAGAAGAACAGAGCCGGAATTGCCGCAAACAAACCGGCGGCCGTGGCTACCAGAGCCTCGGCAATGGGCGGCGCAACGACGGCAAGGTTCGTCGATCCGCTCTCGCCGATCCCTTGGAATGCGAGGATGATGCCCCAGACGGTGCCAAAGAGCCCGATAAAGGGGGTGATTCCAGCGGTGGTCGCCAAGAAATTGACACGATGCTCTAGCTTCGAGACCTCAAGACTCGATGCTCGGAGCAAGGCCCGGTCCAAAGCTTCAACACTTCGTAACGTCCGGCGCCCCGCGGCTTCCGCTCCGGGGACGGGCTGGCGCAACTGTGCGTTGAGTTCGATATAGCCGGACTCGAACACGCCGGCCAAAGGACTCTGCCCGAGCGATTTGCACACCGACTGGACCTCTGAGAACTTGCTGCTCCGCCGAAAGACGTCCAAGAAGCTCGACGTTTGACTCGTGACGGACCGGAATTGCTGCAGCTTGCGAAGGATGACCGCCCACGACAAGACCGAGAAGACAACCAGGATCAGCAGGACGATCTTTGACGGCAAAGAGGACTGGGCGATCAGTCCTAAAAGGCTGCCGACTCCGCCCCCGGACGCGTCGGGGCCACCTGGCGTCTGGAGAAGGGCATACAGTGACCACGAACGCAACCAACCCTCCAAAATGACACACACACGCCGCTTGGAAAGCGTAGACCGTTAGACGTTAGCACGACGCGCCACTGTTGTCAAACATATGATACGATGGGGTTTGTTCGATTTCGACCGCGCGAAACAGCGCTCGGGGGCACTGACACCAGGCCCCCGCATCTACGACAATCTTCTCGCATGATCCGGTTCCTCAGTGTTGAGAATCTGGCGGTGGTCGACCGGCTCGAAGTCGAGTTCCCCCCGGGTCTTGTCGTCCTCACGGGCGAGACGGGAGCCGGAAAATCTGTCGTCGTCGGCGCCCTCGATCTGTTGTTTGGGGGACGCGCATCGACGGATCTCATCCGCACGGGCCACACCACAGCTCGCGTGCAGGCGAGCGTGGAAGATGCGCACGGCGAAGAAATCCTGCTTCGGCGAGAGATCTCGTCACAGGGGCGTAGCCGAGTATTCGTCGGCGGCGCGTTGGCGACCGTCGGCGCGCTGCGAGACCGGGCCGCCCACTTAATTGATCTCCACGGTCAGCACGATCATCAGGCGTTGCTCAACGCGTCTAACCACCTTGCGCTGCTTGACGCGTTTGGCATGCTGCATGGGCATTTGGATGACGGAGTAGAACTCGCCAAAGCGTTTCACGCGTGGCGCGCGATTCATCAGCGCCTCGTGCGCGCGCGGACCAAGGACGAGGAGGCTCTCGAACGCCGGGAGCGTTTGGTCTTTGAGCGAGACGAAATCGAGTTAGTGGCACCAGAGCCGGGTGAGGACAGTCGGCTTACCGAGCGTCGCGCCCGGCTCACGAACCTAGAACGCCTGCGGAACACGACTGCCCAGGTATACGCGGAGTTGTATGAACGCGACGACGCCATCATCCCTCGCTTGAGCAAAGTCTGGCGTGATCTCGAAGAGCTTTCTGAGATTGACCCCAGCTTTGAACCATACGGCAAGTTGCGAGGAGATGTTGAGTCCCGCTTGGAGGACGTATCATTTTTCCTTCGAAGCTATGGCTCACAGCTAGACGACTCGCCCGAAGACCTAGAGAGCCTAGAAAATAGATTAAATGACCTAGGAAATATAAAGCGGAGATACGGTCCGGAAATCAAAGATGTATTGGCTCACCTGTCGGAGACCCATTCAGAACTGGACGACATTGATTCCCGCAGTCACTCTATTCAGGAACTCGCTGACGGGGAACGTCACGCCAGGCTCGCGTATCTGAAAGCTGCAAAACTGCGAACAGAACAACGGCGCCATGCTTCGAAGGCTCTCTCAAACGAGCTCAAGAAGGTGCTCCAGATGGTCGCGATTCCACGCGCGAGTTTCGATGTCAGACTCGCAGACGGCAGCAGTGGGGAAAACCCATCGGGGTGGACGGCATCCGGTGTCGATGCCGCCGAGTTCTATTTCTCCGCGAACGCCGGTGAGTCGGAGCGACCCCTCACGGCGGTGGCATCCGGCGGAGAACTGTCTAGGGTAATGCTCGGGCTCAAAACACTTGCCACGACCGATCATCCTGGGAAGACTCTAGTATTTGACGAAATCGACGCTGGGATTGGAGGCACCGTCGCGGATAGGGTAGGCGCCATGCTGAGACAGCTCGCCGAGCGTTATCAGGTCATTTGTGTGACCCACCTACCACAGATTGCAGCCTACGCAACCACTCATTTTCTTGTCACGAAGCAGGTGAGAGACGGGCGAACCACCGTGGCAGTCGATGATCTCGCTGGTCATCCGGAACGAGTCACGGAGGTTGCCAGATTGATGTCTGGGCGAGACTCGCCAGCGGCGAGAGCTGGAGCGGAAGAGCTCCTCAAGAGTAAACAAATTTCAAAAAGCGAAGATCGAAAGCGAAAGTCAAAGACAGCGCAAGGCGAAAGGTGAGGACGGCTGGTGAAAAAAGCGTGCATCGAGACATTCGGATGCCAAATGAACGTCCACGATTCCGAGAGGATGGCGGGGCTGCTCAAGCAAGCCGGCTACGAGATCACCGAGGAGGCTACGGACGCCGATCTGGTAGTCGTCAACACATGCAGTGTTCGAGAGCGAGCGGAAGATAAGTTGTATTCGAGACTTGGCGTTCTCAGCGGCGGGGACTCCGCAAACCGGCCGCTCATCGCGGTGACCGGATGCGTCGCGCAGCAGGAGGCCAACAACATTTTCCGCCGCAGTGGACATGTGGACGTAGTCGTTGGGACACAAGCCATTCGACACCTGCCGATGCTCGTGGACGCGGCGGAGCGAACATCCGCGCCTCAGATGGATGTCAACCCTTACGACGATGTCTCGTTTCCTCTTGGACTAGCTAGTCGCAACGACCCCGTAAAGGCTTTTGTTACCGTCATTGAAGGGTGCAATGACTTTTGCAGCTTTTGCGTGGTGCCATACACACGCGGCCACGAAAGAATGAGGCCCGCGGCAGACATCATCAGAGAGGTCGAGAGAGCAGCGGAGGAGGGGCACCGTGAAATCCAACTTCTTGGGCAGATCGTAAACCACTATGAAGCCCCGGACGTTCCGGGGTGTGATTTCGCAGGTCTCCTCGCCCAGGTCAATGATGTGCGTGGCGTCGAACGTATCCGATTCGCGAGCCCTCATCCGCGGCACGTCACAGCCGAGATGATCCGCGCTATGGCCGAATTACCAAAAGTCTGCAACCATTTACACCTCCCGGTGCAGTCCGGGTCGACGTCGGTACTAACAGCCATGCGACGGCGCTATACCAGGGAGGAGTATCTTGAGCTGGTCGGTAACATAAGGGACGCAATTCCGGCACTAGCTCTGTCCACAGACGTGATTGTCGGGTTTCCTGGCGAGACGGACGCACAGTTCGAAGAGACACTCTCGCTTGTTTCGGAGGTCGGATATCAGAGTATGTTCTCGTTCAAGTATTCGGAACGGCCGAAGACATTGGCGGCCAACCGTCTACCGGACGACGTCGACGAAAAAGAAAAATCGCGACGGCTCACCGAGCTCCAGCTGCTCCAGAACGGAATCCAGGCGCGTCTACTGGCTGAGGCAGTTGGGAGCACGCAGGAAGTGCTTGTAGACTCGACGAGTCGCCGCCGCGCCCATGAAGTATCAGGGAGAACATCACGCAACACCGTCGTCAACTTTGCGGGCTCTTCCGAATGGATCGGGCGTACTATGAACGTGAGAATTCTGCGGGCCGGTCCGCACAGCCTATGGGGCAAAGCCGAGGTTTCGCATGCTGATTGAAATGATGATCAGGGGGCTCATGGTCGACCCCGTCACAAACATGCCCATTGTCATTCTCCGAGACAAGGAAGGGGAGCGGGTGCTCCCAATCTGGGTTGGTATCTTTGAGGCGAACGCGATCGCCATCCAGATCGAGAATATAGAGCCCCCGCGCCCGATGACCCACGATCTTCTGAGGAACGTGATCGAAGATCTTAACGGCGCCGTCGAACGTATCGTCGTGTGTGACCTAAAGGACAATACGTTCTACGCCATGATTCACGTACAGCTAAAAGGCGAGGTCGTCATCGTCGACGCTCGCCCAAGCGACGCTATCGCCCTTGCCCTCCGTGTCCGTGCGCCAATTCTCGTGGACGAGAGCGTAATCGACGATGCCAAGACGATCGATTTCTCCCCAGACAAGGAGGACTCTGAACGATTGTCAAAGTGGCTCGAGAGCCTGGAGCCAGAGGACCTCGGCAAATACAAGATGTAGCAATTGTCGGCCGGCCGACAATTGGCAAGAATCCACGCCGAGGGATAGACGGCAAGAGGGAAGAGGAGACGGCTTCGAGCTACGCCGAAGGCACGCCAGGCCCACGACGATGGCCGCGGTGGCCTCTGTTTTTCAACGGGGGTAGCAACGTAAACCGATTCGATGTTTGCCGGCCGACATGGCGCAATCTCACGCATTTACCGATCCATGTATAAACTTGAAACCATCATCACAAGCGTGTAATGTCTCCACTCCCTTGACAGCTTGGTTGAAGGTTCTTAGAATAGCCCCTCCATTCGCAGCGGCATCGAAAATCGCTCAACCGACGTGTCGCGATGAGAGCACGAACAAAAGCATAAGGCGCCTCCCCGTCGTAGAACATGTATCCGGGCGCGACAGTGGCCCGGTGCGTGCGTCTTTCGTGGTCCGGTCTTGTTGAATGATCGTTGCAATAGCTAATCAAAAAGGCGGGGTGGGGAAGACCACCACCGCAATCAATCTGGCGTCAGCTCTTTCACTCAAGGGCAAGCAGACGCTCTTGATCGACCTTGACCCTCAGGCGAACAGCACCCTGTCGTGCCTGGACAGAGAGGCCGTAGACCTCAGCGTCTACGACGCACTCACTGAAACGGACCGAAGACTCGCGGATGTCATCAAGCCGGCAACGAACCATGAGAATCTCTGGGTGGCGCCGTCGCGCATTTCGCTCGCAAAGCTCGAGGCCAGGCTGGTCGGGGAGATCGATTCACATTTCAGACTAAAGGATCGAATCGAAGCGATTCGCAACCGATTTCCATACATTGTGATAGATTGCCCGCCGACTCTCGGATTGTTAACGGTTAATGCGCTCGTTGCCGCTTCTCATTTACTCATCCCCATCCAGTCGTCGTATTTCGCCCTAGAAGGAACGGACGACCTGCTCGAGACGATTGAGAAAGTGCGGGCCAGAGCGAATACCGGCCTTCAAATACTCGGTATCCTGATCACGATGCACGATCGGCGAACGTCACTGGCGCGTGACATTCATCAACAGATTCAAAAGGTGTTCGGTGCCAAGGTGTTCAAGACGGTGATAGGGAAAAACGTAAGACTCGAAGAAAGCCCAGCGTATCGTGAGTCGATTTTCAGCTTTGCGCCTGACTCGAGCGGGGCAGCGGATTACTACAGTCTGTGCGAGGAGGTAATGGACCGTGGCTAGTAGGAGAGGACTTCCCCAGACCGCTCGTATGCGACATGACGAACATTACGTAGATGCGCTCGCCGCTTCTTCCGGCTCTCCGGTTGGTCGCATCGTTCCGATTGAGCAGCTCGACCCAAATCCAGACCAACCGCGGCAGGTAATGGGAGACCTGTCGGAGTTGATGGCCTCCATCTCCGAAAAAGGAATTATCGAGCCGCTTGTCGTAAGGCAACGAGGCGAGCGGTTCCAAATTGTGGCTGGCGAGCGTCGGTATCAAGCGGCGGTTCAAGTTGGCCTACAAGAGGTTCCTGTCATCATCAGAAATGTGGATGACAGCGAGATGATTGAGATCGCACTTATTGAGAATATCCAGCGGAAAGATCTGACGGCCTTCGAGGAGGCCGAGGCCCTAAAAGCGCTAAATGACAGCTTTGGCCACACTCACGAAGAGCTAGCTCGGCGGATTGGGAAGTCGAGGACATCTATCACTGAATCGCTACACCTCAATACGATTCCGGAAGAAGTCAAGAGCCTCTGTCGGCTTGGCGAGATCAACTCAAAATCAATATTGCTTCAGATCTCTCGTCAACCCAGCGAGCAGGCGATGATTGAGCTTATTGAGCAAATCACCAGGTCTGGTGGAATGACACGCGCGGAGGCAAGAGAGGTTGCGAAGAAACCAACATCGATCGAGCGGCCGAAGCCGTTCATTTTCAAGTATGCGCCCCCATCGAACGCGTTCCGCCTCCAGCTGAATTTCAAGAAGACCAGCGTACCGCGGGCAGAGCTTATCGAGGCGATCGAGGAGATACTGACCGACCTCAAAGCGTGACAAATAAACCTACTCTAGTGTTTAGTTAACATAACACCCATTATTAGACCCAAGAACATGGCAAAATCTAGAGGGAATTCTGACGGCGAGCCCGAGGGGCTTGTTTAGTGTTTCTCCGGTTCCAGCGCGATTCTTTCGTGGGTCGATGGTCGAAGGCTCCAGCCGCGACAACCCTCGGAATCCTGGTTCATCGGAAACTTGGGTTCAGAGGCTCGAACCGCCGGAGTCCGATTACAAAGTACACGACCGCGAAATCTTCGAGAGGTCGGGCGAAGTTTTCGGCGTAAACTCTGCGTTCGTGATCCTACGCCGACCCCTTCCTTGGGGAGCCGATATGGAAAGCGGTGTCAGGTAGCGTAAGATAGTAGACCGTCACCATTCCACCCTGACAGTTCCCCTAGGCCATGCTACGCATCATCGACCGCTACATTCTGCGCGAGGTGATTCCGCCCTTCCTGCTTAGCCTCCTCGTTCTGACTTTCCTTCTCATGATTCCTCCGATCATGAGCGTCGCCGAGGAGCTGATCGCAAGGGGTGTCGACGGCCTGACCATCCTGAAGCTGATGGGCCTGCTCGTCCCGCAGGCGCTCGGCATCACGATTCCGATCGGACTCCTTATTGGCGTCCTCATGGGGCTTGGACGTCTTTCTACAGACCGAGAGGCCGTTGCGCTTCAGGCCTGCGGCGTGAGTCTCTACAGGATGCTGTATCCGCTCCTCGTGTTCGGCGCGGCCGCTACGGCCGTGACCTTCTATGTTCTGAGCGTGGCGCTTCCGGACGCCAACCAAGCCTATCGCGAACTCACCTTTCGTATTATTGCAAATCGTGCTGAAGGCCAAGTCAAGCCACGGGTGTTCGACGATGAGTATTTTCCTGGAGTCGTTCTCTATGTTCGGGAGGTGTCGGACAGTGGATGGTCGGACGTTTTCATGGCCGACACCAGGCAATCGACTCAGCCAGACGTCTACGTGGCCGAGCGCGGCCGGGTGGTGCTTGACCGCGAATCGCGTCGCGTCGATGTCGTTTTGGCGAACGGGACGCGCCATGAGGTCGATCCGGCCCAACCAGATACATATGAGGTGCAGGCGTTTCGAGAGTTGGTGATCTCGCTCGACCCTGACAGCGTGTTTAGGGATGTCACGATGGCAAGGGGGTTCAGAGAGATGACGATCTCGCTCTTGCGGGACGAGATCACGAGAATGGTGAACGCGGGAGCTCCCCCCCACGCGCCAATCATGGAACTCCATAAGCGATTTTCTATCCCGGCCGCATGTCTTGTATTTGTCATCATCGGACTAGGTCTCGGCGTGACGAGCCGCAAGGACGGAAAACTCGCGAGCTTCATGCTTGGGATCGGTATCGTTTTTTCCTACTACGTTTTCCTCTACGGCGGCGAGGCGATGACCAAGGGCGGCCTGATACCCGCTGAGCTGTCGATGTGGCTCCCGAATATCGCGATCGGGGTGGTCGGCGCTTTTCTTGTAGTCTGGCGATCTTCGTCCATCGAACGCCGCATCGGTATCCCGTTTCTTACGATATCCAATAAGCCGCAGCCGGCACCAGGAGACAACGGTGCAGGTCCACGTTCCGAGCCCGCGTCGTTTCGTGGAGCCGGTATTCCACGCCACCTGCGTTGGCTGAATGTGAACATCCTTGATTGGTATGTCACACGTGTGTATCTCGGGATCGCAGGTCTAGCGTTCGTGGGGCTCCTGGGGATTTTCTACATATCAACATTTATCGACCTCGCCGACGAGCTGTTCAAGGGACAGGCGACGGGCCGGATGTTACTGGAGTACTTTTGGTTCGCCACACCGCAGTTCGCATACTTCGTGCTACCGATTGCCGTGCTCGTCTCGAGCCTGGTCACGATAGGCATGCTAACAAAGACCAGCGAGCTGACGGTGATGAAGGCCTGCGGGATCAGTCTATATAGGGCCGCATTTCCTATCTTCGTTCTCAGCGCGGTATGGAGCGTTGCCCTCTTCGGGGTCGGAGAAAGCATGCTGGCACGGGCGAATCGACGTGCGGAGCTACTGAATAAGGAGATTCGAAGCGGCGCACCGCAGACAACGAATATCTTGCAGCGTCGATGGATGGTCTCTGGGATCGGATCAATCTACCACCATCTCTCGTTTGACCCGGATATCGATGAGATGGGAAACCTCTCGGTGTACGATTTGGAAGGACGGCCATGGAGGCTTGCGCGACGAACTTTCGCGCGTCACGCGAAATTCTTACCAGAGACCGATAGCTGGGAGGGACACGACGTGTGGGTGCGCGGGCTCGACACTGACGTGACGGGCGATGGCCAAGCCCTCGTCTCTTCCGCGTCTCGACCGCTCACGTTTCTCGAACCGCCAGACTTCTTCGAGACGGAGCCACCCGACTCTGAGCTCATGAACACTCGTGAACTTGGAATCTACGTAGAAGAGCTTAGGAACAGCGGATTCGACGTCGTCGATCTCGTCGTCGCCCTTCATCGAAAGGTGTCGTTTCCGTTTGTCACGGTCGTTCTGACGCTGATCGCCGTACCTTTTGCCGTCACGATGGGAGCCAGAGGCGCCCTCTACGGCGTCGGAGTTGGCATCTCGCTGTCATGCTCGTACTGGATCGTGATGAGTATCTTCGGTGCGTTCGGAAGCGCCGGACTCTTGACGCCGATCTTGGCCGCGTGGGCGCCGAACATCGTATTCGGGGCGTCGGCCACGTATCTGCTATTGACCGTGCGGACCTGAACGAGTGTCCAGCGTGAGGTGATTCGTTACATGAGTCGCGGCGTGAGGCGCCAGGCTCGTAAGGCGCGAGGAGCGCGGCTGCCTGGAAGTAGCGGTTGGGGCGGCCAAAATGCCCCCGCGCGGATATCACCATCTCTCTAGCTGCAGGTCCGCGAATCTAACCACCGCCTCGTCGCCGTGCCTCGAGTTGACAAGATCCGCGACAAACAGGATGGAGTCGATACGACTCCGCGATGGCGCGACCGTCTGCCCTGGGCCAACCGCCTGCATCTCGCTGAAAGGTATCGTAACCTTCCGGGGGCTCGTATTGGCCCAGAAAGAGGTCCGCCAGCGTGGTTCACCAGATCGTTTGCCATCGCGGAGCTGTCCTGAGATACGAACCGGGCGGTCGGCACTAACGCTAAAAGAAATGGCGTCAAAGTTGATAAGCAGACCGGAGGGAAGCCTGTGCGACACGGCAGCATACGCGTCCGGAAAGGACCTGTCGACCGATAGAGCGTAGGAAAATAGCAGCTCTCCGCTTTCATAACCCACGCTCACGCTTGTTTGAGGGTCGTGCTCCGGCAGCCACGGAGAGCTCTCCCCCACTGCTATCGTGGACCCGTCTTTTGTCTTATGGAGAGCACGGACGTCAGCGAGCGAGCGCGGAGATTGGGCGATGCGGGACAACGGACCTCGCGAACCGCCTACGTAAATCGGGTTACTTGCCATCCACAACACCTGTGGTTCGGCGCTGCCGGAAATTGTCTGTCGCGCGATGCGCGCTTCAACCCTGTAGACTGCTGCCCTTCTGCTCTGGGGTCGATATCGAAGCTCGGGTCCTGCCACGGAAAAAACAGATTCACCATCAGCGATGAGTACCAACCGGACGCCCGGGACGCTCGAGACCGTGGCCCTGAACTCTATTCCCCTTGCTGCCTCCGCCGGGACTCGCTGGCCCATTCTATGTGTCGTAGTTCGGCTGACCGCTTCAAACTTGAGCGTCGCTGGCGACGCAATCGCATCAATAGCGGTAAACACGTGCCCCGCGCGCAAGCTGTCCATCAGCCGCGTGGCATCTTGCGCCGGGTCTCCGGTCAAGCTACCGGCGAGCTCGGCGTGAACCGAAAACGTCCTAAACAATGTCTCGTAGTCAATAGGACCATGGGCGTCCGTCCCGGCGACCCCCACGACCCGGTGCGAGCGCGTTGCCTCGTCCCACTTGGCAAGCGCCGCGGTCGGACGGTCGATCAACGACGCCACCGTTTCTTTTGGGCGAAGCAGATAGGCGCCCACTCGAGCGAAAAGACGCCCCAGTGAATTGGTTCGCCACGCGCTATCCGCGTTGAGCCATTCGACCCCGTCAACTCCGCCCTCGAGGCCCTGCTGCTGACGCCAGGCCAGATTTGGGGCCGGCGAAGCGGGATGGGCTACGATACCGAAGCCTCCAAGGCGGCGTACATCCTCAATGACACCCGCCGCATCGCCGCCAAGTGGATACGGGGTGCGAGGCAGGTCCACCGCGATATAGTGCCCACTCGCGGTGCTCACTTCGACTCCGTCCAAGACCAAAACGCCATCCACATAGTGAGGGGCGACGGGGCTTCTGGTGCCATCCCCATGGTCCGCCAGGACAACAAAGTGAAGGCCTGCGCGCCCGGCGGCCCGAGCTACATCGTCTGGAGGCAGGAGACCATCCGACCTGGTCGTATGCGCGTGCAGCGCGCCTCTTATCGTCTGAAGGCGTCCTGGACTCGATGGGGTTTCGACAGTCGCCGGAAGGGTTCTTGGAGGGAGCGTCCCCCATGTCCAGGAAAGGAGAAGGACCGCCAGAACTATCGCACTACGCCCCACCACCGAACCAACGACCGACGACACGACGCGGCCCATTTTGTATCGCCTCATGATGGGCTCGTGGGGGCGACAGGCGACCTTGGCAGCTTCGGGCCACGCAACTCGAGCGAACTACATCGCGGGACGACTGGTTCGCGCGCCGCGAAGCCGCCGCCGCCCGCACAACGCTCACGCCATATTTCCGGCGGACTCTCTTGGACGACGCCTCGGATCCGCAGACACGTCCCCACGGCCGGGGTCCGGCCGCATTCGAGACGGGCCACCGTGTTTGCTCCCTGAGTCCGAAACGTTACAAGCCCGCCGAAGCCCGCAGCGCGTCAACCTTGTCGGTGCGCTCCCACGTAAAATCGGGTTCGGTCCGGCCAAAATGGCCAAAAGCGGCGGTCTGGCGATAAATCGGTCGGCGAAGGTCGAGGGATTCGATGATCCCTTTCGGGGTCAGCTGGAAGTGCTCGCGCACGAGGTCAGAAACTCGTGATTCTTCAATCATGCCGGTGCCAAACGTCTCAATCAGTACGGACACTGGATCCGCCACGCCGATCGCATATGCCAATTGGACCTGTACCCGATCGGCCAACCCGGCCGCCACGCAGTTCTTGGCAATATAGCGAGCCATGTAGCATGCTGAGCGATCGACCTTTGTCGGATCTTTACCAGAAAACGCTCCGCCGCCGTGAGGGGCCATGCCGCCGTAGGTGTCGACGATGATCTTTCGACCCGTAAGGCCGGCGTCTCCATGAGGACCGCCGGTCACAAAACGCCCGGTTGGGTTGACGTAGATTTTTGTCTGGTCATCGAGCAATGCCGGCGGCACGATTTTTCGGATGACCTGCTCCTCGATATCGCCCCTTAGTTGCTCGGTGGAGACTTCGTCCCCGTGCTGCGACGACACCACGACGGCGTCGATTCGAAGCGCTTTGTCGCCGTCATACTCCACCGTTACTTGCGATTTCCCATCGGGACGAAGATACGGCAAGGCGCCTGACCGTCTGGCTTCGGAGAGTCCACGCACCAAACGATGCGACATCATGATAGGCAGCGGCATCAACTCGTCTGTCTCAGAGCAGGCATAGCCAAACATCAATCCCTGGTCGCCGGCTCCCCCGGGGTCGACTCCCATGGCAATGTCGGGTGACTGCCCGTGGATGGCCGACATCACGGCGCATGTATCCGCGTCGAATCCATACTTCGCCCGGGTGTAGCCGACATCCCGGACAGCGGCCCGAGCCACGTCGACGAAATCTTTGGAGCCGGTCGAAGTGATCTCGCCCGCAAGCACGATCAAACCCGTGGTCACCAATGTCTCGCAGGCGACGCGACCGGTCGGGTCTTCCGTCAGGACCGCGTCGAGGACAGCGTCGGAGACTTGGTCGGAGATCTTGTCTGGGTGACCCTCGGTGACGGATTCAGACGTAAAAAGATATCGGCCGGTACGGCGCATACTGATCTAGACTCCTTATTCTTTTGATGTCTTTTTTATGGTGAAGCGCGAATAACCCCCTATTTTAACAATCGACGAATAACTTATCAACAACCAGAAACCAATCGACTGCATCGACCAGCCCGAACATTCGCCGCCCCTTTTGTTCCTGTCGACCACATCCCTGTTCGCCGCCTCGACAACCCGCTTCGATCGTCGGTCTCGTCTCAACCAAGTTCTAGGGAGGAGGCATTCTTACCCATGGGATGAAACTCGTCATACACAGCTTTCAGACGAGCCTCGAGGATGTGGGTATAGATCTGGGTCGTCGACAAGTCAGCGTGACCAAGCAAGCACTGAATCGACCGAAGGTCTGCGCCCCGATCGAGGAGATGGGTCGCGAACGAATGCCTCACGACGTGAGGACTGAGATCGCGAGGCAGTCCATTGGCGAGCGCATACTTCTTGAGAATCTTCCAAAAACCCACGCGGCTCAGTCGCCCACCCCGCATATTTACAAAGAGCCACGGGCAGTCGGCCGAGGCGATCTGTCGTCGCGAGGACTCGGAGTAGCGCTCGACCCAGTCCGCCGCCGCGCGCCCCATCGGGATCAGGCGCTCCTTCGACCCCTTCCCCATGACCGTGAGATGGCCCGCGGGCAAGTTGAGGTCGGAGGGCTTGAGTGACACGAGCTCGGACACGCGCATCCCTGTCGCGTACAGAAGCTCGATGAGAGCCCGGTCCCGCACGCCGGCGGTCGTCGCCGTGTCCGGGCCGTCGATTAATCTGTCGACCTCGTCGCAGGACAAGAACTTGGGCAAGCTCGGCCAGGCTCTCGGCGCCCTGACCTCGACGCTCGGGTTGGTCGACAGACAGCCAACGGATACCAAGAAACGATACAGTCCGCGCGTGCTCGCCACGGCCCGCGCCACCGACCGTGGGGACAGACCAGAACTCATCAGGTCTCGCACGAACGCCTCGAGATCGGGCCGTGAAAGCCCCTCCAAAGTTCGGCCTGAGGCGTGAGCAAACCGGAGGAGCGAAAACAGGTCCCTCTGATAGCTCTCGATCGTATTGGCCGCGAGACGTCTCGCGACGCGGAGGTCATCCAAGAATGACTCCACAAGCGCCAGGTTGTCTTTCAAAAATGGAAATGATTCAGCCAACTCAGAAAACCGGCGCTTGCGTTGAAAAAGACGAGTCCGAATACGCGGTTGTATACTTGTGGTATCGGATCTTGAGTGTCCGCTGTCTAGGGTTGATTCGTTTTACAGCCATTGCTACACACGGAGTCATGATTGTTATGACACATCTGCCCATGCCCCGCAGGCTCTTCGGGGTCCTTGTCTTTGCACTCTCGACCGCAGGTGCGACCCTGCCCGCCGCTGGTCAAGCCATAGATACGACCGGGCAAATCGCCGCGTATGTCGAGGTGCAAGTAGCACTGGCTGCAGACGACTACGACACAGCACGGCGTATCGTGCAAGACCTCCTGGCGATCGCGGATGCCACGAGCGCTTCGCTCGTGGCATCCGTCGCTCAGGCTCAGGACATCGACACGATGCGTGCTCGGTTCAAGCCGCTGTCCGAGTATCTTGCTGCCCAAGAATTGCCGGTGGGATACGCTCGCGCGTACTGCCCCATGTATGACGGTGGATCCAACTGGGTGCAGGCGGACGGGCCAATCCGAAATCCGTTTTTTGGTTCGACCATGCTGACCTGCGGGGTCATCGACGCAGCGCCCGGAGCCCACATGGATCACACGCCACGCCATGGCGGCACGGTCTTTATGGCACCAGACGGCTTCTATCACATCGAGGGAACGCACCCCGAAGACGGGCTCTTCAGGCTCTATGCGACAAACAACTACCGAGAGCCTGTGGATATGAGCGAGTGGTCGGGTCGAGTCGTGCTGGAAGAGGCCTATGACGAGCAAACGGACGAGTTTACGGAGGTGAGATCGGTAGATCTTTTTGTGTCTCCGGACGGCCAGTTTCTCGAAGCCGTGTTTGGTGACATCGGGTTCCCTGCCGAATTCATCACCAAGGTCGTTTTTGAAACCGATTTCCCCGAAGAGCGATTCGATTTTATTTTTTCTGAATACACCCGCGAGGGTGCAGCAGGTGCCGATGTTCGGGACTCCGTTCCGGTGACGACTGGCGCGCCGGCCAATATCCCCCTCGCCGAGCGAGTGCGACCGGATATTCCTGAGTCGACCGCGGAGCTCGTCTCACAGATCGGCGCCCGAGACATTTTGCTCCAGGAGCTCATTGAAGCCGGTCGGTTTACAGAAATCTTTATCCCCGCGCTCCAAGCAAAGGAACTCGGGCTCGAGCTGACGAACCGAGTGGAAGATCTCGCTCTGCGCGACCGCAACGAAGTGCGGATTGCCGTCCGCCATCTGGTAAGAGCGTCTCATTTGCTTGATTGGTATGGCGATCTCGGGAACCGGCAACAAGTGAGCGGCGCCTACGATGTTTTTGCAGAAGCGTGGAACCGTATCGCCAGGATCTATTCCGCCCGGCAGTGAGCGCTCCCACCGCGCCCACCACATATCGGAGAACAGCATGACCCGACTCACGAACTACCGTCTCAGCCTCTTTGCCGCAGCCCTGGTTGTCGTCCTCCTGGCGGAGACGTCGGTCCCACAGGGGCACACGCCAATCGCGTCCCGGTTTACCTACAACGAGCACCTCTTTCCCATCTTCCGCGATCGCTGTGGAAGCTGTCACATCGAAGGCGGCGTTGCCCCAATGTCGTTGGTCACCTATCAGTCCGCGTATCCCTGGACGCAGTCGATTCGCGAAGAAGTCATGGGTTTGCGTATGCCGCCGTGGCAGGCGGAAGATGGATTTGGCGACTTCAAGAATGGGCACGTCTTGCCGGCTCACGAAATGGACATGATTCTCGAGTGGTCGGCCGGCGGCTACCCACAGGGTCCGAGAGACCAGGCTCCCGAGCCTCCCGTAATTTCCGACGGTTGGAGTCTGGGCGAGCCCGCGGTCACCCTTCAAGTGCCGGAAGCGTTCGAACTGGACGGCGGAACCAGCGAAACCGTGCGTTATTTTGTCCTGCCAACAGATCTCGAGGCCGACTCGGTGTTGGTCGGCGTCGACTTTATCCCGGGGGCGCGCGCGGTCGTTCGCGGCGCCGCGGTTTTTGTCGACGACACTGGGACGGCTCGCGCTCTCGATGACGCGAGCGACGCCAACCGACCGGGGTTTGGCCAGGCGTCCGACATGGGTTATCCCACGACCGCGCCTATCGCGGTGTTCACACCCGGACAACAGCGGGTCATCAACGCCGCTGTTGGGTATCCCCTCCCGGCCGGCGCGGATATCGTGCTCCGAGTGCACTACAAGAAAACGTGGATCACCGAGGGAAGTGCTTTTTCTGACCAAAGCCAGGTGGGGTTGCACCTCGGGCAGGACGACGCGGCCGAACTCGAATCAGCGCTCGTGGCCTCGCCTACTGCCGTATCCGGGAGGCAGCTTGCCTTCACGTTCGAGCTCGAGCGAGAATCGACCGTCTTCTCTCTCTTCCCAGAGGTGGATATCGAATCGTCCGAGCTCGTGGTCGAAGCCGTGCAGCCAGATGGCACCCGGGTGCCAATGTTGTGGCTCCGCGAGCCCGACAATGGCTGGCCCACGCGGTTCTGGTTTGATGACCCGGTCACGCTTCCGGCGGGGAGTCAGTTGGAGGTGACGACCCTCCTTGAGCCGGCCGCACAGCGTCAGCCGCGTGTCTCACTCGTTGGGAACGCGACGGCACCGGTCCGTATCGCGGTCGACTATCTGTCGGGAGGCAGCGCCGCCAACTAGTGGACCGCCATCGAAGACCCGTGTCGTATTGGTCCGGACCGCAGCATCGGCCAGGCGCGGTGAAGAAGCACCTTCGCTACTGCTCTTTTACCTAGCCCTCAAGAAGCCCATCGACTTTCATGAGCTCAGCGTTGAGCAAAGCGGCGCCGGCGGCTCCACGAATGGTGTTGTGCCCCATCACGACGAGCTTGTAGTCCAGAACGTTGCAGGCACGAAGCCGCCCAACACTAACTGTCATCCCGTCACCTCGAGCGGCGTCCAAACGAGGTTGCGGCCGACTAGGGTCGGAGAGGTACACCACCGGCTGCGCCGGAGCGCTCGGAAGCGATTCAGCTTGCGGGCGACCTGAAAAACTCTTAAACGACTCGCGGACATCGTCTATTTCCGGCACCGAAGAAAAACCAACCGATACCATTTCCGTGTGCCCATCCATAACCGGTACGCGCGTAGTGTGCGCGCTGATAGAGACGGCGTGCGGTTCGATGTGGCCGTCGCCGATGTTTCCGAGAATCTTTTGCGGCTCGGTTTCCATCTTTTCCTCTTCACCACCGATAAACGGGATCACATTCCCGAGAATGTCGAGAGACGCCACTCCGGGATACCCAGCACCGGAGACCGCTTGCAGAGTGGTGACGTTGACCGCGCGTAGGCCAAACGGCCGCAAGCAGCCGAGCGCCATGGTCAACATGATGGTCGAGCAGTTCGGATTGGTCACAATGCAGCCTGTCCACGACCGACCTTCCCGTTGCGCGGGGAGTAGCTCGAGATGGCTGGCGTTAACCTCCGGGACCAGAAGCGGCACGTCGGCTTCCATTCGGTGATTCCTCGCGTTACTGACCACGACGTGCCCGCTTTGGGCGTACGCCGTCTCTACGTCACCGGCCACGGACGCGTCGAGCCCAGAGAACACCAACTTGGGAGCCCGGCCCGGGGTCACGCCATCGACCACGAGGTCCGCGACCTCGTCTGGACACGGCGTGGGGAGTCGCCACGGTGCGGCGTCGCGGTAGCGCTTGCCTTCGGACCGATGACTCGCCGCGACCCAGCTCAACCGAAACCACGGATGGGTCGCCAGCAAGGCGATGAACTGCTGTCCGACGGCACCGGTCGCCCCGAGCACGCCAACATCAAGTCGGTCTGTCATCTTGCCGGACTCTCGGTTTCTGGAAAAAACTCATCGTGTACCGATTTGACCGCGTGTTCGAGTCGCTCACTCCCGATCACGCAAGAAATCTTCATCTCTGATGAGCTGATGCAGTCGATGTTGATGCCCTCTTCCGACAGCGCCCGAAACATACGGGCCGCCAAACCCGGCGTTGACGCCAGACGCGACCCCACGATGGAAATCGTCGCGACGTTGTGCTCTACGAGCGACCTCGTCGCGAGCCCATCTTGTTGCCACCGTTCGGCCAACCCAGCTACCTGATCGGCAAACGCATCCTCGAGTACCAACGTGATCCGGCCCCGTCCATCGGAGCTGGCACTTTGGATGATCAGGCGAACACTGAGGTCCTCTGCGGCCAAGCTCTGAAACACTTGCGCCGCCACCCCCGGTTGGTCCGGAACATCGATCAGCGTGACTTTCGCGATCTTCTTGTCACTACTCACCCCGACGACCGCGGCTTGTTCCATCACCATGTCTTCCTTCCTACGAATCCACGTGCCCTCGCTGGCTTTGAAGCTGGACCGAACGTGAATGGGAACGCCGTATGCCATACACACTTCGGCCGCGCGGGGATGCAAGACTTTCGCGCCACTCGACGCCAGCTCGATCGATTCCTCATAGCTAATTTCTCGCCACATTCTGGCCCCCGGCACCAGCGCCGGGTCGGCGGTAAATACCCCATCGACATCAGTGCAGATCTCGCACGCCGTCGCACCCAGAGCGACCGCCACCGCGGCACCCGTGATATCGCTCCCGCCGCGACCAAGCGTCGTAATCTCTTCTGTGCTGGAGATCCCTTGAAACCCCGTGATAATCACAACCCGTCCGGAGTCGAGCTCTCGTCGGATGCGGCCGGTATCGATCGACTGGATCCGCGCAATGTTGAACGCATCGTCGGTTCGAATACCGCACTGACCCGCGGTCAGCGACACAGCCGCAATCCCTCGGTCTTGAAGCGCCAGACCAAGCAAAGACACGGAGACTTGCTCGCCGGTAGCCAGGAGCAAGTCCATCTCTCGTCCCTGGGGTCGGGCGGCAACGTCATGGGCAAGCGCGACCAGTTGGTCAGTCGTTTTTCCCATCGCGGACAGGACGATGACCATCCGCGGGTCGTCGGGTAACCGACGCGCGATACGGTCAGCGATGGCGCAGATTCGCTCTGGCGTGGCAATCGACGTGCCCCCGTACTTCTGGATAACCACCGGCGGTAACGGTGTCGGAGGCTGATCCTCCGGTGCCCCATCACTCGATCTGCGTCCCTCCTCCTGGTCACTAGTCAAATCGCTCGCCTGCTTTCTCCTGCGTGTCTGGGCGGATGTCTCGCCGCCCCAATGACGTGGTCTATCGCGCGACCCTATCCCGCCTGCTGGTGCATGGCGTGTCGGGCGGCGAAAAACGCCTCGAACTCCTTGAGAGAACGTCCGAGCTGCGTGGGGGGTTCCAGTGTGGTGGCCATCACATCGGCCGTCTTGTATCCGTTGCCGGTGATACAGACCACGATGGACTCGTCACGCGGAATCGTCCCGTTCTGGATAAGCTTGATCGTCGCGGCCAGTGTCGTGCCACCCGCGGGCTCGGTAAAAATGCCCTCTGTCTGCGCCAGGAGCCGGATGGCGTCAAGGATTTCCGGGTCCGTCGCGGTGGCGCCGGCGCCACCCGACTCGGTGACGGCTTTGACCACCTGGAACCCGTCGGCTGGATTGCCAATCGCGATGGACTTGGCAATCGTGTCCGGCTTGACCGGGTCAGGATACTCGGCCTTCTCCAACAGCGCCTTCACAACCGGCGAACAGCCAGCGGCCTGGGCGGCGTAGATTTTTGGGAGGTCGCCGTCGGCCAGACCTGTCTCGCGAAACTCTCGGAAGC
>Ga0310120_10000261_pt1 | contig 44068 bp, 33 predicted proteins | sample CB27_AW_983_MG_FD_203506 | JGI IMG/M metagenome (GOLD analysis project Ga0310120, IMG submission 203506) | Marine microbial communities from Western Arctic Ocean, Canada - CB27_AW_983 | ecosystem: Environmental > Aquatic > Marine > Oceanic | place: Canada: Western Arctic Ocean | collected...
CTCCGGCGGAAATCTTCGGTCTCGGGGCACCTTCCAGCAGATGGGCATTCCAACCGGCGACGATCTGTCGCCACTCATCGACCGAGCGGGTCGGATAGGTGGCGGGCCAGCCGCCGGCGCGCCAGGTCTCGTCTGGATCCTCATCGCCCACTCGCTTCGAGAACTGTCCGGTGGCACCCCGCATCGCCATCAGCAGATCGGCGTGAGCTGGATCGGTGGCCAGGTTGTGCAACTCATGGGGATCGCTGCGCAGATCGTATAGCTCTTCCACCGGCTTCGATGCGGCGACAAACTGCGCCTGCTCAGGCGTCAGTTGGCCTTCCAGTGCCCGCAACTGCAACAGTGCCAGCGTCGGATACTGCTGCTCCTTGTAGTTGTTGAACTGACACCAGGGACGCTCCGGCATGCGGTTGAGGATGTACTTGTGGGTGGCGGTCCGCATCATCGTCATGGCGTCGTGGGTGTCATCCATCTTGCGCCGTGAGGCGAACACCGCATTGCGAGCCGGCGTTGTCGCATCGAGCAGCGAGCGCCCCTGCATCCCATCGGGTACAGCAATGCCTGCAATCTCCAGGATGGTCGCGGTGATGTCGATGGTCGAGGCCAGTTCGGCACGCACCGTGGCAGCACCGATGGTACCGGGCCAGCGGATGATGAGCGGCACATGAACCCCTCCGTCGTAGAGAAACTGCTTGCCGCGTGGATGACAGCGCCCGTTGTCGCCGATGAAGACAACCACCGTGTCATCGGCGAGGCCCTCCCGGTCGAGTCGCTCGAGGATCTTGCCGACCTTGCGGTCCATCACCTGGATCTCACCGAGGCCAAGGGCCCAGTCGGCGCGTACCAGCGGCTCATCGGGGTAATAGGGTGGGATCTCCACCGCAGCGGGATCGACCGGGTTTTGCGGATCGCCCTTCCAGGAGCGGTGGGTGTTACCGATGGTGATCTGGGCGAAGAAGGGCTGCCCCTCGGCGCGCCCCGACCAGTCCTTGCCATCGAAGAGACCCGGACCCGTCTTGAAGTTGAAATCGGTCTTGGCGGAGTAACCACAGCCGTTGGCACAGTACCAGCCGGCGTTTCTGAGCAACTGCGGTAAGGTCTCGACCCCTTGCGGCAGCTCCCGGCGTGGCCGAGTTCGGTGCTGATGGGCTCCGACGGAGGACTGATGGCGACCGGTGATCATCGCCGAACGGGATGTGGAGCAGACCGGCGAGGTGGTGAAGGCGTGCAAGAAACGCGCTCCATCTGCCGCCAGTTGATCGAGATTTGGCGTCTCCACCGCCGGGCAGCCGTAGCAGGATAGATCCGGACCGATGTCCTCGGCGAGGATCCATACCACGTTGGGCTGTCGACCCGGAACCGGATCCCCCTTCTTCACTTCTCGCACCTCGATCTGCTGCCACTCGACATGCATCTCCATGCCACCGTGCAACTGCAGGGCGATGGGCCCCTCGAGGCGGCCCTTGTCTCGCTGGAGCCGGGCTGTACGGACCCCGTTGATGCGCACCTCGATGAAGCGACCACGCGCCACCAGATGCAGCGAGGACCATTCTCCCGGTCGGTACACCTCCTGCATCCGGGTCGCATCCGGTTTCTTCACCCAGCCACGACCGCCTGTCTCGTAGAGACCACCGGTCTCGGAGCTGGAGTCGATCTCGACCTGGAACCCCTTGGCGGCCACGTTGTTGCCCTCCTCGATGGCGACCCTGAAGTAGAAGCCACTGTCGCCGGCGAGCACCCGGAAGCGGGCCCTGGCCTCGAAATCGGTGAAGGAGCGATCGGAGACGAGCAGGCCGTGACGCTTCTCGGAAGCGGGGCTACGGCCCACGATGGTGCCATCTTCGACGCTCCAGCGGCCGCCCGGGGTGGTGTGCCAGCCGGACAAGGTGGTGCCATCAAAGATCGCTTCAAAATCCGCAGCATCGCTCGAACCAGCGCCTCCGATCAGTGCCAGCAACAGCAACAGGGGCAGGATCGAGCCGCGTGGTGGGGATGAGCTCATTTCGGCACCACCTCCACCCCGACCACCACCTTGCGAATCTCATGGTTGGAGTCGCGCAGCACGCAGACCACCTCGGTCTTTCCCGGCTGGCGAGCCCGCAGCCGGATACGACCGCGCGCCCGATCCACCTTCGCATGCAGGTAGGGGCGATATCCCGAGTCCACCGTCCACCAGCGATGGGGCGGAGGAATCGGCAGATCGAGGTCGATAAACCCCCCCACCTTGACTGTCAGCATCTGGACCGGAGTCGAGGCGTTGGAAACGACTCCGGTGCGATCGACGCTGGTGGTGCAACCCCCGAGGATCACCGATACCGCCAGAATCACGGTCATGGATGAGGATAGAAGCCAGCATCGAGACATCGGAGCACCTCCCTATGAACGGTGGAGGATCATCCTGGGCAAGAAATCGGCGTCTTGCTAGCGACCACCTCGGGAACAGTGCCACGATTTTTCGGGGAGTGTGAGCTGGAACGCCCCGGCCAGAAAAAGAAAGGGGCGCGGACGGGGGGAAAGTCCCGTCCACGCCCCGCTTCTCAAATGCCCTTCCGGGCTATGTTCGTAATCCGCCAGTCACGAGCCAGGCCGTTCCCAACCAGGCTCCCCAGCTATCCACTGGGAAGTTGCCTCCGACCAGCAGGGCCACGATCAGCAGCAGTACCGTCTGCTTGATATTGGCACCACTGAGGCCACCATTGGTGTAGACACCCATCGCCATGCCAGCCACTGCCATTGCAGTGATCGCAGCTGCCCAGGTGCCCGCTGTACTCAGCGAGCCGATGAGGTGATTAGCCCATGACGTCTCCATGGCTCCATCAGTGCCCCCCGTGTCGCGGAGCCCCACCATCACACTACCCACGACCAAGAACACCACGATCCCGACTATCTTGTCCTGCATGTATCCATCCCCCATGACTTTATTCCCGTCGTGATGACGGGTGACCAGGAACCTCCCTGGTCGGTTGTCTCCGGACTATCCTGCTGAATCGCCGCGGCGAGCACGACTCGCTGGATCTTTCCCGTACCGGTTCTGCGCGGCATCCTGCGAAAAATCGCCATCCCCGTGCAAGTCTCCTGATCTTCTTTTCTCTTCCTGGCGACGGCTTCGTCCCTCAGGAGACCACTTCAACGAGCAGTAATGGCGTCAGGACGCAGAATTTCGACTTCCCGGTGCCGACAAGATTTCTTTTCCACAGCCGCATTATCGGCCAGGAGCCTCGGAGATTTCTGGCTCCTCCGCGTGAAACCCTGCACCAGCACTGCTCTTGCGGCTGAATCGCAGTTCCTGCGTGTTGCCGATCCTCACCAGTCAAGAAATGGATCTCGATCGTTTCATCGGTTATGCCACTCCAGCGACGGAAAGGATCCGATGACCGGTCTCGCCAGTGGATTTACACTTTATCTGTTCGTATTGCTGGCGGTCGCCGTGATCACCTCCAGGCGCAACAAGACGCTGCCCGATTTCCTGCTGGCGGGTCGCAAGCTGGGTCCCTGGGTGGTGGCGTTTTCGGAGCGCGCTTCCGGAGAGAGTGGCTGGTTGTTGCTGGGACTGACGGGACTTGCCTACGCCAGCGGCCTCGGCGATCCATCGGGAGGGGAAGTGGCACCGGCGCTATGGACCGCCGTCGGCTGCTTTTGTGGCCTGACACTGGCGTGGCTTCTCATCGCCAGGCCACTTCGCATCGCCACCGAGAAGTACGGTGCCTTGACGCTGCCGCGCTATCTCGAGGCGCGACTGGGTGAATCGAGCGGCAGGAAGCACGATCCGCTGCTGCGCATCGTCTCCACTGCCATCATCGCCTTCTGCTTCACCTTCTATGTGGCCGCCCAGTTCGACGCCTCCGGCAAGGCGCTGTCGGCAGCGTTCGGCTGGGAAATATGGGTCGGAACCGTGCTGGGGATGGGAGTGATCGTCCTCTACACCCTGATGGGTGGCTTCCTGGCGGTGGCGTGGACCGATTTCATCCAGGGCTGGCTGATGCTGATCACGCTGGTGGCACTGCCGCTGGCGGCCATCGGCGAGATGGGCGGATTTGGTGCCGTCTCGGAGCGAGTCGGTGCCATCGATCCCGAACTGCTGACGCTGTCGGGGGGGCGATCGTCGATGGTGCTGTGGTCTGGCATCATCAGCGGTTTTGCCATCGGCATCGGCTATCTGGGGCAACCGCACCTGGCGGTTCGCTACATGAGCCTGAAATCGCCCGATGATGTCGCTGCAGCACGTGGAATCGCCGTCAGTTACGGCCTTCTCACCTACGGCGGTGCGGTGCTGCTGGGCATCGCCGCCCTCGCCTGGTTTGGAGCGGGTCACTTCGAAGACCCCGAGATGGCGATGCCCGCCTTCGCCAAGGCGGTGTTTCCCGGCTGGCTGGCAGGATTGCTGATCTGCGGTGCACTGGCAGCGATGATGTCGACCGCTGATTCTCAGTTGCTGGTCACCTCCTCCTCCTTCACCGAGGATCTCTATCACCAGCAGGTCGATCCGGATGCAAGCCAGCAGAAGCTGGTCATGATCGGGCGCCTGGTGACGGTAGTGGTCGGACTGCTCGCCTTCGCACTCACCTTCTATTCGAGCAGTTCCATCTTCAAGAAGGTGTTGTTCGCCTGGGCGGGTCTCGGCGCCGCCTTCGGTCCACCGATGGTGCTGTGTCTGTGGTGGCAGGGGGTGACCCGCAACGGTGTGCTCGCTGGCATGATCAGCGGCCTGGTCACGGTGCTACTGTGGGACAACCTCGACGCCAACGCGTGGCTGTCGAGTCAGGTCGAAGGTCTGCGCCTCTACAGCCTGGCTCCTGGGTTCCTGGTGTCGCTGACGATGACGTGGGGAGTGAGTGCGCTGGAGGGCCAGAATAGGCGTGGCATCGAACGATAGCCCTCGTGACAATAGAGTGGAGACTGCGACTCCTGCTGATTTCTGGGGTTTTGAAAGAGTTGTAGCGATTGGGTACGATTCAGTTGAAACGATGGCTCCAGTCGATGGCTCCAGCAAGTCTAGCGAAGGCAGATCTCCCATGAGTACGAGCGCCACGTCCTTCTTCCATGCCAGTTCGTTGCTGGCTGTGATCCTCTCTGCCACCGCCATCTACTTCACACAGCAGACTCCCGCCCGGACAGACCCGGTACCCACCACCACCGAATCGAACAGCACCGCACAACTGGAGGAAGCCATCTCCAGCCTGCGAGGTGAACTGATCACACTGCAATTTAGACTCGATGCACTGGAACTGACCAGCATCGACGCGCCGGCCACAGCCGAAGACAAGGCGGTAGAGATCGCTACCCGCGGCGACCTCGACGGCCGCATCATCGATGCGGTGGATCGAGTGATGGAAGAAAAGGGCCTCGAGTACGCCAGGGCTGCTCAGGAACGCGCAGATCAACAGCAACAGCGAGACAAGTTGAACAGTTCTCGCGACGGATTTGTCAGCTGGGTCGATAATGGCCGCGCCAAGTTACCCAACCTCTACCATCGCCTCGATGAACTGGACCTGGCCCCGCAGACCGCCATCGAGGTGGAAGAGATCCTCGAGAACGGTTTCCAGACGATGGCGTTCTTGACCGAACAGCTCTACACCGACCCCCCTCCCGAGCAGGCGGATGCGATGGCCATCATGGGTGAGGTAAAAGAAGAGGCTGGATCGATCATCCAGGATCTCGACGAGATCCTCACCCCCGAGGAGATGATCGCTCTCGGACAGGTCTACAGCGAAGAGGTCGATCCCCGTCTGGGCCAGGGATTCATCAACAACGGTAATGAAGGTGACGACGAGGATGAGACGCAGAACTGAGCCGCGGACCTGACCGGGAAATACGATGAGCAGGGTTCCATAACAGCTGGATACTGCAACTTCTGCTGATCTCAGGGGTTTGAAAGAACTGTAGCGATTGTTTCCGATGATAAGGAGTGCCTCATGTCCGTCTCCAGTTCCCCTCTGTTCCCGGCTCTCTCTCTTGTGTCCGTTCTGGTGGCCGGGTCAGCGGTTTACTTCGTGCAACAACAACCAGAGCCGATACCTGTCCAGACCCAGGCTTCCTTTGATCCCAGTGTCCTGGAGGAAACCATCTCCGCCCTGCGCCAGGAAGTGATGAGCCTCCAATCCAAACTGGATTCGATGGACATAGCTACGGCTGAAAAATCTGACGCAGTGGTAGAAACCGAAGGCGAAGAAAAACGGGTCCAGTTACGTGCGATCGAAGCCGAGCGAATCACCGCAGCCGTCGAAGCGGTGATGGAGGAGCGCGGTGTCGAACTGGCCAATCAAGCTCAACGTCGCGCCAAGAGAGAAGACCGCCGTACCGGCATGCCCAGGTGGGTCGGCAATGCTCGCAGCAAATTGCCGAATCTGTACGACCAAATCGCCGAAAAGATGGAACTGGACCCCGAAACCGAAATGGCGGTCGAGGAGATCCTCGAGACTGGTTTTGAAACGATGACGATTCTCTCCGAAGAACTCCTCAATGGCGATTTTCCAGAGGATGAAGAAGCTCAGATGGTCGCCGAGATCCAGGGTGAGATCAGACAAGAAGTGGGAACGATGATCGGCGAGCTCGATGAGGTCCTCAATCCGGCACAGATGATTCAACTCGGTCAAATTTACGGCGAAGAAGTCGACCCTCGTATCGGCCAGGGAATCGTCAACAACGGGAACCAAGGAGACTAAGAGGCCTAGGGATAGAACTGATCTTCCCGAGTAATTTTCGAGAAAACGATCCGGCACCCTGTCCAGAGCCGGGTGCGGGTTTGTTTTGACTGGATAAAATCGATGAGCGATTCAAAAACCTCACTCTTTCATTCCATCTCGTTGCTGGCGTTGATCCTGTCAGCCACCGCCATCTTCTTGCAGCAACAGGCCACTCCATCGCTACCCTCGCCTGACAACCAGGCCGCCGTTGAAACCGCTACGACTGCACTCGAGGAGAGCCTCTCGCTGCTGCGCGACGATGTGCTGCTGTTACAAGCGCGTCTCGAGGCGGTGGAAGTCAGCACCAGCCAGGATCCGAATTCAACCAGCGAGATCCTCGATGAGACTGCAGCCACTGGCGCTTCTTCGAGGTCCCTCAGCGCTCTGCTGGGCCAGGATCTCAGTACCGATGAGAGACTGCTGGCGGCCGTCGAGGCGGTGATGGAGGAGCGAGGGGTCGAGTACACCCGTGCTGCTCTGCGCAGATCCGAGATCGAGGAGTCGCGCGATGATACCACCGAGTTTGTCGACAGAAGTCTCGAACGGGTTCCTCGCATCATCGACCAGGTGGCTCGTGAGATGAATCTGGGCGCGGCTCGCCAGTTACAACTGCAGGATGTTCTTTTCACCTATTCCGATACTGCCGCGCAACTCACCGATGAACTCTACAGCGATCCGCCACCGAGTTATGACGAGACCGAGCAGATCATCGCAGAATACTGGCAGGTCTTCGGCCAACTCGGCGGGCAACTGCGGGAAGTTCTCAACTTGGAAGAGTTGAAGCAGTTCGCCGAGATCGTCGGCGTCATCCGCCGGCAACAGGCCGAGGAACAGCAACAAGAAGACTGAGCCCTTACGCCAACCACTCCTCGATGACCTTGCCGTGCACATCGGTGAGACGATGCTCGCGACCACCGAACAGTTTGGTCAACCGCCGATGATCGACTCCGAGAATATGGAGCATCGTGGCGTGGAAATCGTAGATCTCGACCGGTTTGTCGATGGCCCGGTAACCGAACTCGTCGGTAGCACCGTAGACGCTTCCCGCCTTCACTCCGCCACCGGCCATCCAGAAAGTGTAGCCGTAGGGATTGTGGTCGCGGCCGTCACGCCCCTGGGCAAATGGAGTACGACCGAACTCGCCGGTCCAGATCACCAGCGTGTCCTCGAGCATTCCGCGACGCTTGAGGTCGGTCAGTAGCGCACCGATCGGTTGATCGACGGCTCGAGCATTGTTCTCGTGCCCACCCTTGAGGTTGCCGTGCTGATCCCAGCGATCGCCACTGACCGATGGGCAGGTCAACTCGATGAAGCGCACGCCCCGTTCCACCATGCGGCGCGCCAGCAAACACTCACGAGCGAAGATACGAGTCGGTTCGAAAGAGTGCCCGAGTCCGTACATCTCCCGGGTCTCTTCCGTCTCGCCAGAGATGTCCGCTAACTCGGGAACCGCCGACTGCATGCGAAAGGCGAGTTCACCGTTGGCGATCGCTCCCTCGATGGGAGCAGGGTCTCCCGCCGACTCCAACCCCATACGATCGAGACCTCCGAGCAGATCGAGTTTACGACGCTGGCGATCGATCCCCTCGCGCGGCTCGACGTTGGCGAGTGCGCGGTCTCGCGGCAACACGATGGAACCCTGGTGCTTCGCCGGCAAGAACGCACTGGAGAAGCAACCGAGACCACCCGGTGGCACCAGTCCACCGTTGACGACCACGAAACCGGGAAGATCATCGGCGAGTGCACCGAGGCCGTAGGAGACCCACGCGCCCATGCTCGGTCTTCCGACGGTTCCGGTACCGGTATGGAGCAGGTAATTGGCATTGGTGTGTTCAGAAAACTGACTCGTCATCGAATGAACCACCAGCAATTCATCGGCGTGCTTGGCAACATTTGGAAACAGATCGCTGATGGGGTGGCCGCATTCTCCGTACTGATGAAATTCCCACGGCGATTTGAGTGTGTTGCCGACGCTGTTGAACTGGGTTCGTTCCATCGGAGCGGGGAACGGCTTGCCGTCCCATTTCGAGAGCGCTGGCTTGGGATCAAAGGTATCGACCTGGCTGGGGCCTCCGTCCATGTAGAGGAAGATGACAGAGCGAGCGCGCGCCGGGATGTGCCCCATATCGAGCACCCCTGGCTGTCCGGGAACATCTCCAAGTAGCGATTCCCCGGCCAGTGCAGTCAACGCCACAGCACCGAAACCCTGGGCACAACGAGAGAGCATCTCTCGCCTGTCCATCGGTTGCTGTTCGTATTGACCGCAGTGATGCATCGCTACCCTTTCTCGTCATCCGCTAGGGGATGAAACGGAACTCCTTGGTCTGGATCAAGGCATGAGCCAGATCCGCCCACCCTTCCCCTCCTTTACCTTCAACGAAGGACCGGGCCATGGCGATTTCCTCGCCGGAGGGAGGACGTCCGAAGGCCTGTTGCCACATCCTATCGATGGCCACCAGCAACCCCTCATCCTTTGCAGACTTCATGACTCTTTCCCCCCACAATCGCGCCTGTTCGTGAACGAAGGGATCATTCATCAGTGCGAGAGCCTGTGCCGGTACATTCGTGACCAATCGATCCCCGACCGTGGTCGACGGGATGGGGAAATCGAAGGCGGTGAGGAATGCTGGAAGAAAGTTGCGACACACCTTGATGTAGATGCTACGCCGTCCATGACCATCGACGGGGCCGCTGCCCCCTGGCCGACCCCGCCCGGTGAGAAAGTCGGTCAGATGCACCGGCACCGAGGTGCCACCTATTTTTCGATCCAGACGCCCCGAAACACTCAGTATCGAATCGCGGATCGCTTCTGCATTGAGTCGCTTCTGATGAGACCGATGCCAGTGCGCATTGGTAGCGTCGACCTGTTGAGCTCGAGGATCAGGATGGTGAGATGCCATCTGATAACTGCGACTGAGTACAATGTCTTTCAGCAGCGACCGCCGGGATGGATGGTCTCGTAACCGAACGGCCAGGTGATCGAGCAGAGCCCGATTATGGGGAGGAATGCCCATCGCTCCCAGGTCGTCGCTGGTGGCGGCCACGCCCCGACCCATCACCCTGGCCCATAGCCGATTGGCCTGGGTGCGCCAGAAGAGTGGGTTGTCGCTGGAGGTGATCCAGTTGGCCAGTTCTCTGCGACCCGACCCATTGCGATAGCGTTGTGGCGTCTCCGCCCCGCCCAGGTTTTCCAGTGCTCGCCGTTCGACCAGGTCGCCCGGCTTGTTCGGATTTCCACGTATCGACAGCGACACATCAAAACCATGCGGCGCATCCGCTGCAGAGAGAAGTCGCTTCGGCTGCGGTACCGACTCATCGAGTTGACGCAGTTGTTCTACCGTACTCACCACCGCCGCATTCCAGGCATCGCCGTAACGAGCAGAATCAACCAGCCCAGCGGCCAGAAGTGCCTCGGCTCGCACCGGATCTGCCAGCAGCGTGGCCGAGTCGGTGGCCTCGTCATCGAGTACGGCCCAATCGACTCCGGTTCCTTGCTGCACACCTTCTGCCGACAACCAGACCCGATCAACGGCGATCCAACCGCGTCCCTCGTCGTGAATTTCCACGTGAGCGTTTTTTCCCTGGTAGCGTGTCAAATCCATCTGAAGATGACGCCACTGCTTGGGACTGTTGACATTTTGGCGGAAGTTCTCGAACAGCAAGGCGTTGTGCTGATCGATCCAGTACCCCTCGATGCAGATACGAACCCGGGCCGATTCTCCCTGGACCCTCAGATGCAGGTATCGATGTTCTATGGTGAAGTTCCTGGAAAGGAGTGATCCCACAAGACTGCGACCGCGTACCGCAGAATGTGCGCAGGAGGTATCGATGATGCGAGGGCGACCGATCAGCACCACATCTCCAGCCGACAACACCTCGAACGCCTCTCCGACGATGCTCCAGTCATCCAGAGCGTCCGCCTCTGAGAAATCCGTCAGCAACAGATCACCATCTCGCAGCGGTCCGTTTGCCACACCAGGACGCACCAGTTGGGGCCAGAGTCGCACCCATTCTCGTAACTGGTTGCCATCGAGCCCCGCCTTCCGTGCCACCCTCTCGATCTGACCTCGTGAAGCCATCCCTGCGGCGGGCTCATCTGTGAGGCGGAAGTGGTCACAGGTGATGTGACCCCACCCACCATCGTGGTCGTCGACCACCTCGAGGACTGCCTCTTGCCCACGCCACCTTCCCACATCCCAGCGCGCCTCATGCATGCGCGTGTTGTTGCGGCCCACCTCCGAAAATACCTGCTCGCCATCGACCAGAAGATTGACGCAGGTCTTGCCGGCGTGTTGACCGCCTCCGACGAGGAAAACCAGATAGTCTCGCTGCAACTCGAAGGGAGGGCTGGTCAGTTTTCCCTTCAGGACATCCCCGGCAGGCCCATCGGGTGCTGGACGCTGGTCCTGACTGCAAGCGATGTGATCACCCACCGCCTCCACTGCCTGTTCGTTGACCAGATCATCTCGATGGTGCGGCTGATCGCCAAAGGCGTTTCCCTCGACGGTCCATGGGCCCCAACCCTGCTCGAAATCAGCAACGACAACATCGGGCGCCGCTACCAGTTCTCCAGACTCACCGTTTCCTGCACTCCCATGCAATCCGCGCGCAGCTCTCGCCAGTTGTACCAGCGGTAACTGGTGCTGGAGCTCCATCCCCTGCCGAGTGACCGCGGTCAGTTTCTCCCTTACTGGGGCCATCTCGTCGATCTTGCTGGCGATCTTGCCACCGGGATCCTGAGGACGTAGCACACGCCGGGTCGAACGGATGATCGAGGACAAACCGGTCCAGTCCGCCTGGGTGATGGCATCGAACTTGTGGTCGTGGCACCGAGCACAGGAAACTGTCGCGCCAAGAAATGCACGGGAGAGCACATCGATCTGATTGTCGACCCGATCATGGGTGTCTTTCAGCACATCCACGGGTGCGTGGGTGCCCTGAGATAGCCAGAACCACGATGTCGCGGGAAGTGAATCGTTGGTCCCATCTCGTGGATGGATCCTGGGATCCTCGAGCAAATCGCCCGCGATGTGTTCGGTGACAAATTGATCGATGGGTACATCGCTGGCGATGGCTCGGATCACATAATCGCGATACTTCCATGGCTCGTGGATGGGATAATCAAACTCATGTCCGTGGGTCTCTGCAAATCTCATCAGGTCGAGCCAGTGACGTGCAAAATGCTCGGCGTGGGCGCTACTCTGCAGCAATCTGTCGACCACACCTTCCCTGGCTTCTATCGAACGATCGGCGAGGAAGGCCTCGATCTGCTCCGGAGTCGCTGGCAATCCGGTGAGGTCAAAGGTGACCCTCCGTAACCAGGTGCGATCACCTGCATCCGCAGCCGGCTTCAGACCGAGCGAGTCCAGCCCGGAACCGATGAACAGATCGAGCGGATCACGGGCCCAATCTTCATCCACCACTTCGGGTAGTTCAGGAGCCTCGAGTGGTCGCCACGACCAGTGCTTGGTGTAGGAGGCGCCCTGCTCGACCCAGCGGGTCAGGATCTCGACCTCTTCCACCGATGGCCGTTCCCTTCCATCCGGAGGCATCGGGTCGTCGTCGTCATTGATTCGCAGCAGCGCGAGGCTGTTTTCGGGATGCCCCGGCGAGATCGCCGGGATGTTCAGATCCCTGAGGGTGGTGGCGCTGTCCTGATCATCGAGGCGTAGATTCTTCTTCCTCGCCTCTCCATCATTGCCGTGGCAGGGCAAACAGTAATGGGCCAGGATCGGCAGCACCTGGCGATCAAAATCGACCGCCTCATCGCCCGCGCTCTCGATACCATTCTCGGCATCAGAGGCAGGAGAAAACCCGGGCAGGAGCAGCCCCGACATCAGCAGCAGAAGCGCTAGCGCACGACCGATCATGAGAGGATGCTAACCTCACCAGGCGAGGGGCTCTAGCCGTCAGTTGAATCGTCTTCGATGGACCTTTGCGTGAGGAACTGGTAAGGAACCGATGAATCAAGACACCGACGATCGCCTCAGGGTTCCCGCATCGACGATCCTGATCCTCTTCATCACGCTGGCCGTGATCACGCCTCTCGCTACCTGGCGCATGGCCCAGCAACTGGCCAGCCCCACCGTCGAGGTGATCGCGCTCGAAGATGGAGGAGATCGCTTCAGTGGCCACTGGAAGGTCGGCGAAGTCGATTACATCATCGAGGAAGGAGTCGATGAGCCACGTTCCACCGGCACCTTTACCCTGTCAGTCACTCTTCCACCTCGCGAAGAAGATGAAATGGTCAAAGTGGTGATAGGCGTGGAAGCTGCACGGGATGGATTCATCGAGAAGGTCCTCTTTCTCGATCCCGATGGAGATGGGATTTGCAGCGCCACCATCTGCATCCGATCGGCCGGCAGCGGTAGCTACCTGCAGATTCTTCATTACGACCTGTCCTTCGAGGGGATCGATTCAGAAGGAACCTGGTCAAACCTGACCGCCATTCCCGAGCACCTGAGCGTCGGATACATCGGTCACGACACCCTCGAACGCCAGAGCGAGATGCTGGTGCGCGCCTTTCCCATCCATCTCGATGGCGACACCAATTCTGCCCCCTCGGGAGAAACTCGTTCGTTGATCTGGGACTTCAATTCCGGGCGCTGGAGACCAGATCCTCGCAAGTAATGCCGACTCATCATCTGGCAATCTGTTGCGGTAGTATGTCGGGCATGGAAATGAGTTCGATGACCACCACGAATCCGATCCAGTTCCCGCAGGGTGGAATTCATCACTTCGTCTCGAAGTACATCCAGGGTATGCCCGATCTGACCGGCAAGGTCGTGCTCGACATCCCTTGCGGTGATGGCCGTGGAAGTCATGAGTTTGCCAAAAAAGGCGCTGAGATCATCGCACTGGATCTGTTCCCGCACTTCATGAAGTTGCCCGATGTCGAGGCGAAATACGCTGATCTGATGGAGCCGTTACCTCTCGAGGATGGATCCGTCGATTTCATCATCTGCCAGGAGGGCATCGAGCACGTCCCGGATCAGCTCGGGGTGCTCGAAGAATTCAATCGCGTTCTCAGGAAAGATGGTGCGCTTCTTCTCACGACACCCAATTTCTCTCACATGAGAGCGAGGCTCTCTCGATTCATGCTCGAATCGGACTACTGGAAGCGGATGCCCCCCACCGAGATCGATTGCATCTGGTTTGCCGAAGAGGAATCCGACAAGTTCTACTTCGGGCATCTGTTCCTGCGCGGCGCTCAGCACTACGAGAGCTTGTTGACGATCTCTGGCTTCCAGGCCGCCGAGCGTGTGCGAACCGATATCGGCAACGCCTCGCTGTTTCTGGCCATCCTCATGTACCCACTGCTTCTGGTCTATTCGCTGCTCTCCTGGCTCTACTACCGACGCAAGAACAAGCAGGTCGACCAGGCGACTCGTGATCGAATTCTGTGGGATCGAGTGACGTTGAATCTCTCGATGAAGACGCTGGTCTGCAAGCACCTTTTCTGGGTGATGCGGAAGGAATACGAACTCCCCGAAGTAGCGAAGAGACTCAAGAAGTTACAAAAGGATATCTCGGGAAGGTGAGGCGCGACTACTTGCGCTTGATCTTGTGCAGGGTGTGCTTGCGCAGCCGCGGAGAGTACTTCTGGAGACCCTCCTTGAGTTTCTCGGGAAGACCACCCTTGACCCTGACCTGGGTCCTGTAGTTGAGGTCGCCGGTCTCCGTGCACTGGAGCCACACGTACTCGCGGTTCTTCTGCTTGGCCACAATGCTCTCGCTTCCACGATAGAAACCAACGATGAGGAGCTGGCGCACCGTCCTTCGGGTGCCGTCCCGGATGGAACCATCACCCCTCTCCGAGGTCAAGGTAAACGGGACGGTCCAGAACCCGGATATCGATATTCTGGCTCGGAAGCACCGCTTCGGCACCGGGTCAGTAAAGGCAGCGGTTGCCGCCACTCGATGGCGCGTGTACACCGGAGCAGGATCGAGCGATCCACCCGAACAGGGAGCCTGAACCGATGCCAGATAGCCACGATTCGACATCGCCCTCCGGTGATCGACAATTGCCGCCGATGACAGGAGATGGCTCGGTGCTGGTGACGGGGGGAACCGGATCTACCGGTCGATTGTTGCTGCGATGGTTGCTTGAAGAAGCGGGAGCCCGGCGCGTCATCGCCTTTTCTCGCGATGAGCAGAAGCACCACGATTTGTTGCAAGAACCCGAGTTCCAGCATCCTGCACTGCACTCGATGGTCGGCGACATCCGAGATGGCAACCGTCTACGAGAAGCGATGCAGGGGATCTCGCTGGTGCTGCATACCGCAGCGATGAAGCATGTCCCCATCGCAGAGGCAAACCCGAGTGAAGCGTATCTGACCAATGTCGAGGGGACGGTGAATCTCATCCGGGCTGCCCGCGATGCAGGGGTCGCGCGTGTCGTGGCACACTCCACCGACAAGGCAGTAGAGCCGGCGTGTACCTACGGTGCGACCAAGTTGATGATGGAGAAATTGCTGATCGAGGCTAACCAACAATCTGGAGAAGAAGGAACTCAATTCGACATCCTTCGTCACGGCAATCTGATCGGCAGTCGCGGCAGTGTCATCCCGATCTTCATGGCTCAGAAAACAGCGGGATATCTGCGCCTCACAGATCCCGAAATGACCCGTTTCTGGATCACCGGAGATGAGCTGGTCAGCGCCGTTCACCGCGTCCTCATCGACGGCCGCGGCGGTGAGATCTTCGTACCAAAACTGCCCGCCTGTCGGCTCGACATCCTCGCCGAGGCGATCGCACCGGAAGCAGACATCGAGGTGATCGGCGCACGTCCTGGCGAGAAAACTCACGAAGCCCTGACGAGTCCGGCGGAAGCGGCACGCATTCGAGAATTCGAACGATACCTCGTGATCACTCCGGGATTGGCCGGAAGCAGGATCCGGTCAGATGGGGACAGGGTATCGTCAGGATTCACCCTGAAGAGCAACAGCACCCGATTGCTCACCTGCGAGGAGATGCGTGAACTGCTCTCTTCGGAATCAGTGCCGCCCCAGAAGTAGAGGCTGCTGATCGCTTCAGTCTGCTGATTCTGTGCCATCCCTGCATTTGCAGGGTAAAATACCCTGTGGGATCAACTGCTCCCCCCACAGCAACACCCACGAGCAACTGATGCGGAAGGATCCGATCGAGATGGCCAGGCAGTCGATACTGATACTGATGCTGATGCTGATGTTTCCAGCAACAGATCTGTCTGCCCAGGGGCTACCGATCCCGACCACACTCGAGGACTGGCTTCAGCCCGGTACACAGCCCGGCTCGCTGCTCGAACCGATCATCGCCGGCAGTGCTTGCAACCTGTGCCATTCATCGTTTGGCACTGCTCCCGTCGATCGCTGGAGGAGCAGCATCATGGCCCAGGCGGGTCGAGATCCGCTGTTTCATGCTTGTCTTGCCATCGCAGAACAAGATATGGGAGCCGCCGGCGACCTGTGCCTTCGCTGCCACACGCCCGGAGCCTGGCTCGCCGGAAACAGCGTCCCCACAGATGGCTCCGCCGTCAGTGGTGTCAATGACTTCGATGGTGTGACCTGTAATCTGTGCCACCGGATGATCGATCCCATCTACACGCCGGGACAGAGTCCCGGCATCGATCTGGGAATTCTCAACGACCTCGCCGAGATCCCCAGTCCTCAACACACAGGGCAGTACGTGATCGATCCCCAGGATCGTAGACGAGGACCCTACAATCTCGGTGGCGGATTCCAGTTCCATCCTGCCTTGATGTCGCCGTTTCACCATTCATCAGAACTGTGTCGCACCTGCCACGATGTTTCCAACCCGGCGTATATCCGTCAGGGAAGCGAGTATGTTCTGCTCGATCTCAACGCCCCTCATCCGACCCACGATCCCGCCGATGAATTCCCGCTGGAACGGACCTATTCCGAATGGAGCCAGAGCGACTTCGGTCAGGGACCGGTCAACATGGGCGGGCGATTCGGAGGCAACAATCCCAATGTCAGTACATGCCAGGATTGCCACATGCCGAGCACCAACGGGATCGGCTGCAACATGGGCGGTCCTTCGCGGCCAGATCTGGCATTGCACAACTTCTCTGGCACACACACATGGGTGCTCGATGCGATTCATGCTCTGGATACTTCCTATCTCTTGTGGGACACGCCCGCCTACATGGATCCGGTACAGATCGCCATCTCCAAGAACCTGAACGTCAATATGCTGGAAGCAGCCAGCGATCTCGAGGTCACGACAGTTAACGGACAGTTGAAGGTGAGGGTGATCAATCAGACCGGTCACAAATTACCTACCGGCTATCCGGAGGGACGCAGGATCTGGATCGAGGTCCGATTCCGGAGTGCCTTCGGAGATGTCCTGTCCCACCACGGCGCCTACGACTTTGACACAGCAATCCTCGAATCCTCGACCACGACCGTGTTCGAGACCAAACACGGCATCTCGGGAATCACCTCGACATTTTCGGGATTGCCGGAAGGGCCGTCCTTCCACTTCGCACTCAATAACAAGATCTTCAAGGACAACCGGATCCCGCCGCGTGGTTTTACCAATCTTGGCTTTGAATCGGTACAGGCGGCACCGGTGGGCGAGACCTACGAGGACGGCCAGTACTGGCATGACAGTTTCTTCGACATACCCGAGGGCGCATTCCTTCTCGATGTGAAGGTCTGGTATCAGACCGCCTCGAAGGAATACATCGAGTTCCTCAAGGACGAGAACATCACCAATGATGCCGGCGATATCCTGTTCGAGCAGTGGCTGCAACAGGACAAGGGGCCACCGGTGCTGATGGATGAACTGTCGATCGAGATCGGTGTCGAGCCATTCATCCGGGGAGATGTCAACGCAGATGGTGCCAATGACATTTCCGATCCGATCAGTCTGCTCGGTTGGCTCTTTCTCGGCCAGGAGATGGGCTTTTGCCCGGTTGCTGCGGATGGCAATGATGATGGCTCTCTCAACATCTCCGATGTTGTGTTCCTGCTGAATGCGTTCTTCGGCGGAGGTCCACCTCCCTATGCTCCATGGCCCGATTGCGGACCAGATCCCACTCCCGATCTTCTTCGTTGCTACGGATATTCCTGTCCCTGAGACGCTACCTTCCTGGTGTGTGATTCAGTTCAACTCCAGTGCAATTGGCATGGAGTCATCGGCTGGACTGATGGATAGTGAGTCTCGGTGCGACCTCGTCGATCGCCATGAATGGAAGTGAACCCGTTGACAAACTTCTGGCGCACACTGCTGCCGCTGATTCTGCTAGCAGCGCTCATCATCGCCATCTGGCCCACCGAACCTCTCGATTTCGGCTCGAGTAGTCCATGGGATGGACTCGTGATCCTCGTCGAAGACCTGAACCACTCCGGTGCCGACGCCGAGTCAGCCGTGCTCCTGATCGCTTCGATTCCTGCCACGGATGATCAGGGCAAGTCCTGCTCTCTCATCATCGGCACCGCAGTCACTGATGGTTCCGATCCTCTTCCCTTGCTCCTCTCCGGGGAAACCGATGCCTTGAGACTTCAGCGGATTCAACTGGTGGACGGCCCCATCGAATTGTTTCGCTCGATCCGGGGCGAACTGCGAGCCTTCCCCATTCGCGAAGGTCTGGCGCCAGAGCGTCTGCTGGGAGGAATCCTGCTCGGTCAGATGGCTACACCTCCAGGCACCATCGATGGTGAGCCCCGAGATCCGATCGACATCGGAAACCCGCTTCTGTCGACACTCTTCGAGGCTCGTTGTGATCCGCAGGAACAGCGCCGTTGGCACAGTGTCCGGCAAAACTTCAGGGAACTGTGGGTTCGTGCCAGAGACGACGATCCTGGACATCTGGAGCCCTACATCCACGGCAGGGTCTCGATGACTAATGCGTTGATTCCCGATAGAGACGCAGTGGTTCCCCGCAAGGGTCGCTGATAACATCCCGGTATGGTCGATCATGCCCGCAGATCCTCTCTCTCAGATGATAAGGCCACGGCTGAGGGTCCGGGTTCCATACGAGAGCTCGATGACTCGGTCCATGACTCCCTTCGCGAGATGCATGGCTACATGCGACTGGCCAGGGAGTGGGATCTCAGATTCGAGAAGATGTTCCGGACCGGTGCACTTTCAAAGTGGTACTCCTCTGTCGGTAACGAGGCGACCACCGTGGCAGCCGCCTGCGCCATCGAGGCTGGAGACTCTTTACTGACACTTCACCGTGACTCCGGGGCGATCCTGCGCCACTACCTCGACATTCACGAGATCCTCCCAGGGCTGGTTCCTGAAACCAGCTCTGGCAGAAAGTCCGTCGGTGGTGACTCTCGGCAGAGGTTTCTTCGCCTGGCGTGCCAGATGCTGGGTAGAAAGCACGGCTTCTCGGCAGGACATGAACGCTCCTATCATTACAATCTGATCGAGGAACAACACGGCCTGATTCACATCGGCATGATCAGCCACCTCGGATCGATGATCCCGGTCGCAGCTGGAACAGCTTTCGCCTTCCAGCAGCAAGGCAATCATCAGGTGGCACTCAACTTCATCGGCGAGGGAGCCACGTCAACGGGCGATTTTCACGAGGCTCTCAACATCGCGTCTGTCTGGAAATTGCCATTCATCCTGGTCATCGAGAATAATCGCTGGGCATTTTCCACACCCGCCTCTCAGCAGTATGCCTGCCAGCAACTGGCAGATCGCGGCCAGGGGTATGGCATTCCCGGAGTTCAGGTCGACGGAAACGACCCCGAGGCAGTTTTCGCTGTCATGAGCAGCGCGGTCGATCGCGCCAGATCCGGAGAGGGACCGACGCTGATCGAGGCGATGCTCGGACGTCATCGCGGCCACTCCGAGGCGGATGATTCTCTCGACCTGGTTCCTGCAGACGAACAAGATGGGTATTCGAGCCAGGATCCACTCGACCTGGTGGAAAAGAAACTGGTCGATCGCTCCACGTTATCTGTCAGCGACCTCGCTGAAATTCGCAATCGATGCGCCTCTCTCGTGATGGTGCTCGTGGACGAAGCGATGTCGATGCCTCAACCGGATCCAGAATCGCCACGGAGGATCCATGCCGACTGAATCCTCCATCGATCAGAGTGAGATTCTCTATATCGATGCCATCAGCGATGCACTCAGGGACGAGATGCGTGCAGATCCAGCGGTAGTCTTGATGGGACAGGATATCGCTGACCACGGTGGAGCATTCAAGATCACCAGGGGATTTCTGGATGAATTTGGTGATCAACGGATTCGTAATACACCCATCGCAGAGAGCGGCACTATTGGAATCGCTACCGGCGCAGCGATGCTGGGGGCAAAGCCGGTCATCGAGATGCAATTCGCAGATTTCATCTCCTGTGGTTTCAATCAGCTCGTGAACGTTGCTGCCAAGATGTTCTGGAGAACTGAACATCCGGTACCGATGGTCATCCGCCTACCCGGCGGAGGTGGGATGGGAGCAGGTGCATTTCACTCACAGAATATCGAAGCGTGGTTCCTGCACACTCCGGGACTGAAAGTGGTCACACCATCCTTCTCCGGTGACGCATACCGACTGCTTCGCGCAGCCATCCGCGACCCCAATCCTGTGCTCTATTTCGAACACAAGTTTTTGTACCGTCGAGAACGATCTGCCATCGACAAGAACACCACCCCTGACCGTATCGAGGCTGAATCGAACGTGCTGAGGTCGGGCACCGACATCACCGTCATCTCGTGGGGCTGGATGACCCACCGCACCCTCGAAGCGGCCTCGACCCTTGCCGAGGAAGGTATCGAGATCGAGGTGATTGACCTTCCAGTGCTGTGCCCACTCGATATCACAACCATCCTCGAATCTGTCGAGAGGACCAGCCGTGTCGCCATCATCCATGAGGCCACCTCTACAGGTGGTTTCGGTGCCGAGATCGCTGCGCAAATCTGCCAAGATGCCATCTGGACCCTGGATGCACCGGTGTTGCGGATCACCTATCCCGACAGTCCTCCGCCATTTCACAAGGACCTGGAAGCGACTCGAATCCCATCCGCGGAGCGCATCTGTTCCGAATTGAGGCAATTGAAGCGGCAATGAGCTGCTCCATTCTGCAGTCAGTCCAGCCGCAATAATTAATTCAAATCTCCGGTCCGATCGTTCCCGGTTTCCGGATCCTCATGTCAGGGGATTAAGAGGCTCCGTCCATGCCTCGAAAAATACATGCAAGATTCAAAATATCGAAAACGCTTCTACCAGAAGCCAGCTCACTGTGAGTTTCTGGATCACCTGTTGTGGCGAGGCCTTGGATTCGAAGAGCAGTTTGGTGTCACTTTCTTTCAGGAAGAGCTGGAGTATGACAAATCAATACCTGAGAGCAACTCGGAAGAGACCTCGATCAACCTCCCCGTCGATCAGGACCCTTGAGCGAAATACCGTGCTTCTGCATCCTCCGATATAGCGTTCGTCTTGAGATTCCGAGCGTTTGGCACGCCTCCGATTTGTTGCCACCCGATTGATCCAGAGCCCTGAGGATCACTTCTCGCTCGGCTCGCCCGAGCACATCCTTGACACCTATCTGGATTTCTTCCCCTCGCTGGACACCCCCACCCAGCAACTCCTGCATCGCAGCGCCGTCGATGCTCCTGAGCCCTGAAGCGCAGATCCGCCTGGCCAGATGGATAGCATCCCAACCATTACCCGGCCAGTGGTGGGAGAGTAACAACGCCTGAGCATCCGCGAGCAATCGAGGTGGATCCGACATCTCACCAGCGATGTATTGATCGATGATCATCAAGGAGTCTTCAGGTCGATCTCGAAACGGAGGCAACTGGATCTCGAATCCGGCCAGCCGGAATTGCAGTTCAGGACGAATCCCCGCCCCATGTTTGATCGCAGATGCACAGGCGAGAATTCGAATATCCGCCTCCAGTTCTACTGTACCTGCAACTCTTCTGTACCTGCCCGATTCGATGACTCTCAGCAATGCTGCCTGCAGTGCTGGGGATCCTTCATCGATGGCATCGAGTAGCAGGGTGCCTCCAGCAGCTCGATCGATCAGCCCATGCCGCTCCTGCTGGGCATCTGTGAAGGCGCCTTTTTCGTTTCCAAATAGCTCGATCTCCACCAGTGATTCCGTGACGGTTCCACAGTGGAGCACGACCAGTTCGGTGTCGCTGCCGCTGGCCTGATGGATGGCCCTCGCCAGCAGTTCCTTGCCTGTACCGCTCTCTCCCTGGATGAGTACCGGGATCTTCGTTGGAGCAATCTTTTTCAACTGTTCGATTGGTTTTTTCAGCAAAGCGGAATGAGTGGTGAAATCCCCCATCTTGGACAACACGGGTTCGTTGGGCCTCTTGATCGGCTCTCCCAGCTTGCAGGATTCTTCAACGACATCTGTTGGTTGTACCGTCGAAGTAGTGTTCCTTCGAAGATGATCCAGTTCCAGCAGCGATCCGATCAACGAAACCACCAGTGCTTGATTGGCGTCGAGTTCTGCATCGCCTGGACCGTCGCCAAATTTCGAATCCAGGTAGATGGAAGTCACCTCCTGCTGGTTTACCAGTGGTATCACAAGGATCCACTGAGCCCTCTGTACTCCCTTTGTCTCCGAGGGGGTTCGCATCCTTCGATCGAGGTGGGAGTCTCGAAATAGCACCGGTACCGAACTGTGACAACCTTGCTCGAATGCGTGGTGAGAGATGGTGGTATCCGCGTTGGCTATCTTTCGCCCCTCGGCGTTCCGTGAACTCCAGACATGATAATTGCCGGCTTCACCACAGCTGACGACAATCCCTCGCTGGGCTGCAAAGCTACTCCGGAGCCAGCCAATCAGGGGCGACACTGCCTGGAGAGAGGCCCTCTCCCCCTTCTTCGGGAGGAAGACACCTGAAATCAGAGCCAGTAAGTCGTCATCGGGATTGGCCATGGCATCTCGATGGTAGGCGACGACAGAAGGCTGATCGAGTACCGCGATCTCGATCCATCCAGGATCCTTGTCAGGGCCGGGTTTACCCCTCGCCGATGATGCGAGTCAACAGGCTCTGGATGTACTCATGACCGACAGGGCGTAGCAATCTGACAGAATCCCCTCTCGCCTGAACGCGCAGTTCCTCGATATCAGAGAAGGACTCTCCGTCGACAACTACCCTGATCGGTCTCTTCGTAACTCCCTCGCCAACGACTCGGATCGTCGTATCGAGGGGCAACACGACCGGGAATTGCAGCGAATGGAACTGAACGGGACGATGTGCATTGAGTGGAGTGACGATCACACCCTCGACAGCTGGATGCACCACGGGTCCACCTGCAGCGAGTGAGTACGCTGTCGATCCAGCGGGAGTGGAAATGACGAGCCCGTCTCCCGAATATGCATTGAGAAAAATCTCATCGATGTAGACCCCGAGGTGAACCGTCTGACCCGAGTCACGCTCCAGAACGATGTCGTTGATGCCAGCTGCACTTCCCATCTTCTGAGTACTCGACGAGGTCCAGCTCGCTTCCAGGACTGGAAGTCGTTGTTCGACGAAATTGCCCCCCAGCAAGGTGTCGACCAGATCTGCTGGATCTTGCTTCGGGTTCATCAGAAACCCCACCCGACCAAAGTTGACACCGAAGATCGGAACCTGGGGATGATTGAGAGAACGAAGTAACGACATCAAGGCGCCGTCGCCACCGATCACGATGACAAGATCATCCGTGATTTCCTGGGTACTCGAACCATTGGGTGACCAGATACGGCAGTGAACCCCCAGGTTCTCCAGAGAACTCGACACCTCCGCGATGAAGTGGTCGATCTCCTCTGTCGAGGTATCTGCAGCGATGAGGATTTGACTCGGTTTTTTCACGAGTAGTTCTCCTCGAACAGTGCTACTGGCTGATGATCGATTCGCCTTCGGCAGATCGCAGGGCCTTTTCGAAGTATGGAATGGTGAGGGTGAGCCCATCTCTCAACGACACCTTTGGCTTCCAATTCAGCAGTCCCATGGCGCGGGAAATATCGGGCTGTCGCACCTGCGGATCATCTTCTGGCAGGGGGAAGTGCTCGATCTTGCTGGTTGAACTGGTCGCAGAGATGACTTCATTGGCGAATCCGATGATCGGAATCTCATCCGGATTACCCAGATTGACCGGATCCGTGACATCAGATTCCAGAAGTCGGTAGATCCCATCGACCAGATCGCTGACATGGCAAAAGGAGCGAGTCTGCGAGCCATCTCCAAAGACTGTGAGGGGTTCTTCGCGAAGTGCCTGGCAAATGAAGTTAGGCAACGCCCTTCCATCATTGAGTCTCATCCTGGGCCCGTAGGTATTGAAGATCCTCACGATTCGTGTGTCTATCCCGTGGCTTCGATGATAGGCAAGCGTCATCGCCTCGGCAAAACGCTTCGCTTCATCGTATACACCTCGTACTCCGATGGGGTTCACATTTCCCCAGTACGATTCAGGCTGGGGATGAACCAGTGGATCGCCATAGACTTCACTGGTGCTGGCCAGCAGGAACTTGGCTCCACAAGCTTTCGCCAATCCAAGTGCCTTGTGGGTTCCCAGTGAACCGACCTTCAAGGTCTGGATCGGAAATTCCTGGTAATCGATGGGGCTCGCCGGCGATGCGAAGTGAAGTATCGAGTCGATCTTGCCCGGAACATGAATGAACTGGGTGACATCATGGCGGATGAATGAAAATCTCGGGTCCCCGATGAGATGCTCGATGTTGCGGATGTCTCCCGTGAGAAGATTATCCATCACAACAACATCGCAGTCTCGTTCGATGAACAGATCTGCCAGATGAGAGCCGATGAAGCCAGCTCCTCCTGTGATGAGTACCCTACTGGCTACCATCGTGAGTACTCCTGGTTCCGATCCCGTGGTATTCGAGACCATATCTTTCCGTCATTTCAGCACTCCAGATGTTTCTACCGTCGTAGATGACTGGCTCTGAAAGAAGTTCTTTCACCCGCTTGAAATCGGGTCTCCGATATTCGTTCCACTCTGTCACCAGCAACAAGGCACTGGCGCCCTTGAGAGCTTCGTACGGATCTGTACTGTACTCGATCAAGTCTCCCATTTCTGCCCTGGCACTGCCGAGTGCCTCGGGGTCATGCCCACAAAGTTTGGCGCCTCTCTCGATCAGTCCCCTCGCGATGACAACAGAGGGAGCTTCCCTCATGTCATCGGTGCGCGGCTTGAATGCCAAGCCCCACATCGCGAAACAGTGGCCGGACAGATCAGTACCAAACCTGTCGATCACCTTCTCGACGAGGTATCGCTTCTGGCGATTATTGACTTCATCGACTGCCTCGAGAATTTGAAGTGGAGACCCGACCTCCCTGGCGAGCGCAGAAAGAGCTCTGACATCCTTGGGAAAACATGACCCCCCGTAGCCAACGCCAGGAAACAGAAAGTGCGGCCCGATCCTGGCATCTGTTCCCATACCCTGCCTGACCTTGGTGACATTGGCTCCCACGTGTTCGCACAGGCGCGAGATGTCATTCATGAACGAGATCTTGGTTGCGAGCATCGCATTGGATGCGTATTTGGTCAGTTCTGCTGAGGCCTGGTCCATCACCAGAAGTGGCTTTCCTGTCCGGACAAAGGGAGAGTACAACTCTCTCATCAGATCCGCAGCGTCTTTGTCATCGGTACCGATGACCACCCGATCAGGTTTCATGAAGTCATCGATCGCAGCCCCCTCCTTGAGGAACTCGGGATTCGAGACGACATGGATCTGATGTTCACAGGCAGAGCGGATGATATCGGCGACTACCGCAGCTGTTCCTACTGGTACCGTGGACTTGTTGACAACAACAAGCGGACCCGTCATCGCTGCGCCAATTTCCGCTGCCACGGTCCGAACTGCGGTAAGATCACAGGCTCCATTCTCTCCCTGGGGAGTTCCGACTGCGATGAAGACAACTTCAGCGTCCTTTATCGAGGCGGCCAGATGGGTCGAGAATGTGAGTCTGCCCGCGGTCGTATTCCTCTCCACCAGTTCTTCGAGGCCCGGTTCATAAATAGGAATCTCGCCGGTCTTCAGGCTCTCTATTTTTTCGGCATCGTGATCCACACAACAAACAGTATTCCCGCTTTCAGCAAAGCAGGTGCCTGTCACCAGCCCAACATATCCTGTACCGACTATCGTGATTCTCATGCCAGAGGTCTCTCCAACGCTTACAAGGCGATCCTGGTGCTATTGAACTGCAGCATTACATCGGTACCGATCAGATCATATCAGAGGCCTATCGTGCCGGCATCAAAGGTCGAGGAATTCCCTCAGGTCTGATGTCGCTCGATGGTCGAGTTGCGTACAATAGCCATCATGGATAGCGATGATTTCTCCTCCGGCCTCGATGCCCCCAAGCCGTCACCTGACCCCCAGGACGAGGAAGAGGGAGAGACTACCGGCACCACATTCGCAGATCTTCCCCTGACCGCCGCCATCCAGGATCGCCTCTCTGCACTTGGTTTCACCCATCCTACACCTATCCAGGAGATGACGATTCCGGTCGCGCTGGCTGGAAAAGACCTGATCGGCAAGGCCGAAACCGGCACAGGAAAGACACTCGCATTCACCTGCCCCATCCTGGGCCAACTCGACTCGGAGAGAGTCGCAGTTCAAGCTCTCGTCCTGTGCCCGACCCGTGAACTGGCTCAGCAGGTCGAAGAAGTCGCCTCAGTCATGGGCGAGCCTCTCGGATTGCGAGTCGCTCTTGTCGTAGGTGGAGTGCACCAATCTCAGCAGATACTTCAGTTGAGAAAGGGAGCCCAGATGGTTGTGGGAACTCCCGGACGAGTTCTCGACTTCCTTCGCAGTGGCAAGATCCGTCTTGGCTGGGTCGAACATGTCGTGCTCGACGAGGCTGATCGCATGCTGGACATGGGTTTCATCGATGATGTCTCCGAAATCCTCAACCACACTCCACCAGAGAGACAAACTTACCTCTTCTCTGCGACTGTTCCGCCACGGATCAAGTCGTTGACCCGGCAATTCATGAAAGATCCAGAGTTGATCTCAACCATCAAGGAGATCGCAACTGTGCCTGACATCCAGCAGCGATTTGTTCGTTGCGATGACTGGGCCAAGAGGCACTGGGTTCACCAGTTGCTCGACAATAACCCCGATGACACCTGCATCATTTTTTGCAACACACGCAGGGCAGTGATCGACCTCGACCGGGACCTCTGGGGGCGCGGATATCCTGCTGGCTCACTCCACGGCGACCATGACCAGGATCGACGCTTCAAGGTACTCGAAGGCTTCAAGGACAAGCGGATCACGACGCTGGTCGCCACTGATGTCGCCGCGAGGGGACTCGATGTGGAGGCGGTCACGAGAGTCGTGAACTACGACATTCCTGATGAGGTCGAGACCTATGTACACAGGATCGGCAGGACCGGTAGAGCCGGAGCCGACGGCGAAGCGATTAGCCTGATCGATTCCCGTGATCGAATCAACTGGAGCCGCATCCTCAAAGAAACCGGATTCCCGATCGCCGAGGACAAGTGGCACCCACCCAAGGGAGCGCGGCCTGATCCGAATCACAGATCGTACCGACGCACATCCACGAGGTCCGGAAGCGGGCCTCCTCGCGGTGGAGGGCGTTACGGGAGCGCCGGAGGTGGACGAAATCCTCGCTCGAACCCTCGCCGGGGCGGTAGCTCCGGTTCTCGTGGACGAAGTGGTGGCCGCCGCCCTCACTGATCCACCGATCAGATCCTCGTCTGCGCCACTTTCATCAGCCGGATTCCATCTCACAAGAGTTGCAGGGCCACCAGATGTGAAGAGGCCCCGCACCGCACAACGCGGAACGGGGCCCTGACTTCAGTTCATCTTGCGCTGGGCTAGTACATGCCGCCCATGCCGCCCATACCACCCATGCCGCCCATGCCGCCTGCAGCTGCTGCTCCGGCATCATCGGAACTCGGCATATCGCTGACCAATGCCTCGGTGGTGAGCAAGAGCCCACCGATGGAAGCCGCATTCTCAAGAGCGGTGCGAGTCACCTTGGTCGGATCGATGATCCCGGCAGCAATCATATCGACGTAGGCGATGTTGAGTGCGTCGAAGCCATGCGATCCCTCACCGGCCTTCACTCGCTCACTGACGATGGCACCATCGACACCTGCGTTCTCGGCGATCTGACGTACCGGAGCCTCTACCGCCCTGCGGACGATGTCGAGACCGATCGCTTCGTCACCCTGAACGTCAAGAGTATCCAGCACCAGGCTGGCGCGAAGAAGCGCGACTCCTCCACCAGGAACGATGCCCTCCTCGACCGCAGCCCGAGTTGCGTGCAGCGCATCCTCGACGCGGGCCTTCTTCTCCTTCATCTCGATCTCGGTGGCCGCCCCGACATTGATCTGAGCGACACCACCCGAGAGCTTTGCAAGGCGCTCCTGGAGCTTCTCGCGGTCGTAATCAGATGTGGCTTTCTCCATCTCGGCGCGAATCTGGTCGATCCGACTCTTGATGTCTTCGGAGGATCCGGCTCCCTCGATGAGCGTGGTAGCGTCCTTCTCGACGATGACCTTCTTGGCACGGCCGAGGAACGAGATGTCCACATTCTTCAGATCGATACCGAGGTCATCGAAGATGGCGCGCCCACCTGTGAGGGTCGCAATATCATCGAGCATCGCCTTACGGCGATCACCGAAACCAGGCGCTTTCACCGCGCAGCATGAGAAAGTACCGCGCAACTTGTTGACCACGAGGGTCGCCAGGGCTTCGCCCTCGATGTCCTCGGCGATCACCAGGATCGGCTTGCCGGACTGAGCGATCTTCTCCAGCAGTGGGACCAGATCCTTGATGGAACCGATCTTCTTCTCGTGAATCAGCAGGTATGCGTCCTCGAGCACACAGGCCATATCCTCGGTGTCGGTGACGAAATGGGGGGAGAGATATCCCTTATCCATCTGCATTCCTTCGACCCAGTCGACGGTTGTTTCGAGGGATTTTCCCTCCTCAACGGTGATGACCCCGTCCTTGCCAACTTTTTCCATCGCATCTGCGATGATGTTGCCAATCTCGGGATCGTTGTTGGCTGCAATACTTCCCACCTGAGCGATCTCGGTCTTGTCCTTGACCTCGGTCGACATCTCTCCGAGGCGCACGACGATTCCCTCGACCGCTTTCTGGATGCCTCGCTGCAGGCACACCGGATTAGCTCCGGCTGTGACATTCCGCAGTCCTTCATGGAAAATTGCACTAGCGAGAACGGTTGCAGTGGTGGTGCCGTCACCGGCGTCGTCCGAGGTTCTGGAAGAAACCTCTTTCACCATCTGCGCTCCCATGTTCTCGAAGGAGTCCTCGAGTTCGATCTCACGCGCAACAGTCACACCGTCCTTGGTGACGGTGGGAGCTCCGAATGACTTCTCGAGAACGACATTACGGCCCCGGGGGCCGAGCGTGACCATGACAGCCTTCGCAAGTTTATGCACACCTCTGCGTACAGCCTCGCGAGCTTCGTGATCAAACGCGATGCGCTTTGCGCCCATCGTGTCGCTTCCTCTCATTATCGGCATCTACCGGGTATTTCGCCGGGAGATGACTGGGTTTATCCGAGTGAACTAGTCGACAATCGCGAGGACATCGTCCTCGCTCATGATCAGGTACTCTTCGCCATCCACCTTGATCTGTGTCCCGGCGTAGGAACTGAAGATGACACGATCATTCTTGCTGACCTGGAAATTGGCGCGTTTGCCATCCTTGAGGAGTTTGCCGTCTCCGAGGGCCATCACTCGCCCCTCGCTCGGCTTTTCCTTCGCATTATCCGGCAGGAAAATCCCGCCCTTGGTCTTGTCCTCAGCTTCGAGTCGCTTGACGACGATCTTGTCGTTGAGCGGGCGAAGATTGAGATTCGCCATCGGAGTCGCCTCTCTTTCCCGTGCCCAGTTGGGCGTTCGCTTGACGATTTCTGCGGACCCAGCCTCGGGCTCCCGTCAGATATCTGTTTTCAATTCTTCAGCAAGGTTTGAACCAGATCCCGGATACAACTCCGGAAATCGTCTGGCTCGATCGGTTTCGGCAACAATGCGAAACCACCTGCTGCTATTACATCCTGTCTCAACTCGATACTCGCTTCACCGCTGACGAAGAGCGCCGGCAGTTGCCAGTGATACTCGGTCCGGATCCTTCTCAGTAACTCGACCCCGGTCAGATCTGGCATATGCACATCCAGCACCAGGAAATCGAAAGGGCTAGCAGCCACGGTGCCGGGCGACGGTGCCGACTGAAATCGTCGCAACAACTCCAGCGCCTCGACTCCTCCACCGACATTTGCCGTTTCGAATCCGTCACCATCGAGTAATGCCGCCAGGGATCCACGCACTCCTGCATCGTCGTCGGCGAGCAGCACTCGGTAGCGAACCCCGCCAAACCGTGACCCCGGTGTGAAGATCTCGGCCAGCATCGAAGCCCCATTTCAGATCCCTGACATTTCCGATCATCTCCTCATTTCGCAACGATCGTGCCGCTGGAAGCCGAGTTCCACCTGCTGTCACAAGTCACAGTCGAAGCCCATCTTACGGGATTATTTTGGAGACCTCACCCGGGCTACAGCCGACAATATCTGTCAGAATGACAGTCTGCGGCTGAAGCGGCAGAGGTCTCCTGCCACGGTGGCAGGACTTATGGGGACTGGATCTGTTGAATTGTCTCGCCGGGATGGGAACCATCCACGCCATTGTGTCTCAGCAACGGAAGAGGATCAGGTCTTGTCCCAGGCATCTCACGACCCCACGAACCTCATCGAGAAGATCCGCGCTGCGCTGGATTCCAGCACACCCGATCAGCACCTACGGGAAACCCTCCAAGGCATCCGCCCCGAGGATATCGCTCACATCCTCGATGAATTCGACACCGATCAGAAGCTGAAGGTCTTTGACGCGGTCGAGACCGAAACACAGGCGGAAGTGATCGACGACACCGATCCGACTTCTCGTGAACTGGTCATCGAGAACCTCGATATTGCTGAACTGCAATCGATCCTCGAGGAGATGCCTCCAGATGAAGCCACCGATCTTCTCAACGAACTTCCCCAATCAAAACGGCGTGAAGTTCTTTCTGGAATGGAACCGGCGACCACTGTCGAACTTCTCCGGCTGATGCAGCACCCTGCCCACACGGCGGGCGGCATCATGACTCTCGATTACTTCGCCGTGAATCCGGAGCTCACTTCAAAAGATGCGATTTCGTTGATCCAGGAACACATAGATACCGAAGTGGTCAACTATGTCTACGCAGTCGATGAGCAACGGCATCTGCTGGGTGTCATCTCTATACGTGATCTGCTGGGCTCTGATCCAGAAACACATGTCTCCGAGTTGATGACAACAGAGGTGATTTCGATAGCGGTCGAGGAGGATCAGGAGGCAGTCGCCCACCTGGCTCGCCGTTATCACCTCCAGGCGATCCCGGTTGTAGATAGAGATGACCACCTGCTCGGGGTCGCAACCATCGACGACATCGTCGAAGTCCTCAGCGAAGAGGCTGATGAAGACATCTACCGGCTGGCAGGAGCCCCGGTAGTTCACCCTGCTCAGCAGAAGATCCTTCGCCGGGCATTAGTTCGGATCCCATGGCTACTGCTTCCGGTTCTGAGTGGATTCATCCTTGCCTGGATGCATCCAGATGATCGGAGTCTGTCAGAGATTCTCGCATCCGATTCTGATCAGCGGCTACTGCTGGCGGCCTTCATCCCGCTGGTGATAGGGATCGCCGGAGGCGTTGGAACCCAGTCCGCAACGATAGTTGTGAGAGGAATGGCCGTTGGAGATATCGATCCCAGAAGAACCACTCTGCGGCTGTTTCGCCAGGAGGTCATCGTGGGAGTCTTCATCGCCCTGGCGATCGGAGGTGTCGTCGGCGTGGTTCTTGCGACGGTGTCATGGCCATGGAATGGAATGGAATGGATTCGATTTCCGATAGCAGTCTCATCTGGCATCGGGGCAGGAATCGTCCTGGCTAGTGCCTGCGGAACTGCGTTTCCGATATTCTGTGAAAAGATCGGGCTGGATCCTGCGCTCGTCGCGGGACCGTTCATCACCAGTTTCAATGACGTGACAGCAGCGGTCACCTTCATTGCAATCGCCGAGTTGATTCTCAGAGGTCTGTGATCAACGGGGTGCTACTTGTATTCTGATTCATCAATCCCGTAGCGATCGAGTTTGTTGTACAGAGTCTGGCGCGGAATCTTCAACTGCTTGGTCACACGCGACTTGTTTCCCCTGTTTCTACGCAGCGCTGTGAGAATCACGAGTCGCTCTACCTCGGCGATGATGTCATTGAATCCCTCGGTAGCCGGGATTCTGAGCACAAGTTCTTCAACCGTGGACTGGACCTTTTCTCCCTGTAGGCGCTCGTCGGATAGCTCTTCGAGGTACTCCTCGACCATCTTGCGAGGGATGGTCCGACTCTCACTTGAGAGCACAACTTGATTGATCACGTTTCTCAGTTGCTGAATATTACCTGGCCACGGGTAAGTGACCATTTCCGCCATGGCACTACTCGAGAGTTTCCTGACGGGACCATCACTCCCTGTAGCATCTGAGAGGAACTGTTGAATCAGTTGTGGGATATCATCGGTGCGCTGGCGTAGTGGCGGCACTTCGATGGTGAAACCTGCAAGTCTGTAGAAGAGGTCCTCACGAAACTTCCCGGCACGCACCATCTCGACCAGGTCATGACAGGTCGAGGCAACGACTCGAACATCGACCTGAATCAGCTCAGATCCTCCTACAGGGCGAAGCATCCCCTCCTGAAGCACTCGCAGCAGTTTCTGCTGAATGCTCATCGGTAAGTCTCCCACCTCATCGAGGTACACGACCCCACCTGCGGCTCTTTCGAAGACACCAGCTCTATCGGAATCAGCACCGCTGAAAGCGCCCTTTCTCCAGCCGAACAGTTCTCCCTCGACGAGAGTCGGAGCCAATGCGCCACAGGAAACCACCTCGAAAGGATGGCCCTCTCGAGCAGACCCTTGATGCAGTGTTCGTGCAAGCACGCTCTTGCCGGTGCCGGTTTCTCCGAAGATCAATACGCTCAAGTCTGAATTCTGTAATCGCTCCAGTTGAGAGAGAACCTCACACATCTGGGGGTCGGCACTGGCAACTTCACCTAGCGTCTTGACGCTGGCAAGCGGCGCTTCTGATTCGTTCAAATCTAACGGTTCCAGTTGCGATAAGTCGATTTCATTCTCAGCAAGGGCCTGCTCGGCTCTCTCAAGGCAGCCTTCGAGTTGTTCTATTTTCCGAGCCTGATCACTGATCATGATCGAGTCGAAAATCTCCCCTTCGACCAATGTGATCATCTCTGCGAGAGAACGAGCGTCGTTCTCATCGAGATCCACCGCCGAATCTACCTCTACCAGGAACATGATTCGTCCATCTGCTGGTGTAGGCATCGAAAAAGATATCAGCGAGACTGGCACACCTTGCATCGGCTCGCACCGACAGTGAGGACCCTCGATCGATGCGAGCTGCTGAATCAACTGCTGATCGATAAATTCGGAGGGTCTCAAGCCGCCAGCCGTCCTTTTTGCAACCTCTTCGAACTGGCGAGTGCCATCCCGGTTGACGGCACCGAGTTTGAGCGAAATGGCACATCGAGCATCGAATTGCTTCAACAGCACGCCCAGCAACGTCGAAGCGAGAACTTCGAATCGACGGGCCTGGTGCACTTCATCGAGGCCCTGAAGACCTTCCCGAAGTTCGATTTCGAGTGAATGCTGTGCCACGCTCTTTCCTCCTGGCTCCAGTTCCAGCCTTGAACCCCGCTGTCGGTCCTGCACGAGAACCCGATTCGGGGTATCCTTCAGCGGTGCCCTGATCGAACGCCCTGTTTCCCCGCACAGTTCCGCAGGGTACGGCGAAAATGAGGCTCTATGTGCAATATCGGCTGCGGGGCCGACCTCTCTGAAGTGTTTTTTCGTAGATTCGCCCCTGGCGGAAGATTAGGAGATACCCGGCCAGTACGCAATGGACCGGGAAATAGCCGTGGCCATGCTGACGACAATTCTGTCTCTCGCATTACTGATCTTCCCTGTCGATGCTCCACTCGATGTGGATGACCCTCTGGCTTCTGACATCTCGACATGGATCGAAAATCTGGGCGCCGAGGATTGGTCACTGAGAGAAGAGGCCGCCAGAAAATTGCTGGATGCGGGTCCAGACGCAATAGATGCCCTGCGATCCGCACTCCAGGATCCTGATCCTGAGGTTCGAGCGAGGGTGAAGGAGATGCTGGCGCTGCTCGCTCCACCGATCCTCATCGTGGATGTCGTCCGTGTCGGCAACATATCGGACTCAGCCCAACTATCAGCGCGCCAGGAAGTCGTGGCGACTGCTGTTCGCTTCACGAGAAGTGATCTGATCCAGACCAGCGTCACTTCCACCAGCGAGGAGCGGCGCATCCAGGTAGAGGTGCGAGGCAGCGAGGCTCCCTATTCGGTCGAAATCCTGTTTCCCGGTGTCAATAGCACCATCGTCAGCGGTCCACCGGCAAGAGGTCTCGATCCAGGAATCCCCTGGGTCATCCTCTCGGAGGAGCGCATCACGATGGAACAGGCGCAGGGAAAGACCAGCACCAGGGGCGAACTTGCGAGTTGGGTCGCTGTCCTCCATCACAATCCTGAGCCAGCGCTGGAAAAACTCGATCCAGCGCTGAGGGTCGCCCAGGCCATCCGGCATCACCTTCCTCGCAGTGATGATCCTCATCTGTGGCTACTGGCTGGAGTCTGGCCACAGCTGGGCCCCATTCCCGACGCCCCCGAAGGTGCCACGGCCAGGGTCCGCGATGCTCGCCTGGTGAGCCTGCTGGGCCACCAGGATGCATCCGCTGTACAGGAATTGACCTCGATGGTCGCCAGACATCTCGATGGAATCGAATCGATCAGCACCGATCGAATAGACGCGCTGATCCCGGCGCTTCTGGAGGCAAACATCGACCGATCGATCGAACTCCTGTCTCGTCATTGCGGAGATCTCTCTCCCTGGAGCCAGCATCTGAGTTGGCACTCCCTCGAGCGAAGCCTCGGTGACCCTGAGTTTGCTTCCGCCCACGGAATAACCGTGATCCAGGCCATCATGGCGCCAGAAGCATTACCCGTGCTTCGCTGGACCAACTCCCGCCTCGCCTCGCTCTGGAGTACCCTTCAACGACATGTCCCCACCGAGCAGTGGATGCAAGTCCTGCAGGGGCGCGTCAAAGATGCTCTGGGTCAGGACGTGAGCCAGTCCAGCGGTCGGATTCCCCTGATACTGGGAACGATGGCGTTTCTCTCGAACCGTTCCGAGTTGCTTCCGCCGGAGTGGCAAACCCAGGTCGCAGAGTTGATCGGTACCCGGCACTCGGAGATTGCTCTGGGTGTTCTCGCTTCTCAGCAGCAAGAGCATGGAGTTTCCGAGGAGATCTGGGCCATCGTCTGTGGAGAGATGGGAAAGGGTCTGGCCAGCACCGATACCACTACCAGCTTCCGTGTCAGGAACGCCGTCACACGCCTGATCGATTGCACCTTTCTCTCGCCGGGGATGAGGCGAATCCTGCTGGAAGTGCTTGTCGATACGATCGAAGAGGTAGCGAGCCAGCGCTCAACCGCGGACCAGTTGCTCACAAAAAGCCTGGGAGCTGCCACGACAAAACCGATCAGAACCCGCGATCAGAACTACTGGAACGGCCGGGCGAAACTGTGGAAGAAGAAGCTGGAAGACCTCCCTGACGACCAGCTCTATCCAGCGATAGAAACGGGCGAGTGGGTACGACTGACACTCGCCGACTACAGGATCGACCCCGAAGGGACCACCGAGCCGCTGCGGCTGCAGCGCCTCGTGCTCCAGATTGGCCATCGATTTCTCGCCATCGGTGACAATGGAGAGGATGAATCGATCCTGATCGTGTCGACTCGCGGTAATACCTATCGCCTGTCGGGATCGATCCTGGTGGTCGAAAATCGACCCGTGCTGGCAAGATTGAGACCGCGCTGGCGACGCTGGATCCACCGCATCAGTTCTGCACGGCTGGGCCCAGAGAGTGCCCAGGCAAGATCACTGGTGACTTACCAGACGTTGGCCTTGATGGAGCCGCTCGATGCGAATCAAGCACAGCAAGGTCAAGGGTTGGAGGCAGACGCTGGCTGGGACGATATCGAAGCGCTGCTTCTGGATGGGCTCAACTCTGCTGAACAGACAACAAGGCGCTCGACCATCGACATCGTGACCACCCTGAAACTGGTATCCGCCAGGGAGCCACTGATCAAACTCTGGAAGGATGACCCGACACCATCGATCGCCCGCGCTCTACTGGTGCTGGGGGATACCCGTGGCAGATACATGCTGTTCGATAGTATCAAGCAACTGGAGAGGAGAGCCACTCGTGATGCACAGCAGGCGATGGAGCAATTGCTGCTTCACGGGGACCGCGAGACGATGGAATTGGTCCTCTCCTGGTTAGAGCGACCCCCAGCGAATCGGACTCGGATTCTGGAAAACCAGCTTCCTATTGCGATGCGGTCGATCGAATCATGGATCTCCAAGCAGCAAGATCCGGCAGAAATTCCCAGGGAGAGACTGATCGGAGCACTTGTCCAACGGTGTGACACTCAGCAACTCCGAGGAACCTCCATTCCGCTGCTGAGAAGGCTAACTGGCCAGGATATGGGCTGGTGGAACACTTTTTCCATCACAGACACAAAGGAGAGAATGCAGGCTCAGGAAGAGATTGCAGAGCGCTGGAACGTCTGGTGGCAAAGAACCCGGGAAAGATCTCAGGATCCTGTAAAGTTGAACCCTCCTCGCGACCGATGACCCTTCCATGGGCGAAACACGCCCTGGTGGACTCGATCAGCAAATGGTCGACCGCCCAGTTCTCCCAGGAAGGGACCAAAAAAATGGGTGCTCGTGAGGTTGGCCTCGAAGCTTACTTTCTAGACATAAACCGCCACTCCCTCCTCACCAAAGAGGAAGAGAGAGAGCTTTCGATTCTCGTCCGTCAGGGTGATCCTGAGGCACGGAACAAGATGGTTCTTTCAAATCTTCGTCTCGTCGTGAGCATCGCCAAGCACTATGTCGAGCGCGGCCTGCCGCTTCTCGATCTGATCGAGGAAGGCAACCTCGGACTGCTGAAGGCGGTGGAGCGCTTCGATCCCGCTGCAGAGTGTCGGTTCAGCACGTACGGCACCTGGTGGATCAAACAATCCATCAAACGGGCTCTGATCGACACCGTGAAATCAGTCCGCATACCTTCTTACATGGTCGAGACCATCACGAAGTGGAAGAAAGCTGCTGCTGACCTGGCCATCGAACTTGGCCGCCCAGCGCAATTTCATGAGATCGCTGAACGGATGGAAATCCCGATGGAGAAGACCGAGATCATCCAGAACGCTCTCAATGTCGCAGACTCTATCAGTCAGACCATCAGTATTGAAAACTCATGGACCATCTCCGACATCATCGTGGATCCATCACAGGCACAACCCCACGTGTCTCTCGAGAAGAAGATCCAGGTCGAGATGATCCAGGATCTCCTCGGACACCTGGACGAGCGCGAAATAAAGATCCTGCGCATGAGGTACGGCCTCGACAATGGCGAGCCGATGACCCTCAAGGAGATCGGACAACGCGTGAATCTCTCTCGCGAACGAGTCCGTCAGATCGAGAACGATGCGCTCGGAAAACTGCAAGAGTTGGTTGCCGAAGGCCTGATCAAGCAGCCAGAGATCTACGACGAGCAACTCGAGGAGTCGATGGGCTAGCCCCGGAACTCTTCCCCCCCATCCAGGGTTCGGATAGTATTCTCCTCCTCAGAGGTAGAGTCGAAGCATCGGCCACAGGAAGGGGGATCATTTGAACGATAGCAGCGATGATCGTATCGAATTGCTCAGAAGTAGGATCACCACGGTCGCCGATTTCCCCGAGCCCGGGATTCAGTTCAAGGACATCACTCCGCTTCTGCAGTGCCCGAGGGCATTTCCAGTTTCCATCGAACTGCTCGAAGAGAAGGTAAAGGACCTGGGAGTCGAGATCATCGCGGCACCCGAATCGAGGGGTTTTCTATTCGGTGTACCTCTGGCACTTCGCATGAATGTCGGCTTCCTGCCCATCCGAAAACCTGGCAAGTTGCCACGCGAAGTCCATAAGATCGAATACGCTCTCGAGTACGGAACCGATTCTGTAGAGATCCATGCCGATGCAGTTCAGCCGGGTCAAAAAGTTCTCCTGGTCGACGATGTCCTGGCTACCGGCGGAACCATGGCTGCTTGCTGTCAACTTGTGGAAAAGATGGGCGGAGTTGTCATCGGCTGCGCATTTCTGATGGAACTGACATTTCTCGGTGGACGCGAAAAAATCCCCGATTCTCGCGTGATTCATCTTCTGGAGGAAACCGATTGAATCGGAGTACTGCTCTTCGACTGGCTCGAATTGCCACTGCTGAGGCAAGACGAGCCACCAAAGGCTTGCGGAAGCCTGGTTTCCCCAGGCTTTATTATCTTTCTTACCTGGTACGCGATCTCGATCTCTACGATGTAGAGGCTCGCTATGGCTCCCTCTACCGAGATGAGCGCTACCAGAACAGAAACTGCCTTGCGGATGCACGAGTTGGTAACTACCGCCGTGATCAGGTCACCGATGGTGGCCTCTTCGACAATTCCAAAGACGACGAGTCGCATGAGTATGTGGATTTACCGATATCCAACCGCTCCGAGCCGTTGAAGATCGGCCTCTGGCGACTCACCGATGCGAAGTACCGGGAAGCTGAAGAAGCGTACATGAGGAAATGCGCTCATGAACTGACCTACCTCGACACCAGTGATCACCTCGGTGCATGGCAGAAGTGTCCGACCATCGATGATCGAGGCGGGGTAGATCTCCCCCCCATCGATAGCGACTACTGGTCTGCTTATGTCGAGAAGGCAAGCGCAGCGATGCTCGAATTCCCCAGGGTTCGCAACAGCCATGTCGAACTCAAGGTCAGGCACCAGACCAATCTCTTCGTGAACACGGATGGCTCCATCGCTATCGAGAGTCATGCCTTCTGGCAACTGGAAGCCTACCTCTGGTTCCTCAGCAAGAAAGGGGATGGAATCCCCTGGACGGTGAGTCACTTCACCCCTGACCCCGAGCAACTTCCCGATCTAAAATCCTTTCGCAATGAGATCCGCAACGCCGCTCGGCTACTTGAAAAAATCGCAGCCGCACCACAGATTCACTCATATTCCGGTCCCGTGCTTCTGGAACCGGTTTCAGCTGGATTGCTGATCCACGAGGCTCTCGGTCATCGACTCGAGGGGAATCGCCTCCGTGCCACCGGGGAGGCCAAGACCTTTGCGGATTCGCTGGGAGACAGAGTTCTTCCCGATTTTCTCACACTACATGATGACCCGACTCAGGAGTCCTGGACCGATCCCGAAGGCCAGCAGCATGGGTTAGTCGGCCATTACAAATTTGATGACGAAGGCACCCCCGCTTCCGATGCTCGGCTGATCGAGCAGGGGAACTTGACCGGTTTCCTCACCGGTAGGGTTCCGGTGGCAAAAAAACACCGCTCCAACGGGCATTCACGATCGAGAAGGCACGAACGATCGATGAGCCGCATGGGGGTGACGGTTCTCGAGACCTCAGATGGCCAGGATGAGAAATCGATGCGGCAGCAACTGATTGATCTGGTCAAGCAACAGGGCCTGCCCTACGGAATTCGTATCCTGAATGCCACCGGCGGTGAGACTGCGACCGATGCCTACGATTTTCAGGCGTTCTTGGGCGAAGTGAATCTGGCATCGCGGGTATTCCCCGATGGCCGAGAGGAACTGGTTCGAGGCGTGAACTTCATCGGAACACCGCTCAATGCCATCCACGGAATCATCGCTGCGGGGGATCGCCCCGGACTCGACAACGCCTGGTGCGGGGCAGAGAGTGGCTTCGTTCCGGTTTCCACGATCAGCCCATCGTTGCTGGTCAGACACCTGGAGTTGCAGAGCAAGTCGGATACACCCTATACCCAGTACTGCTATCCGATGCCCGGGGAGAAACGATCGTAACTGGCGCTTCTCATTGCAATTGATCTGCAATATCAGAAAGCAGAGGACGAACCGCTTGAGTCATCAAGGCCCGGTTGGAACCCTCGCCCACGCGTGTCACGAAGAGATCCGCTGAGTGCCTGGAGAGCCCGAACTCGTCCAGACCGGCAACTCCTCCACAAACCTCCATCGCATCGAGCAACAAACTGGAGGCCACACGGCTACAATCGATTTTCAGTTTGGAGGCCTGCTCGCGCTCCATCGTCCCCTCGTCATAGCGCCTACCGATCTGGATCAACCAGGTCAGGTTACGCTCAAGAGCAATCTCCATCTCCAGGACCACATCCTGGACTCGCTGAAAACGCCCGATCGGGCCGCCGAATTGCTCTCTCTCCTGGACATATTTGCTGGTCTTGTCGAGAGCAAAAGCAAGTGACCCCAGCGCAAGTGAGGCGATGAACAGACGTCCACCGTTGAGTGTCGTGATCATCACCTCGAATCCCTCATCAAGTTCACCGAGAATGTCCCCCGCATCGGCTTTGACTCCATCGAGGGCGATCGATCCGGTAGAGGAGAGCGGCCAGACTGTCTTTCCCTCCATCTCCTGGTAATGCACGCCTTCCCGATCACGGGGGATGATGAAGCAGGTACTCCGATGGCCGTTTCGTCCATCAGGATCGGTGAGTGCATGAACCACGATGTGGCTTGCCCATGCTGCATTTGTGCTCCAGCACTTTTCACCCGTCAGGATGAAATGCTCGCCATCTCGGGTCGCCACCACTTCTGGATTTGCGGCATCCGATCCTCGCCCTGGCTCCGACAATCCGAAAGCAAACATCCGGTTTCCTGCGGCAAGGTCAGACAGGTGCTGCTGCTTCTGACTGTTGTTTCCAAATTTGTACAGAGGATTTGCACCCAGCGAGACTGCTGCACCAGGAGTGATGGCAACCGACTGACTCTGGTACGAGAGTGCCAATCCGGCCAGTAACAGATCTGTCAGCCCCCCACCTTGCCCGCCATGCTGCTCTGGAATTGGCAATCCAAAGATACCCATGTCGCCCAGCTGCCGGATGACCTGGTCTGGAACCAGAACCTTGCTGCGTTCCCAGCCGAGAAGCTGAGGCGCCAGTTCGTCGTCGGCGTAGCGAGCGATGGACTGGTAGAGAGCAAACCTCTCATCCTCCAGTAGCGGCTCGAGATGGTGATCCATTCTGCGATGGCTCATGAAACTCCCTGGGCTATTCAATGAGAACGCTACAGACCTGTTACACCAAGAATCGGTCCCGGTCTACCACACCGGCTCAACAGCCAGTCGTGGGTGATTCTGAAGCACGGGCCGTGGTATCATCCAGCCGTACTGATTGGAGGAGGTGATCCATGAGGTTTTTGCGATTCTCGGGGGCCATCTTCGCCCTCTGTCTTGTGATTCTCTGGCCTGGCACAACATTGATCCACGCGCAGTCCTGCCCCGAAACGCTGCAGGCATTTCCTGATTATGGTCAGGATCAGATGGTCATCGAGTGGAGCCTACCCATCGCAGGGCCAGGTGCTACCGAGTACCAGCTCTTCAGAAATGGCCAGTTGATTGCCACGGTCGATGGCGATACTGCAGTCGCCATCGATGATGTCTCCGCTTTCACAGCGAGTCGCCACCATGTTCTCGACTACTTACTGGTCACTGTAGGAACTGCCGCGCCCTGCCTCGATCTCACCGCTCGTGGTTACTATTCCACGGGCGTCATCGCCCTGTTCGAGGACTTTGAAAACTATTCATCTGATGTCGAGATGGAAAGTGCCGGAGGCTGGTCCATCGTCGATGAAAACAACCCCTTGGAGGACTCCACCTGGACCCTGACGAACCCTCTGGGGAGACAACACCCGCCTGGAATCGATGGTCACCCGACACGAGGTGCATTCGTCATCTCGGATAGTGATTACGGTGGTGCAGCCAACACCAACCCGCTCGGCTCGGGGATGTCACACGACATCTGGACCCCAACCATGAACTGCTCCGCAATGGGCCAGGTGGCACTACATGCGTCGGTGTGTGCACAGCTCAATGATAATGGTAACGCCATCTTCGACATCGATGTCAGCACCGACGGAGGAACCACCTGGGAAAATGCTTTCCGGAGAATTGCCCCAACTCGTACCACATCTCCGCCAGTAGTCACCGTGGATGATGCAGATGGGGTCTACCAGCTTCTGGAAGTTGACCTGTCTCCATATGCTGCGGGACAGCCTTCCGTGCGGATTAGATTCCGCCATTTCGAGCCGAACTGGGACTGGTGGATCTCCATCGACGATGTGCTGGTCGATGACATCCTCGTATCTCCTGGCGGAGACACGATACTGCTCGAATCCGAGGACTTTTCAGCGGGTATTCCTGCAGATTGGCAGATCGATGGCCTCAACACCAACTCCCCACTCAATACCTGGAACACCGATGATCCCTGCAATCGCTCCATCACCCTCAACAACGGAGGTAATTTTCCGTACCAGGGAGGAAGAGCAGTGAACCGCCTGAGAGATTACTTTGCGATCCTGGATTCCGATTGCAATCCGGACCCCTCCGAAGATGAGCGGTTGATCACACCTGTTGTCGATTGCTCAACTGAGGAGCATGTTTACCTGCACTTCGATTCAGAGATGCTCCCCTACGGATCAGAAACTGTTGAAGTGTTACTGAGTATTGACGCGGGCAACTCGTTCATCCGTCCGGCGGTATTTGCTGCTCCAACTTCCACATCACCACAACCCGGTGAAGAACCGCTCTATGGGCGATTCGTATTCGAGGAACCTCGAGCAGCGGGGCAGTCGGAAGTCGCTTTCCTCTTCAAGTACACCAGTTCCGGCAATCAATGGTGGTGGGCTGTCGACAATGTCTCGATCACCGCGGGTGAGTACGCCGCAGTTCCGCCCCCCCCACCGGCTGGAACCGCATTCCGTCGCGGCGATTGCAACTGGGATAACTCCTTCAACATCGCCGATTGTGTCTTTCTGCTGGCGACCCTCTTCAGCGGCGGGCCGCAGAGTGATTGTCCCGATGCCTGTGACATGAATGACGATGGCTCCAACAACATCGCAGATGCCATCACGGGACTTGCGACTCTCTTCTCAGGTGCTGGCCCATTGCCTGATCCTGGCAGCAACGCATGTGGTCTGGATCCCACCGATGACGGCCAGGCCTGTGACCCGACCAGCGCCTGCCTCTGATCAACGGCGATGCACTCGACTCGCTGAGGTGAATCCCTCATGATCTGCCAGGGTTGGGAGAGCAAATGAACGATTCTGGCAGCATGGTCCCGCATTTCCTTGCCTTGACACTGCTGCTGGTGACCAGCAACTGCCTTGCACAGGAACAACGATCTCATGTCGGCAGGGCAACCTGTATTGCCTGTCATCGAGAAGAACACTCCCTCTGGACCGGTTCCCATCACGATCTCGCCATGCTGGAACTCGATGACGAGGCGTGTCGCGCTCCATTCGATGGCACCGAAGTCTCTTCTGGAGGTGTGCTCTCAAGATTCTTGCTTGTCGACGATTCGCCCGTGATCGAGGTCGAAGACGCCGACGGCAAGAAAACTCTCCCCGTTCGCTACTTCTTTGGCACCAGTCCCTGTCAACAGGTACTGGTCGCGGGGGCCAACGGCAGACTTCAGTCCTATCCCGTGGCATGGGCAACTCCCGAGGCGCAAGGGGGCGCACGCTGGTACACATTGTTCCCGGGTGAGAAGACTCCTCCTGGAGATCCACTTCACTTCTCGGGAATTCTCAATAACTGGAATCACATGTGCGCCGAGTGCCACTCCACCGGTGTCGTCAAGGACTACGACCTGGCCACCGACACCTTTCGCACTCGCTGGCAAGAAATCGATGTCTCCTGCGAGGCTTGCCACGGCCCTGGAAGCGTTCATGTCTCCTGGGCAACCAGGTCGAAGCTAGAGGATAGCGAGAAGCCTGAAGTTCCGCTGCATTCCGGGTTTCCTGTAGATCTCTCGCGTGGCTTGGCGACCTGGATTCGCCCCGAGGGAGAAAAAGTGGCGCGCAGAAGCCCGTCCGCTCCTGGTAGCGATGAAACGGAAACGTGTGCTCGGTGTCATTCTCGAAGAACCACCCTTGTAGATGGATCCGAGCCCGGATCTCCCCTCTCGGAGACCCACCTGCTGAGCCTCATCGAACCAGGTCTCTATCACGACGATGGCCAGATCCTCGATGAGGTCTATGTGTACGGATCATTTCTTCAGAGCAGAATGCATGCCGAAGGCGTGACCTGCTCGGACTGTCACGAACCCCACAGCGGCAAGTTACACATCGAAGGCAACTCTCTCTGCATCGGCTGTCACGATCCTGGAAGTTACGACCTTCCTGCTCACCACCACCATGTATCCGGCACAAAGGGTGCCTCCTGTATCGAATGCCACATGGTTTCTCGAACCTACATGGGC
>Ga0310120_10000264_pt1 | contig 43721 bp, 43 predicted proteins | sample CB27_AW_983_MG_FD_203506 | JGI IMG/M metagenome (GOLD analysis project Ga0310120, IMG submission 203506) | Marine microbial communities from Western Arctic Ocean, Canada - CB27_AW_983 | ecosystem: Environmental > Aquatic > Marine > Oceanic | place: Canada: Western Arctic Ocean | collected...
GCTGACCCGGTGTTCCGACTCACATTCAGGAACATCACGCGCCGCAAGCTGCGGTTCGCCCTCACGACCCTGGCCGTGGTGCTGGGCGTCGCATTTCTTTCGACCTCGTTCTTCTTGACGGACCGTCTCCGAGACACCTTTGACGAGCTGGCTACCGACATCAGTGGCGAAATTGACCTCGTCGTGCGGACATCGATCGACGAAGGCGCTGAACGGATCAACCGTCTCCCCTTCCCGGAAGAGGTTCTCGGCGCATTGACGGACGTCCCCGGCATCCGTTACGTCTGGCCGTCGGTCCAGGTCTGGAACGTGGTCCCCCTGTACACCGATGGGGACGGCGAACTCGTGGCAATCGACACCAATGGCGGGGCGCCGCAGTTCGGCTTCAACTTCACACCCCCGGAAGGGTCCGACTACGGGGATGCAACGGAGGACCATAGCCAACTCTTCATCACGGACGGTCGGGCCCCGCTCCGCACCGGGTCAATGGCAGACCCGGCCACCGTGGGCGAGTTCGCGCTCGACAACAGGACTGCTGACGAGTTCGGGTTCACCATCGGCGAGACGTACACGGTCAGTGCCCCTAGCGGTAACCGCCGGTTTGTCCTCGTAGGTACGGCCAACTTCGGCGACCCGGACGAGAACAAGAGCATCGGTGCCAACATGAGCCTCTTCGACGAGGAGACCGCCCAGGAGGTCGGCAACAAGGTCGGCCTCTACGACGAGATCGCGATCTACCTGGAAGACGATGCGGACGAGGCCGCAGTAATGGCCGTAGTCCAAGATCGCCTCGACCTGGCGACCGCCGACTTCCGGGCTGTCCTCTCGACTCTTCCGGAGGACCAGCAGAAGCAACTGTCTGCTTTCGGTGATGTCGATCTAGAGGTGGTCACGGCAGCAACGAAGATTGCCGAGGACCAGAGTGGCTTCGACCAGTTCATAGACATCATCTCCTCGGTGCTTCTGGGTTTCGCGGTCATCTCCGTGGTGGTCAGCGCCTTCATCATCAACAACACGTTTTCGATCGTGATCGGACAGCGGGTTCGCGAGTTGGCCCTGCTCCGAGCGTTGGGGGCCACGGGTCGCCAGATCAGCAGATCAGTGAGGCTGGAGGCAGTCGCAATTGGCGTGGTCGCCACCGTCCTTGGTCTCGTTGGTGGCTACCTACTCTCCACGCTGCTTGTTTGGGTACTTGTAAACATCGGCTTCGGCGAGTTGCCAGGCTCGATCCCGATCCGGCCAAGGACCATCATTGTGGCCTCGGTAGTAGGGGTGGGCGCCACTCTCGTCTCCGCAATCGGACCTTCACGCCGGGTTCGGCAGATCCCACCGGTAGCTGCGATGCGTGACGACGTACGCCTCACCCCGACCGGCCTGAGGCGGCGCCTCCAGGTGGGTTTGGCCGTGACGGCCATCGGCATCGGAGCCCTGACGTTGGGCATGACCGTCGAGATGTCGACCGTCTCGGTCCTGACAGCAGTCGGTGGTGGGGCGCTCACGACCTTCATGGGCGTGTACCTCCTAAGCCCGGTGATTGCCAGGCCGGTGGCCTCCATCCTGGGATGGCCCATTCGGAGGCTGTACCGGATCCCCGGTCGCCTGGCGACCGACAACGCTCGGCGGTCGCCGCGCCGCACCGCCGCGACCGCCGCCGCATTGACCATCGGACTCGCCCTGGTGAGCCTCGCAGCGGTGGTAAGCGATTCTGTGAAGACGACCTTTCTGAGCACCATGGATCAGAGTGTCGAGGCGGATCTCTTCGTATATGGGGACACCTTCAACCCACAGGCTGGCTTCTCCACTGAACTCGGGTCGGACCTGCAGCATCTGGCTGTCGAAAGACCCGACCTCGTCAAGTCGGTAATGACGATGCGCTGGACTTTGGGCGGAGTGAAAATCGGAGATGGCTTCAAGGACCTGGTGGCCGCCGACCTGGAGATCCTGGACGAACATATGAATGTCCAGGTGACCGAGGGTTCCGAGTTCGGCGCCGGAAACAAAGGAGTACTGGTCCACGCTGACCCGGCAGGCGATCTAGGGCTCACCATTGGCGATCCGGTCCTCATTGATTTCCCAGGTGGTCGAACTAGCGAGTTGACCGTCGCGGCAATCTTCGAGGACTCAACCCTTCTGGGGAACTGGGTCGTCGATATCTCGGTCTTTGACTCGTATCTTTCGAGCGCGCCCCTTGCCTGGATCTCGGTCCTTTTCCCAGTCGACGCTGACAACTATGCGTCTCGAGCCGCTATCGAGGTCTACACCGACGCCTACCCGCAGGTCGTCGTAGAGAATCGATCCGAATTCCGTGATGCCCAGGAGAAGCAACTCGACCAGGTGCTGTCGATAATTCAGGTATTTCTCGGCCTGTCACTGTTGATAGCCGTGCTGGGCATCACCAATACACTGGCCCTGTCGGTCTACGAACGGACGCGCGAACTCGGGCTGCTGCGGGCCATCGGGATGACCCGACGCCAGCTCCGCCGGATGGTTCGCTGGGAGGCGGTCATCATCGCCCTATTCGGGGGCCTGCTGGGCGTGGGAATGGGGGTGTTGTTCGGGCTGGCAGCCATAGCGGCCATCCCCGAGACCTTCGTGGACATAGTGTCGATCCCGTACCGGAGCCTGCTGGGCTACCTGCTGGTATCAGGGCTGTTCGGGATGCTGGCCGCCATCCTCCCCGCCCGGCGGGCCGCACGGCTGAACATCCTGGAAGCCATCTCCCACGAGTAGGGAGTCCTGCCCTGCCCAGGTCCGGCAGGGCAGGCAGGGACTCCTCAGGCAGGCGGGGTCAGGTCAGGTGAGCGCCATGGCGGCCAGCACCAGCCCCCAGGAACTGAACGTGGTGACCAGGAAGCTGGTCATCACCGTACGCAGGACGGTGTGGGTGCGGTCGTCCAGCTTCTCGAGCCCGGGTTCCATCCGACCCAGCCGCTCCTCGACGCTCTCCATCCGGATCTCGAGGCCACCAATGCGGGTCTCTAGGCCACCCATGCGGGTCTCCAGACTGACGAACCGCCTGTCGATGGCATCGAAACGCTGCTCGAAGAGAACGAGCATCGCGTCCATGCGCTCGCCCATCGCGTCCATGCGCTCGCCCATCGCGTCCATGCGTTCGCCCATCTCGACGAGGCGCAGGTCCAGCCCAGCCAACTGGGTTCCCACGTCGGAGGCACCCTCGTCGAAGAGGTGCTCCATCAGGACCTCGGCCGGGCGTTCACCCAACGTCGCCTCGAGCCGCTCCCGCAACTGCTGCCGGTCCCTCGCATCCACCACCATCATCCAACCTCCCGACCCACCGGGTCAACCATCAGGTGAGGGAGCAGCTGCTCCGAGGTTCGCTGTTCGGAACCTACGGAGGGGGTGTGACAGAGGTCAGGAATCGATCACGGCCGGGAGTTCCTCGGCGTGGACGATGGCCAGCCGCCTGGTGGCCCGGGTCAGGGCGACGTACAGGGCGCGAAGCCCCTGGGCATGCTCCCGGAGGATCCTGGCCGGCTCGACGACGATGGCGCCGTCCACCTCGAGGCCCTTGACGAGCTCGACCGGTACGACGGCCACCCGTGCGTCGAGGCCATGGCGGGTCGGCAGACCGTACGGAAGACCCGCCCGCTCCAGGGCGTCCTCCACCTCGGCGGTCTGGGAGTTGGCTGCGATGACGGCGAGGTTTCCAGCCCCCACCGCCTCCAACTCGAAACGGACCGCCTCGGCCAGGCCATCCAGACCCGGGCCGCCATCCCCCGCCAACCTCACGAAACGCGGCGGGTCACCCTCTGCCCTGACGGAACGCGGAGGAGCCAGGTCCGGCGCAGCCTCGGCCAGCACGCTGGCCGCCAGGTCCATGAGGGGGCCCGGAATCCGGTAGCCGACGGTCAGCTCGTGGCGAACCGCTGGCCGTCGGTCGGGAAGGTGCCTGAGTATCGAGTCCCAGTCGTCGTGGGCCCAGGCACCGGTGGCCTGGGCGATGTCACCGACGACGGTCATGGAACCGTTCAGGGAACGTCGGCCGAGCATGCGCAGGTCCATCGGAGAGAGGTCCTGCACCTCGTCGACCACGATGTGGCCGTAGGTGCGCACGGCATCGGCCTGGCGCTGGCCGGGCCTGGCACCCAGCACTGCCCGGGCCTCGTCCAGGAGGGGTGCATCCGAGGCCGTCCAGAGGAGGTCGTCGGGGTCGGCGACACGCTCCCGGTGGAGCGCCCCGACCTGGGCCGGGGTGAGGGACGGATCAGCGGCACGGATGAGCGCCTGCGATCCGAAGAGGTCGTTCAGGAGCTGCGCCGGCGTCAGCACCGGCCACATCCATTCCAGGGCCTCCCGGATGGCCATCTCCCCACGGAGGCGTTCCTGCACTGCCTGGGGATCCAGGTCACCACGGCCACCGGCCGCCAACGCCACGTAGAACTCGGCCTCCACGAATTTGCGGGCTGCGTTGTGGGTCCGGTAGCGGCGCCTCGCCTCGTCCACTATGAACTGCGATTCAGAGGTCGAGAGGCGCAACCACTGGAGCCCGTATCCGACCCTCAGGTCGTGGCGGAGCGCCCTCTGGCGGGTCCGGGCGGCACGGGCCACCAACCGGACCATGCGCAGGTCGCCCTTCAGCCTGCCCACATCGGCAACCTCGCGACGATCGTCGACCCTGACGCCACCGACGACGTCGCCCAGCGTCGCCAGCACCACGCCGGCCTCGCCGAGTGACGGAAGGACCTGTTCTATGTAGGCGAGGAACAGCCGGTTCGGGCCGACCACCAGCACGCCCTGGCCGGCCAACGGAAACCTGTGTGTATAGAGCAGGTATGCGGCGCGGTGCAGTGCGACGACCGTCTTGCCGGTCCCGGGCCCACCCTGGACGGCGTGCACGCCCGGAAGCTCAGCCCGGATGATCTCGTCCTGTTCGGCCTGGATCGTTCCGACGATGTCGCCGAGGTGACCGGTGCGGGCGGTCTCCAGCGCCATTATCAGAGCACCCTCGCCCCTCAGCCTGTTCCGGTCATCGTCACGGAAGCGATCCAGGTCGCCGAACAGCTCGTCCTCCATGCCCAGCAGGCTCCGGCCCCGGCTCACGAAGTGCCGGCGTCGCTTGAGGCCCATGGGCGCCGGACCGGTGGCCCGGTAGAAGGACTCGGCGACCGGTGCACGCCAGTCCACCAGCACCGGCTCCTGGTCCAGGCCCCAGACCCCGACCCGGCCGATGTAGTAGCTCCCGCCGCCGGCATCGACCTCCTGGTCGATGCGGCCGAACACCAGCGACGCGTCACCCATGTCCAACTGGTCGAGCCTGTTCGCCACCGACTCCTGGATGGCCTCCCGCTCGAAACGGGCCTGGTTGGTGCCGCCCCTACCCACCTCCACCATCGCCGTGAGCTGGAGCGCGCGGGTCCGCGCCGCTTCCAGGCAGGCATACGCCTGATCGACGTAGGCCTGCTCTGCGATGAGTTCGGGGTGTTCGATGGTCATCGTGGTGCCAGCGGGGCGTGAGTGGAGCGGTTCTGGTGGCCTCTCCGGGGCTGGGACCCGGAATTCGACCGAAGAACGATCCTACCGGGCAGCCACCAACCGTCATCAGCGGTCCCCGGGGTGGAATCCGGCCCCGTCCCGGGGTCGGAAACCGCCCTCCGACGTGCGACGATGACCGCCATGACGACGCTCGGACTCATCCTGGGAGCCGGCGGCCTCCATGCCGCCGCCCAGCACGCCGGGGTGCTGGCCGCGCTCGCCGAGGCGACCGCCTGGGACCCACGCACATCAGACGTGGTCGTCGGCACCTCCGCCGGGGCCACCACCGCAGCCAGCCTCCGAGCCGGCCTCTCGGCCGGAGACCACCGGGCCCAATACGTGGGAGACACCCTGTCCGCAAGCGGACAGGCACTCGTCGACCGCGTGACGACACGTCTGGACATGGACCTCCCCCTGGACCGGTCTGGCCGCCGTCTGCCCGCCAACCCCGTGCTCCTGCTCCGGGAACTCCTCTCGACCGGCCGCCCCCGACCGGTGGTCCCCCTGGCGGGCCTTCTTCCGGTCGGCTCCCACGACGGTTCGTCCCTGGGCGCCCGTGCCCGTGAGATCCACCCTGAGAGGTGGCCGGAACAGCCCACCTGGATCTGCGCCCTGGACCTGGACTCGGGGAAGCGGGTGGTCCTCGGCCGCGACGACATCGACGCCGACCTCGGATCCGCGGTTCAGGCCTCGACCGCCGTGCCCGGCTGGTTCGCCCCCGTCGAGATCGACGGCAGGCGCCTGGTGGACGGCGGTGTGCACTCGACAACCAACGCCGATCTCGTGGCCACACTCGGACTGGACCTGGTGGTGGTGTCTTCCTCCAGGACGGTCGGCGGCACGATCGGCAGCGGCGTAGGCCTCGCCAGCGCCTGGCACGGCCGCTCGCTGCGCCGCGAGGTCGAGGCGATCCGGCGGAGGGGCACGACCGTGCTCGTGCTGCAACCCACCGCCACCGAGCTGGCCGGTCGCTCCGGCGACGACCGCTCCGACGAACGGCTCCCCGAGGTGTGCGAGGCGGCACGGGTCTCGGCGCTGGCCCGGTTGAGCCATCCTGAGGCGGCAGGTGCCCGACGGCTGCTGGATAGCGTCACCACGTGACCGCACCGCATTCGGACTCGCCGTTCCTGGCTGCCTGCCGGGCGGAACCCCATGACCGCACGCCGGTCTGGTTCATGCGCCAGGCGGGTCGCTCGCTACCCGAGTACCGGGCCATCAGGGGTTCGGGCAGCATCCTGAACGCCATCGCCGACGCCGACCTGTCCACGGAGATAACGCTCCAACCGGTCCACCGCTACGGGGTGGACGCCGCCATCCTGTTCTCCGACATAGTGGTTCCGGCCCACGCCGTGGGCTTCGGGGTCGACGTCCGACCCGGCGTCGGCCCGGTGATCGACCGGCCGTTCGAATGCAGGGCCGACCTGGAACGCCTGCGACCCCTGGAACCCGAGACCGACACCCCCTACGTGCTGGAAACCGTGCGCCAGGTGGTCGCCGACGGGTCCGTGCCGCTGATCGGCTTTGCCGGCGCTCCGTTCACCGTGGCCTCGTATCTCATAGAGGGAGCGCCGTCGCGAACCTACGGACGCACCAAGGCCATGATGCTGGGCGATCCGGAGTTGTGGAACGCCCTCATGGAGCGGCTGGCCGACATGGCCATTGCCTCGCTCCGCTCCCAGATCGACTGCGGGGCATCTGCCATCCAGCTCTTCGACAGTTGGGCCGGGGCCCTCAGCCCGCCGGTCTACGAACGCTGCGTCCTGCCGTTCAGCCGCCGCGTGTTCGAGGGCGTGGCCGACACCGGGGTTCCCCGCATCCACTTCGGCGTCGGCACGGGCGAGATCCTGCACCTCATGGCCGAAGCCGGTGCCGACGTGATCGGCGTGGACTGGAGGGTGCCACTGGACGTGGCGCGGCGGCGCCTCGGTGGCGACACCATCCTGCAGGGGAACCTGGATCCGGCCGTGTGCCTGGGTCCGTTGGACGTCGTCGAGGCGGAGGTGGCCGACGTGCTCCGGCGCAACGGCGACCACCCGGGCCACATCTTCAACCTCGGCCACGGCGTCCTACCGGAGATCGATCCTTCGGTCCTGGCCCACATCGTGGACCAGGTCCACGCCCATACCCGGGGAGGCTGATCCTTGGCCGGACGCCGGATCGTGGTGGTCGGGGCTGGCATCACCGGCCTGACGGCCGCCCACCGGCTGGTCGTGGACCACCCGCACCTGGACGTCACGGTCCTCGAAGCCTCCACCGTCACCGGAGGCAAGCTCCGGACCACCCCACTGGCTGGAATCGACATGGACGTCGACGAGGGGGCCGACGCCTTCCTGGTCCGGGTGCCGTGGGCTGTCGAGCTGTGTGAAGAGCTGGGCCTCGCCGACGAGCTGGTCGCCCCGTCAGCACGCAGGGCCTCGCTCTGGCTGGACGGCAGGCTGAGGCCCATCCCCTCTCCCAACGTGCTCGGCGTACCCCTGGACCCGATGACCGTGGCGCCGGGCCTCCTGCCCGACGCCGACCTGGAGCGCCTGGCCGGCGCCGGTCGACCGGACGCCCCCCTTCCGGCCGGCGACCTGAGCGTGGGGCGGGTGATCAGGGCATGTGTGGGCGACACGGTGTTCGAACGCCTCGTGGACCCGCTCATCGGCGGCGTGAACGCCGGACGGGCCGATGACCTGAGCTGCACCACGATGGCCCCCGGGCTGCTGGCGGCGGCGCGCAGCCCCGACGGCCTGCTGGCATCGCTTCGCCACGCCAGCCGGGCAACCGATCCGGCAGCGCCGGCCTTCAATGCGCCTGCGGGCGGAATGGGTCGCCTGGTCGGCGAACTGACGAGCCGGCTGGGCGACCGGATCAGGACCGGGGTGGAGGCCACGGGAATCGAACGGGCCGGCGAGGGCTGGGTGGTGCGGACCTCGGACGGCACGACAGCGGCGGCCGACGCCGTGGTCGTGACCACCCCGGCCCATGTGGCCGCTGCACTGGTGTCCCCACACGCGCCGGAGGCCGCATCCGTCCTGGGTGGGCTCCGACACGCATCGGTGGTGGTCGCCACCATGGCCTGGCGCCGAACCGACCTGGAGGTACCCGACGACCAGAGCGGGTTCCTCGTGGGCCGTGGCGAGGGGCTGCTCATGACCGCCTGCTCGTTCGCCGGTAGCAAGTGGGCACACCTGGACGACCCCGACCACACCATCCTGCGGGTCTCCTGCGGCCGGATCGACGACGAGCGCCACGATGCCATGCACGACGCCGGCCTGACCGCTGCGCTGGCTACCGACGTGAGGACCACGCTGGGCGTGCAGGCCCCACCCGTCGTGGTCCGCCTGACGCGTTGGCCCCGCTCACTGGTCCAGTTCCCGGTCGGACACCCGGAGCTGATGGCCGGGGTGGACTCGGCCCTGGCCGCCTCGCCGGGCCTCGTGGTCACCGGGGCAGCACGCCACGGCGTGGGCATACCGGCGTGCGTGCGCTCGGGAACGGAGGCCGCAGCCGAGGTCGCCGCCCTGATCGGCTGAAGCGGTCCACCCAGCAATGCCCGCAACGCCCATATAGGCCGGGAAACCATCGAAACCGGGTAATCCGACACCAGATGGGGGCCCGGACGTGGTTCGATGGTGCCGTGGCACCCGAGACGACCCCCGCCCGCGAATGGGCCGAGGCCCGACCGGGCAGCGGGACAGAGCATCCTGACGACCTTCCCGACACCGCCCACCTGTCCATCGAGCGGACGTTCTGCTTCGCCGACCTGACCGGCTTCACCCGGTACACACGCGAGAACGGCCCGCACGCCGCGGTCGGCCTGCTCGAGGAGTTCCGGGCGGTGTCACGCGACGTGGCTGCCAAGCGGGGCGTCCGGGTGGCCAAGTGGCTGGGCGACGGCGTGATGCTGGTCGGCACGGAGCCGACGCCGGCCATCGCATGGGGAGGCCACATGATCGACCACTTCGAGGACGAGGCCGACATCAACCTGCGTATCGGGCTGGCGACCGGCTACGCCCTGTTGTTCGAGGGCGACGACTACATCGGCGAGCCGGTGAACCTGGCCGCCAAGCTCTGCGCCGTGGCCCAGCCCGGCCAGATCCTGGCCAGCTGCGAGGTGGCCGACCTGCCGGAGTGGATCCGGGTCCAGGCCGTCGACCAGGTCGAGATCCGTGGCGTGGGTCCGATCGACGGCATCCAGCACCTCGTGGTGGACGCCCGCTGACGGGAACCCCGCCGTCAGCCGCAGGACCACCGGCAGCAGGACCACCGGACATGAGAACACCCAACGTCGAACGGGTCGCTCCCCGACCGCATCCGTCCGTCACCGCCATCCTGGCCGGACTCCTGATCGCCGCCGCTGTCCCCCCGTGGGGCTGGTGGCCGGCGGCCTTCGTGGGCCTCGCCCTCCTGGACCGCCTCCTCGCCGACCGGCCGTCCGCCTCCCGCTTCCGCCGGGGGATGGTCACCGGCCTGGCGTGGGCACTGCCGCCGACCCTCTGGGTGGTGGACCTCTCGCCTCCCGGCTGGCTCCTGGCCGCCGGCCTGCACGCCCTCCTACTTGGGCTGGCCGCCGTACTCGTACCGGCAGGACGATGGAGGCGACCTGGGCTCGTAGGGGCGGTCACGCTGGCCGAACTGGTCCGCTGGAACGTGCCGTTCGGCGGGGTTCCCCTGGCGTCGATTGCCCTGGGCCAGGCGGGCGGCCCGCTGGCCCCGGTGGTCCGTGTGGCCGGTCCCCTGCTGCTGGTCGCCCTCACCGTGGCCGTCGGCATGGGCCTCAGCGCCCTCCTGGACGGCAGGAGGGCCGATCACTCCTCCATGGCCGCCACCGGAATCGTGGCGGCCGCCCTCGCCATTGCCGGCCTGCTGGCCGCAACCGCCCCGACGGGTCGGGTGGTGGGCGAGTTGGACGTCGCACTCGTACAGGGTGGCGGACCCCAGCGCACCCGGGCCACGCCCACCGGGGCGGCGACGGTGTTCGCCAACCAGGTGGAGGCGAACCGGTACGTGCGCACGCCGTTGGACCTGGTGGTGTGGCCGGAGAACGTGGTCAACCCGGTTCCGGAGCCCACCTCCGGTTGGCGCCACGAGGGCCGTCTCTACACCGACGACGCTGCCGAGGCCCTCACCGCCGAGGCAGCACGGCTGGATGCGGTGCTGGTGCCCGGCTGGTTCCACCGGGACGCCGACGACCCGACGGCCAACCTCAACTACCAGACGGCGATCGAACCGGACGGCTCGGTGGTCGACCGTTACGACAAGGTCAGGACGGTTCCGTTCGGCGAGTACGTGCCGATGAGGGGCCTGGTCGAACGGCTGGCGCCGGACATGCTCCCGGCACGGGACCTGAGGCCCGGAACCGGACCGGCGATCCTGGACACATCGGTCGGCCGGCTGGGCATCGCCATCTCGTGGGAGGTGTTCTTCGAGCACCGCACCAGGGACGCGGTCCAGAACGGCGGCGAGGTGATCCTGAACCCGACCAACGCTGCCAGCTACTGGCTCACCCAGGTCCAGACCCAGCAGGTGGCCGCCAGCCGGCTCCGGGCGCTCGAGACCGGGCGCTGGGTGCTGCAGGTCGCACCGACCGGCTTCAGCGCCGTGATCGACCCCCAGGGTCGGGTACTGCAACGCACCGGCGTGGGCGAGCAGGCGGTCCTCCACCACCGGGTGGAGCGTCGACAGGGGCTCACCTGGGCCAGCCGGATGGGTACATGGCCCATGGCCGTACTGTCGCTGCTGGCAATGGCAGGTGCCTGGACGGCATCCCGACGCCGCAACTGAACCGGCAGGCCGGTCGGCCGAGTTCAGGCCGGGCTGACCGCCACTGACGCCCAGACCCGGTGGGGAGCGATCAGGCCATCACCCGGGAAACGGTCGGCCAGTACCTCTGCGAGTTCGACGTCGAAGGCGGCCGTCGCTTCGGCACCGAGGTCCAAGATTCCCGCGCTCGCTCCTATCCGGCGCAGCCAGGAATTCACTGCATACGGAACGTCCACGTCGAAGGTGAAGGTCTCGAGTTCCACGAGGCCAGCACCGCCTAGTTGGCGTCGGGCCCACGGCCCCGGGTCTCTGATGCCTCCCAGGTTCCAAGACGGGTTGTGGGTCTGGATGAGTGCCTCGGTGACCCCCGAGACCGTGCCTGGCAACGGCAGCCAGTCAAAGCCGCACACGGCCACGCGACCGCCGGGCACCAGCAGCCGCCTCACCTCGGCGGCGGCAGCGTCACCATCGAACCAGTGCCAGCACTGGGCGGCCGTGACCACGTCGAACGACGCCGGCCCCAGGCCCGTGTCCTCCGCGGGGCACTCCCGCCAGGACACGTCCAGGCCCGCCGATTCGGCGAGGGCGCCGCCTGCCGCAAGCATCCGGGCGTCCACGTCGATGCCGGTGACCGTGCAGCCACGAGCCGCGAACTGTCGGGCCAGGGTGCCGGTACCGCAGCCCAGGTCCAGCAGCCTCTGCCCGGGCGTCCCGACGCCCAGAGCGACCATCCGGTCTATCCCGGCAGACGGGAAGTCGGCCCTGTGGACGGCGTAGTCGTCGGCAGCCGAACCGAAGCGGGTGCCGTCCACGATCGGCCCGTCGGCCACCTCAGACCTCCAGCATCAGGGTGGCTGGACCTTCGTTGGTGATCTCCACGACCATGTCGGCCCGGAACCTGCCGGTGGCCACCGTCAGGCCCCGTTCCCTCAGGCCGGCCACCACCAGCTGGACCAGCGGCTCGGCGTGGTCGGGTCCGGCAGCGGCACTCCAACCGGGGCGACGACCCCTGGTGGTGTCGCCGTAGAGGGTGAACTGGCTCACCACCAGTACCTCGCCCGCCACCTCCGAGACCGAGAGGTTCATGACGCCGTCGGCGTCGTCCATGATCCGCAGTCCCGCCAGCCTGCCTGCCAGGCGATCCGCCTCGTCCGGACCGTCGCCGTGGGTGATTCCGACGAACACGCAGAGGCCGGCACCCACCTCGCCCACCACCTCGGCATCCACCGACACCGAGGCCCGGGACACCCGCTGGACCAGTGCTCGCACACCGGCGACCCTAGGCGGAGGTCGGGCGCTGGGAGGTGGCGACATGGGTCACCCCACCCCGGGTAGGGATCGGTCCGACCGGCCGCCAGACTTGTCAGATGCCTTCCCCAGCCATGGACGCCGGTGACCCGAAACGTCCGGTACCGGCTGTGGACGACCCCCTCCGGATCGCATACCTCGCCTACCGCGGCAAGCCCCACTGCGGTGGACAGGGCGTCTATACACGCCACCTCACCAGGGCACTCGTCGACCTCGGCCACCATGTAGAGGTGCTGGCCGGACCGCCGTACCCCGACCTGGACGAGCGGGTCCCGCTGGTCACGTTGCCCAGCCTGGAGCTCTACAACGACCACTTCCCGATGCGGAAGCCCCGCATCTGGGAGATGAAGACCCGCTGGGACGTCGCCGAGGCGATGTCGTTCAACACCGGCAACTTCTCCGAACCGATGGCGTTCAGCATGAGGGCCAGGGACCACCTCCGCCACCGCACCCACGAGTTCGACCTGGTCCACGACAACCAGTGCCTCGGCTGGGGCGTGCTGCTCATGCAGGAGCGTGACGGGTACCCGGTCCTGTCCACGATCCACCATCCGATCACCGTGGACCGCAGGCTCGAGATCCAGCACGCCCGGACCCGCTGGGAGGAGTTCGGGAAGCGTCGCTGGTACGCCTTCACCCGGATGCAGACCCAGGTCGCCAAGCGCATGCCCAGGGTCATGACCGTCTCGGAGTCCTCAGCCGGCGACATCGCAGCGGACCACCGGGTGGACCCCTCCCGCATCCACGTGGTTCCCGTGGGTGTCGACCCGGACCTGTTCCTGCCAGTAGCGGATGTCAAACGGGTCCCCGGTCGCATCGTCACCACCGCCAGCGCCGACGTGGTCATGAAGGGCCTCAAGTACCTGCTGGAGGCCATCGCCAAGCTCCGCACGGAGCGTCACGTGGAGCTGGTCATCATCGGAAAGCCGAACTCCGACAGCGCCTCCACGAAGGCCTTCAAGGACCTCGGCCTGACCGACTGCGTGAGCTACGTCCACGGCGTGCCCGACCAGCGGATCGTCGAGCTCTACAGCGAGGCCGAGGTGGCCTGCGTGCCATCGCTCTACGAGGGGTTCTCGCTCCCCGCCATCGAGGCGATGTCCTGTGGCGTGCCGCTGGTGACCACCACGGGTGGAGCCCTGCCCGAGGTGACCGGCACCCACGGGGAGACCTGCTTCCAGGTGCCACCGGGCGACAGCGACGCCCTGGCCGCCATGCTCCGGACCGTCCTGGACGACCCGGGGCTCCGCGACCGTGTGGGTGCCGCCGGCCGCCGGCGGGTCATCGACCAGTGGAGCTGGCGACACACCGCCCTACGGACCGTGGAGCAGTACCGGGCACTCCTGGACGAAACCTCCCGGCGCTGAAGCACCCGTGCTGACCGCTGACTACGAGAGGCTGGGCCTACGGCCAGACGAGTTGGTCCTGGACCTCGGCTGCGGCTTCGGACGCCACGCCTACGAGGCGCTGAGGCGCGGCGCCCACGTGGTGGCCTGCGACCTGGGCCTCGACGAACTCCGCCAGGTCCTCTCCATCGGTGCCGTCATGCGGGCCGACGGCGAGGTCGCCGACGACGTGGTCCTGGAGTCGGTCAACGGCGACGCCACCGGGCTGCCCTTCGCCGACGGGTCCTTCGACCGGATCATCGCCTCGGAGGTAATGGAGCACATCGACGACGACGCGGGGGCCCTCGCCGAGCTGGCCCGGGTGCTGCGTCCGGGAGGCGTGCTGGCCGTGACCATTCCGGCACGACTACCCGAGCGGATCTGCTGGGCACTCTCATCGGACTACCACGCTCCCGCCCAGGTGGGAGGACACGTCCGCATCTACGGACGTCACGAACTGCAGGACAAGATGGCCGTGGCCGGCCTGGAGGCGATCGGCGCCCATCGGGCCCACGCCCTCCACAGCCCCTACTGGTGGCTGCGTTGCGCTGTGGGTCCGAACCGTCCGATCGGGGAGAGCAGGCTGGTCTCGCTCTACCACCGTCTCCTCACCTGGGACATCGTGAAGGCTCCGCGGACGACCCGTATCGCAGAACGGATCCTGACCCCCGTACTGGGCAAGAGCCTCGTGGTGTACGCCCGGAAGCCCGGCGGCACCGTGTCGGCGGGCCCATCACCGGACCGGAGGGAGGTGGCCGGTGTCGCTGCCTGAGCTACCGGGCCTCCTCACAGCCGATGACCTGGTCCTCACGGCCGGAACGATCGCCGAGTGGCAGTTGCCCAACGGGATGATCCCGTGGTTCCCGGGTGGGCACGCCGACCCGTGGAACCACGTAGAGGCCACCATGGCGCTGGCTGTCACGGGGCACCTGGACGAGGCGGAGGCCGCATACCGGTGGCTGGTGGAGAGGCAGCATCCGTCGGGTGCCTGGCACCAGTTCTACCTGGCCGACGGGATAGAGGACCCCAAGTTCGACAGCAACGTGATCGCCTACGTGGCCACCGGGGTGTGGCACCACTGGCTGCTGACCGGCGACCGGGGATTCCTGGAGTCGATGTGGTCGGTCGTGGAGCGGGCGATCGACTTCGTACTGGACCTTCAGACCCCCCGTGGCGAGATCCTGTGGGCCAGGCACGCGGACGGCACACCGTGGTCGTTCGCCCTGTTGACGGGATCGGCCAGCATCTGCCACAGCCTGCGATGCGGGGTGGCCGTGGCCGAGGAGATGGGCCACGAGCGACCCGACTGGGAACTCTCGCTGGGTCACCTGGCCCATGTGGTACGTACCCGGCCCGAAGGAGCCTTCGCGCCGAAGGACCGCTGGGCGATGGACTGGTACTACCCGGTGCTGGGCGGTGCCATCACCGGCGCCGACGCCAGGCGCCACCTGGCCGACCGCCGCCACGAGTTCGTGATGGAGGGTCGGGGCGTCCGCTGCGTCAGCGACAAGGACTGGGCGACCGCGGCCGAGACCAGCGAGTGTGCCATTGCCCACCAGTTGGCGGGGGACCATGAAACCGCCATGGACCTGTTGGCGACCACGACCCCGATGCGGCGCCAGGACGGCCGGTACCTGACGGGAATCGTCTACCCGGACCTGGTGACCTTCCCCGACAACGAGTGCTCCACCTACACCGCCGCCGCGGTGGTGCTGGCCAGCGACGCCCTGAGCAGTTCCAGCCCTGCGTCGGGGATCTTCGTCGACCACTCCACGCTGCCCGACATCATCGACGTCGAGCCGCTGGTGCACGAAACCGACTGATCACCGGACCGACAGGCGCCGGATCAACAGCCGCCGAGCCAACGGGCGCCTCGGCGGGGTCCTCCCCCGGTGTCAGATTCCTGTGCCGGTGCGCACCAGCACCCGCAGCGATCCGACGGCGTCCACCTCGGCGAAGGCGCCCGATCCGAGGGCCCGGGTCCAGATCTCGTAGGGCGGACGCCCACCTTCGGCCGGGTCCTCGAACACGTCGTGGATGAGCACGGTGCCACCGTGGGCCACCTGCGGCATCCAACCCTCGTAGTCCAGGTGCGCCGGATCCGTGCCGTGGCCACCATCGATGAACAGCAGCGCCAGCGGGGTGGCCCATGCGGCAGCCACGGCCGGGGAGTCGCCCACGAGGGCCACCACCGTGCCCTCCAGGCCGGCCCCGTGGATGGTCCGGCGGAACACCGGCAGGGTGTCCATGAGACCAGTGGTCGGATCCACCAGGTCCGGCTCGTGCCACTCCCAGCCGGCCTGGTTCTCCTCTGAGCCCCGATGGTGGTCCAGTGCGAACAGCAGCCGACCCCCCTCGAGCGCAGCGGCCCCCAGGTAGCAGGTCGACCTGCCGCAGTAGCTGCCCACCTCCAGGAACGGGCCCTCCACGGACACCGCCGCCGCATGCCGGTAGAGCGCCCGACCCTCGTCGGGGGGCATGAACCCGCGGGCGGCGTCGGCATGTGCCAACACCTCGGCGACGCGCTCCGAGGTGGACCCGGCGTCGGACATCCTCAGGATCCCGTGGCGCTGTCGCCGCGGTCGGGCCTGTCCCCCCATATGACGTGGTCGAAGACGAGGTAGCGGACGATCCAGAGGGCGGCGAAGGCCCCGGCGTTGGCCAACTGGACCGACAGGGCGCCACCGAAGATGGAATCGACCACGCCGACCACCGCTGTGGAGAGGAACAGGCCTGCGAAGGAGAGGATCCAGAAGGGGGCTATCTCGCCGACGGTGTGACCGCCCTGGTCCTGTTCCCACACGTAGTGGCGGCTCAGCCAGTAGGCGGGCCAGCTGCTGATGGTCACCGCTGCGGCGTTGGCGAACGCTCCGGGCCAACCCAGCACGCTGTGGAAGGTGAACAGCAGGCTCTGGCCGACGACGATGTTGACCATCGAGACCCTGGAGAAGCGGATCAGGGTCTGCCCGTGGTCCCGCCAGAGGCGCGCGAGAAGCGAGAGCGGGTTGGAGATCACGACGGGGCAGCCTAACGACGGCGCCCGTGTCGACGGCGTGCGGACCCCCATTCGGCGATCCGGGTCGGAGGCACCCGGGCCGGAAGCCCGATCAGGAAACAACGTCGTTCAGGAACCCGGGTCCGTCAGGAGGCGTTCGGCCAGGCGCCTGGCCGTGGCGCCCGGTGGTTCGTCCGCCGTCTCCGCCCCGCTGGCGGCAGCACCGAAGGCCGCCTCCACCGCTGCAGCGGACGCCGCCAGGACCAGGTGCTCGAGGTGGGAGCGGACCTCGGCCCGCCGCCGCACCTCTCGCCGCGCCTCCAGCAGCCCGGCATCTCGCAGCGCCTCGAGGTGGGTGTCCACGGCGTCGGCCAACTCGGCCACTCCCCTGCCGGTGGTGGCGACCGTGGACACGATCGTGGGCCTGGCAACGGCATCGGGGCGACCGTGCCCGGTCAGCTTCGAGAGGTCCAGCATCAGCTCCAGGTCACGTCGGACGTCGGCGGCATCGGGCCGGTCGGACTTGTTCACGGCGAACAGGTCGGCCACCTCCAGGAGGCCGGCCTTGTTGGCCTGGACGGCGTCGCCCATCCCGGGCGTGACCACCACCACCGCCGTGTCGGTCGCCGCCGTCACATCCACCTCCACCTGTCCCACCCCGACCGTCTCGACGATGACGGGATCGAATCCGGCGACGTCCAGCACGCGCACCATGCCGGGCACGGCCAGGGCCAGGCCTCCGGCGTGACCCCGGGTGGCCATGGAGCGGATGAAGACCCCGGCGGCGGTGGCCGCGGCCATGCGGACCCTGTCGCCGAGGATGGCCCCACCGGTCAGCGGGGACGACGGATCCACGGCCAGCACCGCCGGTCGGCGCCCCTCCTCGGCCAGCCGTATCGTCCAGGCGGCGGTGAGGGTGGACTTCCCGGACCCTGGCGAGCCGGTCAACCCGACCACGTGGGCGTTGCCGACATGGCGGTGCGTCGCCTCGGCCACCCGTTCGGCCAGGTCCCCGCCACGTTCCACGAAGGTCAGCAGGCGTGCGGTGGCCCGCAGCTCGCCGCCACGCGCCGCGGCCACCAACTCCGGGACGGTGCGGTCGGCCACGGGCGCTCCCCGGGGAGTCAGGTCAGAGGCCACGACGGGCTGCGGCAGCCTGGACGCAGGCAACGACCTCCGCGGCAGGCGAGCCGGGACCGAGCACCCCGGCCACCCCGGCGGCCGCCAGGGTCGGGCGGTCCTCGTCGGGCACGATGCCACCGATGACCACCGGCACGTCCAGGCCGGCATCGGCCAGGGCGTCGACAATGAGGGGGCCCAGGGTGAGGTGTCCGGCGTTCAGCATCGAGATCCCGACCACATCAGCGTCCTCCTGCTCGACGGCGTCGATGATGCTCGCCGTGGTCTGTCGCAGCCCCAGGTAGACGACCTCCATGCCGCCGTCCCTCAGCATCCTGGCCACCACCTTCAGACCGCGGTCGTGGCCGTCCAGGCCCAGCTTGGCCAGAACCACCCGGACAGGCGCGGCGTCGGCCATCAGATGACAGCCTGTTCGACGTAGGTCCCGAACACGCCCTCCAGGGCCTCGACGATCTCACCGACCGTCGTCCGCGCTCTGACGGCCTCCATGAGGGCCGGCATGAGGTTGATGGTGGGGTCCGATGCGTCGGCCACGACCCGGCGGAGCGAGTCGACGACCGCACGGTCGTCCCGGGACTGCTTCACGGCGGCCAGACGCTTCAACTGGAGGTCCTCGGTGTCCTGGCCGATGCGCAGCAACCGGGCCCGCTCGGCGTCATTGCCTTCGGTGAAGGCGTTGACACCGACGATGATCCGCTCGCCGGCGTTCACCTCGCGCTCGTACCGGTAGGCCGCATCGGCTATCTCGCCGGCGAACCATCCGCTCTCGATCCCGGCATAGACGCCCTCCAGGATGGATCCGCCGCCCAGGTCCTCAAGGTGGTCGAAGACGTCCGTGGCCCGACGCTCCATCTCGTCGGTCATCCACTCCACGTAGTGCGAACCACCCAGCGGATCGGCCACGTTGGCCACCCCGGTCTCGTGGGCGATCACCTGCTGGGTGCGTAGGGCGATGCGGGCCGCCTCCTTGCTGGGGAGGGCCAGGGCCTCGTCGTGGCTGTCGGTGTGGAGGCTCTGGGTGCCGCCCATCACACCCGCCATGGCCTGTAGGGCCACGCGGGCGATGTTCACCTCGGGCTGCTGGGCGGTGAGCGAGACACCGGCGGTCTGGGTGTGGAACCGCAGCTTCAGGCTCCGCTCGTCGGTGGCGCCGTAGCGGTCGCGCATCCATCTGGCCCAGATTCGGCGGGCGGCCCGAAACTTGCCGACCTCCTCGAAGAAGTCGTTGTGGCTGTTGAAGAAGAAGCTCAGGCGGGGGGCGAAGTCGTCGACGTCGAGGCCGGCCGCCATGGCCGCCTCCACGTAGGCGAAGCCGTTGGCCAGGGTGAAGGCCAGCTCGTGGGCTGCCGTGGAACCGGCCTCCCTGATGTGGTAGCCGGAGATGGACACAGGGTTCCAGCGGGGCATCTCAGCGGTCGTGAAGCAGATCACGTCGGTGACCAGGCGCACCGACGGTCGGGGCGGAAAGACGTACTCCTTCTGTGCCTGGTACTCCTTCAGGATGTCGTTCTGGAGGGTGCCGGAGAGGCGGCTCCTCTCGACGCCGGCCTCTTCGGCCACCGCTACGTACATGGCCAGCAGGATCGGCGCCGGCCCGTTGATGGTCATCGACGTGGAGACGGCCCCCAGGTCGATGCCGGCGAACAGGTCGACCATGTCCTCGACGGTGTCGACGGCCACGCCCGCCCTACCGACCTCGCCCAACGCCCAGGAGTGATCGGAGTCGCGGCCCATGAGGGTCGGCATGTCGAACGCCGTCGAAAGGCCTGTGCCTCCGGCACGGAGCAACTCGTGGAAGCGGGCGTTCGTGTCGCCGGCTGTCCCGAAGCCGGCGAACATCCGCATGGTCCAGAGGCGGGACCGGTACATCTCGGCATGCACGCCACGGGTGTAGGGGAACTCGCCGGGGAGCGGCCCGTCGCCGTAGACGCCGTCCACCGGTATCCCCGAGAGGGTTCGGAAGCCAGGTCCGGAGTCGGGCCGGGAGCCAGGGTTCACCATTCCGCAAGATTACTTGGACTTCCGACTATTTGCCACCCGACTATTCGCCTGCCGGCCCCTAGACTCTCGGCGTGCCACTTTCCTTCGATCCGATAGCCGAGGCCCGACGCAACTGGGAGGCACACGGCTGGGGGGCCGCCGACCGGATGTCGGCGGCCACCTCGATCACGCGGGCCCACCAGATCCTCCTGCAGCGGATCGACGCCGCCCTCGAACCACACGGCCTGGTCTTCAGCCGCTTCGAGGCCCTCGCTCTCCTGTCCTTCAGCCGGACCGGCTCCCTCCCCCTCGGAAAGATCGGCGACCGGCTCCAGGTCCACCCGACCAGCGTCACCAACACCATCGACCGACTGGAGGCCGACGGCCTGGTGGCCCGGGTACCACACCCCACCGATCGCCGCACCACCCTCGCCCAGTTGACCGACGCCGGACGGGCGGTGGTTACCGCTGCGGCCGCCACCCTGGCCGACATCGGCTACGGGCTGGACGGCATGTCCGACCTCGAGACCTCCCGGACCGACACGGCCCTCGTGGCGCTACGTCGGGCGGCAGGTGACTTCCCCAGGGACCCACCAGGCCGGACCACCGGCCCACACTGAGGCCCGGATACCAGGTGACCATGGTGGAGCGGTCCGGTCAGGCGTCGCAGGCCTAGGGTGCAGCCCATGCTCATAGCCACGGTCCTCGGCCTCGTGGCCCTCATCGCCGGGCTGGTCCTGGGGTGGCCGGTGCTGGTGCTGCTGTCCATCATCTTCACCGTGGTGCAGATGGTCATGCTGGCGGCCAAGACCGCAGTGGAGCGAAACGACGTGAGGATGTCCGCCAAGCTGGCCGCCAAGGAGGCCCGCCGCCGAGGCATGTGAGCCACTCCCGGGCGACATCGGCCCGAGAGGGCGACCGATTGGGCCTCGACCCCGACCATCGGACAGGCTGGACACGACCAGACGCCCATTCCCCGGAGGATCCGTGTCCGACACCCCCACAGCCAGACCCGGTGAGATATCCAGCTTCCCGAAGCTGAACATCCGGTACCGCACCGACCCGGACAGGGTCGCCGCCCTGCTCCCACCCGGCATCAACCCGGTGGACAGCCCGTACGTGTACCTGGGCGTCTACTGCGTTCCGATCCGCAACGAGCCCGAGTACGGCGTCTCCACCAAGGTGGACGCCGAATGGAACGGCATCGTCGGCCAGTACTCCCTGGGCATCGGCATCGACCAGGAGGCGGCCATCTTCATCAGCGCCGAGACCAACGGGCAGCCCAAGTTCCCCTGCACGACCCGCTACTTCCGCCTCGGGGACCGCATCGAGGCCACCTGCACGCATCAGGGCTACACCTTCATGGAGTTCCGGGGGACGGTGACCGGCCAGGTGGAGCCAGACGGGGCCGACGTGGAGCACAACGAGTGGTGGACCAAGTACTCGCGGGCCATCGGGGGTGGCGAGCGGGAGTGGGACTTCCCGCCCCACGTGGTCCGGGTCCACCAGGTCAGCGAGCCGGTCCACATCGAGCTGCTGGACGGCGACCTGACCCTCAGGGACAGCCCCTGGGACCCCTACACCGAGCTGCTGCCCTGCGAGGAGCTCGTCGACGCCCGGCTGGTCACCTCACGCCACAAGGCACGGGAGATAACCAACGCCGGCCCGCTGGACCCAGGGGCATTCTGGCCGTTCGCCGACACCATCGGCGGCTCGCGCTGGCCCGGCGAACGGGGCGGACCGGCCCTGAGGCCCTGAGGCCCTGACCGACCGAACCATGGCCCACCCGACCCGGTAGCGCACAAGGACCCCCGACCCAGCAAGGAGCCACCACCCGTGCTCTCGAAGTTCGACGACTACCCGATCCACCAGACCCCCGACCCGCTGGCCACACCTGCATCCAGCGACAAGGACGTCTACGAGCGGTACTGGTTCAACTGCTACTCCACCGCCGGCGACATGTACCTGGGCATCGGCACGGCCCACTACCCGCACCTCGGAATCCGGGACTGCGGGATCAGCATCGCCATCGACGGCGTGCAGCACGCCTTCCACGCCTCGTGCAGGGCCGAGGGTGACCCCGCCGACCAGCAGGTCGGGCCGTTCCGTATCGAGATCCTGGAGCCCATGCGCTCCTGTCGGATCGTGTTGGAGGAGAACGAGACCGACTTCTCCTGCGACCTGACCTTCGAGGGTCGGACCGGCAACGTCGAGGAACCCCGCCACTACTGGGGCGGCGACATCCGCCGGGTCATGGACGCCACACGCTTCACGCAGCTGGGCCGGTGGTCCGGTTGGATCCAGTTCGACGGCCGGAGGATCGAGTTCGACCCGGCCACCACCCGGGGGACCAAGGACCGCTCGTGGGGCATCCGTCCCCTCGACGGAGGTGACAGACGCGGAGCGCCGGCTCCCCCGGCCCGGAACTCCATGTTCTTCCTGTGGGCGCCGCTCAACTTCGACGACATCTGCGTGCACTACCAGCTGTTCGAGGACTCGCTGGGCCGACCGCTGTCCAGCGTCGGGGCGCTCCTACCCACCTACGACACCCTCGAGGACCTGCCCGGCATCGAGGACCCGGCCGCCCGGCACATGCGGTCCCACGAGCACCGCCTGCAGTTCGAGGACGGCAGCCGGATGGCGCACACGGCGGACATGTCCTTCGTCGCGGTGGACGACGGGACCCTCCACGAGTTCCACCTGGAGAAGATCTTCACCTTCAGGATGAAGGGCATCGGCTACCACCACCCAGAGTGGGGCCACGGGGCGTGGAAGGGTGACCTGGCCATGGCCAGCGAATCGTGGAACATGGACGAGGTCGACGACCAGGCGTACGAGAACCAGCACTGCCAGCACCTGGTCCGGGCCACCATGGGCGACCGGGTGGGGATCGGGGTCCTGGAACAACTCTGCATCGGCCCGTACAGGCCCTATGGCATGGAGGGCTTCGTCGCCCGTACCGACTGATCCCGGTTCAACCGGCCGGGGCGTCCCGTCGGTTCCGCCGACCTGACCTGACCGGTCTGGGCCGGGGTGCGGACGAAGCGTCGAAGCGCCGGTACCAGGAGCGGAACCCGGGCAGGTCGCCGGTCGCAGCGGACGCAGGACGGTCGGAAGCCGTGGCGATGCCCGGCGACGGGCCGGCGGAACGCACCAGCACCGCGAAGCCGTCGACCGGCGTCACGTACACCACGTCGGTGGTCCCGTTCGAGCGACGGTGCTCGATGGTGCCCGGACCGTGGACGACGACCGTGGCCCCGTCACCGGCCCTCGTCGACCACCTGTCGCCATCGGCCGTCCCGTCGGTGACCCCGGCGGCGAGCAGGAGGTCGACGACCACGTCCTCGGGGTGGCCATCGCGGCCCCCCACCCGGTCCTCCCCGCCCCCACCGGATGTCAGGTCCGGTGGACCTGCGGCGGGCACCTCGCCGTCCCGGCCGTTGAAGGCCAGCACGGTGCCACCGACCACCTCGGTGGGCCAGACACGGAGGCTGATGGCAGCCGGCAGCGGTTCGGAACCACTCGAGACGCAGGCCCCTGCGTGGCTGAAGCACCACTCGTGCAGCGGGCAGACCACCTGGCCGTCGTCGATTCGTCCTCCTGCGGCCAGGTCCGCTCCGAGGTGCGGGCAGACCGAGTCGGTGACCAGCGCCCGACCGCCCGGGGCACTGCCCACCGCCAGGTCACGACCGAAGGCGGCCAGGGGCATGAGCGCCCCGACGGGTACCTCGTCCAGCGCGGCCACGGCGAACCATCCGACCGGGAACGGAGGCCGGTGGGCAGTGCCCTCGGGAGGCGTCACTCCTCCTCCTCGTCGTCGGGGAGGTCGTCGCCCTCCCACCCGTCAGCCGGTCCGGGGATGAGAGCCTCGGCGGCGACCATCGGGTTGGGAAACTCCTTCACGCCGCAGACCTTCCCGTCACGGAACCGCCAGAGGGCGATGTAGGCGTTGCAGTAGGGCTTGCCGGTGTGCGCCACGTGTCCGTCGCTCTCGTACTCGGCGACCAGCAGGTCAGGATCCAGGCACTCGTGCACCGCCGTGAGCGAGAGGGTGAAGACGAAGACGCCCAGCTTGGAAGCCAGGTACTCCCGGACCTCGGCACCACCCCGGAGGACCCGGGGAGGGTCGGAGAAGGGCAGCTCCAGCACCCAGTCCGGCGTGTAGCACACGGCCAGGTCGCCGGCCCTGTCGGTGCCGTACAACGAGATGACGTGCTCCAACAGCGCCCGGTTGGCGGCCCGGCGGTCAGCGTCGCCCGGAACGTCAGCCACGGCCTTCTTCCGGGACCCCGACGTCGGCCATGTCAGTCCCGGTAGCCGGGGTCATGGCGGTCCAGGAGCGCCTTCTGCTCGACGAAGTGGGCGACGCCCTGGTCGGTGAACCGGGTCCACATCTCGGCGATGCTGGAAGCCAGGGCATCGCCCATGACCCGCAGTGGCCTGCCCGTGCTGAGCGCCAGGACGACGTTCCGGCAGGCCCGCTCCAGGTAGTACAGCTCCTCGAAGGCGTGGGCCACGGTCTCGCCAACCACCGTCACGCCGTGGTTGCCCATCATCATCACCGAGTTGCCAACCATGGCATCGGCCACCCGGGCACCCTCGGCCGGATCGTCGGGTGGCCCTCCGATCTCCATGTCGTAGACGGTGCGACCCCAGAAGCGTGCCGTTGCCTGGTCGATAGGCGGAATCGTCGGATCCACCAGGCCGCACATGGCCGTGGCATAGGGCGGATGGCAGTGCAGCACGGCCCTCGCGGTCGGTATCCGTGCGTGGATGGCGCCATGGATGCACCAGGTGGAAAGATCCGGCGCATCCGGGCGATCCATCGTGGAGGGGTCGTCGGCGTCCAGCAGGAGCAGCTCGCTGGCCGTCACGAGGCCGAAGTGCCGCCACCTCGGGTTGCAGAGAAACCGCCTCCCGTCAGCCGAGACCGTGGCGCTGAAGTGGTTCGCCACCGACTCGTGGAGGTCCATCCGGGCGGCCAGCCGGAAGGCCGCGGCCAGATCGACGCGGACCTGGGCCTCGTCCAGTTCGGCGATGGTCGTATCGGTGGCGGTCATCGAATGCCTTCCGCTGCAAACGAACTCTCCGCAACCTGCTTCGGCGATACCTCCACCTGTGACATCGGGCGAACGTACCACGGCCCCCTCTGCACCAGCCTTGGCAGGCGGTCAGCCATCGGGACCGCCTGCTGACGGGACCTGTCACCGGAGCATCGGACCACCGACCAGACTGTCCGGCGTGGTTACAGCCGCCCCATACCTCGTCCTGGTCGCCGTGGGCTCTCCCGCCCTGGCCGGGCTGGCCACGATGCTCCTCCCGGATGCCCGAAGGCTCACCCGTCTGTCACTGGCGACCGCTGGACCGGTCGCATCCGTGGTCCTCATGGCGATCCACCTGGGACGAAACGGCGTGAGCCCCGCAGACACGCCGACCGGCACCATCCCGTGGGTGCCGAGCCTGAACCTGGACATCAGCTTCCTGGTCGACGGCCTGGGCGCCTTCTTCGCCCTCCTCATCGCCGGCCTGGGCGTCATCGTGGTGCTGTACGCGCGCGCCTACTTCGGACACGACGCCGCATCGCTGGCCCGCTTCTTCCCCACGCTCGGGTTCTTCACCAGCGCCATGCTGGGGGTGGTCCTGGCCGACCACCTGCTGCTGACCGTGCTCTTCTGGGAGATGACATCGGTCAGCTCCTTCCTCCTGATCGGTTGGGACCGTGACGACGCCGACGCCGGGAAGCGGGCCATGCAGGCGTTCTTCACCACGGGCCTGGGTGGACTGGCCCTACTCGGAGGGATCCTTCTCTTCGGTGGCCACACCGGCATATGGCGTTGGAGCCGCCTCATGGCCGAGGCGGCCACCATCAGCCACGACGGCACCGTGGTGGTGGCTTTCGTGCTGATGTTCGTCGGCGCTGCGACCAAAAGCGCCCAGTGGCCCCTCCACGACTGGCTGCCGGGTGCCATGAAGGCTCCGACGCCGGTGTCCGCCTACCTGCACTCGGCGACGATGGTGAAGGCCGGGGTGTTCCTTCTGGGGCGCATGCTCCCGGCCTTCGGGGCCCTGGCCCTCTGGCTGCCCCTGCTGGTGTCGATCGGCGCTGTCACCATGCTGCTCGGGGCGGTGCTGGCCCTCAGCCAGGACAACCTGAAGCGGATGTTCGCCTACACGACGGTAAGCCACCTCGGCCTGCTGGTCGCCATGTACGGCCTCGGCGGCACCTCGACGGCCGAAGGCGTCAGGACCATCCACTGGGACCTCACGCAGATCGCCAGCCACGCCCTCTACAAGGCACCCCTGTTCCTCGTCGTCGGGGCGCTGGCACACCTGGTCGGGGCCACGCGCGTAGCCCAACTCCACGGGCTGTGGAACCGACCCGGTGCAGGGACGAAGGCTGCGGCGGCGGTCCTGCTGCTCAGCGGCTACGCGCTGGCCGGTGGTCCGGGAACGGTCAGCTTCATCGCCAAGGAACTCTTCTTCGCAGCCACCGACCACGCCACCTCGGCGCACCCGCTCCTGGCGGTCGTGGGGGTCATGGCGATTGCCGCTGCGGCATGCAACGTGGCCATCTTCGTGCGCCTGACAGCCACCGTGTTCGGCCACCGCTCCGGGGTCGGCGATGCCTCGGACACGCCTGACGCCACCCATCGCGAACCCGACTCCTGGTCATTCATGCTCTGGGCCCCGGCAGCCTCCCTGATAGCACTCCAGTACCTGGGTGGCCTCGTCCCGACGCTCTGGAACCGGACATTCAGCGGGATCGAGGCGAACGTCCACGACGAGGCGTTCGCCGACGGCCTTCCGTGGGCCTGGGAGCCGTTCCTCCACCCGGGAATGCCGCTCCTCATGTCGATGGTGGCGATCGGCGCCGGAACGGCGCTCGGGTTCTCGAGGTGGATGCGCGGGGACCTGGTGGACGTCCACGCCCGGATCTGGCCGGCCACCTACCGGGGCATCCTGCGGGGCGGCCACCGCCTCTTCCACTCGCTCCAGACGGGCCACCTGCGCCACTACCTGGCTGTCGTCTTCTCGGTACTCACCCTCTGCATCGGCTGGGCCGCCTGGGCCGACCCGGCGATGTTGCGCCCACCGGCGGGCATGGACCCGTTCGAGTACCCGGCCGGGCTGCTCCTGGGCGCCGTCGTGTGCGCCGCGGCCATCGCCCTCCCGATGGTCACCGAACGCGTCGTGAGGGTGCTGGTGCTCGGAGCCAGCGGCTTCGCCGTGGTCGGCCTCTACCTCGTCTACCAGGCGCCGGACCTGGCCCTGACACAACTCATGTTCGAGATCATCTCGGTGATCCTGTTCCTGCTGGTGCTGCGCCTCCTGCCACGGCCGGACCACCGGCCCAGGATCCGGGTGCTGTCGCGCCTGGCCCTGGCGTCCGTGGTCGGCATCTCGATCGGCTGGATGACCCTGCTGGCCGGGCACGCCGTCGACAACCGGGCCGAGGACGCCCCGACCCTCGGGAAGTTCTTCGAGGCGCACAGCCTCGAAGGTTCCGAGATGACCGACGGCCGGGGCGGCGAGGGACGCAACGTGGTCAACGTGATCCTCGTGGACTTCCGCGGATTCGACACCCTCGGTGAGATCACGGTCCTGGCCACCGCCGTACTGGGCGTCTGGTCGATGCTCCCCGGTCGGCGTCGCCACCGTGAGGAGGAGGACCTGGCGGTCGACACCGGACAGGGGGCGCAGCCATGAGCATGTCGTCGCTGATCCTGCGGACCGCGGTCCGGTTCATCCTCCCGCTGACATTCCTCTACGCCGCCTATGCGGCGTTGAAGGGCCACAACGGGCCGGGCGGGGGCTTCATCGCAGGCCTCATCGCCTCGGTGGGCTTCTGCACCTACCGGATGTCGTACGGCGACAGGGCGTTCCACCGCCTCCTGCCCATCCACCCCCGGTGGCTGGTGTTCGTCGGCCTGGGCCTCGCCGGAGCGGTGGCCACCCTGCCGCTGCTGTTCGGCCAGCCGCTCCTGCGCTCGGCCTCCACCACCCTGCACCTGGGTGGCAGCGAGGTCCACCTGGTGTCGGCCATGGCATTCGACCTGGGCCTACTGCTCGTGGTCGTGGGGGTGGCCGTGGGGATGATCAGCCGGCTGGGCGAGGAGCTGGACCGGTGACCACCGTCCTGGCCATATGCGTGGCCGTCCTGGTGACGGTCAGCGTCTACCTGATGCTGTCGCGCGAGCTGAAGTCGGTGGCCATGGGGGTGTTCGCCCTCGGCCACGGCGCCAACCTGTCCATCATCGCCATGAGCGGGTCGCCGGTCCTAGCCGACGGCGGGCTTCGGAACCCCCCGATCCTGGGTGCGGTCGACCTCGTGGATCCGCTCCCCCAGGCACTGATCCTGACGGCCATCGTCATCAACTTCGCCGTCATGGGCTTCCTCCTGACCCTCCTCATCGTCACGGCCAGACGCACCGGGACAATCAACGTGGACGAGTTGGCGACCGAGGATCGCCCCGATGGCGGCCGCGCCGGAGGTGACCGGTGACCAACGACCTACTCGGCCTCCTGGTGGTGATCCCGCTGGCCACCAGCCTGGCGACCGTCGCCCTGGTCAGTAGGCCGGTCCCCCAGCGGATCCTGGGCCTGGTGAGCCTCTGCTCGATGCTGGTGCTGGCCCTGTCATGGCTGGTCCGGATACGCGACGGCGAGGTGATGGTGTCGCAGATGGGTGCCTGGCCGGCGCCGTTCGGGATCACGCTGGTCTTCGACAGCCTCTCTGGCCTGCTGCTGTGCGCCGGCCTGCTGGTGACGATCGCCTGCTACGTCCACGGCTTCTCCATGGTCGAGCCCCTCACCGAACGGCGCTACTTCCATCCGCTCATGCAACTCCTGATCCTCGGCGTGAACCAGAGCTTCCTGACCGGTGACCTGTTCAACCTGTTCGTGGCCTTCGAGATCATGCTGATGGCCTCCTACGGACTGCTGGCCATAGGCCAGACCCGTAGGCAGATGACGCAGGCCTACAAGTACCTGCTGCTGAACCTGGTGGCCTCAACCGTGTTCGTGATCACCGCCGGCCTCGTCTACGGGATGACCGGCACCCTCAACATCGCCGACCTGGCCCGGTTCGTGGCCGACCGGTCCAACGCCGGGGTACCCCTCCCGACGGGGTTCACCGGCCTGTCGGTCATGCTGCTGGTGGTCTTCGGCCTGAAGGGGGCCTTCTTCCCGCTCTGGTTCTGGCTACCGGACACGTACCACACCTGCCCGATCTCCATCGCCGCACTGTTCAGCGGCCTGCTGACCAAGGTCGGCGTGTACGCGGTGCTGCGAACGTTCCCACTGGTATTCGCGGCAGGAGACGCCCGCGACGTGGTGCTGCCGATCCTCGCCGTGTCGGCCGGGGCGACCATGCTCCTGGGGGTGCTGGGCGCCGTGTCGCAGCACAACGTCCGGCGGATCCTGGCCGTGCACGTGATCAGCCAGGTGGGCTACATGGTGTTCGGCATCTCGATGATGACGACCGTCGGCCTGGCGGGCGCGTTGTACTACATGATCCAGCACATGGTGGTGAAGAGCTCCCTGTTCCTGTGCTGCGGGGTCATGGAACACCACGCCGGATCGGACGACCTGGACGAGATCGGCGGCCTCCTGAAGCGCCACCGCTGGCTGGGGGTGGCGTTCTTCGTGGCGGCGCTGAGCCTGGTCGGGGTGCCGCCACTGAGCGGCTTCTTCGGCAAGCTGGTCATCATCAGGGAGGGCTGGACCGCGAACTGGTGGCTCTCGGCCATCGGCCTGGTGACCGGATGGTTGACGCTGCTCTCCATGCTGAAGATCTGGACCCAGGGGTTCTGGTCGCCGGAATCAGGCCCGCGCATGAACCGGGGCGGCGATGCCAGCGGGCGCGTCCGCAGCCTCCGGGCCGCCCACACGGGCATCGGGATCCTCGTGGTGGCGGCGGTGCTCATCGGCCTGGCCGCAGAACCCATCTACGACATCGCGTTCCACGCCGCGGAACAGCTCACCGATCCCTCCACCTACATCAGGGCCGTGGACCCGCTGGCTGCCGGTTCCGTGCTGACCGCATCCGGGGGTGGGGGCTGATGATCCGCCGACTGGGCTTCGACATGGCGCTGGCGGTGCTCTACCTGTCGTGGTCCGGGAACCACACCTGGCCGGGCATCCTGGTCGGCCTGGCCCTGGGCTTCATCGTGGTCTCGGTCTACGACCTCGGCACGGCGCATCCGAACCATGGCCGCCGGGCACTCCGGATGCTGCGGTTCGGGGTGTACTTCCTGGCCATCCTGATCCGGTCCAACCTGCAGATCGCCCGCGAGATCATGACGCCCGGGTTCAGCCAGACGCCGCGCATCCTGAGGTACCCGGTGGACGACCTGGACGACTTCCAGACGACCGTCCTGGCCAACTGCATCACGCTCACGCCCGGAACCCTGGTCGTGGACGTCTCCGACGACGGCCGCTGGCTGTACGTGCACTGCATGTACGCCCTGGACCGCTCCGAGGCCATCGCCGGCCTCAGGCGACTCGACGAGCGGCTCCGGCGGGAGGTCTTCTCGTGGTAGCGGTCGTCGTGGAGGCCGGCATCGTCGCCGTGGTCGTCGGCATCGGCATGACCTTGTACCGCATGGTGAGGGGACCGCACGTCGCCGACCGGGTGCTGGCCGGAGACGTCCTGTCGCTGCAGGTGGTGGCCCTCGTGATCCTCCTGGCCGTCGACCAGCGGCGTGCCGTATCGCTGGACGTGGCACTGCTGGTGGCGATCGTCGGGTTCGCCTCCACGCTGGCCTTCGCCCAGTACATCGGAGCAGCCAGGGGCGACCTCCAGCCCCCGGACGAGGGAGAGGGTGGGTAGGTGGACGCGACACGCGAGATCGCGACGGTCGTCCTGCTGGTGTCGGGCCTCTCCTTCATGCTCATCGGCGCATGGGGCACCGTCCGGCTGCCCGACGCGTACCACCGGCTGCATGCGGCCTCCAAGTGCTCGACGCTGGGGCTGCTCGGGCTGCTGCTCGGTGCCGTCGTGCACATCGGTACCGCCGCCGCCCTCTCCAAGGCGCTGCTGACGCTCGTGTTCACCTTCGTGGCCGCTCCGGTCGGCTCCCACATGCTGGCCAGGAGCGCACACGCTGCCGGGCTGGAGCAGTGGGACAGAACGCTGTCCGACGAGCTGGCCGAGGACCAGGGGGACCACCCGGAGGATTAGCCAGCGGGGTGCGTTGGCGTCGGACCGACGCGACAGGCAGCACCCACCACGAAGCCGCCGCTCAGAGGTCCAGGCGGTAGACGTTGGTGGCCCGCTGCTCGAAGCCGAGCCGGCGGTACAGGCGGTTGGCGGCCTCCCGCGACGGCCTCGACGTCAGGTCCACGGTCGTGGCGCCGGCTGCCCGGGCCCGGTCGATCGCAGCCCGGTTGAGCGCTTCGCCCACACCCCTGCCTCGAGCCGACCCGTCGACCACAACGTCCTCGATCCAGGCCCGCAGGCCCGTCGGGATCCGGAAGACCACAAGCGTCATGCTCCCCAGGATGGCCGGCTCACCTTCGACGGTCGGGTCCTCGGCCACCAGCAGGATCGAAGCCTCGGAATCCACGATGGCCGCCAGGGCGCCGGCATCGGGCGGCGGGCTGGAGCTGGACAGCTGTGGATTCAGGCGGGCCATCGCCGACACCAGGCGATCGTCCACCTCGACCACCTCACGGACGACGAACGTGGAATCCCGAGCCTCTCCATCCATGGTCGGTGAGCCTAGGACCCGACGGCATCGCCTCCGGGCGCGCGTGCGAACGCGTCTGGCTAGCCTCCGACAGCAATGGCCCCCGACCCAGCTCCGCACCTCATCTGGAACGTCGACGAGATGCCGACCGACCTGCGGTCGCCCATCCTCATAGCCGCATTCGAGGGCTGGAACGACGCCGGCGAGGCCAGCTCCACCGCAGCCCGCTACGTACGCGACCACTTCGAGGCCGAGCACGTCGCCACCATCGACGCCGAGGACTTCTTCGACTTCACCGTGGCCCGACCCAACGTGTGCATCGACCACAACGACGCCCGCCAGATCGTGTGGCCCTCCACCGGCATATACGTGGCCCGCATACCGGGCAGCAACCACGACCTGGTGTGCGCCATCGGCCACGAGCCGCAACTCCGCTGGCGGACCTTCGTGGACCACCTGGCGATCACAGCCGAGGCCTTCGGCGCCTCCATGGTCTGCACGCTGGGGGCCCTGCTGACAGACGTACCCCACAGCCGCCCCACCCAGGTCTACGGAGGAACCGACGACGAGGAACTGGCCCTGCGCCTGGACCTCTCGCCGTCCACCTACGAAGGACCGACCGGCATCGTGGGCGTGCTGGCGGCCGGCCTGCGCGACCGCGGGGTCACCACGGCCTCGTTCTGGGCCAGCGTTCCCGCCTACGTGTCCAACGTGCCGTCACCCAAGGCGGCCCTGGCCCTGGTCGAACGACTCTCCCAGTTGCTGGAGGTCGACGTGCCGTGCACCGACCTGGAGATCGCGGCGGCTTCCTACGAACGCCAGGTCACCGAACTGGTCGCCGAGGACGACGGCACCATGGAGTACGTCGAGCAACTGGAAGCCGACTTCGACGAGGAGACCGCGGAGGACCCGGACAGCCTGGTCGCCGAGGTCGAGGACTTCCTCCGGAACCAGCCCGGCACCTGACCGTTCAGGCCTCCCCGACCAGCCAGGGAGGATCCCGGGGCCGGTCGAACCGCACGTCGATCTCCTCGCCGCGGATGGCGGCGAAGGCATCCGCCGCCCACTCTTCCGGCAACACCGAGCCCTCCGGCAGGTTGCCCTCGGCGAAGAACCCGACATCCGAGCATTCCAGGGGGTGGGCGGACAGATCGCCTCCCGTCATCCGACAGTGGAACACCAGCGAGTAGAGCGGGATTCCGGTGATTCCCAGCCGCATCCCATCCAGGATGGCGATGGGACGCACCACCTCGCACCTGATGCCCGTCTCCTCCAGGACCTCCTTGACCACCACCTCGGCGGCCGAATAGCCCACGTCGGCCCAACCGGTCGGGTAGAGCCAGACGCCGGAGTCGGCCCTCTGCACCATCAGGAGCTCGCCGGCGTCGTTGCCCACGACCGCCCCGATGGTCACCTTCGGCGTCACGTAGCCGGGCACCCCACGCCCCACCGAACCCAGCCATTCCCCGACCAGGGTGTCCACGTCGAAGGACCCGCCGGAGAGGGCGTCGGCCCTGACCCTGATCTCCGCCGCCACCTGGAGCACCTCCTCGTAGCGCTCCCGCTCGTAGAGGGACTCCGTGAAGCCGAGGCCGGTCCGGGCCGAGCCGGCGAGAGCCTCGGCCCAGCGCAGGAGGTCCAACTGGGAGGGAGGGCCCACGCCGTGATCTGACATGGCTGAACCGTAGGCGCTGCGGTCGGCCGGTCCGTCCCGCCGGGTCAGAAGTCGACGGCCACCCAGCGCAGTACCGAGCGCTCGATCTCAGCCAGGTGGTCCTCGTCGGTGATCTTGTCTCCCGAGGCGTCCCGTACGTAGAAGGCGTCCACGACGTCCGAACCCAGCGTCTGGACATGTGCCCTCACGATGTCCAGGTCCAACTCCGCGAAGGCCCGGGTGATCCGGTACAGGACGCCGACACCGTCCGGACAGGTCACCTCGAGGACGGTCGCCGTCACCGAGGTCAGGTTGTCCACCGTCATCCGCGGCCGGGCGGGCCTTGCGGACTGCCGGACGGGCCGGTATGTACGTGACCTGTCGCCGAGGCGGGCGGACAAGGCCAGGCGACCCGCCAGCGCCAACCGGATCTGATCGGCGATCCGGTTCCAGTCCGGATCGCCGCCCGGGGCCGAGCCGACCCTGAACACCGACAACGCCCGGCCGTTCTCCGAATGGGCTGAAGCGCCCAGGACGTCGGCGCCGTTCAGCGACAGTACGCCGGCCACCTTGGAGAAGGTGCCGGGCCGGTCGGCGGCCACCACGGTCAGCGTCCGACCCTCACCGCGCACCAGGAACGAACCGTCGTCCAGCAGCAACCGCTGTTCGGCATCCGGGAACGAACCCCCGACCACCTCACCGACGTCGCCGCCGGCCAGCACGTGTGACACCCTCGAGACCAGCTCGTTGACCAGGCCGCCCTTCCAACTGCTCCACGCCGAGGGTCCCGTGGCGATCGAGTCGGCCTCGGTGAGGGCAGCCAGCAGGTGGAGCAGTCGGCTGCTCCGGACGGCATCGGCGACCGAGGCGATGGTGCCGTCGTCGTCCAGGTCCCGACGCGTCGCCACGTCCGGGAGCAGCAGGTGGTGCTGGACCATCGCCACCAGGGTCTCGACGTCATCGGAGTCGAAGCCCATGCGGGTGGCGATCGTCCGCAGGAGGTCTACGCCCACCTCGGTGTGGTCACCCGGGTAGCCCTTCCCGATGTCGTGGAACAGGGCGCCCACCAGCAGGAGGTCCGGCCTGTCCACCCGGTCGACGAGACGCGATGCCTCGGCGGCGGCCTCCATGAGGTGCCTGTCGACGGTGAAGCGGTGGTAGGCGTTGCGCTGGGGCCGGGATCGGCACGGCTCCCACTCGGGTACCAGTTGGACGAAGAGCCCCACGTGGTCGAGGTCCTCGATGACCGGAATGGCCGACGGCCCGGTGGCCAGCAACGCCACGAACATCTCACGGGCCTCGTCCGGCCACGGGACGGTGAGCACCGGAGCATTCTCGACCAGCCGCTCCAGGGACCTGCGCTGCAGGTAGGCGTCGTGCTCGGCGGCGACCCTCGCACACCTCAACGTGAGGAGCGGATCGGCCAGGTCGGCATCGGCAGTGAGCGCAAGGCGCCCATCGTCCAGCACCAGGCCGGGTGCCACCTCCCGGCGACGCAGGTTGACGATGGCCCCCAGCGGCCCACGCCGGCGGGAGGCCCTTCTGGTGCGGCGGGCCGCTCCCTCCCCCGTCCAGGCGATCGTGCGAGCCGCCGCGGCCACCTCGGCCATCAGGACGTCGGCGTCAGCCAGGTCCAGTGCGGCCGCCACGTCGTCCTGGAGCTCCAGCAGGAGGCGATCGGCCCGCTGCCCGGTGAGGCGGTGGAGCTCGACGCGTACGGTCAGGAGCGTCTCGGCCGCTGCGGCCAGGCCCGCCGACTCGGACTCACGGAGGATCGGCACGGTGGCCTGCTCCACCCAGAGCAGGCTGTGCACGTCGCGAAGTCCTCCCCGGGACTCCTTCAGGTCTGGCTCCAACAGGAAGGCGACCTCTCCGAACCGGGCATGGCGCTCGGCTACCGACGCCTGCAGGTCATCGAGGTGGCGTCGCGACCTACCGGACCACTGTTCCAGCGCTGCTGCCGCAAGCTCGTGGGCCACCGTCGCGTCGCCGGCCACCGGGCGGGCCGCCAGGAGGCTCGTGGCCGTGTCCAGGTGCTCGGAGGCCACCTGCAGGAGTTGGGGAAGCGTCCCCACCTGGTGGCCGAGCTTCAGGCCCGCATCCCAGAGCGGATACCAGACCCTCTCGGCGACCTCGGCCATGTCCAGGCCCGGCCGGTGCACGAGCACCACGTCGACGTCACTGCCGGGACACTGCTCCCGACGGCCGTATCCGCCGACCGCCACGAGGGCGGTACCCGCGGGCGGGTCGGCCGCCTCGAAGACCTCGTCCAGGAACCCGTCGATCCGGTCGGACAGCGCACGACAGAACGCGGGTCCGCGTAGCGACCGATCCGCCAGGAGGTCGGTCGTGTCGAGGGGGGTCACCGGCCCGACGGTAGCGGCGGCGTTCAGACCACCACGGATTCCTTCGGACCCTCGTTGTAGGCCGACTCGGCGTGGATGGCCTGGTCCAGGCCGACGATCTCGGTCTCCTCGTCCACCCGTAGGCCGATCACGAGCTCGATCACCTTGACGATCGCGAAGGTGACCACGAACGAGAACACCACCAGCGCGGTGCCCATCAACATCCAGGACAGATCACCAGAATCCACGAGGGGTTCCCTCCGATTGGGCGACTAGCGCCCAGCCTGCCTCCCGGAGGTCACGGCATCGTCACGCGAATGTTTCGTGATCGTAAACAAGCCCGGTCAGGCAGACCCGATCGCGACCCTCAGCCGGCAGTGCCCCCGGCATGTCGACGACGGTGCACGTAGGCCTTGGCGGCGCCCCACTCGAGTCCCGGAACGCGCAGGTCCGGGTGCAGCTCGGCAAAGGACCCCGGCGAGAGGTCGTAGGCGTCATCAGGGAAGAGGCGGACCGCGTCGGCATCCCGCTGGACCGGGACCACCCCGGCGGCGGACAGCACCGATGCGGGGTACCTCACGGCGTCGCGCACCAGCGCCAGCGGTCCGGTCCGCTGCTCGTCGATGTCGGCTGCCAGGAGTTCCCGGACCAGCGGGCCCACCTCTTGAACGGCACGACGACCGGCGTCGGCGACCGCATCGTCATCGAGCACCGCCCCTGCCGACCTGGCCGCCACGCATCGGGCGACCCAGCCCGGCAGGGCTGCCACGATCCCGTCCGCAAGCAACTGCGCCAACACGGCCAGACGGGCCTCGTCGTCGGCCAGCGGAGCGGTCGGCTCAGCCACCGCCCGGGTTTCCGCCCTTCAAGGCCCGGTTCAGGTTGCCCGACCTGAGACCCTCCAGGTCCAGGGTGACATAGGCGTACCCGACGCCTGCCACGGCGGCCACGACCTCGGCTCGCCGCTCCACGACGTCGGGCAGCCGATCGATCGGGACCTCGATCCTGGCGGTGTCGTCCAGGTGTCGGACCCGTAGGTCGTCGAAGCCCAGGCGCCGCAGGGCGGCCTCCGCCCTCTCCACCGCAGTCAGGACGGCGACGGTCACCTCGGTCCCGTATGGAACCCTCGACGCTAGGCATGCCGCAGCGGGTTTGTCGGCCGTCCGGAGCCCCATCTCCCGGGAGTGGTGGCGGACGTCGGCCTTGGTCAGGCCGGCCTCCACCATCGGAAAGCTGGCACCGCGCTCGGCGGCCACGGTCTGGCCGGGTCGGTGGTCGGCGAGGTCGTCGACGTTCACCCCGAGGACCACGGTGGCCGCCTCGGAACGCGCGATGGGGACCAGCACGTCCATGAGGGCGTCCTTGCATCGACCACAGCGGTCGGGATCGTTCACCCGGTAGGCGGCGTCGGCCATCTCGTGGGTCTCCACCTCCGACCAGCGGAGCCCCCACTCGTCGGCGAGGGCGGCGGCGTCGTCCCGCTCGTCGCCGGCCAGGGACGGAGACACGGCCGTCACCACGTGCACCCGGTCGGCACCGAGGGTGTCGTGGGCGACCCGTGCCAGGAACGCCGAGTCGGCGCCCCCGGAGAAGGCCACCACGACCCGGCCCAGGTCCTGCAGGGACTGACGGAGGCGGTCCATGCCGGGACCGGCGACCTCCGCCCTGGAGACCACGGTCAGCGCCGCCTGATCCCGGCCAGCACGGTGTCGATGTCGGCCACCATCCCAGCGTAGAACACACCAAAATCGCCGTAGACGGCCGATGCACGGTCGTACCGCATGGTGTAGACGACGTCCTTCAGGTCGTCGGGACGCTGCCCGAAGAGGGTCACGCCCCACTCGAAGTCGTCCACGCCGGTGGAACCGGTCACGACCTGCAGGATCCGGCCGGCGAACTTCCGGCCCGAGGTGCCGTGCTCCATCATCAGCTCGCGACGGTCGTCGTAGGGCAGGGTGAACCAGTTGGCGTCCACGTTGCGACGCTTGGACATCGGGTAGAAGCACCACGCCGGCTTGCCCTCGGGGGGCAGTACCGGGTGGAGCCTGGCCCGTCGCATCTCGTCGGGGAGGCCCTGGGAGTACTCGGAGAGTTCGGTCATCGACACGTAGCTGTCGACCACCTCGAGGCCGGCGTTGGCGATGCTGGTCTGGAAGTCCCGGAGGCGCCACAGGTCCTGGCTCAGGACCATGAAGGCCAGGTCGGCCTTGTGGCCCAGGATCGCCACGGTGACCACCTGGTCGCCGGCAGCGGTGGCTGCCGTCACGGCGGCCCGCACCCTCCGTGTGTTGACCGACCGCATGATCCTGGATCGTGGGATCCTGCAGAAGAGGTGGAGGACGCCGAGGCCGTCGGCTGGTGTCAGCGGATCGTTCATCGGATGGATTCTACGGAGCGGTCCGCACGGGACACCCAACGGTCCCCGCTACATCGGTGACGCCCGGAGACCTGCCGAAGGTCCCGTCCGTAGGCACGCCGGCAGCTCAGTCGCCGGTGTAGAGGTTGAACCGGTCCCCACGGGCGAACCCGGCCAACTGCAGGTTGGCCACGCGGGCCGTCTCCACGGCGAGGGCCGACGGGCCGCTGACCGCGATCAGGCAGGCGAAGCCGGCGGCCCAGGCCTTCTGGGCCATCTCGAAGGAGGCCCGACCGCTCACCCAGAGGCCCAGGTCACCGGCCGGCAGCCTTCCGTCCATCTGCAGCCGGCCAACCACCTTGTCGACGGCATTGTGCCGACCGATGTCCTCCCGTAGGAGCAGGGGCTCACCGGTCCGGTCGAAGGCGACCGCTGCGTGCACCGCCCCGGTGGTGGTGAAGAGGGCCTGCCCGTCGATCCGGTCGGCCATCCCGGCCAGCACGTCGACGTCAAACGGTGCCGCATCCAGTGGCCGCAGCCGCTCCAGCAGGTCGCCTATGGCGACGGTCCCGCACACGCCGCATGAGGAGGAGGCCGGACCCAGGCGGGGCGTGGGCGTGGGGGCCAGGCCGCCGGTATCGACCGTCACGTCGTTGTACTCGGACTCGGCGGCGAGCCCCTGCCCGCAGTAGCGAACGGTACGCACCGGAGCGTCGTGCAGGACTCCCTCCGTCACGCAGAAGCCGATGGCCAACTCGAAGTCGTCACCCGGGGTCCGCATCGTCGTGGCTACCAGCTCACCGTCCAGGCGGATCGACATCGGCTCCTCGACGATCAGCTCGTCGGGCGCCCGTCGGCTGCCGTCAGCGTCGAAACGCCGGGTCATCACCCTCGCCGTCCTGCCCCGGCTCACGGGCCCGCCCCACTCTCAGCACGTACGTCCACGGGCTCCAGTGAACACCAGTATCCGGTCAGAGCGGTCGCATGACGCGCAACGGGCGCCCCGAAGGGCGCCCGTTGGTTCAGCGACCGCTCCGATCCGTGGATCGGAGGGCGTCTGCAGTGCCTAGAAGTCCATGCCCCCCATGCCGCCCATGCCGCCATCGGCGCCACCGCTCGGGGCGTCGGCGATGACCACATCGGTGGTGAGGAACAGTGCCGCGATCGAGGCGGCGTTCTGGAGAGCCGAGCGGGTGACCTTGGCGGCATCGATGATGCCAGCGGCGATCAGGTCCTCGTACTCGTCGGTAGCGGCGTTCAAGCCCTTGGGACCCTTCAGGTGGCGGACCTTGTCGACGACCACGCCGCCATCCAGGCCGGCGTTGACGGCAATCTGGTGGAGCGGGGCCTCGAGCGCCTTGGCCACGATGCGTGCACCGGTGGCTTCGTCGGCGGAGAGCCCGTCGCCGGCCGCCGTGGCGGCGACCTGGGCACGCAGCAGGGTGACGCCGCCACCGGCGACGACACCTTCTTCGATGGCCGCCTTCGTGGTGCTCACGGCGTCCTCGATGCGGTGCTTCTTCTCCTTCAGCTCCACCTCCGTGGCAGCTCCGACCTTCAGGACGGCTACGCCACCGGAGAGCTTCGCCAGACGCTCCTGGAGCTTCTCGCGGTCGTAGTCGGAGTCGGTGTTCTCGATCTCGCCCTTGATCTGGGCGATGCGGCCCGCTATGTCGGCGTCGTCGCCGGCGCCCTCGATGATGGTGGTCTCGTCCTTGCTGACCACGATCTTGCGGGCCTCGCCCAGCATGTCGAGCGTGACGGCGTCGACCTTGAGGCCGACCTCCTCGGAGATGACCTGGCCACCGGTGAGGATCGCCATGTCCTGCAGCATCGCCTTGCGACGATCACCGAAGCCGGGGGCCTTGATGGCCACCGACGTGAAGGTGCCGCGAATCTTGTTGACCACCAGGGTGGCGAGGGCCTCGCCCTCGACGTCCTCGGAGATGATGACCAGCGGACGGTTGGTCTGCATGACCTTCTCGAGGGCCGGGACCAGGTCGCGCACCGCGGTGATCTTGGAACCAGCGAACAGCACGTACGGGTCCTCCAGGACGGCCTCCATGCGGTCGGGGTCGGTCACGAAGTAGGGCGAGATGTAGCCCTTGTCGAAGCGCATGCCCTCGACCAGGTCCATCTCCATACCGAAGGTCTGACCCTCCTCGACGGTGATGACGCCGTCCTTGCCCACCTTGTCGATGGCCTCGGAGATCATCTCGCCGATCTCGGTGTCGCCCGCCGAGATGGCGGCGACGTTGGCGATCTGGCCCTTGTCGCTGGACACGTCCTGGGCTGAGTCCCGGATGGCGTCGACGGCGGCGGCCACCGCTGCCTCGATGCCCTTCTTGAGCGACATCGGGTTGGCACCGGCGGCAACGTTGCGAAGGCCCTCGCGGACCATCGCCCATGCCAGCACGGTCGCCGTGGTGGTGCCGTCACCGGCTACGTCGTCGGTCTTCTTGGCGACCTCCTTGACCAGCTCGGCGCCGATGCGCTCGTAGGGATCCTCGAGGTCGATCTCCTTGGCGATGGACACGCCGTCATTGGTGATGGTGGGTGCGCCCCACTTCCTCTCCAGGACGACGTTGCGACCCTTGGGACCGAGCGTGATCCGAACGGCGTCAGCCAGCTGGTTCATGCCCCTCTCGAGCGACCGGCGGGCCGTCTCGTCAAACGTGATGATCTTTGCCATCAGTGGCAACCTCTCAGTGATCGGTGGACCGGTGGAGCGCGGACGCGACCACTGGCACTCTCTTCATGCGAGTGCCAATCCAATCAGCAGATCGGCTGTTTTCCAACGTCCAGAGGCGCCCGGAAGCGGGTCTTGAGCCGTCTCCGAGACGTTGTCGGAACCGAGGTGCGCAGGCCCGGGACGTGCGCCCCGGCGGGGACTCAGCCCCCGGCGACGGCAGGCACGATGGCGACGGTGCCACCCTCCGGGACGGCGGTGTCCAGGCCGTCCAGGAAGCGCACGTCGTCATCGCTGACGAACACGTTCACGAAGCGGCGCAGCGCGCCCGACTCGTCCAGGATCCGGCTGGTGAAGCCCGGATGGGCGGCGTCCAGGGCCGCTATCGCCTCGCCGACCGTGCCGGCATCAACCTCCACCTCGGGCTGTCCAGCGGTCAGCGGTCGGAGCGTCGTCGGAATGCGGATGATCACGGTCATGGAAAAACCCTACCCACCCGGTCGGGGATCACCCACTCCCTGCTGGGTGCTCCGGGCTGGTCGGATTGTCCGACCGGAAGCCGTTCAGAGGTCGTCCAGTCGCTCCGCCACGGCCTCGGTTATGCACGCCATCGTCTCGGCAACGGCCCGGTCGGCGCCGAACCGGTCCACCAGCGACACGACGTCGGCACGCACCGCCGCCTCCTCGTCGGCTCCGCCCACCACGACGAGCAGGGGCACGCCGGCCGCAGCGGCATACGCAGCCACCCCGCCCACGACCTTCCCCTGGAACGAGGTGGCATCCAACCAACCCTCGCCGGTCACCACCAGGTCGGCGCCGGCCACGAGCTCGTCCAGGCGAACCTCCTCGGCCACCAGGTCAACGCCGTCGACCAGCTCGGCACCCATCGCAGCCAGGCCGCCCGCCAGGCCACCGGCGGCCCCGGCCCTGTCCAGACACGAGACGTCCGACCCGAAGCGTTCCAGGTACACCTGCACGAGTCGCTCCAGGCGCCCCGTCAACAGGCGGACCTGGGCATCGGTGGCCCCCTTCCGGGGAGCGAACACCTCGGCGGCCTTCGTGAACCGGGTTCGGACGTCACACGCCACCAGCATCTCGACACCCCGGTAACGCGCCATCGGACCCATCGCGTCCAGGGCACCCAGACCCCCATCGGTGGTCGCCGAGCCGCCCATACCGACGATCACCCGCCGCGCCCCCAGCTCGACGGCGTGGCGGAGGAGCTCCCCCACGCCTGCGGTGGTGGCGTCCAGGGGGCGGTTTCCCTCGGCGCCGCCCGCCAGCACCAGGCCCGAGGCCCGGGCCATCTCGACCACCGCCGTACCACCCGAGAGCCTCCAGCCGGCCCGGACCGGAGAACCCAGGGGGCCGGTCACCTCGGTGGTGTGGTCCGGGCCTCCCAACACGTCCACCAGGCCCTCACCGCCGTCGGCCATGGGCACCTCGACGGCGGTTCCGCCCCGGGAGACCACGGCCCGGGCGATCGCCGACGCCGCCTCTGCCGCAGACGCCGTACCCCGGAACTTGTCCGGTGCGGCAACCACCCGCACCGGCCGACCTCAGTTGGACTGGATGCGCTGGTCGGAACCCAGGATCACCACGATGTGGGCGTTCGCGACGCGATCCTCGGCCTTGGCCGGAACCTCCAGCCCGCCCGTCGGCATCTGCTCCAGCAGGGAGGGGATCTCGCCGAAGTGCTCAACGATCTTCCTGGCATCGGCCTGGTACCCGTTGCGGTAGTAGACCCGGGTGGTGCCGGTCTTGTCGGCGTTGGCCGGAGATTCCATCGTCCAGCCCAGCGGGCTGAGCATGTCGGTCACCTTGCCGGCCGCACCGGGCACGCCGGAGCCGTTCGCCACCAGGATCTTCACCTCGTTGGGATCATGCGTCGGCGTCGGAAACAGGGCCCCGGTGGTGGTCGGCACAGCCGAGGTCGGCGCCACGGCATCAGCGTCGGCCTCACCCCCGGCGACAGGTTCGGTCGTCACGACAGCCGGGTCGGCCCCTCCGGTCCCCGGATCGGCATCCGTGACGTCATCGGTGATCGCCGAAGCCTGCCTGTCGGCCCCCACGGGCGAGTCGTCCAGTCCCTTCCAGAGCATGAGCAGGCCGATCGCCACTGCGACGCCGACGAGAAGGGCGGCGCGCGGCATGGCTGCGGCATTGCTGGGTCCCAGCCCTCCGCTCCTGGCGCCGACGTTCATCGGCCGCCGTCGTCCTCGACCACCCTGGGTTCGAGGCGCGCCCTGCGACGACGATCGCGTTGGCGCTGGAGTCGACGGACCACCAGCGGGTCGTAGGACATGGCCTCGCCGTCCTTGAGGAGCTCGGACAGCAACTGGTAGTAGCGCGTCGCCGAGAGCTCGAACCGTTCACGGATCTGGACGTCCTTCGGCGAGGTGGCCGTCCACCACGAGCGTTCGAAGTCCAGGATGTCACGGTCTCGCTGCGTCAGTGCCACGGCCAGATGATCCTCCACCGCGCGGGGCGATTCAAGTACCCCCGACCCGGCTCCGTCACGGGTAGGAGCATCGATGGCCCACAGCACCGTGCGAAACCGATCCAACTACCATCCGCCACGTACGAAGGATGGAGCTCCAGACCGTGGCCCGACCAACTACAGCGCTGATCCTCGCAGTATCCATGTTGGCGGCAGCCTGTGGGTCCGGAGGAGACGGTGGCGAAGCGACCGGCGCTGGCGGCGACCCGGACGCGCACATCCGGGTCAACATGACCGAATACGGATTCGGTTCTGACGTCATAGAGGTCAGGGCCGGGCAAACGGTGGAGTTCCTGCTGAAGAACAGCGGCGACCTGGACCACGAGTTCATGATCGGGCGTGAGGTGACCGTTGGCATGGACGGCATGGCCACCGGTTTCGGACATGACTTCTTCGAGGGTCTCATGCCGACCGTCGACCCGCCGGACGACACCCCCG
>Ga0310120_10000265_pt1 | contig 43701 bp, 33 predicted proteins | sample CB27_AW_983_MG_FD_203506 | JGI IMG/M metagenome (GOLD analysis project Ga0310120, IMG submission 203506) | Marine microbial communities from Western Arctic Ocean, Canada - CB27_AW_983 | ecosystem: Environmental > Aquatic > Marine > Oceanic | place: Canada: Western Arctic Ocean | collected...
ATCCCGGATCGCCCGATTGAGTTTGTCGCGAATGACCCTCGTCATGCGCTTGATTTCGTTTGTCAAATGTTCCGAGCGAATCTCGGTATGGAAGGCCTGCTCGGAAATATCCAGAATTTCGGGGTGGTTGAAGGAGGCCTCCTCGATCAGTGCCGTTCGATCGGCGGGGCGATCCGACTGCCCGGTAATGTAGAAACACTCGACGCCCATCCGTTCAAGTACCGTTGCCCACTTGTCGATCTCAAGCGACACCCCGTCGGTTCCCGAAATGCGTGTGGAGACAAAAGCAACTCGCGATCCTTTTTTGCGATTCGCCATAAGATCAGAATCCCTGATTTTCCTCAAACCCGTGGACGGACTTGCCACTGGGGTTAGCCACGTGCTACGCGGTTACGGACCGTTCGCTGCCGCCATTAGCGTCTCGAAATCAAATTCCAAAAGATCTCCAATCCGCTCGATGTGCAGGTCGGCGGGTGGATATTTCTTCAGCGTCTCGGGATCCAGGGCGTAGTGACCCTGGTTGGGAAACACGGTCGTCAGCCGTGAACCCCAGGCCTCTTTCATCGATGCAAGAATCCATAGCTTATCGTCAACCAGCACGTAGTGCTTTGCCGGGTAGCGGTGCTCGACGTCTGCGACTTCTTCTTCTTTGTGGATATATACCAGGACATGCTCCTCGACCGCCGCACCGATCCCCGCACACTCGATCTTGTGGGGCTGAAAGACCACATCCCCGTCCGAAAGGATGGCCGCCGTACCCCACTGCTGAACGTGGGCCACCACCTCCAGGGCATGGGGGTAAAGACGATCGCCGAAGGGGTAGTTGAGCAGGTAGGAAGAGATATTCAATAGATGGGTATCGCGTGGATTCTCCACACGATACTTCTGCAGGGCGCCGAGATAATCGGCATAGCCGAGTTCTTGACGAACCTCTTCAAACAGCGCCCAATACCGCTGTTCGGCAACGGCACCAACCGTTCTCGTCAGGTAGGCTTTCAGATCGACCGCCACACGATCGTTGTCCAGGAGCGTGTTATCCACGTCAAAGAAAAAGACCACATCCGCTTTGCTCATAATTTCGCTTCTCCCGTACGTGGCCTCACCCCACGACAGTGCGCCGGTCAGTCCCCGACCGCCGCACTTAGCAGAGAGGCCATCGCCACCGCAACGCCCTCCTGGACTCGAAAAATCGACGAACCGGCAACCAGCACGCGTGCCCCCGCAGCAACCACTCGCGGTGCCGAATCGCAATCAATCCCCCCGTCGACCGACAATTCGATTAGCCGACCGCTACTCTCAATCATCTCCCGCAACTGGGCAATTTTAGCAAGGGTGCTCGGGATGAATTTCTGGCCGCCAAAGCCCGGGTTTACGGTCATCACCAACACCTGGTCCACGTCGGGAAGAATCTCACTGATGGCCGCTGCGGGCGTCGCCGGGTTGAGCACGACCCCCGCTCCCTTCCCAAGGCTTTTGATGTGGTGCACCGTACGATGCAGGTGCAAAGCCCCCTCGACGTGTACCAAGAGCGAGTCGCTGCCCGCCTCGGCAAAGGCCTCCAGGTAGCGATTCGGTTCGGAAATCATCAGGTGTGTCTCAAGCGGCAGTTCAGTGATGGGCCGCAACGATTCGATCACCGGCGGACCGATACTGATATTGGGCACAAAATGACCGTCCATCACGTCGACGTGAATCCGATCGGCGCCTGCGGCTTCTGCCTCCTTGACCTGGCTGGCCAGATGCGAAAAATCGGCTGCCAGAATCGAGGGCGCCAGCTTGACCTTTGGGCGGTTTGTCATGCGTCTCTATTTATTTGCTGATGGAAGCGGGTAATTTGCTGATGGAAGCGGGCAATTTACGGGATGCCGCCTCATCGACCAGCCATGTGAGCCTGCCGCTGACCGGTGCGACCAGTTGGGAAGGGAGCTGGTCAGGCTGGCTCGGACCATAAAGCACCTCCGCGAGGAGGCTGGCTTTTTTCTCGCCGGCAACCAGGAAAATCACCGATCGCGCGGCATTGATCATCGGCACGGTCAGTGTCATGCGCCGGGTATTCAGCTGCGGCACCTCGTTGGGAACGACCCATCGGGTCGTCTCGTCCAGGGCCTTTGTTTGCGGGAAAAGCGATGCCGTGTGGCCGTCCGGGCCGATGCCCAACAAGACCAGGTCGAGCGGTGGCGGTGGACCCGTGGCCGAAACCTGCAGGACGCGGGCGATCGTCTCCTGGTACTCACGGGCGGCGGCATCAAAATCTTCGCGCTCCGCCTCCATGCGGTGGATCTGTGCCTCCGAAACCGCAAGCGTCTGCAGCATCGCCTCCCTGACCATGCGAAAATTCGATGCTTCATCGTCGGGCGGCACGCTCCGTTCGTCCCCCCAAAAAAATTCGACGCTCGACCAGTCGACCCGCCCGCGGTTCGGTTGCCCGCTCAGTAGCTGGTAAAGGGCCCGTGGTGTCGATCCACCCGAAAGGGCAACCGCAAAACGGCCCCGGGCGGCAACCGACTCCTCGGCCAGCCGCAAAAACTCTTGCGCGGCCTGCTCACAGACCCCTTCGGCATCCTCTGCGCGAACGACCGCGGGGGTAGTCATGATGTTTCTTCCTTGTCTTTGGGAAGCCGAGCCGAGTTCACCCCGGCCACGCCACTTGAAGTGTCTGGAAATTCAATTATTCGTAAATTCTCCAATGCCGCCCGTCGCGGGCAAGCAGCTCATCCGCTTCTGCAGGTCCCCAGCTTCCGGCTGGATAGCTGCACAAGGACTGGTCGTCAGCCGCCCAGGTCTGCTGCACGGTTTCTACGGCCCGCCAGCCCGCTTCGACCATGTCGGCGCGGCGGAACAGCGTCGCTTCTCCCCGCAGGCAGTCGTAGAGCAAGCGGTCGTAACCGGTCGCGGGTGCCCGCCCGAAATGATCGGCATAGAAGAAATCCATGTCAACCGCGTCCATCTTCAGCAGGGTCCCAGGCACCTTGGTGCCGAACCGCATCGAGATTCCCTCGTGCGGCTGAATCCGGATGATCAACTGATTCGGCTCAAGCGTATCGACGGCGGTCTCCCGGAAGGGAGTAAAGGGCGGTTTTTTGAACTCGATCACGACTTCGGTGAGCCGCTTGGTCAGCCGCTTCCCGGTCCGCAGGTAAAAAGGAACTCCCGCCCAACGTTGATTTTCAATGTGCAGCTTCAGCGCGACGAAAGTCTCGGTCATCGATTTTTTGTCGACCGCCTCCTCAGCGCGGTATGCTGCGCGCGGTTCTCCGTCGAGACTGCCCGCCGCGTACTGCCCGCGAACCACTTCGCGCGCGACATCACCCGGTTTTGGTGGATGTATCGCATGCAATATCTTCACCTGTTCGTTGCGCATGTCTTCAGGCCCGAAGGAGAGTGGCATTTCCATGCCAACGAGCGTGAGCAACTGAAAGATATGATTGGGCATCATGTCACGCAGGGCCCCTGCTTGATCGTAGTAACCTCCACGCTGCTCGACTCCCAAGGTTTCGGTCACTGAGATCTGAACATGATCGATGAAGAGATTGCTCCAGGCGGGCTGGAACATGCCGTTGGCGAACCGGAGGACGGCGATATTCTGGACTGTTTCCTTACCCAGGTAATGATCGATCCGATAAATCTGATCCTCCGACAACACGCTCTGAATGTCGGTATTCAGCGTCTGGGCCGTGGTGAGATCCCGACCGAATGGCTTTTCGATAATCACCCTCCGCCAGACATTCTCGTTTTCCTTGGTGAAGCCGGCATCGCCGAGCGAGTGGACGATGGGCCCGAAAAAGCTGGGAGCCGTCGCCAGGTAGAAGAATGCGTTCCCTTGGGTATTGTGTTGCTTGCTGATCGTTTCGATACGGGTGTGCAGCTTGCCGAATGTCTCGGCGGTGGTGAAATCACCCGGCAGGTAGTAAAGTCGCTCATCGAAGAATTGCTGCAGCTCCTGCGTAAATAAATCGGGTGCGAGCTCCTTCATGTCACTGGCTACCTTCTCCCGGTACTCTTGGTCGGTCATCTCCTTGAGTGACACGCCGAGAATCGCGAAGTCCCGAGAGAGAAGCCCGTCGCGAGCGAGGCTGAAAAGCGCAGGCATGAGTTTGCGCTTGGTGAGATCGCCGTTCGCGCCGAAAATCACGCCCAAAAATGGCCCGGTGACCGTATCCGCCTTCACTTTTTCTTTCGCCATGTGTGCACTTTCGTCGCTCAGAGCGAGGGTTCCCCCGGAGGCTGCTAGCCACCGGAGGCACGTTCGACGTGACCGCCGAACTCTTTCCGCATTGCCGAACAGACCTTGTCGGCGAATTCCGCCTCGTCGCGTGAGGAAAACCGCTCATAGAGAGCCGTGGAGAGGACCGGTGCCGGGACCGACTCGTCGATCGCCGCGGTGATCGTCCAGCGACCTTCGCCCGAATCGGAGACCCGGCCCGCAAACGTGTCGAGATGGGGGTCCTTCAACAAGGCGTGCGCCGTGAGGTCCAGTAGCCAGGAGGCGATCACGCTCCCCCGTCGCCAGACTTCCGCGACGTCGGCCAGATCCAGGTCGTACTGGTAGTCTTCGGGATTCCGCAGTGGTGCCGTCTCGGCATCGACCTGCCGGCCTTTTTGGCCCACGTTGGCGTGCTGCAAAATATTCAACCCCTCGGCATAGGACGCCATGATGCCGTACTCGATCCCGTTGTGGACCATTTTCACGAAATGACCCGCTCCATTGAGTCCACAGTGCAGGTAACCGTGCTCGGCCGTGCCCCCCTTCGCATCGCGTCCTTCGGTCCGTTCGGCCGAATCCATGCTCGGGGCAAGCGTCTGAAAAATCGGGTCGAGATGCCCAACGATCGGCTTTTCGCCGCCGATCATCATGCAGTAACCCCGCTCGAGCCCCCACACGCCGCCACTGGTCCCCACGTCGACATAGTGGATTGAGCTTTCCTGCAGGTGCCGAGCCCGCGTGATATCGTCCTTGTAGTAGGAATTGCCGCCATCGATCAAGATATCTCCCTGCGAGAGGAGCCCAGCAAGATTCTCGACAGTCGATCCCACCACGCCCGCCGGCACCATCATCCAGATGGCCCGCGGAGCAGTGAGTTTCTCAACAAATTCTTCAAGACTTGCCGCCGGCACCGCGCCTTCTGCGGCGATTGCCTTCCGCGCATCGGCGTTCATGTCAAAAACGACACACTCATGTCCGCCCTTCATCAGCCGCCGCACCATGTTCGCGCCCATGCGGCCAAGGCCAATCATTCCCAATTGCATGTTGAACTCCTTTACCGTTCGGGTTCTGCAGCGATCTTAAACGCTCTGTGCTACTTTTTGCTGGGCAAATTCCTTGAGCTTTACAGTATCTGCGGCAAACTTGCGGATGCCCTCTGCCAGCTTGTCGACCGCCATCGGATCCTCGTTGTGCATCCAGCGGAATGACTTCTCGTCGATCGTGATCCGCTCGACCTGCTGGCGCTTCGCCTCCTCGACCGTCAGCTGCGGCTCGATTTCGCCATCGGTCGCCTGCATTTCATCGAGCAGCGTCGGGCTGATCGTGAGCAGATCGCAACCTGCCAGATGGACAATCTGATCGACCTTGCGGAAGCTCGCTCCCATGATCTGGGTCGGATAATCATAATGCTTGAAGTAGTTGTAAATTTTGGCGACGCTCGCCACGCCCGGATCATCCTCAATGGGAATGTCATCGCCGCCCTGGTCCTGCTTGTACCAGTCGTAAATGCGACCCACAAACGGAGAGATGAGCGTCACTCCCGCCTCGGCGCAAGCCACCGCCTGGGCAAAACTGAACAGCAGCGTCAGGTTGCAATGGATTCCTTCCTGCTCCAACTGCTCCGCTGCGCGAATCCCCTCCCAGGTACTTGCGATCTTGATCAACACCCGCTCGGGTCCGATCGATTTGTCGTTGTACAAGCCGATCAGCCGTCGGGCCTTGGCGATGGTCGCCTCGGTATCAAAGCTGAGATGGGCGTCGACCTCGGTGGAGACGCGGCCTGGAACATACTGGAGAATTTCCGCCCCAAAATTGACAAACAGCCTGTCCAGGAAGGCAGCGGCCTGGTCCACCTCGTCACCCCCGGACTGGCGACCGAACTCCAGGGCATCCTCCAAATGGTTTTCGTAGGCGGGCATCTGTGCCGCCTTAAAAATGAGGCTTGGGTTGGTGGTGGCGTCCTGCGGATTGAATTCTGCGATCGCGGCGATATCGCCGGTATCCTCAACGATCGTGGTGTACTTCAGTAGTGATTCGGCAAGATTAGGCATCATTTTTTCCTCGGCAAACAGGCCATTGAATTTTGAAGGGACTACTTTTGACAGTACGTTGTCTCTGCGGGGGAAGCGCCCGCCATACGCTTAACGCGGCCGTTGGCGGCCAAATGTTCCAGCACCAGGTAGATCGTTTCGACGCTGTCCGCAGCATCGATCGCCGAGGCCAACTGCCCGGCGGTCTGCGGTGAGCCAGAGAGCTGGGCGGAGGCACGGTTTTGCAAGTCGAGCACGGCTGCCGCCGCCTTCTTGCCCGCTTCCACGCCCGGTTGGTGGTAGGCGTTGATGTTGACCAGGCTCCCGTAAAATCCGACCGCCCGCTCGAAGAGGGCAATCAGCACACCGATCGTGCGGGCATCCACGTGGCGAACGGTAAGGGTCATCGATTCTCGATCGTTGCCGAACAGGGCCTCCCGAGTACCGATCTGAAACCCGTTGAGGTAATCGCCCGCGGTGGTATTTAGTTCTACCTCAACCGCGTCGTGCCCCGCTTCGAGCACGTGAATGAAGGTGACGAAGAAGTTGTTCACGCCGTCTCGCAGTTGCTGCACGTAGGCGTGCTGGTCGGTCGAACCCTTGTTGCCGTAGACCGCAATCCCCTGGTCGACCCGGTTGCCGTCGCGATCGAGTCGTTTTCCGAGCGATTCCATCACCAGTTGCTGCAGGTAGCGGCTCAACAGCAGCAGTCGGTCCTTGTAAGGCAGCATCACCATGTCCTTCTGGCCCTTACCGCCAGTGGCGTGGTACCACATGAGGGCCAACAGGGCGCTTGGATTGGTGGCCGTCTGGGTGCCGCGGGTCACCTCGTCACAGGCAGCCGCGCCAGCGAGCATTCCATCAATATCAAGCCCCTGCAGCGCGGCCGGCAGCAGCCCGACCGCCGAGAGTTCGCTAGTGCGGCCTCCCACCCAGTCGAACATCGGAAAACGGGCAATCCACCCTTCGTTTTCTGACAGCTGGTCCATCCTGGAGCCCTTCATCGTCACCGCCACGACATGTTTTTCAAAGTCAAGGCCTGCCGACTCGAAGGCATGCCGCACGACCATCATGCCGTTACGCGTATCGGGCGTGCCACCGCTCTTGGTGATCACGATACAGAGCGTCTCGGTCAGGCGGCCTTGCAGTTTGGCCAGTGTACGGGCAATGCCGTCCGGATCGGTGTTGTCGACAAACGCGATCTGCATTTTGTCATCCCCGGGCCGCCCGAGCGCATCGGCCACGAACATTGGGCCCAGCGCCGAGCCGCCGATCCCGATCGAGAGCACCTGGGTGAATCTGTCTGCGTCGGGGGGCTTCACGCGGCCCGCGTGCACGTCGGCTGCAAAGGTCTTGATCTGCGCGACGCTCTGTTCGATTTCGGCGTTGATTTCGGGTGTCGGTGCCAGCTGCGGGTTACGGAGCCAGTAATGGCCCACCATGCGTTGCTCGTCGGCGTTGGCGATGGCCCCCTTCTCAAGCTCGGCCATTTCGGCATAGGCCGCTTCGATTCGCGGCTCCATCGCCGCGAGGTAATCGTCCGAAAAATTCATCCGGCTTGTGTCGAGCGTCAGATCGAGGGAGTCGACCGTACAGAGGTATTTTCGATACCGATCCCAGAGTGTCTGAGGATCCATGATAAAAATCTCCAACTCGTCTTGGTTGCTGAAAAATAGCGGTTACGGGTCTCCGCCCGGGTAACGCCTGCTTACTTTCTGGTTTCCTGTTTTCCCCGTCTGGCCGGTCACGTCGCTTCCAACTCGGCGACCATGCCAAGCCGTCGCCTGTGCCTCTCGGCCCCGCTGAAGCGGGCGGCGAGGAACGCCACCACGTGATCCCACGCCACCGCCTGACCCATCACGCGGCCACCCAGGCAGAGCACGTTCATATCGTCATCCTCCACGCCCTGGCGGGACGAGAAATGGTCGTGGCACAGCCCGCAACGAACACCATGAATCTTGTTGGCCGCCACCGACGCGCCGACACCGCTACCGCAGATGGCAATACCCCGCTCCACCTGTCCGGCGACAACGGCCCTGCCGAGCGGAACGATGTAATCGGGATAGTCGTCATCCGGAGCAAGGGTATGCGCCCCGAAATCCTCCACCTCGTGGCCCTCGGCCAGTAGGTTCTCAATGAGCACCTGCTTCATTTCAAAACCGCCGTGATCGGCCGCAATCCCCACTTTCATCGAATGGTCGTCCTCCCCCTTCTTCATCCCACCAACTGTTTGATTTGTTCCCTGGCCGCGGTGGCCACATGTTCGGCCGTAAAACCAAACTTTTTCTGTAGCATCTTCAAGGGAGCCGAGGCACCAAAGGAATGCATGCCGATTGTCGTCCCTTCGATGCCAACATACTTGGCCCATCCCAGTTGGGAAGCCTGCTCGACCGAAACCCGGGCAGTTACCGCCGGCGGCAGGACGCTTTCGCGGTAAGCTGCATCCTGGTCGTCAAACAATTCCCAGCAGGGTAGGCTCACCACGCGGGCCTCGATCCCTTCGGCCACGAGCATCTCGTAGACCTCAACGCAAAGCGACACTTCGCTGCCAGTGGCCAGCAGGATCACTTCGGGTTTGCCACTCGGTGCATCCGCCAGCACATAGCCGCCCCGCGCCACCCCCTCGGCCGATGCATAACGGTCGCGATCGAGCGTGGGCAGCGCCTGCCGGGAAAGGGCAAGTGCCACCGGGGTATGCTGGAGCTTGAGAATCACCCGCCACATCTCGGCCACTTCATTCGCATCTGCCGGCCGGAACACCATCAGCCCCGGGACCGCCCGCATCGAGACAAGCTGTTCGATCGGCTGGTGCGTGGGACCGTCTTCTCCCACGCCGATCGAGTCGTGCGTGAAGATGTAGATCACCGGCAGTTCCATCAGCGCGGTGAGCCTCAGCGAACCTCGCAGGTAGTCACTGAAAATCATGAACCCCGCACCGAAAGGCCGCACCTTCACGAGACTCATGCCATTGAGAATCGCGGCCATGGCATGCTCGCGAATACCAAAGTGGAAATTACGTCCGCCGTAATTGTCTGCGGACATGTCCCCCGCCCCGTCCCATGTGAGACGGGTCTTGGTGGAGGACGCCAAATCCGCCGCACCGCCGATCAGCCAGGGGATGTTTTTCGCAACCGAATTGAGAACTTCACCGGAACTCTGCCGCGACGCCAGTCCCTTCTCGTCCGCTTTAAATGTGGGGATGTCATCGTCCCAACCGTCGGGAAGTTCCCGGTGCTGCATCCGGTCGAGTTCGTCAGCCAGTTCCGGATGTGCCATCCGGTACTGCTTGAGTCGCCCGAACCACGCATCGCGGAGTTGGCCTCCGCGCTGCCCGATACCTGCGGAAAAATGGTCGTAAACGCCGTCAGGAATATAAAAGGTCGGCTCGAGCGGCCAGCCGTAGTTTTCCTTGGTGAGCCGGACCTCTTCCTCCCCCAGGGGATCCCCATGCGCAGCGCTGGTATCCTGTTTGTGCGGTGACCCCCAGCCGATATGGCTGTCGACAATAATCAGCGTGGGACGGTCGAGGGTATTTTGGAACACGTCGAACGCCCGCTCAAGCATCGCCAGGTCGTTGGCATCGCCGACCCGCGTCACATTCCAGCCATACGCCATGAAACGGGTGGCCACGTCTTCCGAAAAGGCGAGAGCCGTGTGGCCTTCGATGGTGATTCGGTTGCTGTCGTAAATCCAGCAGAGTTTCGAAAGGCGGAGGTGCCCCGCCAGACTGGCCGCCTCGCTGGCGATGCCCTCCATCATGCAGCCGTCGCCACAAAGCGCATAGACATCGAAGTCGATGAGCTCTTCAAAATCTTTCTGGTTGTAGCGGGACGCCAGGTAACGGCCGGCAATCGCCATTCCCACACTCGTAGCCAGCCCCTGGCCGAGTGGACCGGTGGTGGTCTCCACCCCGCTCGTCCAGCGGTACTCGGGATGCCCCGGGCAGCGGCTCTCGAACTGGCGAAAATTCTTGATTGCATCGAGCGGGACCGCCAGGTCACCGACGGTTTCGTAATCGTCGTTGACCGCCTGCACCTGCGTGAGATGCAAAAGCGCGTAAAGCAGCGTGGAGGCGTGACCCGAAGAGAGCACAAAGCGGTCGCGATTGGGCCACACCGGATCCTGGGGCGAAAATCGCAGGAAGTTCTGCCAGAGGCAATACGCCACCGGGGCCATCGCCATCGGTGTCCCCGGGTGCCCCGAGTTGGCCTGCTGCACCGCGTCGATGGCCAGCGTACGGATGGTGTTGATTGCGGTGATGTCCAACGGGTCCTTCACCCCGCTGGGCCGTTGTGCCTCGGTAATCGACCGGCCCATGGTAATTCCTTTGCAATAGCGACAGGTACAAGTCGGTTTGGACAAGGATCCGGCAAGGAGTGGCCCCCGAGTACCGGCGACATCCTGCCATCAAACGGCAGATGCAAACCGCCTTGATGACGCCTTACAGGAGCGGCCCCTCGCCGCTGCCGGACGGCCCGATTCCTTCCACGCAGCGGCACCCTCATCTGTCCGTAGCCACCCTTTTTACCCGATGGGTTAACGTACGATAACCACCTACCCCGAAAATATAGACGTTTCGGTGCGGTGATCGGGTCAACCAGGATCCCCCTGCACCCCATTTTATCGAAAGTGGGCCGCGACCACCTAACGGGCCGGCGGCGGCTCAGCTGCCGGCTGTTCAGCAAGCACGCCGTGCGTAAGCCGGAGCAGTTCGCCGACCGACCACGCCTGGAACGGGCAACCGCGCGGGGTGTGTGGAGCATCGGCGTCGGCAATCTCCGAAACGTGGCCGATACCCGCCGTGTCGAGGTGCCGCTCGAAAGCGGGCAGAAACTGCTCGCGGGCAACCCGGCGTACCTCGTCGGTATTGCCCCGCACCCGGATCCAGGCCTCGATAAACGCACCGGTAAGCCATGGCCAAACGGTGCCCTGATGATAACTGCCGTCACGTTCGCGAACCGCTCCCTGATAGTGCGGCGCGTAATTCGGGCAACCCGGGGCGAGGGATCGGAGCCCCAGGCTCGTCCACAACCGCGCCTCGACCGCGTGGACGATCTGCCTGGCTCGTTGACCCTTGATGAGTTGCCACGGCAGGCCACCGACAGCAAAAATCTGATTCGGTCGGAACATATCGTCCACCGTGTTGGGCATGTGGTCCGGATCCACCACATCAAAAAGGCTGCCCGTGGCCGGATTCCAGAACCGGGACTCAAACGATGAAAGTCCCGCGTCAAAAAGCGGTTTCCAGGCCTTGTTGAGTCGGCTGCCAATCGCCAGTGCGTTGAGCCAGAGCGCCTGCACCTCGACTGGCTTGCCGATCCGCGGAGTGACCACCCAATCGCCCACTTTGGCATCCATCCAGGTCAGCTGTACGCCTGGCTGGCCCGCGGCGAGCAGGCCGTCCTCGGTGCGACCGATCTGGTAGCGGGTACCTTCGGAATAACCTTTGAGGATAGCCTCGATTGCTCCTGTCAGCGCGGCCCGGTCGGCGCGGGGTACGCTTCGCCCCTGTCGGTTCATCGCTTCCAGGTAATCGTGGCAGGCAATGATGTACCAAAGCGAGGCGTCGACCGAGTTGAATTCAGGCTGGCCCCCCTGGTCGGGAAACCGATTGGGGAGCATGCCGCAATCGACGGTGCCCGCCCAGGCAACGAGAATATCGCGGGCGTCATCCAGCCGATCGGTTGCCAGGCAGAGGCCCCGCAGCGCAATGAAGGTATCGCGGCCCCAGTCGGTAAACCAGGGAAAACCCGCCAGCACAGTCTTGCCCCCGCGGCCCGCGACCAGGTAGGCATCTCCGGCGCGGTGTAATCGTGAGCCGAGCGCCTGGCGGCGGTCCTGCTCGAGGCCGCTGATTTCGGCGAACGCCGCGGACGGCTCGGCGCCCCAGTGGCGGACCGTCGCTTCGTACCCCTCGGTGGCAAAAAAACAGACCGCCTCGCTCGCCCGCAGATCCCAGGAGAAAATCCCTGGAGCCATGAGATCTTCGGTGTCATCGAGCCCGCGATCGCGTTCACGTTCATAGAGAAAGTTGCGGTACCAAACCGGCTGATGGTCGTAGCGACCGTTGGTGATGGCCGTCGTGGAAGGGACTCCCTGGTAAGGCCGCCAGCAGATTGCGTTTCCGGCCACCTGTGCGTCGGTGCAGAAGGCAGAGTTCTCGTGATGCAGGGAGTGGTACCCGCGACCCGAAAGAAACGGGCGGACTCGCAGCGTCGCGCTCCCGGACACCGAACGGAGCCGCCAACGAATTGCCACCACCGATGCGTCGTGGGGAACGAACAACTCCTGCTCGAGAAGCGTTCCGTCGGCCAGCCGGTACGTCCACTGCGGCCACAGTTCACTCTGGAAAGATTCCAGAAAATCGGCGCCGTCCGGCGCGACCACGTCCGGCGCATAAAGCTGCGAGGAAATCCAGTGAGTTCCGGCCGGTGTCTCGACCGATGCATCAAAACCACCCACCAGCACCATGCGACCGCTCGGTGGTTCGGTCGCGGTGAGCAAAATCGCGTGGTAACGGCGGGTCCGTCGCCCGCACACCGTCCCGGAGGCAAAGCCTCCCAGGCCGTCCGATTCGAGCCACTCGGCATCTTTTGCAAACGCCAACGCCATCGACCTGTGATCCTCCCTCGATTGGTAAGACAGCAATCCATCGCTTGGACCCTGTCTCAACCTCCCGTGGCAAACCCCGGGAAGAGGGACATCCCACCATCGACGAACAGGGTCGTGCCCGTGATATAGTCGGAATGATCCGAGGCCAGCCAGACTGCAGCCTGGGCAATATCTTCCGGCTCACCAATCCGCTTGTAGGGTACCAGTGTCATCAGTGATTCATATGCCTCCGGCGTATTCCAGGCGGAGGTATTGATGGGCGTGCGAATCGCACCCGGTGCAATACCGTTCACCCGGATACGATGGGGAGCGACCTCCTGTGCGATGCTTTCCATCATCATCATGATGCCCCCCTTCGAGGCGGCGTAATTCACGTGACCGGCCCAGGGAATCCGCTGGTGCACACTGCTCATACAGATGATCTTGCCCGCCGCGGAGGAAACTTCTTTCACCACGCCCCGGCGTTTGAATTCGCGGATCGCGGCGCGGGCACAAAGAAATTGCCCGGTAAGATTGATATTGATCACCGTGCTCCACTGCTCGAGCGTCATCTCGTCAAAGGCCGCATCACGCTGCAGACCGGCGTTGTTGACGAGGATGTCGATGGTGCCAAATTCCTTGCACATCTGCTCGAACATCGCCTCGACCTGGTCTTCCTGGGACACGTCGCAGTGGAAGGTCGACGAGCGACTCCCGTAGCCGGAGATGGTCTGGGCCACCTCTTCGGCAGCATCCTGGTGGGAGACATAGTTCACCATCACCTCGGCCCCCGCCTGGCCAAGTGCCAGCGCGACTCCCTTGCCGATCCCGGAGTTGGCGCCTGTGACCAGCGCCTTTTGTCCCTTGAGCACCTTGCCCAGGTTGCGGTCCGGCATGCTTACTGCCGGGTACTTTTCCTTGACGGCCTCGGTCATGAAACCTGCTCCTTTCTCGGACATGTCGTCCCTTTTTTTTGCGTCCTGGCTTCGGGCTCAGGTACGAGCCTCCGCGGTTGGATGAGCTTGGCGATCAGACCGGTCCAGCCGGTCTGGTGCGAAGCCCCGGCGCCACGGCCGCTATCTCCGTGAAAATATTCATGAAACCAAATATAGTCTCGGAAGTGAGGGTCGGTCTGCATCTTTTCATAATTTCCGAAGACGGGCCGTCGTCCGTGCTCATCACGATGAAAAATGCACACCAGCCGCCTGGAAATTTCCTCGGCAATCTCGTTGATATTCAGCAGGTTACCCGAGCCCGTGGGACACTCGATTTTGAAATCGTCGCCGTAGTAATGGTGGAATTTCTGCAACGACTCAATGAGCAGGAAATTGATCGGGAACCAGATGGGTCCGCGCCAATTGGAATTGCCACCGAACAGACCGGTTGTTGATTCTCCCGGTTCGTAATCGACCGTGAGTCGCTCTCCCGCACAGTCAAAAACATAGGGTTCATCCCGCAAGCGCTGGGAGAGGGCGCGAATGCCATAATCCGAAAAGAACTTCCCTTCGTCGACCATTCTCTGGATCACACATTTCATGCGGTGTCCGCGAAGCAGCGAAAGCAGACCCCGCTTGCCAACACCCGGTACGGTCCAGTGAGAAACGAGCGACGCAAGTTCTGGCCGATGCTTGAGAAACCATTTCATGCGGGCCAGAAAATTCGGCATTTTCTTGAGCAACTCCGGCTCGATAGTCTCCACGGCGAAGAGTGGAATCAGCCCCACGATAGAATGGATCTTGAGCGGGATCCGCCGTCCGTTGGGCAGATCGAGCACATCGAAAAAGAATTCCTCCTGCTCGTCCCACAACTCCACACCCCCGATCTCGGTCATCGCCTCGGCAATGTAGAGAAAATGCTCAAAAAACTTGGTCGCCATGTCCTCATAAAGAGACTCGTGTTTGGCAAGCTCCAGGGCAATCCGCATCAGGTTCAGGGAGTACATCCCCATCCAGGCGGTGCCGTCGGCCTGGATGATGGTGCCCCCGGTCGGAAGCGGCGCGCTGCGATCGAAAACACCTATGTTGTCGAGTCCCAGAAAGCCGCCCTGAAACACGTTGCGATCGCCGTCGTCTTTGCGGTTGACCCACCAGGTGAAATTGAGCGTCAGTTTGTTAAAAACCCGTTTGAGAAACTCGACGTCACCTACCGGATCGCCCCGTTGCTTGCGATCCATCTGGAAAACCCGCAAGGCGGCCCAGGCATGTACCGGCGGATTCACGTCGCCGAACGCCCACTCGTAAGCCGGCAGTTGCCCATTCGGATGGATATAGCGGTCGCGGGTCAAGAGAATGAGTTGCTGCTTGGCAAACTCGGCGTCGACCAGTGCCAGCGCCACGCAGTGAAACGCCAGGTCCCAGGACGCAAACCACGGATATTCCCAGGCATCCGGCATCGAAAGCACGTCGTCGCAGAAAACGTGTTGCCACTGGCTGTTGCGTCCGCCCTCGCGACCCGTCGCTGGTGACGGCTCTGCCGGGTCACCGTGAAGCCAGGTGTCGACATCGTAGCGGTAAACCTGTTTGCACCAGATCATCCCGGCAAGCGCCTGGCGTTGGATCCGGCGGGTATCCTCGTCGGCGATCTCCGACTGCAGATCGCCGTAGAATTCGTCCGCCTCCTGCTGCCTCTGCTGGAACTGCCTGTTGAAACTCTTAAACGGTGCGGAGACCGTTTTGGGGGTCAGCCGCAACCTGACCGATTCGCTGCCACCTGCCCTGATCGCAAGCTGGTAGTAGGCGGCGGCCTTGGTTCCCACCGACTCCGGGTTGACCGCGCCCTTTTTTCCATCCACGACGTAGTCGTGCAACGCGTCCTTGAAGTACCCCTTCTCTTTCGTGCCCCAGAGCCGCGGGCCATTTGTCTCGTTTTCGCAGAACAGGAGCTCCGAAGCCCCCTCCACATAGAGCTGGTAGGTACCCAGCTCGATATGCGAGAGTGTCAAGTGACCCTCCTCTTTTTCAATCCTCGGTTTGGCCGAATTGTCCCACGACCAGGTGTTACGAAACAGGATCTGCGGCAGCAAGTGGAGCGTCGCCTCCTCGGGGCCGCGATTGTGCGCTGTTACGCGCATCAAAATGTCATCGGGCCCCGCTTTGGCATATTCCACGAAGACGTCGAAGTACCGGTCCTCGTCGAACACGCCCGTATCGATCAGTTCGAATTCCATTTGATCGCGGCCGCGGCGGGCATTTTCCTGGACCAGACGGGTGTAGGGATACGCCGCCTGAGGGTATTTGAAAAGCATCTTCAAATACGAGTGCGTGGGGGTGGCGTCCAGGTAGTAGTAGCATTCCTTGACATCTTCGCCGTGATTCCCCTCGCTGCCCGTGAGACCGAACGCACGTTCCTTGAGGATCGGGTCCTGGCCGTTCCAGAGCGCGATCGACAGGCAGAGCTGCTGATGGTTGTCGCTCAGGCCCCCGATCCCGTCCTCCCCCCACCGATAGGCGCGGGAGCGGGCCATCTCGTGCGGAAAATAATCCCAGGCGGTACCACTCGGGCTGTAATCTTCGCGGACTGTGCCCCACTGCCGCTCGCTCAGGTAGGGCCCCCAGCGATACCAGTCCTGGTTGCCCAGGCGATTATCTTCCAACCGCTTTTTTTCCACACTCATATGGCACCCGTGTCCAAAAGTTGCGTTTCACGCCTTTATATATACTAGCTTCATTCCATCGCGGGAGATGGTCCACGGCATTTTTTGCCGACGGGCCCCAAAAAGGGCGATCTCTTGCTGATCCTGAACAGCTTCTTCTGGGTGAGTGGTTTCATCTTCGCGACCTTCTGGGCACCATCGGCCCTGAAGACAAGCGTTGGTCCAAAGGTCTCTCCCCGGCGGAGCTCACCGGTGTTTCCTCACACCAGTGGCCTGCTCAAAATCGGGACTTTTGGTCTCTTCTGGCCGTACAGGGCGGTCCTCCGACTGCTTGCAGTAGTACTGTCGACAGTTCATACTCAGGTCTCGTTGTTTACAAATTCAGAAGGTCAACTGGCCATATTTAGAAAGGGTACCCCAATGAAACACCTCCTCCTCTCACTGGTGGCTGTTGGTGCCATTTGGGCTCTTGCTGAAAAAGCAACAGCGCAGTGTTGTCCCACAGCCTACTACCAACCCGTGACCACGTGCTACGCGCCCGTGACCACGTACTACGCACCGGCGCCGGTCTACTACGCACCAGCCGCATACCCGGTCACCTATCGACGCCCGTTTTGGGGCCGCTACAGGACAACCTACTACGTCCCACCGGTTATGGTCTGGGGCTACTAAGACTGGAACTACCCTGCGCCGGAGTTGTCGCGACACTACCGCGAATCCAGAAGTCTGGCCACCAGCTTGAAGGTGCTCTTGTACAGAGTCCCCCTTTCCCCGTTGGTCACCAGCCGCAAAACGGTAATGTTCAAGCTACCACGGGTAGATCAAACCGGAGACACTCGGACAAGCGGACGAAACTGCGGCATCTTCAACTGCTGGGCAAAGTTCATTTGGGCAACATTTTTTCCCGCTGCAACGTGTGTGCGACGGCTTTCAAACCGCCATACCCAGTGCTGGGTTTGCTCCTGGCCGTTACACTGGACGCAAACTTGGCCCAATGATCAGGTCTGCTGGGTGGGTCAAGCGAGGCTGACTGCTTCACCCCTCAGATACCGCTTCAGAGCCCTGGAAACAGCCCCGTCTTGAAAAGTGCTCAATGACCATGCAGTTTCGCTTAATGACCTACAACATCCATAAGGGAATTGGCAACGATCGCAAGTACCGCTTAGAGCGCATTGAGGATGTGGTGCGGGGTTATAACCCCGACATTATTTTACTCCAGGAAGTCGACGATGGGGTACCGCGGTCTCGGCATGACTGCCAGGTTGATCGACTGGCCAGCGATTTGGGCTACGCTCACCAGGCGTTTCAGCGCAATGTCCATTTAAAAACAGGTCATTACGGCAACGCTGTATTGAGCCGATTCCCGCTGAGTCAAGTTGAGCACATCGACCTCACAGTGCCTTTGAAAAAACGTCGTCAAGCGTTGGTTGTGCGCTGCGAACAACACTTCGAGGGACATGTGCGCAGCTTTCTGGTGGCAAATCTGCATCTCGGCCTGGCTGGGTTTGAGCGCAAAATTCAGCTCCGGCGATTGCTGCGCAGCAATCGTGTGGTCCACGACCAACGTCTGTCGATGATCCTTGGCGGAGACTTCAATGATGTATGGGGAACGCTTGAAAAAAACATTCTGCAACCGAAAGGATTTCGGTCGGCTGGCATCACGATTCACACTTTTCCGGCAAAGCTCCCTCTGCGTTCGCTCGATCAGATCTTTTACACCGGTAAACTTGAAGCGTATCATACCTTCGCCGTGCATACGCAACTTGCCCGACAAGCTTCAGATCACCTCCCCCTGGTAGCCGACTTCAAGTGGACGGGTTAACCGAGAACATGATGTCTCTATTGGCTGCTGGGACCCTTCTAGCCAAGACTGGCGATGCGCCCCACACGGATCAATGGTGGACAACCGTACTGGTAGTCGGACACGTCACATTGCAACTCGCACTGGCCCTGCGAGTCATCATGCGTCGCCGCAGTGTCGGCGAGTCGTTATCGTGGATCATGGTGATTTTTGTTTTTCCGGTAGCGGGTCTGATTGCCTATCTTCTGGTGGGAGAGCTTCGTTTGGGATATCGTCGTGCACGACGATTTGAAGCGTTATTCGACCCGGTTCGAGAATGGCTCGATGAGTTACCGCAACAATTCCGCGTCAACTGGACCGATGTGGAAAACGAATTTTCACCGTTGGCACATCTGGCGAGACGTTCATTTGGAATGCCCGCTCTGTCAGACAATGAGGTGGAGCTGCTCGCAACCTGGAACGCCGTATTTGATCGACTGATCGAAGATATCAACGCTGCTGAACATTTGTGCCACCTTCAGTTCTACATTTGGCAGACAGGTGGTCGAGCCAACGAAGTCGCCGAAGCCCTGCTCCGCGCAAAAGCCCGCGGCGTATGCTGCCGGATTCTCGTCGACTCCCTGGGAAGCCGCAATTTCTTGCGCGGTAAAATCTGCCGTGAAATGCGACAAGCCGGTATTGAAATCTACGGGGCCTTACCGGGAGGGGGCATTCGCATGCTCTTCGTGAGGTTTGATATGCGCATGCACCGCAAGGTCGTCATCATCGATGGCACAATTGCCTACACGGGCAGCCTCAACATGGTCGATCCGCGATTCTTCAAGCAGCAATCCGGAGTCGGCAACTGGGTAGATGCGATGGTTCGCATCACCGGTCCGGCAGTCGAAGCACTCACCATCACGTTCCTGGGCACCTGGTATGTGGAGTCAAAAGCGGATCTCGCCGAGTTGCGGAAGCAAGCCAAGATTCATCCGACATCGCGATCTGGCAAAACTATTCTCCAGGTGCTCCCCTCTGGCCCCACGTTCCGCAGAGACGCAATTGAGAATTTCTTGTTGATGGCGATTTATTCTGCACATGAACAAGTGATACTCACCACGCCCTACTTTGTTCCCAGCGAATCACTACGTGTTGCCCTCATGACTGCGGTCCAGCGGGGTGTCGAAGTTATCCTGGTTGTGCCGGACAAAGTCGACTCGTTGTTGGTTCGCTTTGCAAGTCAGGCATTTAAAGCCGATTTACTGTCTGCAGGTGTGAAGATCCTACAGTTCCAAGGAGGCCTGCTCCACACCAAAAGTATCACGATCGATAAAAAGTTCAGCCTGTTTGGTTCGCTGAACCTGGATCCGCGCAGCTTCCGGTTGAATTTCGAAATCTCTCTGGCGATTTTTGACCAACAGGCTACAAACGCGATTCATCAATTGCAGCAGTCTTATATTGACCGTTCCGAGATGATGGACTTGGATGTCTGGAATTCCCGCTCCATCCCGCAACGCTTCGCCGAAAACGTGGCGCGACTTATGGAACCGCTGCTTTAATTTCCGCGGTTGTACTTCAGGTGTGGTGCTGCCCAAAAATTGTGTTCCCGCAACCCACCACCTTCCTCCTGGCCCTGGCCGCTGTGCCGCCTGGCATGCGGCACAGGTAGCGGGACTTTCCTCGCACTATTTTCGGCACATCCTAAGGTACGCTGCGGGCAAAAGGGATACGGAGGATTGACGGCCGTAAAAGTCATAGTTATCCTGTTATTCTACTGGTAGTTAAATAGTTTGACATTTCCTCATCAGATACCGCTAATTTAGTTCCTTCAACGACATCTGGAACCTTCTCCCCGCAGTTGCCTGTTGGCAGTGGGGAATTCGGGAGCATCCGATTGTCGTTTTTTATTGGAGCCATTCCAAAATTAAGAATTGGCAACGTTGACTTTTCGTAACCAACCGCAAGTAAAACTCCCCGAAGGCGGATTGAAATTCTTAGCAGTTGGTCGCTATTCACTGGGAGAGCACTAATGCGCAGATTCACACTGTCGCTGCTTGGTGTGCTTGTTATTCAAACTTGTTCTACGTTCGCAATTAATATTAATTCGTACGTCTATTACAACGACAATGGTCAGATTCAGAATATCGGCAAGCAGGTTGAGAACTATTCAAGTACCAACGAAGTTTTCCTTAAGACCCTGACAGTTGGCGTAGATGGTGCCGTTAGCACACCAGTGCATTTAGATTATCCAAGTCAGTGGCGTAATGCGACTTTACCCCAACCGTATCCAAAATTCACGGCGCTGATTGATTCTCCCCCTCTCCCCAACAATACGGATTTTACAGTCGACCCCTCAAACGCAGTTAAAGAGAGCATGACCGGCTGGTCTTCGGCTACAAATTTCGATGGAAATATCACCGTTGATGCTGAATTTGAAAACACTCAGTATCAACAGACTACCACTGTGATTCCGACAAACCTCCAAAACCTTCTCACCTCGATGCGTGAACTGGCAAACAACGATTCACGGGGATTTAGCTTCTATCTTAACCCTAAATATCTAGATCCAAATCGGTATATTAAAAATGCCAATCTCAACGCTCAGACGGTAGCAAATCTACTTGGTAGTGAAACGTCAAATTACGTGATATTTCCCACCTATATTGACGGTGGAGGCCTCGCAAACGCAACGTCGTTTCAGCGGTCAATCACGACCGCTGAAAATAATAATCTCAGGTATCGCTTAGATCTCAACATCCAGGATGACACCACTACATTTGCAACAGCAATGGGTTATTTAGCAGATCCTTTGGCTCAAGGCTGGCAGGGTTTTACTGCTTGGAGTTTCAGCAATAACACCTCACCAGTTCCCACAGCCAACATGATTGCAAATTTAAAGACGCTGAAAAATTTTACAGGCGAAGAACCGCCGGTCGTCCCCGAACCGGGTACGCTGCTGCTTGCTCTGTTGGGTCTGGCTCTCTTACCACGCCGTTGTAGAAAAGAGGGGCGGCGGCAGGTCTGGGTATCATAAAAAGTATCACAAAATCCGAATTCTCCCGCCCACGGCAGGCGGACAGGGTATTGGCAGAGAACACAAACACAGGTGTTCATCACCTTTTCAAAAATTATTCAAAGGCTTTTGATTGCCTCGAAATCAGGTTGTGGTGCGTGCCCAGCACCCCAGAAAGATCGGCCATCGACGACCTCGTTGACGGTGGGTCTCAACCATTTTCCAAAAGGTCCCAGCAGTATCGCCGGCAACAGAAGCAGGTCACCCGCCAATGCCGCCGCAAGCAAAGCGATCATCATTAAGGCAAACCGTTGGGCCGGAATGAAAGAGCTCATGGTATAGACCAACATGCCGAAACCGCAAATCAGTGTTGACTGCAACATCGCCCACCCGCAGTGGTCGTAAGCTTTACGTACCGCGTCACCCGCGTCGCGGCCAACCGCATATTCGCGTCGATACCACGTCAAAAAGTGAAGCGTGTCGTCGACGGCGATTCCGAGTGCCACGCTGGCAGTCATCACCGATCCAATATCCACAGCAATGCCACACAAACTCGTAAAACCGAACAATAGAACTGTGGGGAACAAATTGGGAATCATGACCACAAGACCTGCCACAAAACTGCGGAGGTACACCATCATCACAATCATGATCAACACGAGAGCCGTCGCAAAACTCTTGATCAAATCATGGAGCAATGCCTGTTGCGCCGCATAGGTCACCGGCATCGACCCGGTATAAACAACGGAAATACTCCGTGCCGGCAAGTGTGCGCTCGCCTCGTCAAGAATGGGATCGATGTGGTTGGCAAGTCGATCCAGAAACTCACCGTAGTCGATGTTACCAAGTGCTGGTACGCGAGCGCTAATCCTCCAAAACTGGGCATGACGCGTTTCGCGCATGCGCGACATTGCTATCATTCGATTTCGCAATCTCGACAGGTCCCAGATCGAAAGACCAAGATCCTCTTCTGATTCTCCGGAGCCCCCTGCAACGTCCGGAAAAAAAGTTGCGGCCGAAAAGACACCACCCACCCGGTCCATCCCCGCAATGCACTGATGCACATCTCGCACGAGATGCAACCGTGTCAGCGGTTCAATCCGCTCGTCCCGATTGATTTGTAACACCACTTCAATTGGCACGGTTGGGCCGAGATTTTCTTCCAGCCAGCGGTAGTTTTGCAGGATCTGACTTTTCTCCGGAAACATCACGCGAACGTTGACCGACGTCTTCAGGGTTGCCAATCCATAGAGACCAAGAACCATCACGACAAGACAGCCCACCAACAAGCTGTGCTTGTACCTGCAAATGAGTCGGGTCACTCGCTCCGTCAAGCGCTCGGACAGGTGTGTCATCCATACCCCCGCACCACCACGACGCGGCGAAACGGGCCAGATCTCCATCGCACCGGGTAAAATCAGAAAGAGCAGAGAGATCGTAGTTAGGATGCAAATCGACGAAAACACAGCAAACAGTGCAATTGCCGGGCTGTCGCTGGCCAACAAGGAGAGCAACCCCACCACGGTGGTCGCTGTCGCAATCACGCACGGCAAAGCGCCAATTCGGATCGCCCGCCCTGCCGCACCCGCCTGCCCATGAAGGCGAACTTCGTCGTGGTAATAATTGACCAGATGGACTCCCGCCGAAACGGTCAGCACAAGCGTCAAGGGAGGCACCACAATCAGGATGGCATTCATGTTGGAGCCACACCAGGCAATCAGAGCAACGGCCAGCAACTGACCGAAAAGTGCAATTCCAAAGACCACGCCCGTCAGTCGCCACGACCGCAAACAGAACAGACAAAGCAAGAACACAATAATATTGGAGGGGATTGCGTAGCGATCGGCAGAAGCAACGCTATTGCGGTCAATCGTCATGCCATCAACCGGGCCCCCAGCCAGCACCACATCTTCGGGCGGCAACTGGCAAACATCTTGTACAATACGCTGCAGTAGATCGATGGCTTCTGCCCGGCGGTCTCCCCCTGTTTGGCACAAATAAACCACGGCACAGCTTGTGCGACCGTCTGGTCCGACCAGAGAACCATTCAGCCGCCTGACCGCCTCCTCGCAGGTTAGCGTGAGGGGCGGGGCCATCAACTCGCGAACTGTATCGTAACCGGTAACAACTCGGGCAAAAAACTGCTGGCAAAGCTCAAACCGCTGCGGATCAGCAGACTCGGTCAGTTCATGGGATAATCGCGGTAATCGCTGGTCATCAATGTGGCAGTCGGGCCAACTCACGACCACCGCGTCCAGTTCCTGAAAACGCCAGACAAAACTCGCGTAATGCTTTTCGGCAGGCAGCTCCTGCGAAACCCACTCGCGCGGATTGTTGAACATCGAGGCAAAAGCACGATCTCGGGAGGCGTGACAAATCGGCAGCAACGAAACAACAATCAGAATGCCAATCACCATGCAAACAACGTAGCGACGGCGCTGCACAGATGGATCGACCGGTCCGCCGTTAAGCTTCAACCGGTCACCTGGTGATCTCGACACGGGAAAGAGAACAAGATAAAGGCAAGCAATGGCAACCAACCCAAAAGCGATCATGAACATGTTTTGAACAATCTCAATTGGCATGCCGATGAGACTTCAGTGATCACTTGAGAAAATGATGACAGCCTTCTTCTCTAACAAGGACAAAGGACCAGCCTTTTGCAAAAAATTCCCTCCCTGAAGCTGCCACGCCCAATTGAATTACACTACCCGCAACACTGGCTAGCAATTATCGCTGACACAACCCGGGTAGGGTACAAAAGAAAGATGAGTTTGACCCGTATTGGTGCAGGGAGCACATCTTGCAACCGTTGCAGTCCATACGACCTGCCATCACACGAACAACAGAGAAGGTCGACAAAACAGGTCACCTGCCCATCGCCGATCCTGGTTCAGCACGCCCCCCAACAGAATTTTATCACCTGCGACAACCCGTAGCACGGCTTTCAATTCCACGACTTGCCAGCAATCTTTTTCAAGTAGCGATCGATCCGCTTTGTGGACGAGCGGGGCGACCCGGTTACCCGCCACTGTGAAGACGAGCGATGCGATACTGCTGGTACCAACTCTCAACAACAGTTCCGTATCTCTCAATTCATGGGACACACGGTCCCCAGACAAGACGGGATCCCCATTGCCTTTGCTTGGCAATTACCCTTGCCAGCTACCGTGAAGCAGGATTCCAAGTCATTGCATCTTGCTCAGCCAGATCGCGGTCCACAGGTACGTTGTGTTGCATCGCGAAGGTCTGACGTTGCGTGGCTGCCGCCTGGTAGACCACTGTCTGTACTGGAAGCGAAATTCGGCGGGCTGTGCGGTCTGTAGATCGTTCAGGTTGTGGCGATGTGAACTCGGCAGGCGATTTTCCCTTATCAGTTCCCGCAGTTCCACTCACGTCGCGCGGCGGTTGATACAGATACGACTCCAGCTGAGATCGAGGTTGTAATACTTGTCGGTCACCTGGGATGGAATACGAAGTTGGAACTGGCTGTGCCTGGCCGCTTGTGGGTTGAGGTACCGAAGTAGAACTACCTGGTGCATAAACCGTAGCTGCGGCGTAACTCGCCTGACCAGCAGCCGGTCTCTGAGCATAAACCGCCAAGGACGGAATGCGGGCTCCGCAACTGCACGGACTGGAACCACAAGAAGAACATGGGGCCTGCCTGATCACCGGTCGCAAGGTGGTCTGCTGTACCGTCTGGCATGAGCAGGGATCACAGCCACAAGTGGTACAGCTGGCACATGTCGTGCACGGAGCATACGCAGCTACATAAGGTGCAGGCGCCGGGCATGAAGTCACCACCGTGGTCGGGGTGCGTCCCCACAACCAGTCACAAAAACGACTCAAACAACAACCACCACCCGTAGGAACCCGGTAGGTTTGACAGGGAACAGGCTGACATACCTGACTGGTTACAGGAGAGTAGGTAACGGTGGGCACAGCGCAAGTGGTGCATTGGGCACTTGCTGGAACCGGGTGGAATGCGAAGGCCAATCCGATGCACACTGCTACGGAAAGTATTTTACAAAACATGCAAACCTCTCATATTCCTCTAGGACCAGGAAAAGTTGGGCTCTTGACTGCGACACCACTCCTGTGGAACTGATGACAGCGCAGTACCCGAGCGCAAATTCGATAACCAGATTCTCCGTCGTGGACAGACCTTGACGGAACCGAACGACTATTTCGGAAAGGAATTGTCCGCTTGCCCCGTTCTTGGGAGGACCGTCAGGCTGAGCATCCACACCCAAAACCTGGATTCTCGACCGCATGCACGTTTAACCCGCACATACGGTATAAACAGTAGCATCATGGCGAACTGATGATGCATGACCTCAACAACCATACCACCGAGATAAAGAAAGGCAAGTCGATTGCAAACTTTTACTGAAGTAGGCACCCTTTGGCCCGAGGTGGACTCTTGCCGAGAAGGAATCCACCCCCCTCTAAAGAAATAGTCGTCAGTAATCCAACCGTAGCTAGCTTAGACACCGCTCGTTTGTCAGCTGGTAGGCGGAGTGCTCACTCTACCCACAAACTTTTGCTCAGAAAATCACAAGCTGCAGCAGTCGTGGAAAACTCCGGGTAGATAAGAGGCATTCTGCAAAGACCAACAGCTGTGGGAAAGTACAAGTTGTGTGGCTGAGCCAATGCCACCCTTTGTCTCTGACCTTGACAGTAATAGGGGTCGATGAGATCCTCCCCGCCCTTGTCGATTTCCATCCTCTCTTTTAGCAGTGCTATCAGATGTTCGAGAAACGCCGTCCTGTGGCCGGAGCCCGACCAGGAACTTTATTGCTCTGCCCTCATTCGGACGCAATCGAAATCCGGGTGACAAGGTTCAACGACCAGCACGTTGACACCGGGGTCTGTCAGTTGGTGAGTGACCTCTCGGAAGACGATCTCCACGATTATGTCTGGATTGATGTCTGCGGGGTAGGTGATGGAACGCAGTTAAAGCTGTTGGCAGAGCGATATCAGATCTCGCCGTTGGGAATGGAAGATTTGGTCAATGGTCCGCAGCGGCCCAAGGAGGAATTGTTTGAAAACCACCATTTGTTGATCACGCACGGACTGAGTCGGGATGAAACCGGAAAACCAATCATCAAACAGTTGGGACTGGTCGTGGGGAAAAATTATGTTCTCACGTTCCACCATGATTGCGAAGAATTTCTGGAAACTATCCACCGGCGGCTGGAGAACCCCAAAGCGCGACTCCGACGAAACGGTCCCGACTATCTGGCCTATGCCATCCTTGATGCTGTCGTTGACGGGTATTACCCCATCCTGGAAGACCTTGGGGAAACGATCGAATCGTTGGAGCAGGGCGCACTTCGCAACCCGCAACCCAAACTGCTAGCGAAGATTCACGTAACAAAGAACCAACTCGGCGTACTCCGACGTAGTGTTTGGCCCCAGCGCGAAATGGTTCAAGCACTACTGCTCGACGAAAGTCTGTTTATCAGCGACAAAACAAGGGAGTTTCTGCGTGACACACTCGACCACTCTTCCCAGGTAGCCGACATCGTCGATATGTACCGCGACTCAACGAGCAGCCTGGTCAATACTTATATGTCCGCCATCGCACACCGCAGCAATGAAATCATGAAGGTCCTGACCTTGATGACCAGCGTCTTCGTACCGCCGACTTTCATAGCTGGCGTCTACGGAATGAATTTTATCGATATGCCAGAGTTGAAAGTCTCGGGAGCTTACCCTGTAATTCTCATCCTGATGGTATTCATGATCGCGGGCATGTTATGGTTCTTCCGTCGTCGGGGTTGGTTGGGGAGCGAGCCTATTTCAGATGAAGCAGTCACAAACAAGTCCAACCACAAAGCTCGGGCCATAGTTCTCAACCACGACCAGGACGAGCTGGACGGTTCGGTGCGGCAAGCTGCGGCATGAGACCGCTAGGGTCATTCGATCAGCTGCGCCATCATTCAGGCAACTGCGCCATCACCATGAGGTTTGTGCAGCTTTGTGGCCACGTGGTTTGGATCGCTGAGCCTCACATCAATGGGTGCTGGAAAATCGACGTGGACGTCGCGCTGCGGAAAGGCAATAACGATTCCTGCCTCGCAGAATGCGTCATCGATTGCGACACGCACATCACTCTCGACCCGGGCACTATCCATCATCCGCTGCATGTGAATCCAAAAGTGGACTTCAAATGCCAAAGCGTTATCGCCAAAGTCACAGAAAAGAACAATTGGAGCGGGACTGCGGAGAACTTTTTCATGTGTAGTCACCACGGTCTTTAGTAATTCGATCACCCTCTTGACAGGCGATCCATACGCTACGCCAACGGCAACCGACGTACGAATCTGGGTGTCTGAGAGGGTCCAGTTCGTGACATTGTTCTCTAGAAACTTGCTATTGGGAACAAGGATCTCAAGATTGGCTCCGGTACGCACACATGTGCTGCGTGCCCCGATTTGTTCAATGTTGGCGTCAATCCCATCGACGTTGACCAAATCACCGATGCGAATGGGGCGTTCCACCAGCAAGATCAAACCACTAATGAAATTGTTCAGGATATTCTGGCTGCCAAAACCAACGCCAATCGCGATCGCACCGCCCAAGAAGGCGAAAACTGTTAATGGGACGTTGACCAGGTCCAGCGTAAAAAAAGTCAATCCGGCCAGCAGAAAATAGAAAAACACATTGCGCAAAGGTGCTGCACTTGACTGGCTGACTCCCAACCTGGGCAGGAATTTCAGCGCGGCTATCTTTGCAATGAAGCGGCTCACCCAGTAACCAATTAGCAACAAAGCCAACCCACAAACAATTTTACTGACCGTGATCGGACGATCATCAACCGTCCCAAGTTCGGTCGACCAGGATTTTGCAAGTAACAATCTTGCCTGCGCGGCAAGTTGCTCAAAAGACATCGTTTCGCGTTCAGTATAAATCTCGTCGCACAAACGCTCGTAGAGTACTTGCCCCCGACTGGCCAGGACTTGAACTGAGCCGTAAAACTCGATCATGTGCTCTAACTCAGCGATATGTTCTTCATTTCTGACAGTTTCAACCGGGTCATGAACTTCACCGATTTTCTGAGATCGGCGGAAAGCGCATTTTGACGCTGCTCGGTGCGGAATTGCACTTTTTCCGATAGATGTTCTATGCGCTGCCCGGCCGCCAGCGCCTCATCAAGCCAGTCGTCAAGACCATCCGGTGTGAAATCGCCGTTTGCAAAAGCAAACCGACGTCGCCAACATTCACGAACTCCGCCAACCTCGCTCAAAACCTGTTGCAGGAGTTGTACTTCTTTTCGCGCAACTGCAAAAATCGACTCCGGAGTAGTGCCCGACACCTGTTCCTTATCCTGTGAACGGGAACGCGTTGCTATTCGCAAACGCTCTTCAGCAAGATTCAACTGCTTGCGGATAAGTTTTTCCTGCGTATCAACAAAAGCAATGCGTTGATAAAGATCGTCCTGCGTAAACAGTACGTTCTTGCTAATAAGCAGGACAATTGTCTCACATTCCTCCACCTCAGTTTGGGCAAGGCCCGCAATCTGATTAAGGTTTTTCAAATGCTCACGATGCAACGTCACGTCGAACTTGAATGTTCGACAGCGCAACTCCGCCAGGCTCAACGCGCGCCGAAGCTCCGGAAGCTCACCACCCGTCCCACTCTCCTCAGCTTCTTTTGCCAATCGGCGATCGTGCTCCATATCTTCCAGCTGATCTTTTGCCTCGATCAACAGCGATCGCTCGGTCTCTAACTCTAACTCGATCGCACTGCGACGACGGCTGGCAACCAGCCACTGGTCACGGGCTTCATCGAGCGCAAGAAATGAGTAAGGCTGCGGCAGGTTCACGCCTGTCCGTGCCAGTTGCTGGCAGCGTTCTTTACTGCGAGCCAGCTTGTCCGCTATTTCATCGCGCACCTCAACGACGGACTGCAATTGCGCGGCAATCAGTTCCAAACGCTCCCATAATTCGAACTCTGCAAATAAGCTTTCGGAAGGCTTCTCATCTTTGGCCTCGGTCAACTCCTGAATGGCCTTGCTAATCCGCGCGATCTGCGTGGCACATTCCGCTTGCAATGCCACTAGCTGTTGCAGACGTATTGTTTTTTGTTCCGCGGCATGCGATCTTTTTGCTTTGACCGCACTGGCCGCCGGAGGAAAAACCAAAGTAACCAGCAAAGCCCCTGTCAGGGCCAGCCCGGCGCACTTCGAAAACGGTAAAACGTGACCGCTGCCGCCTGAAAGCAATTGCTGGTAGAATCGAAGACGAGGCGCCGTCAAATACGGCAACATCGCTCTATCCTTCCTGGAATCGAAGATACCCGCGTCCCTGCAGGCGATCGGAATCAAGGCCCGTAAGGCCTACCTTGATTGATCAACTGTACTTTGTCACCGTAAAAAATCACAAGTCCATACGACCTTTAGAATCTGCTAGCATACGTGTCAACCTGGACCAACCAGCAAGATTTGGGTCTCGAGAGATCGGGCCAGTTTTCTGCGTCGCGATCTTTGCAACGGCTCTGGCAGACGCCAGCTCAAACTCGTCAGGGGTGTTGGGCCAACCCCAACGCATGTTCACCAGGAATTCGGTAGAATGCCGTCCCCCGGCCAAGCTCAGAATCTCCCCTTTGGATCAAAACAGCACAGGACCATGACAATCTCATTTGCATGCCCTCGATGCACGACCCGGTTCAAAGTTCCGGAAAGCTTCGGAGGGAAAAAAGCACACTGCAAGAAATGTGGGCACGCGATGAAAGTCCCTGTGCTACCTCCCCCTGCCACTCCGGTTGCCACCAGCGGTATGTTCCGGTTGGGGGCTGTTCAACCTGACCAGCTACAACCCGCATCTGAGGCTACCAAGGCAGACCCACGGAAAGTGCCTTCCATTGGTAAAACCAGCCTTCGACTCGCCCCGGTCTCGCTAAATGACCTCAAACCGGGTACGGACGATCGACCTAAACTGTGGGAAGACGCCGATTCGATCGAATATGAGTTGGAAAAACCAGCTCCCCAACCAACAGCCGCGAAGTTGCCAACCAAATTGGGCCCGTCACCTGGCGGCATGTTATGGGGACGGGGTGGGATCGCCGAAACAGTGCTGATTCTTTTGCGCAAAGTCAGCGACTTTGCGTATTTGCTCTCCATTCCATTCCTGCTGTTGATCTTGCTGGCCATTGTGCTGAAGCAGCACGATTTGGCAATTGCCGGCGCGGTGGTGGTGATCGTTTTAAACATTGCGCGGCTACTGATCGATGGATTCGCGTTGGTAGCGCTGGCGTTCAAGAAAGGCCCTCTCCACGGTGTGCTGTTTTTCGTTCCGCCCTTTACGATCTACTACCTTGTAAAAAGGGGCAAGGTGATGAAAGAAGCACTGGCGCGGTTCCTTGGTCCGGCGATCCCAATTCTTGGGGTGGTGCTTTTGTTTTTGTTCGTTCCCTGGCTGCGGGGTGGCGAGGTAAAGCAAGCCACATTGATGGGCGACCGCGTGCAAAAAAAACTGGGAGCATTGGAAGAAACCCTCGAAAAAAAGTTCCGTCACAGTGACAACCCCCAACATTGACGAATATTGAGATTGCAGGATGTCTACATCACAGCATTTTGATGGCCACGACGCAAACGATGGTGTGCTTGAACTACCTCCCACGACGGTGATTGATACTGGTCGACCGCAAACCGCAGGCCCTCAGGTCGAACTCATCACTGGTAGCCGTCAAAGCTACTCTTCGAAAACAACCTCTCTGTTGTACGACCGTTTGCAGGCGGTGACGATTCTGATGCTGGTTGTTTATGCCATGGTTCTCGTCTGGGCACTTGCGGATCAAACCGTTACTGGAGAAAAGGTTGTGCAGGACGTGCTGCGTATCTATCGAGATGTCGATCTGATCCGCCTCGTATTTCTGGGGGCAGTCCTGGCCCTGTTAATGAGGGCCCGGAGTTCCAGCCAGACGCTGCTGCGAGGCATCGAATACTCGCTTTTTGGTGTGCTTACGCTTTTATGGGTCTTTGCCCGTTACGAGGCAGTCCTGATTGATGCCAATGCTGGAGACATTACCGACCTGCTGCTTGATGGTCGAACGTCGATGATCGGCTTGTTCACCCTCATGATTGTGCATGGCATGTTCATTCCTCATCGCTGGTACGAAACAGCGAGTGTTGTCTTGACAATGACCCTGGCCCCAGTCTTCGTTTTAATCTTCTTCGAAGTTCGACATCCGGAACTCACGCAACAAGTGGCGGAGTTGATGTCGTGGCATTACGTGACGACCAATACCCTGATTATGCTGGTTGGTGTGGTGCTGGCGACCTATGCCTCGAATGTGCTCAATAATCTCCGTCACGACATGCACGAAGCCGAACAATATGGCCAATACCAACTTCTTCGAAAACTTGGTAGCGGTGGAATGGGGGATGTGTTCCTGGCTGAACATATCCTGATGAAGCGGCCATGTGCCCTGAAACTGATCCAGCGGAAGTCATCCACTGATCAAATGGCCCTGGCCCGATTCGAACGTGAAGTCAAGACGACCTCCGGGCTCACCCACCCCCATACCATTGAGATCTATGACTACGGGCATACGGACAACGATACGTTTTACTACGTGATGGAATATTTACCGGGGCTCAGTCTCGATGAACTGCTGACTGAGTATGGCCCTTTGCCGCCAGGCCGGGTGATCTACCTGTTGCGACAAGCCTGTGGCGCCCTGGCAGAGGCCCACGCTGCCGGGCTGATTCATCGGGATTTGAAACCGGGCAACCTTTACATTTCCGAACGAGGTGGCCAGTGCGACTATGTAAAGGTCCTTGATTTTGGCCTGGTCAAATTGATGCACGAACCAGCTGGCACCAAGCTCACGTCCGACCATGTCATCAGTGGGACTCCGCTCTACATGGCTCCGGAACAAGCGGTGGGAGACCAGGCATTGGATGCGCGCTGCGATCTCTATGCTTTGGGTGCCATCGCCTATCACATGCTCACAGGCCATCCCCCCTTCGAGCACGAGAGTCCCATGGCCGTGCTGATCGCACATGCTCGCGAGGAAGTGTCCCCACTGACAAGCTACGACCCTCAAGTCCCTGAAGATCTTCAGCAGGTTGTGCTCCGTTGCCTGGCAAAATTACCAGAAGACCGTTACGGCGATGCTCTGGAGCTGGAACGTGCCCTGTCTGCCTGCTCCTGCTCAGGAGAGTGGGACACCCAAAAATCCGCCACCTGGTGGCATGACATTTGCTTCACCACGACAACCTCCAGCTAAGTTAAAGACTTACATGGAATTCTTGATACATATCGTTACGACTTCGATTGTGCTGTTGGTCATCTCAAAACTATTGAGAGGATTCGAAGTCGACAACTGGGTTACTGCTTTGATAGCCGCCCTGATCCTCGGTGTCCTGCACGCATTTCTGGAACCCTTTTCGATTCACGTCAGCCGATTCATTGCCGGGCTGCTGGCCAGCGCGGATCTCGCAAATACGTTGAAACATGCAATCCAACTGCTAATGATGCTCATCATCAATGCATTGTTTTTGAAACTCACATCAGTAATCGGCCCGGGGTTTCGTATCAGCAACTTTGGAAATGCCCTCCTTGCAGCACTACTTTTCGCGGTATCCAACTGGTTGATTGGGGAAGCATTCAATTTGCTGTAGACCAACCCGGTAGGTGTGGGGAGTGTTCCTCCAGCATGATGAGGCTTGAACATCCTATGGGGCTTCGCAGCATGTTGTTGCCACGGCTAAGCGAAGCAGTTGTAGTTTGAAAGAAAAAAGGGCAACCCAAAGGTTGCCCATGATCGCCATTTAGCAGGTCATCCTGCCAACTCACTGCTTGCCAGCGATGTGTTCCAGCGCCTCTTCGGCTGCCGCCCGCATTGCGGGATCGTCATCTTTTTGCGCGATCGCGGTCAATATAGGAACCGCCTTCTCTCCGGCCGCCTTGCAGGTAACCAGGGCTTCAATCGAATCGGCCCGCACATGGTGATCGGAACTATTCAGTCCACGGATTAGCGCCGGGAGCAGCTGGATCGCTACGGCCTTATCGTCAGGAGCGATCTGCGCCAAAGCCCAAGCGGCAGCCAGTGCATCAAAATCCTCTTCCTGCAACTCTGCGAGTAAACGCTGTCTGGCAGCCGAGGCTCCAGGACCAATCTTCCGCAACGCGTACAGGGCACTATGCCGTACCCGATCATCCTTGCTCGAGAGCGACTCGACCAGGGCCGCGGTGGCGGGGGCTGCATCCGGTCCGATGGCAGCCAGGGTAAATTGGACATCTGACTGGAAACCTGGATCATCGACCTGGAGGGCTTGAACCAGGCAGCCGACTGCGGCTTTCGCGTTGGGGCCCATTTTCTTCAAAACGCGCACGGCCAGTTTGCGTCTCTCGGAATTCTGGAGTCCTCTGCAGGCATACGGGATGGCCCGATCTCCAAGACTTACCAAGGCTTTGACAACGTTGGCTGAAACATGGGGATCGGGATCGTTGGCAAGGGCAACCAGTTTTGGGGCGACCGCTTCAGCGGGTGCGTCAAGCGTTGCCAGGGTGTGCGCTGCAGTCGTGCGAACCATTGGATCATCACTTGCCAGACCTTGAGTGAGATGATTAATCGCCTCTTTCATGTCCGCTTGATTATCGGGGTTGAGTTTTGCAAGCGACCAGGCCGCCACCATCTGCAAAAAGGGCTCTTTCATGGTCAGTGCGGCACGCAGAGCTGACTCCTGCCCCTTGGCTCCGATTGAGCCCAATGCGTAGGCAGCCGCGACTGGAACCGTCGTATCTTCTTTCAGTTCGAGCAAGGGTGCGATTTTGGGAGCGGCTGATTTCGCAGCCGGTCCAATACTGGCCAGGGCGAGCAACGCCTCGATCAAGACCTTAGAATGCGCCGTGTCGCCGAGCAACGCCGTCAGCCCTGGAACCGTCCCGGCTGCGTCGGGGCCAATTTCATGGATGGCAACGCAGGCAATGTATGCAGTCGCGGGTTGCTTCAGAGCCTGGTTCAACAGAGGTACCGCCCCTTCGCCAGTTTCGATGACAGCCTCGACGGCATGCATGATCACAGCATGGTCGTTGGACTTGAGCGCGCTTGCCAGGGCGCTCACAACAACCGCCGGATCAGGCTTCAAATTGCGCAAGGCTGCAACCGCTGCTCGGGCGACGTGTCCGTCTTCATCGGTGACTCGCTCCACCAGCGCATCAACGGTTGCTTCAGCTTTGTCGCCGATGCGACCCAGCGCGATGGCTGCATGAAACTGTACCGTTGAGTTTTTGTTGTACAGCAGCTTGATCAATCCCGGAACCGCTGACCTGGCTAATTCACCGTAGTCACCCACGGCACGTGCACTTCGCCAAACCACCTGGAGATCAGTGCTTTTGAACAGTTTCACCAGCTGCGGAACAACCAGCTCGGCGTCTTCTCGACGCTCGCCCAAGTCGTCAATCGCATGATACTGTTGCTGGCCATTTCCCTTGATTGCCACCTTCAGCAAATCCCCAATGCTCGCTTGCTGAGCTCCAGCCGAAGTCGATAGCAAACCAGTCACGAGACAAATCTTTAAAAGTCTGCTTACCTGGGTGCGAAGGAAATTTATGCTCATCAGTTACCGGCTCCGGGAATTGGTAAAGAGGGGGGGGACCGCTCAAGCGGAGCGGTATGGATGTGAAGATCACCTGACTCTAGCTCAGATTATTATTGAGTTCACGGTTGATCTTCAGGACGAACCGAGTCATTTGATCCAGGATAGGGCCGGGATAAACGTCCTGTTGCTTGGCCATCATCTGCCGCCAGTCTCTGGAAGCCGTTTGGGCTGCTAAATAATCATCGCTGGTTAAATAGCCGTTTTTTGCTCGCTTGAGAAACAACTCGTCGAGCGTATCCCGGTACTGGTCGTACTGAGGTTGCGTCAAAACTTTTGGCCAGGTAATGGCCCCGGTGCTCCGATCGAACTCACTCGGGGTCAGTGGCTGGAGACGATTACGGGCAAGCGCCCGCTTGCGATGCTCGCCAATCTCATAATTTTTTTTTGCCAAGTGTTCGTTGTAGATGTCACGCCGCTCCCAGAACGCGTTGACTGACTTGATACTGTTGTCAATCCCCTTGGAGTAGGCATCCTGCATATTAATGGCCGCCTGAGAGTTGGAAAGGTTGCGATCCCCAGCTGATCGCATCATATCACTCGCACCACGAGCATAACTCTCGCCTGCCGTGGATGCATGGTAACTAAGCACCTGTGCGCGCGCCGCAGTGGCCCAGCCCAGGACAAATAGAATCGCAAAACCAGGGAAGAACTTCATCATCTTTCTCCGTATATTCTCCGACAAAACAAGCCAAGGAGTTTCACATTAACAGCCCAAACAACTGCTTGGTATACTAAACAAACGTACTGATCCAAGGGAGCCGTGGGGCTCCTTCTATCATACAACAATTCTGGTTACACCCCCCGTTTCCCGCGAACCACAACACGTAATGCCCTCACGATAATCCATGGGATGACGAAGTCCGACAACCGCTAAAACCGACCTCAGACCTTCCGTCACAGCCGGCTCGATGGTGCGGAACGTTGCAGCAAGACACCCGGAATTTGGAGCTTGTGTTGGATTTTCGAATTTGCCTTGGGGAGTTAAACTGTCACACCAGTTCAGCGATGTATTTCTCTTTGGCCAGTCGCCAAAAAACGACCAGAAACGCAGTCAGCGGAATTGCCAGAATCATCCCCATAATCCCTCCCAGGGCCGTCCCCCAAAAGAAAATGGCAAAAATGATCATTATCGGGTGCAAGCCGGTGCGTCCGCCCATGATCTTGGGCGTCAAGTAATACCCTTCGATCATTTGGACGATCAAGAAAACGACGATGACAAACGTCAGCGTGACTGGCCCTCCCCCTTCCTGGAAATAGGCCAACGGTAATGTGATCGCAATTCCCAAGATGCTACCCAAGTAGGGGATCACATTGAGAAACCCGAGCAGAAATCCCAGCAACAAACCATACTCCAGCCCGGCAATACTGAAACCAATGGCTAACAAAAGGCCTTGCAGGATTGCAATCACGATTTGTCCGCGGAAGAAAGCGACGAGGATGTGAACGAACTCGCGAGCCAGAAAGAAAACGTCGTTTCGTGTTTCTTCTTTTAAGAAAGGGAGATAATTCTCCAACCCGTTGACGGTCTTCCATCTTGAAATCAGGAAAAATGCAAAGTAGACAGGAGTCACGACCCAACTGAACAATGCAGCAACCCAGCCCGCCACACTGCTCCCCGCAGCCATCGAGGTGCTGGCAAAGAATTCGAGCCCCGTGGCAAATAAGGGCCCCTGCCCTCGCATGGCATGAACAATTTTCTGGCCAAGGGGATTCTTGTCCAAAAAATCGCGGACATCAGGCCAATGTTTTTCGAAACTTGTTACGAGTTGATTCCACCACACCGGAATTTGACCGACCAACTCCTGTATCTGCTCAACAATCAGCATTCCAAAAAATCCCAGAAAAATACCGACCGGGATCAACATGGAGAGAAACACCAATACAATCGCCACAGGCATGGGGATCCGTCGTGCCGAATGCAACCAGTCGTAATAGGGTTGGACGATCAAGGCTGCAACTGCGGCTACAGCAGGTGGGAGCAACACGTCAGAAAAAGTGCGGATAAAGAGTGCCAACCCGACAAAGAACACAAACAATACGGCGACAATCACCAACCCGGCCATGATTGTCAGCGAAGCGGCAATGGTTTGCTGTTGTCGTTCGCTAAGCTGCATGGGAATCAACCGGTAAGGGATGTACCATCTGCTGAACCCCAAGTGTTATCTTTGTCGAAGTGTTCAACAAGGGACATGTTTTGGAAAGGTGCCAGGCGAGGCAAGAATTCTTTAATAGCCCCTCCTGCGTGCTGCTGGGGGCCAGTACCGGGTTGGCACCAGTTGGAGACCAAATCTGCAGTCTTTTTTGCTGTAAGAATTCAACGAAGTAATCGCTGGAAATATCCGCACCGAGCTTGAGCACGGCCAACCAGGTCCGTTCCCTTCACGACTACCCAGATCAAGATCTGACGACCAGTCAAGCAGGATGCAGCGATTGGCGCCGTTCTGATCGCGGGAAAAGAAAATGACTCACCGACTCAAACGGCTGCATGGCACCCCATCGCACAGGCGGAGGTGCTCAAACAGGATCCGTGCCACTTCGCGAACCGTTTCATCATCGCGTTGGAGACCCTCGTGATTCGCATAAACCACCTTTTCACTGCAAACACCGTAAAGGCGGGAACTTTTTATAGCGACCACTCCATCCGACGGGCCCTCTCCCAAGGTCCAATCGCCAGCTCCCACGATTGAGTGAATTAGAATACCGGGTTTGTAAGGCAAACGATTCGTAGCGGCCAATAGAGGGCTATCGGGCTTTAGCAACTCAATACTGGTGGGGGCGTGGTTGATCAGGTCGCCACGAAACAAACCTGGATTATCCCTGGCCAGCTGTTCCCGGCGGGCTTTCTGTTGAGGTGTCTCTTTGACCAGTGCCGACCCCAGCCATCCGATCGGACGATTCGCCAAGTCAGATCCACAGTGCGGGGTACCGATGAAAATCAGGCTGGCCACGTCAACCGAAGGTAAAAAAAAGAAGGCTTGTTTGAGGTCTTGCCGGGTCGCCTGGTCGGTGATGACTGTATTGAATGGTTCTTTCGCGATGGCTTGCCACAACTCATTACCACTCGAGGTGGCCTGGAGTTTGGCAACGATGCCGCCCATACTGTGCCCAACCAGGACCATCTGCGAAAAGGCAGGATCTTGGCCACAAGGATCATAGATCTTGCGTATCGAGACCAATTGCTCGCGCAATTCAGCCGCGCTGGTCAAGAATGGATCTCCGGTTGTGTAGCGAAAGTCCCAAAACTGATACCGGTCCACGATTTCTGGCGTCGACCGTAAATCGTTTGCCATGTTTGCCCAGGTCAGCGGATCGGAAAGCAACCCGTGCACAAACACGACTGGGATTTTTCCCGGCTGGTAAGGCTCGATCATGTAGAGCCTATCCTCCTCGTCCGAGTTCCCTGGCCGGACAAACTCGGTCCACCACGAATCTCCCTGTTTTGAAACCTGGTACGCAATTGGTGCAGAGAGGTCTCGGGCAAGATCGACCGATCGTTCGCCAAGCTGGATCGTCGAAGCAGCACTCAGCGGATCGTAGAACTCAAGCCGAAAATCGCATGAATCACCATCGCCGCGCGGGCGCAGCAACACCGTGGCGGCGAACGGCGTAGCCTGCTTTTGGTAAGGAGCCGTATCCCGTGCGAGAATGACCAGGGGAACCCCCACCCCCGAAGCCGCATACCGTCGCGAGAGTTCTGCTGAGGTGTAATCGCCAACAGGCACGATAGAGCCAAGGTTCTCCGGTTTCCAGGAGAACCCGTAGTAAGAAACGGGAACGACTGTACCGTCACACAACTGAACTCCTTGCCGCGGGTCAAAGCGACCCGAGCTTGAGGCGGAGAGCACCAATTGCCGCAAGGCGGAGCGGTACAACTGACTTGCCCGGTGATGCGCACGTCCCTGGGAAGCCGAATGCATAAGCCACGTACTGGCTGCCGTCTCGAAATACGAGTCGATACATTGCGGGTCCCCATGGGCTTCCTCTTCGAGGGCCTCCGCATAGCTTGCCTCAGCCTCGATAAGATGGCTCGGGACGGGCCCGTCGACATGAGGCACCGTCAAACAGGCATTGGTCCAGGTATCTTGTGGAGAAATCAGTGAGCAACCACTGAACGCAACGAGCATCAACCCGCAGGGCAACCAGAACCGTGTCGCTATGTTTGAGCAGAACTCCACCGCTCGAATCTCCATCCGTGGCAACAGCAGGGGCCATCAAGAACGACCCTTCATGGCAAGGATTACCTGCAAATTGCTTCCAGGCAACGAAAGCTCTCCAGGGTTTCCCAACAATTCAGGCTGACCGCCCCGCTCAACCGGTGCTATCGTTGCAACTGTGTCCACTGGCAATAAAGCTGGGTGCAGAGGACCGCTTACAGATTGAGGTTCGCCCACCGATCTCAAAGGTAGCTACTCCTGTTGGTCTCTTCGGCAAGCCGTTCTGCACCCGTCGTGACCGCTTGTCGGCACCACGCACGTTCGCCAAGCGGTAGCTTAGTACCGCCAATCCTTGTTTATAACCACCAATTCATGGCAGTGTGGCAACGGAACCTTCCTGCGATTGCCGTCTCGACTGTCTCGACTATACTCAGAAGTGACATGTCAGGTATCCCAACTCGAACAACATGTCAGGTATCCCAACTCGAACAATACGTTCATCTCACCCATGATTACCGACGGCAAAACAAACTTCTTCTCATTGCTCAAAGGGAACTTCCGCTCGATCGCGGGCGTGGTCGTGCTGATCATCCTTGCCGAGTTCGCCACCGTTTACGATCACATCAATTTGCAACGCCCCATTTTTGAGGTTGCCGCACTCGGCCTGTTGGCGACTGCCCTGTCGATCTTCCTGGTGTTTCGGGTCAACGAGGCGTACGCTCGCTGGTGGGAAGCCCGCACGCTCTGGGGAGGGCTTGTCAACAGCAGCCGGAGTTTTGCGAGGCAAGCCACCACGCTTATTGGAACCAAGCCCGACCAGCGAGAAGCCGCCCGCGCGTTGCAACAGGAATTCGTTTACCGCCAAATCGCGTATGCAAATGCCCTCCGCATGAGCCTGCGTCGCGAGGAGGACTGGCAAAACCTGGCAAGTTTCCTGCCAGCAGGCGAACTTGACCTCCTGGAAAAAATGGCTAACAAACCGGCGCAATTATTGCAGACCCAGGGGCAACGCCTTGACGATGTACGAGAAGCGGGATTGCTAGACGGCTTTGGACACCGGATGCTTGATGCCACGCTCTCGGAAATCTGCAATCACCAGGGTGGCTGCGAACGGATCAAAAACACCGTCTTTCCCGATCGGGTGGCCTACTTTACACGAGCGGTGGCCTGGTTTCTGGCTGTCCTCATTCCCATCTGCGTTGTGGCAGCAAGTGAGGAAATCACTGTTATTGAACTGGTTGTGATACCCATCATGGTGCTTGTGTTCATCTTTACCGTACAGCTTGGTGCCGAGCTAAAAAATCCCTTTGAAAACAAGCCAAACGACACCCCGATGACCGCGATCTGTCGGACGATCGAAATTGACCTTCGACAACAACTGGGCGAAAAAGTAGTCCCGTCACCCCTGCAACCTGATAACGGAATCCTGTTGTAGTCAGGAATTTGCAACTGCACCTCAAGTCAAAACAGAAGTCCCTGCGTGTCGCGAGCAGACCTTTTCCAGGCTGGTCGCTGGCCCGCTGGAATTCACTGAGCGAAGTGTGTTCGCACGACATGTAGCAAAAGCAGATCGCAAACCAACTCCAGCAAACCAGTTTAACAAAAACACCCGGTCGCTTAGCTGCAACCGGGTGTCGTCTTGTAAACTGTAATGAACTGCCTAAGCAAACCTGCCGGAGGTTCAGGCTCAAGCTTTTACGAATCGGATTTCTGGGGCAGCGGCGCGTCGCGCAGAGCCAGCGAAAGCATGACCCATGTCCAGCCATTGAACAGCAATTCGACTCCAATCAGCACCCCAATAGCCCAGTCGGCACTCGAGGGAAACGAATCGTAAATGATGATCCCGATCAACAAAGTCAGGACACCGTTCAAAAGGGCCCAACCCCATTTTGGAAACCGCTCGATGAGCGCTACCACAATCCTGAATGCGCCCGCGACGATGAAGAATGCGGCCATAAATAAACTTAACAGATCCAATGATTCGACCGGCGTGTCACGAATTGCTATACCCGCAACAAGGTACAGGATGCCGATGAGAAGTTGCAGGAAGAATGCGCTCCATTTACCAGCCCAAAACGCACCGATAATCGTGAAAATTCCACCGACAATTAGAATGACACCTAAAACAAGGATAGTCCATAAGGAGGACAACGAGGGAGAAGCAAGTGCCGCAACACCTCCCACAATAAGGAGAATTCCCAATGCAAGAAACCATCCCCAATGATTCTTAATATGGGTCAACTCATGTTCGATAAGTTTGTCTGCTGACGTTATCGTTTGGGTGTTCTCTTTCGCCATTTTCTTTCTCCTTGAACTGAAATCATTGCCAAATTATTTTCAACCTTCCCATCTCGGAACGGCCTTCCCATATCGGAATGGCCTTCCCATATCGGAATGGTAAGTCACTCGGATCAGTGCGAACGCCAACTGGTCGAAATTATGAACCTGGGGTCATCCTCGATAACCGGTATATCCGTTGCCAACGGAAGATCTGATCGGGAAAACCAAATCAAGCTGCTGGCGACCTGGCTACAGTCGAGAACGATTCCCGCGGGAACCCGCCTGGACCTCCGAGACGCGTTTCATCAGCTCGGGGTGCAACAGAAGAAGAAAGCGATCTGCTCGAACACGAAACAACGCCCTGGGCTGAAACCTGCGCAGCGAAAAACCTGGCGGAGCTGCGAGAGGGAACAAAAGGGCTCAGTTCAGCCATTTCGGTAGCATCCATGCCGATCTGGCTTGCCCCGTAGACTGCTCTGTGGGCTATCAGGTTTGACCACAGCGAGGCCACCCACGCGTGCAGTTTTGGTTTTGATCTTGTGTCTCCTACAGGCAATCACACCACCGGGTATGCAAACCTTCCACGAAAAGTTCACCAGCGGTAGCCGCCGTCGAAATATGCGGCTGCGGGAACAACCCACTCTCGATAGCGATTCGGGTTCCACGAGTTGAACCTTGCATTCTCCATCGAGTCTTTATACCCCTGCTGAACTTGCCGCGTAGCCTGACTGGAAACAGCTTTCTGGCCACGCTCGCGCGCCTGCTGTATCGATGCCTGCTGCATTTGTACTGATTGTTGAATCTGCTGGTTTTGTTGCTGGCGGAATTGACTTGCCGCTTGCTCCGCCTGTTGGCTTGTTTGCCGCTTTTGCTGAAAATCGTAGAGATATTGCTCAAGCTGGGCCGCAGTCATATTGACGACGTCGGGTAACTGTTTTTGTATCTCTTCCCGTTTATGTGATGCGAGTACCGACATCCTACTGCCAACCCACGAGCGGGCTTCAGTGACGTCACTACTCAGGAGAATGTTGAGCTTGAGCTGCATCTGGTCGAGAAAGGCTTTCAACTCGCTGGCCGACATTTTGGAGGTATTGTCCCGAAGCTGAAATTTGAGATATTCAACCTGCGGCTTTGAATAGATCGTTTGGACAGACAACCAATCGTTAAATGCTTGCTCAGCCTTTTTCCAAGCGGCACTGTTGAGAACAGCTTCTCGAGCCTGGCTCTGGGTGTTGAGGTCCGCCGTGTTGGGCGAGGTGTTGCTTGTCGAGGGTGTCTCATCTGCGCGGTTCACGCTGGCCATACTCAATAGCAGGCAGAAACAGGTGATCATGAGTCGTCGGGGTGGGGAAATCATGTTGCTCTCCTATCGCCGTAGCGTCTACTGACTCGGCCGGCAAATAATTTTACGGATGGATCCTTTGCAAACTTTACTTTGATTCGATGCGGACGATGTAGGTTTCGGTATTGGGCCTTGTTTCATCGCCAATCCGCACACGTAACGATTGCATCAAAATATTGTTCTGATCGATAGGGGTGTAAACGTTGGTAGCCGCAACACTCCGACCATCGCGCAAGACTCCGGTAACAGAGACAATCCAGTCCTTGTCGTACTTTTCCCACCGGCCTTCCCCAAGAGATCCGTCGGAATCAAAAAACCACGACTTGATTTGTCGCGTGCGAGGATCCCAGCCAATGATCTGGGTACCCGACAATTTTCGATCTCCTGCCTCGCTTACTTCAAAAACCCTGGTGATAAACTGTCCCCCTTCACTTCGCTCGACGCGACTGTAGATGTCGGTATCGCCCTTCGTTCCCATCCACTGGCCAATCATCCATTGTAATTCTTGTAACGGGTTCGAGGTAGGTATTGAAATTGCTTCGAGTTGGTGAACGTTTGCAAGCAGCCACTTGTTGTCCTGGCGAACCAGGATTGCTGAATAGCGGGTCCGCCTAATCGTACAATTGGTATCTCCCATTAATTCTGTCGTACCTTCTACGACCGCCACGCGAGGTGTGACAAGTTGAACTTCCTTGATATTCACATCAAGCTCTGGAGGTTCCGTAGCGGGGATTGCCGGGGAAATTTTTCGCTCGACAAGGTCTTTGATCGAGTGTTCGTTCCCAGCGTCATCGATGAACCGTCCATCGGGAACCCAGAGGGCGATGACAGCGGCGGTATCGCCTTTGTTCCACGCTTCTTCATAGGCCACGACGGCCTCCCGTATTCCCTGCTCTTCATCTGGTACCGAGCTACTGGTTGGCTGTGCTACCAAGACCTCGCTGAACAGGGCGCACAAAAAACAGACCGTGATTCGTTTCAGCAAACGGGAAAGAGGATTCATGATGACTCTTTACTTGATTCGTGGTGCAAAATTGACATGAACAAATCAAACGGGGACCGGTGGTCAACGATGAAAACAACCCGGAAAGTTGGTCGTG
>Ga0310120_10000268_pt1 | contig 43589 bp, 38 predicted proteins | sample CB27_AW_983_MG_FD_203506 | JGI IMG/M metagenome (GOLD analysis project Ga0310120, IMG submission 203506) | Marine microbial communities from Western Arctic Ocean, Canada - CB27_AW_983 | ecosystem: Environmental > Aquatic > Marine > Oceanic | place: Canada: Western Arctic Ocean | collected...
GGGCGCGTTCGTCAAGCGAGTTTCGCAATTGCGCATACTGTCGGCAAATCTGGGCCGCGCTCTTCATGCCACAGAGCATGATCTCCATCGGCCGAAACAGTAAGTTATTTCGTGACGAATCCTAAGTCTCTTCTTTTAAACGTTTTTCCAATTCAGAGTTATCAGAGGCCGTCTGACCCGAAGTGGTGGCTGACAGCCACTCACCTTGGTTTTCGCCCCAGGGCTGCATTGACGAGGGCCGCAGCATCGGACTGCAACGCTGGAATCACATGGCTGTAAGTGTCGAGAGTTAAGGCAATGTTCGAGTGCCCCAGCATCTCCATCACCACAGGAGGGTGAACGCCCTCCGACAGCATCAGCGTGGCATTGGCATGTCGAAGGTCGTGCAGTCGTTGATGCCGGAGCCCTGCGGATTCAAGGCTTCGGTGGAAAGACCTGACGACCGTCGCGTGGTCCAGGGAGGTGCCCTTATATGTGGTGAAGACCATCCTGTTCTCGACCCAGCGGCTTCCAGCAGCTAATCGCTCTTCCAGTTGTCGTCGCCGACGCTCCCGGAGCGCCTCGACTGCCAGCAGGGGAATCGTTAGAGTGCGCCGACTGTTCGCGCTCTTTGGCTCAACGAGTTGCAGCCGACCATCCACGCGCTGGAGGGCCTTCTGGACCCGGAGCGTCGCCTTGTCGAGGTCGATGTGCTGCCATTCAAGACCAAGCAGCTCACCTCGGCGCATTCCTGTTGATATGGCCAACACGTAGAACGCCTCGAAGCGGTCTCCCCGGACGGCATCCAAGAAGACTCGAAGTTCGGCCTGAGTCAGCGACTCAATTTCGGCTCGTGGCACATGCGGCGGGTCCACAAGAGGGTTGCAAAACAGCGAACGAACAACGAAAAACAGCCAGCCAAGTGCCGCCGACAATCTCGGACGGACCCTACCTGCAAAACAGGCAGGAACAGCCAGCCAGCGGCGGAGCCAACCCTGCCTGGGCCAGTCGCGTAAAACAGGGCCGGAACAGGGCTCGGAACGGGAAGGGAGAACTCGCCAAACCACTTGTCCACATAAGTGCGCGTCCCCAAGGGGACACCCACTTATGTGGACGCCGAAAATCAAGGGAAAAGCGCGGGTTGCGGCCTGATTCTCTTCTCCAGAATCACCAAAGTCTGACAACAGAAGGAAACGACTCACCGCTGCGTCGATTCCCACCGCATCTTGAAGACGTGTCAGAGCGGATGCGGCGAGGGTAGTATCATCTACCTCTCACCTCAATAGGCTGGTCGGCCACAGATGCGACCGACTACTCGACGACTGACCGCTCGTCGAGATTCACCGTCTACCCAGGGTGGGGAAGGAGCCTATGAACCGCGACTACGACCAACAAAACCGCGTCAAAGCGTCCTTCGATACAGCGTATTCCGCACCAACCCCACACCGATATCTTCACAATATGACCGCCGTCGATTATCGGATGGCTGACTACATGAACCCCTTCCTCTCTGCCATCGTTGACGCTTCCGTGACCCCAGCAGAGCCGGTCCGGGTCTTGGACCTCGGGTGCTCCTATGGCGTGTCCGGGGCTTTGCTCAAGACGGATTGCTCGTATCAGGAGTTGGCGGAGTTCTTCCGACACGAGGCGAGTTCGGAATACTCGCCTTGCGTCGTCGAGTCTAAGCGTTGGCTGGAGTCACATGCAGCGCGAGAAGACGTAGAGGTCGTGGGGTTCGACAGTTCGGTGGAGGCTATCAGATTCGCTACGGCTTCTCGAATGATAGATGAGGGCATCGCACGCAACCTTGAAGAGAACGAGTCCGAACTGACGGAAGATGAAAGAAGCCTTATTCGACAGTGCGATGTGCTCCTGAGCACCGGCGTCATCGGGTATGTCACCGACAAGACCGTCAGTCCCATCTTGGACGAGTTTGGTCACGATGCCCGGGGCGCGTTAGGGCCGGTAGCCGTCATGTCGGTGCTTGAACTATTTGACCCGGAGCCCATCGCGGAGTCCTTTACCGAGCACGGCTACCGATTCGGTCAGCTTCCGGTTCGGTTGCCCCAACGGCGCTTCGTGGACGAGGAAGAGCGCGAGGGTGTGCTGGAGAGACTGCGAGACCGAGGTCAGCGAACTGGGACCCAGGAGTCGGAAAACAGGATGTTCGCCAGCCTTTGTGTTGCGGCCCAGCCGGAGTCGTTTGATGTCTTCGCCCAGCAGATGACCGAAGTCAGTGAGACGCTACCACCAGAAATCCGGAAGTAGGTTGCCAGGAGCCGACTATCTTCTCAGAGAGTGCACTCAGTGGCTCTCTGGTTGAGTAGTGGGTGTTCACGGGCTGGCTCCGCAACGGGACACTCGCTTTTGTGGACGCTGGAAATTAGGAGAAAAGCGCGGGTTTCGGCGTAGGCCTTCAATCCCCTGTAACACTTTCTCCGTTCGCCAGTAGTGTCTAACGGTCAGTGGAGGTAGGCCGAGCCAACCACATGATGCGGCTTGCATCCTAACCTGACGGTCAGCGTGACAGCCAGTCTGACAGCCAAGCGTGTGGATATGGCTGGTCGGATGACGTTTAGCTGGACACGGACAGTTCCGTTTTTCAATGGAAAACCACGGGACGGCAGTCTACGGACGGGTCACGCTGGAACTGAAAATCATGGTGTCGGCAGTTCGATTCTGTCCCCCGGCACCACTCTCTTTCCCCAGTAATTATGGGCGTCTTTCGCACAATGCGCCGCTGAGCCTTTCGGCCCAGAAAGTCGTCAGGTAGACGAATGACAGACAATCGCGCGGCCGTGGTGCGATTGACACCTGCTCGCCGCGTCATCTTCTTCCCCACAACTTCGACGCAATCAGTCGACGATGCCATCGCATCAACGTGTCCGGCGTAACAAGCGTAGCCACGGCGTCGAGCGCCCGACGCCCTTGGCCTTCGCCGCGAGGCGGCAGCGTTGATCGTCCGTCAGCCGGAGCTTCCGGCCACCCACCTGCTCTTTCAGGACCCGGTTCTCCTCGACCAAGTAGGCGATCACCTCCTGCTGATGCCGATGCACCCAGCGGGACACCGTCAGTAGGAGCAGCTGGAGTGGGAGCGTGGCGGCCGTCATTCCGCCATTCTAGGCGCCTTCAAGTCGCACAGTGGCGGGGGGTTACAGATCGATCCAGTTTTCGTACAGGACGGGGATCGCCACAGCGTACCGGGTCACAGTCCGTGGTACGTCACCAGCTCCAGCGCCTTCGACGATAACGACCTACTGTCCCCGGTAGTCGTCGTCACTGACCGGTTCGAACCAGTCTGCTCCCGACGCTCCGCCCATAAAGGTCAGCTGCACCACGTGCTCGTCCGCAGCTGCACCGTGCCAGTGAACCACGTTGGGCGCGGTGTAGTTTGGCGGACCGCCTGGGAGCAGCTCGATGATCTCTTTCCCCCGCACCTGCGTGCGACCCTGGCCTTCTTCGGCGGCGATGATCTGCCAACCGGCATGGCTATGCCAATTCGACCGAGCCCCCGCCTCAAAACGGAGGCGTAGAGCCCGCATGTCGGCTGAGTCCGGTCGGGTCGGGTCTCCACCGACGAAACGGCTTTGTGCGGCCGTGATCTGAGATTGCTCACCGATAAGCATCGCCACCACCGCCATTGTCGTGATGGCCAGAAGCACGCTCACCCGGGATCGACTCTGTTTCTGCATGATGCTCCCCTTTTTTGGAGGTTTCCGTGTTGCCCGCCGTTTGGCACCATTGTACCGTGCATCATCATTGATCCGGCGGGCTCCAAGAGAGATGACGAACATGAGTACATGGATGACAGCGGAGTCTCGCTGGCTTCGGCCCGCAACTCAAGCGGGTCTACCCGGACAGCACACTAGCTCACGACTTCGACGATCTCGATCCGGACGCCTTCGGGGCTGACGACGAACGCAATTTTCAGCTCCTGCCCGGCGGCGTTCGTGATCTCGCGTGGCCCCGAGTCGAGCGTGATCCCCTTGCTTTCCAGCATCGAAATAAAGGCGTCGAGGTCATCGACCTGCCAGCCCAGATGATCGAACGCGCGTCCTGCGGTCGGTGCTAGCGCCCCGTCACGTTGCTGGCCGACCAGCAGCCAGAGACCATCGTTGTAGCGCAGTCCGGTGATTCGCCCCTTCAGCTCGTCGCGCACACCGCCGAACAGATCCGCGTACCAGGCGAGGGTCGCGGTGGGATCGTCTGCCCTCAGGTGGATGTGATGGAAGCCCAACCACTCGTGATCCTCGACCACTTCGATCTTGGTGCCCCATGGGTCCTCGACGAACGCCAGCTTGAATAGGCCGTCAACGTCCCGGACGTCCTCGAGAATCGTGACGCCCGCCTCCTTCCATCTGGTCATCTTGGCCCCAAGGTCGCGAAACGAAAAGCCGAGGTGGTCCATCCCGCTCCCCACGCTCGGGCCGGTTGGTGTGGCTCCGTCGGAATAGAACAGGATCTGAATGTTGTCGATCTGGCAGGCGCCGGCGCGGCCATAGTCCTTGCAGTCCATGTGGTCCATATACCACTGGGCGGCGGCGAGAGCATCGGGCGAGCGGAGATGCACGTGATGGTACTCCTCCGCCTTGGTCGTCGAGGGGAACCCAGCCAGCGCGGCAGTCAGCAACGCAAACGCGAATCTCTTTCCTGTCATGGTGCTCCTTCTCTTAGGTCATCGCTCCGCGCTGTAGAACCAACCGACTGGGCTCGGCGCGAACCATTGCCGAAGCCCAGGCGCGCGCCCGAGTGGCCAAAGACGACTCGGTATCGTGATCGGCGTCGCGCCCTTAACCGCACGCGTCGAACCTGCCCGGCGGAACCGCCTACGACAGCTGCTGTCGGGCGGGATGCACCGCCAGAGTATAGGCCCACTCGCCGGCATTGAGGCCGGCGAAGTCCTTGGAGCCACGGGATAAGGTCAGCGCGGATGCTCGGGATATCCATTCGATTGACACCGTCGATGATCTTGGCGAACGCCTGGGTGGCACTCTGGAGGCCCGATGCGGGCACGAGCTCAGCTTTGTCCATCGTGGTGTGATAGTACTCTCTGGTCGATGATGTGGAGTGTCGGCGCCACACGCCGGACCGCGCGCCCTGGGTGACGACCGAGGGATAATTGGTCCCTATCGCTCCGTGGCGGCGGCGGCGGTCTGTTTCCCGTCCATCGCGCCGCACCAACGCCGGCTCGCGCGACAAGCTGTGGACTGTGTCGGAGAGGAATTACACGGACTGAGGTTTCAAACGCCAAGTCCCCTCATGCGCGCATCGCACCCGGTTGAACATCCCGCACGGCTTTTGGACTTTCTCCTGGCGTCTCGTCCGGATGTGACCCGAACGCGGATGCGGCAGTGGCTCAAGCACGGGTCGGTTCTCGTCAACGGACAGGCGGTCACCGGCGCGAATCACCGTGTGCACACCGGCGACACTGTATCGATTCAGAAAAAAGGAGAAGGGACCTCGGACCGCTCGTTGCCGCTTGGATTAAGAATCGTATTTGAGGACGCCTCGATTGTCGTCATCGACAAGCCTGTGCATCTGCTGAGCGTTGCCAGCCAGAAGGAACGAGAGAAGACGGCGTTTGTCATTCTCACCGACTACGTGCGTCGAGGCACTCCGCGACGCGCGGGACGGGTATGGATCGTGCACCGGCTGGACCGGGATACGTCCGGACTGATGGTGTTCGCAAAGACACGTGCAGAAAAATTGACGCTGCAAGCCTCGTGGAACAGTGTGGACAAACGGTATCTCGCGGTCGTGGAAGGACGCCCGCCTACGGAACGGGGAGTGCTACGGTCCCATCTTGACGAACGCAATCCCCACAAGGTCCGAAGTGCCCCGCCCGGCGAGCGGACCCGCCCGGCGGTCACGGCGTATCGAACCGTGGCACGTAGCGCTACTTGCACAGTGCTCGAGCTATCGCCAGAAACCGGTCGACGCAACCAGCTTCGTGTACAGCTGGCTGATGCGAACTGCCCGATCGTCGGCGACCAGAAATACGGAGCGACGACCGACCCCGCACAGCGGCTGGGACTGCACGCCACGAGCCTCCAGTTCACCCACCCGACGACGGGAGAACGTCTGAGTTTTGAGTCGCCGCTCCCGCCGGCTTTGTCGCAGCTGCTCTGACCCGCGCCGGCGGACAACGGGTCACAGATGTGCTGTTTTCTCTACGAGCGACTCACGCGTGGCGCCAAGCCCAGCGGCTCGACCCGTTGCCCACGCCCACGCGAAGTTGTGACCTCCGATGGGACCAAAGGCGTCGAGCAGTTCGCCGCAGAGAAACAGTCCAGGGTGGCGGCGGCTCTCTAGCGTCTGGCGATTCACGTCGTCGAGTGCCACCCCTCCCCCGGTCACTTCTGCTTTCGCGTATCCCTCATCCCCCGTCCAGGGCAATACGAATGCGGTCAATGCGTCTACGAGTGCAATGCGTTCGCCGCGCCGGAGCTCCGCGGTGCGCCTATCGGCGGGGAGACCGGCGCCAACGACGAGGTGCTGCGCGAGACGCCGCGGCAGGTGGCGCGCCACGGCGCTGACCACCAGGCCCGAAGCTCCTGCGAGCTCGCGTTGCCACTCGTCGGCGTCCTGTTCCGACCAGGAGACGCGCAACACGCCGGGGTCTTCCGACGGACCACCGCTCAAACGGCTGCGTACAGCAATATGTGACGCGTCGAGCACCGACGGTCCGCTGTAGCCCCGATGGGTGAAGAGAAAGCCCCCGGCCGAGGTCGTCGACCGACCTCGCCACTTGGCCCGCAGCCTGACCTTGAGGGCCAGCCCCGCAAGCGAGGCGTGCGGCGCTGCAGTCGCGGTCAGCGGCGTGAGCGCCGGATAGGTATCGCGCACCAGGTGTCCCAGGTCTTCTACGACCTGGAGTCCAGTCCCATCGCTCCCTGTCGTGGGAACCGAGAGACCACCGGTCGCAAGCACGACGGCCCGCGCGATGATAGCGCCACCACTGGTAGCCACATGCCAACCGTCCCGCGTCGGGGTCAGTCCGGTCAGGGAGGTGTTGTATCGAAACTGCGCGCCCCGCTTCCGCGCCAGGCTGACGAGGCCATCACGCACGTCCCGGGCGCGGTTCGAGACGGGAAACAGCTTACCGGTCTCACTTTCGAGTTTGAGAGGAATACCCACGTCGCGTTCAAAGAACGAACGCTGCGCGGTCAACGGCCACGCTCGGAGCATCCCACGGAGCAAGTGAGTCGACGAATCCGTCACAAATCGTTCGGGCTCGAGGGTGCATGGCAAGATGTTGCATCGACCGCCGCCACTGATCAGAATCTTCCGACCGCCATCAGTTGTCCGCTCTATGACCACAACCGAGTCACGCTGTGCAGCACATGCCGCCGCCACGAGGCCCGCGGCCCCGGCCCCGACGATCACGACCGGCAACATGGAATAGACCGGAGCGGCCGCCTCGGCGTAAGCACTCGTGGACCGTCGCGGAGAAACCTGAGGTATTGGTCCGGGCCGCGACGCCGCGCCAGCCAGGCGCGATGCAGGAGCCTCTTGGGGAGATGCGGGCAAAGAGCAACGCCGCGGACGCGGTGTCCCGACCGGAGCATGGTCAACGTTTCTCTGCCACCGTTCACTCGTCGTCAGTCTGGCAACGCGAAGACGTACAGCCCATTGCCGGTCGTCGGCTGGTGGATCTCTGGGGCCAGGACGGCGGTTGCCGCTCGAAAGACGCCAAGACCGGTCGTGACAGCGACGTATTGCGTCCCGCCCGCCCGATACGTGATCGGAAAGCCGTGTGCCGCCATTCCCAAACGCGTACGCCAGAGTTCCTCACCCGTCGCCGCGTCAAACGCCTTGAAGTGGCGGTCGAGGTCGCCGACAAAGACCAGGCCGCCGGCGGTGGTCGTTGCCGCAGTAAGAAATGGCGCCCGTTGCTCGTGACTCCACGTTTCGGTCAGGGTTCGTGCGTCGTAGGCGGCCAGCTTGCCGAGCCGTCCGTTCGTTCCCGGCATTTCCCGAGAACCGCCGATGCCACCAACACCGCCGCCGCCCAGGTCAAAATCGAAATCGCGACCCCTCATGGAACCACACGCCTGCAGCAGCGGCAGGATGAGGACACCCGTCGGCGGATAGTAGGACGACGACTGCATGACATGGTGATGACCTCCGACCAGAACAGCGTGTCACCGGAACAGCTGTCAATTGTAGCGTCGAGCGCCAAACGCGCCCAATTACTCCATTGGCACGAGATCGTCGGACAGGCATTCAGGCGGGAGGCCGCACCTGGCCACGATTTGCGACCATGTCACGAAGCCGAGCAGATGGCGGTCCAACTCGGTCCGCTGTTTGGCATCCAGATGCGGGTAGCTGTCGTCACGCGAACTCGCCGCGCTGGTCAACGCCGTCTTGCCGTCGGGTTCCCGCTCGACGGCAAGAATCACCGCGAACGCCCTGCCGCTCGCGAGCTCCTTCGCGGCTTCGACGTTGCGCCAGAGCTGGGTGCGGTCTGGAAACCACAACGTGGACGGGGGCGGACCCTCAGGGTGCGAGCCCTCAACAAACAGCACACAGCGGTTGGTCACGACGCAACAATCGACACGGGCGAACCCTTCGAACGCCCACCACTTGTTGCGGCCGCGTTGCGCCAGTCGCTTCCCGAGCTGGCGCCTGGCTTCTTCCTGTGCTTCCGTGACGAGATGCGTGTCCCCGGAGAACAACTTGCGACGCCAACGCTGCGTCCGGTCGCTCTTCCCGCCAAAATTGACGGGATCCCTGACCTGCATTCTCTGGGGATTCTCGAGCAGCCAGCGGAGAAACGCCGTCGGGGGTGGGACCACGCGTTCGTAGACCGTGCCCAAGCGGTCTGTGCGATTGGTAGTCGTCTCTACGTCAAGTAACTCGCCGAAATCCGCGGGCTTCGAGAGAGCGACTCCGGGGCGCGTGGAGGCCGCCATGCCCCACAGCTCACTCAACCAGACATCTCCACCCGACCGCTGGTCGAGCAGTGCATCAAAAATCGGTTGCACCCGGGTCAACGAGTCGTTGCGATCGCCCACGTGTCTCTCGGATCAGATTGCGTCCCGGGAATGATTGAGCCAGGCGAGCACCGTGGCCTCGCACTCGAATCTGGCCAGCCAACTACGCGGGCATCTCCCCCGTCGCGTGCCAGTGTGCGCACTCGGGTGTGAGATTCGTGTTCTCTATCTTGTCGTATTTTTCGAGTTCCTCGGACGTGAGTATGTCGCGCCAGCGGCCATTCGTCCCCTTGTACACAAACGTCTTGAGCCCAACCCAGGGCCGCCCGCTCGCTTGCAACACTGAATCACCGACGCAGAGATGCTGCCTCTGCAGCGGGCATTGACATATTCGAGGCGTCAGACCGATGTGGATATCCGGGTCCGAGCGAGGCAGAGGCGACGTGCCAGAAGCCGGCGGCGCTCGCGTTGTCGTGAATCGTAGTTCGTTCTGGCGACCCACGATTCACGACCTTTGAAACAGCGCAAGTCTTCTAGTTGTCCGTCGGCATCGCGGTCGGCCAGCGAGTGTCGATCGGCATCGAGGGATCTGCCGTAATTTTCAGATCGGCGCAGTGGTGATAGACGTAGCCGCCCGGTGTGTTGTAGCGATGATCGGCCATGAACTGGATCACCTGCAGGGTGCAGTTTTCGCAGTTGATGTTCGGGATCTCGATGTCGGTCTCCCATGGTGCCATCGGAGTCTCTGGCCGAGACGACGCGGGCTCGCCTGCTGCTGGATAGTGTCTGAACAGGCCGTCCGCAAGGACCGGAATCTGCGGCGGGCTCTGAATCTCCCCCCATACCGAATACAGTCCCCTCTCCGTGTATTTCTCAACCGCCGTCGGATCCGCCGGTAGTTCGTTCCGCGAGTTCACCGCGAGCGCAATGCGATAGTGACCGGAGTGAAAAATCGTTTCCTGGATCTTGATATGCAGGTCAGAACCGCCCGCGACCTCGGTCACCGCGCCTGACAGAATGTCATCGTTCTCACCGGTCGGGTTCCCGCCGCAGGGTCCGACCTTTTGGGGGTCGCCGAGATCGTTCGCGTTGATCCACGACGCGGGCGCCTCCAGAATGAAGTGAGCTTCAGTGTCGGCCGGCAGCATCGGGAGTGTGATCGCCACTGCGAACAGGAAATGCAGGAACTGCTTCATGGGTTGTCCTCCTAGTTGATACATAAGCACGCGAGTGGAATCTTAGCCGTACTCGCGGGAGTTTGATCTGACAATCACGCTGATTCTGACTATCGCCCAGCTCGGGCTGCGGGGCGACGTAGCCGGCACCTCCTCCATCGCAACACGCGGGCGTCATGAAACTCACCGCCTCCGACGTGCCGAACGGCTGCGTTCGAAGCTCCCTACGGAAGATGGCCGTCTCGGCCACGAAAATGACGACGGCCCCAAAAAAAGGGAGGCGCCCGACTCGGCCACAAGACCGGGCGCCCTCCGGGTCACAGCGATGACACGCGATGCCTAGTCGACAGAGTATTTGGTGAAGGCACCACCTGCCGACGACAACGAGTTTGGACCCTCGGCCGCGTACACATTGCCGTCCGCGTCGACTGCGACACCTTCTCCGGCCGTACCCTGATAGACGCGGTCGTCGCGTTCAAAGGGCTGGATGAATGCAGTAATCCGATCCTCATCGACGTGCCCGATACGCACACCGTTTCTCCAGCCGACATGGTTGGTTGGGCCAGACTCTGAGTCAATGGCGTAGACCATATCGTCGGGCGTGATGAAGATCCCGCTGATCCGACCATACATGTAGCGAGACTCGAGATAGTTTCCGTCCTGGTCGAAGATCTCGATTCGATGGTTGCCACGGTCCGCAACCCAGAGACGGCCCTGCGAATCAAATTCCATGGCATGGGGGGTTCGAAACTCTCCGTGTTGCACGCCGATCCGTCCCCACTCCATCAGGCGCGTGCCGTCGGGCGAGAACTTGATGATTCTGGCCGTTGAGCCCTCGGCGCGTCCTTCTTCCATGGCCGCGTTGCTCGTCATACCTTGACCGTTGTGCCCATCCGACACATAGATGCTGCCGTCCGGCCCAACAATGACGTCATTCGGCTGATTGAACTGGTTGGGTCCGCTGCCCGCTGATCCAGCCGTGCCAAGACTCATCAGGAGTTCACCGTCCGGACTGAAGTGGTGCACCTGGTGTCCTTTTGTGCCCGCAGCGTTCCCTGCGAAGTCGGTAACCCATACGCTGCCGTCGGCGGCCGCATGAATCCCGTGTGGCGTTTGCATGATGCCGCCCCCAAAATTCGCGAGGACCTCGCCGGTGTTGCGGTCGAACTTAAAGATGGGATCGACTGGGTTGCTGTCACAGTTGACGGGCACTCCGCCGCCAAAACTGCTCGCGCCGCAGCGCTCATAGGCCCAGATGTGCCCATCGGTCGGATCGATGTCGATCCCAGCCGTCGAACCCCACTCTCTCCCGTCGGGCAGGTCACCCCAATTGGGCGTCACGGTTGGGGCCGGGTTTGGCAGGCCTTCCCCGGAAATAGGGTTTCCGCCAGCGCCAGATTGCGCGGCGGAATCGCCGGTCAGGAGGAGAGGGACGACGACGAGTAGTGTTGCCAAAATGACTCTTGACGATGACATGGCGCTCCTTACTTTCTTCCGTTTTCTTCGTAGGTAGACCGGAAGAATACCCCATCAATGGGTCTGGCGTACTGGGGGCTGGTCGCCCAGGTCAGCTCGGTCGATCACGACGACCACTTCGGACCGGCGACTGACGCCGCTACCTGCCTGCGTCCGTCAGCATGGATCGAAATCTCGACGCTGAATTCGCCACCAGCTCCACCCATCCTTCAGCATCAAAGCAGCTCCCACACTGCGAATCGACAGGAATGTCAGGATTCAGTGCGCGCGGCTGCTCTCCCACGTGATTGTGCAAGAAGAGGTCGGGAGGGTCGAGTGCCTTGAGCACGCGCAGGGTGCGCTCGGTGTCTTCTACGACGGTCGGGTGTCGCGGATTGTCGACGAGGGGGACGCCGGCGTTTGGGATCTCGCCACCGCGGAAGGCCACCGCATACGTCTGTCCCTCCTCCTCCACTGTCGTCACCCACATCGTCGCCCCCTGGGTGTGGCCACCGGTCCACACGGCACGTAACGTCGTACCGCCCAATGTGAGCGTATCGCCGTCCTCCACGATGCGGTCGACCTCGACCGGCTCCCAGCCCTCGTCGCCAAGGGCCGAGTTATCCTCACCTGATTCCATCGCTACCGCATCCCCGCCGAGCGCGAGAACCTGCGCACCGGTCGCTCTCTTCATGGCCGCATGGCCTTGCATATGGTCGACATGAGCGTGGCTGTGCAGCATGAACTTGATGTCCTGCACGTGAAACCCGAGTGTCGCGATATTCTCAAGAATCACGTCGTGCATCTCGACAGTTCCGGTGTCATGAAGAATGTGTCCCTCCGGCGTCGTGATGAGATACGACGCAAGTCCCCTGGCACCAACGAAATAGATATTGCCGAGGATGCGGAACGGTTCGGCCGGCTCCGCGTCCGTCGTGTGCCACCCTTCTCTCTGTTCCGGAGAGATATACGGTGACTGAGCGGACGCGATCGTTGAGCTCAACAGTACCAGTGCACACAAAATACGCATAAGGCCTCCGTAAACGTGAGTGTGACCGTCTCGGATCGGGCAAACGCGGCTGATATCGTGCGCGCGTTGCCGTTCATTGTCGCAGAGCTGAGGCGTGGTGAGGCGGCTTTCTACCAGACCGTCTGTATGTGCTCGTAGTCGAGAAGTCTGCGATTCTTTGTGACGAGGGCCGCTCCCAGGTGGCGAGCGGTTGCGGCGATCCAGTAGCAAATCAGGCCGGCAACAAAGATTATTCGTAAGTCAGGCTGCTATCGGGTTCTCGCCCGGGCAACGTCCGGAAAGTGCTGTGGCTTCTGACACCGCGTCCTTCTTGCGGATAGGTGTGTAGCGTTTCCACCGAGAGCGTGGCGTCATCCATCCGCCACGCCACAGAGGTCATCGGCGCGGGGGCATCTTGACCTGCGCCATACGTGACGGTGAGCTGGTCTGTCGGTCTGAACTCGCCGCGCAGTTGTCCGGACCCGAGCAGCTCGAACGACGACAAACCGCACTCGTACTCGAGGCCGTGGACCTCGCATGCGAAGGACCAGTCAGGGCTGGCGTCTCGGTGCTCGAGCACGCGCGCCTCGAGATCACTCTTGGCGCAGGTCAAGAGCTCGGTCAGTGTCGTGTCTCCCCGCTCGACGCGCATCGCGTGGCTCGTGCCCAGAACAAAGAACGTGACCACCCGATCGCTCCACTGCACCTGTCGCGAGTCAAAAACCCTGAGGGGCTCCAAACGAACGTGTCCCTCGAGCAGAAAGTAGCGAAGCGTCGCCGCACTGTGAATCACTGCGTTCTCGCAGCGGGTGGGCGGCAGGGGCTCGACAACGCAGCGCATGGTACCGAACCCCTGACCGGGAGTCAAAACACGGAGCCCCGTCGGCGGATCTCATAGCCGTCGAGGCACTCGGCGGTTGACCCTCGGCCGCGTGATCAGCAAGATGGATGGCCGATGCCCACTCCTCCAACCATTTCGGCAGACGTCGGCGGCCTCAAGACCCGCGCACTCTTGATTTCGGTTTTCACGATCGCCACCTGCGGACTGATCTACGAACTGCTGGCCGGTACCATCGCCAGCTATCTCCTCGGCGACAGTGTGACGCAGTTCTCGACCATCATCGGGGTGTATCTGTTCGCCATGGGTCTTGGCTCCTACCTCTCGCGCCACTTCCAGCGCGATCTGATCACCCGCTTTATCGAGATCGAGATCCTCGTGGGCGTCATTGGCGGGCTCTCGTCGCCGGTCCTGTTCTTCTCGTTTGGCCAGATCGACGCGTTTCGGGTCGTGCTCTATGGCTGGGTCGCGGCAACCGGCGTCCTGGTCGGGCTCGAGATCCCGTTCTTGATCCGTATCCTCAAAGACGAGTTTCCGCTCGACGATCTCGTCTCGAAGGTTCTGTCTCTCGACTACCTCGGCGCGCTCGCGGCGTCGCTGATATTTCCGTTGTGGCTGCTGCCGCGGGTCGGGCTGATGCGTTCCTCGTTTGTGTTTGGGGTGCTCAATGTCCTGGTGGCGGTCTGGACCTGCCACCTCTTTCGTCACCAGCACCGCCGGCCGTGGCTCACGGTCCAAGCCTACATTGCACTCGGGTTGCTACTGGCGGGGGTTGGATACTCGGATAATTTGATGGAATGGTCAGAGCGTCAGTTGTATGACGACCCGGTGATTCTGTCGCGCTCGTCCGTCTATCAGCGTATTGTCGTGACGCAGAGCGACGGAGAAGTCCGGTTGTTTCTCAACGGCGATCTCCAGTTCTCCTCTCTTGACGAATACCGCTATCACGAGGCGCTGGTGCATCCGGGGTTGGCGGCGGTCGACACGCCCCGCCGCGCCTTGGTCTTGGGCGGTGGGGACGGGATGGCAGTCCGCGAGCTGCTCAAAGACGAGCGGGTCGAGCAGGTCACACTGGTGGATCTCGACCCCGTCGTGACGGAGATCTTTCGGGAGCACGAGGGTCTTGCCACGCTCAACGACCACGCGCTGCGCTCTCCTCGGGTCGACCTCGTCAACGCCGACGCATTTGTATGGCTCGAAGAGGACGCCGGCGCGTACGACTTCATCGTCCTCGATTTCCCCGACCCATCGAACTACTCGCTGGGGAAGCTCTATACCACGACGTTTTACCAGCGACTCGCTGCCCATCTGAATCCCGGCGGCATCGTCGCCATCCAGAGCACATCACCGCTGGTGTCACGCCAGGCCTTTTGGTGCATCGTCAAAACGGTGCGCGCCGCGGGGCTGGAAGCGGCCCCGTATCACGCCCCGGTCCCAAGCTTTGGCGAATGGGGCTTTGTCGTGGCGTCCAGACAGCCCTTTCAGATACCCCAACGTTTTCCCGACGGGCTGCGATTCGTGACGCCAGCCGTCACCAGGTCACTCTTCGAGTTTCCGCCCGACATGTCCAAGGTGCCGGCCGACGTCAACCACCTCAACAACCAGATTCTGGTCCAATACCACGCGGACGGATTGGCCCAATACACGCATCCACCCGCCGTCTACACGCCGTGATCACGTGATACCACATGACGGAGTCGAAGAAGCCGCATCTCGCCCACTCCAGTCTCACTCGTCGCGACCTTCTCCAGCTGGGTCCCGCGGCGGCGGCCATGGCGCTTGGCTGTTCTTCGCGCGAGTCACCCAGGCCGCTCGACACCCGCCACATCACGGGCACGATTGTCGGCGCGTCACACCAGACCGGTCACCGGCTACGAGACGGCGGCTTCCCCGAGCCGTCAGAAAGCCGGGACGTGTCGGTGATTATCGTCGGCGGCGGAATGGCCGGTCTGTCCGCAGCGTGGAAACTGGCCAAGAGCGGTTTCGACGACTTCGCGCTATTGGAGCTCGAACCTGAACCGGGGGGCAATTCGCGCTGGGGTCAGAACGACGTCTCTGCATATCCGTGGGGTGCACACTATTTGCCAGAGCCCCCGCCCGAGGCCCACGCGGTTCGGGAGCTGTTGGAGGAGATGGGCATGGTCCAGGCCTATGGCCCCGCCAACGAACCCATCTATGACCCTCGACATTTGTGTCACGCCCCGCAGGATCGCGTCTTTGTCGACGGTCGCTGGCACGAAGGCCTCTCGGCGCAGGATCTGCTCGACCCGGACGGTACGGGCACGAGCGCGGAACTCGCCGACTTCGAAGCCCAGGTCCAGCAGTATCAGAACTATCGGGATTCTCAAGGTCGCCGGGCATTCGCGCTCCCGGTCGCTGCCAGCACGACCGACGAAGAGATTGTCGCCCTGGACCAGATTTCGATGCGTGAGTATTTCGACCGCGCCGGATGGTCCTCGGCGCGTCTCCGGTGGTATGTCGACTACTGTTGTCGCGATGACTACGGCTGCACGCTGGAGACGACATCGGCCTGGGCCGGATGGCACTACTTCTGTTCACGACCGGCGGACGGGCAGTATCTCACGTGGCCTGAGGGCAACGGCCGCATTGTCCGGCATTTGATGGACCGCATCGCCGGTCATGTCAACACCGGGATGTTGGTATACGGGGCGCGTCAGACCGGGAGTGCCGGAGACCCGGGATCAACAACGGCGAATGTCGAGGTGCATGCCCTGGACACGAGTACGGACCTCGCGGTCAGGTATCGCGCCCGCCAGGCCATCTATGCCTTGCCCCGTTTCACCGCCGGCCACGTCATTGAGGGATACGCTCCGTCCGACATGCGTCTCGACGACTTCACCTACTGTCCGTGGATGGTGGCAAATCTCACGGTCACGCGTCTACCGGACGATACCGCGTGGGACAACGTCCTCTACGACAGTCCAGCACTGGGCTACGTGGTGGCCACGCACCAGGACCTGCGTATCAGCACCGGTCCGAGCGTGCTCACATATTACCGTCCACTCTCCATCCCGAATCCGGAGACGGCTCGACACTGGATGCTCAGTAGAAGTTGGGACGACTGGGTCTCGTTGATCCTCGCCGACCTGGCGCAGGCGCACCCCGAGATCGAGTCACTGGTGAGGCATGTCGACGTCATGCTCTGGGGACACGCGATGATACGTCCGGTCCCTGGGTTCGTATGGGGCGAAACGCGCCGCCACGCCGCCGATCGCTACGGCGCAATCCGGTTCGCCCATTCGGACATGAGCGGCATCTCTCTCTTTGAAGAGGCGCAGTATCACGGCGTGCGCGCGGCCGAACAGGTCATGACCGACCTCGGCCACGCGCACCCCAGCTCGTTGTAGCAGTGTTAGGCGCTCGCGCTCGCGATCCCCATTTTCTTCTTGAGCGCGGCCAGCGAATCGGCGCCGGCAGTGCTCGCGGGCGCGGCCAAGGCCTTGTCGATATCGTCGTCGATGTCACCGCCGACGTCGCCGAGCTGGTCATAGGCCTCAGCGAGAGCCTCTTCTTCTTCCACCTTCAATTTCATCTTCTCCAGCATCGCCAGGGTGCTTGACGCATCGGCACCCGCGAGTTGCTGGTTGATCTTTCGCATCGAGGACGCTGTGCGCGCCCGGGCTCGCAGGGTCGTCGCCTCGTTCTCATACCTCGAGATCTGACGTTTGAGGTCCTCGACCTTCGCCTGTAGCTGGTCCGCCATCCGTTGCTGGTTCTGGTGATCGGAAGCGGTCGAGGTGGCCTTCTGCAAGGTCGCGTCTTTCTTTTCGAGCGCGGCCGTCGCCAAACGCTCGGCTTCACCCGCCTCCATCTCGCCCGCTTCCATCCGCTGAAGGATCAGCATCGCTTTGCGCTCGTAGTCCGCAGCCCGTTTCTTGTGGTCCGATGCTTCTTTCTGCATCCGAATCGCCAGCGATTTGACTTGCGCCAGGCTGACCATCGCGGCCTGCAGGTTCTTCTTGAGATCCCGAATCCCTTGCTCCGTCATCTTGATGGGATCCTCAAGGCCATCCATCGCGGCATGGGCATTCGATTCGGCGACCTTGAACATCCTCCGAAAAATACTGGTCATCGCTTCATCTCCTCCGACGAGATCTATTTCTTGAGGTAAGTAAGCAGCTCAGCGCCATACTCCGCGAGCGCCAACGAAAGGGCTCGGACCGAGCCCTCGAGCTCATTGAGATCGAGATTCTCGAGCTGCAACGTGTCACGGTAGAAAATACGAGCGGCTGCTTCATCGAGCACGAACGCACCGTGGACCAGCGTGTTGTTCATCTGCAACAACCGGACAAACAGATCGCCCGGCTCGGCCGGCACTTCCGCGATCAGCTGTTCGAGCACAACAATCGGGGGCTCGCAGTCGATGACCAGCTGCTTGATACCGCTGTCTTCATCGTCGACCACCACCAGATCCTGGGGCTCGTTCTCCGCGACAATCGTCAGATCAAGGTCGAGCAGATAGCCTTTGACCCGATCGAGATGTTCAGACATCTATCAACGCCTCCTTCATCACCATCATCGTAAATCCTCGTGAATGCTCCTATGGTTCTTTACGTTCCAGACGCCGAACCAGTTCATCGTGAGCCTGGTTCAGTCCTTGGGCAAGCTGCGTCGCGGTCTGCCTTCGAACGGGGTCGACCGCGTGCACATCGGGGTGATATCGCTTGAGCAACCGCCGCCGCGCCTCACGCACCGCGTCAAGCCCGGCACCATAGGGGAGCTCGAGATTCGCGTAGTAGCCCGCTAACGTCGGGTCGTGGGGCTCCTCCCGTGACGCGGGCGGCTCTGTCGCCCCTGGGCGACCCGCCGGTTCGTCTCCGATGTACGCACGCCGGTCCCGCGCGGGGTCGCGGCGTGCTCGACGATGACCTCCGGCCGTCCGCCGCGGCCCCCATCGATCCGACAGCCCACCAAGGAGTCGCTCCCTCACGCGACCCAGAATTGACCGGCCGATACCACCCATCCGACTCACGACCTGGACCGTTCGCCCGCCGACACGACAACCAACCGGTCATCGCTTCCGACAATGGTGTCCGCGTCCGGGTTTGTCACCACGCTGCCCGCGCCGCGCGGAAGAATAGCCAAGGCGATCATGCCATGGTCGCGCTTGAGGTCCGAGAACACCTCGAGAAACGGTCGCCCTGCCAGTCCATCGAAAACGGGCACGGTGATCAAGTCGTGCCCAACCTGCGCGCTCAACAACTCACGCAGCACGGTGGAAATACCATGGTCGAGGGTCGCGGTCGAGATGACCCGGCTGGTGAACTCGGCGCCCACAATAATCTCGTCAGCACCGGCACGCTCGCAGTGACGGACGTTCTCCTCGCTCGCCAATTCCACGATCGAATAGATGTCCGGGTTCAGACTCTCGATCGTCAACACCGACAGGACAGCCTTGGCATCTCGCGCGATCGGCTCCAGGGACCGGTCGCCCACGAGCACAACCGTCGCCGCCCTCTCGACACCGGCTCGCTTCAGGCACTCCTCCGTCACCTTGCCACGCACGAAATAGAGCTGCTCGTCGGTAACGGGCTTTGTCTCGATGTCAGCAACCAAGACGATGGGCGCGTCTGCGGCACGCATGTCCGCCCGCAGGTCCTTGAGGATCTCCTCGGTTCGGTCGTTCCATCCGCACAAGATGATGTGGCCACCTGCCTCGTACGAGCCCATGCCTCGCTCCTTCCTCAACCGATTCTCTACAAACACGCCGGCGATCGTTGCCGTAAACATGCCGAGTACACCGATGCCAAAGAACATGAGCACGACACCGATCAATCGGCCGCCGAGCGAGGTCGGAGAAATGTCTCCAAAACCGACGGTAGTAACGGTCACGATCGACCACCAGAGCGCGTCGGGCAAGGACCGATTTTCTTCAAAGTAGGTCAGGCCGGCGGCCCCGACCACGATCAGGACGACGATGACCCCCACCAGCCGAAAGAGGTTCTCTCGGTGGAGAAAAGCCAGAAGCGTGAGCAACGGCCGGGTCAGCGTGGTCTTGAAGGCATCCATCGGGACGACGCGACGACGAATCAGTGCAGCTCCCACTCGCCGTCACGGTAGGCGTAGAACACAGCAAAATTTGTCTCGTCACTGACGGCGACATCGTCCTCAAATCCCTTACCAAAGTGCAGCATGCTCACCATCGCGTCGTGGTTGAGAAAACGAGTATCAACTGGTTCGAAATCGAGCCCGAGCAAACGGCGCTTCAGCCAGCCATCCCGAAGCACCACGCCGTCTTGGCCACGCATACCCAGCACCCATCCCCACTCACCCATCGTGGGCACGTGATTGTGATAGGGCGCCGTGATCAGCCCCGCCGCCTTCATCGTCGCGTGAATCGAGAGGAATGCGCGACGGGTGAAGAACGGACTCGTCGCCTGGGTGACGATGACGCCACCGGGAGAGAGGTGCCGGCGCGCCAGCCGATAGAACTCGAGTCCATACAGCCGAGCCAGGTCAATCGTCCGCGGGTCGGGAAGGTCGACCAGAATCACGTCCCACATTTGGCCGTCGCCTTCGCTCAAGAACGCGTAGCCGTCTTGGTTCTTGACGGAGACCCGGGGGTCGGCAAACGCCCCGTCATTCAGCTCGACCAGGACATCGTGCGTCCGCCCCAGCGTGGTCATGGCCGCGTCGATGTCGACCAGCGTCACCGTTGACACGTCGGGGTGTCGCAGCACCTCGCGGAGCGCCAGACCATCGCCGCCTCCGAGCATCAGAATACGGCGCCGCGCCGCGCTGACGAGCATAGCGGGATGCACCAACGGTTCGTGATACCGCTCTTCGTCAAAAGAACTGAATTGAGTGTGACCGTCGAGATACAGCCAGTGATGGTCGCGAAACCGCGTCATCACGATCCGCTGGTAGCGCGTCTGGTCCTGGTAGACAACCTGATCGCGATACTTGCGCTGTTCGCCAAACAGCACGATCGGTTCGGCGAAGACGGCCAACGCGAACAGGAACACCGACACCGCGGCGAATGACACGCTCAAGGGGCGGCGCCACGCGAACACATCTCGATGACGAGCGAACAGCACCGCGGCGACAAGAAAGTTCAGTGTGCCCACGGCAATAGGGGTGTAGGTGAGCCCCAGGAACGGCAACGCCACGAATGCGAACAGCACGCCGCCGATCAAGGCCCCGTAGTAGTCGTATTCGAGCACCGAGCTGATGTTGACGCGGAGCTCGTCAAACCCCTGGTTGAGCCGAGTGGCTAGCGGAATCTCGATACCGATCAACAGCCCGATAACAGAAGAGAGACCATAGAGGAGCGGCGCGAGGCTCGTCGTCCAGCCAGCCAGAAAATAGGCGAGCGTCGCGCTCATCGCGCAGACCACCGAGAGCAACAGCTCCACGGCAACGAACGCGTCAAGGACCGACCCGCGAATGAATCGACTGAGCCGACTTCCCAGCCCCATGGCAAAGAGCATGAGGGATACCGTCAGCGTCCATTGCACCACGGCATCGCCCAACAGGTAGCTGGCCAAGGTGGCCATCACATACTCGGCCACAATACCGGCCAGACCGCTGGTAAAGATACAAGCCTTGAGCACCAGACCGTGAGATACGCCTTGGCGAGCGATGCCGGCTGTCGTCATGCGTTGTCGCCGAACAATGGCTTGGCGGCGGATTGCCCCTCTTGTCGCCTAGTAGACTGTCGCAGCCGGGGTCCCGCAGCCATGCGGCCAGAGCGCCGCCGGAAACCTCAAGGCGAAATTCACGTGAGACTCCGACGCGACTCCACTCGTGGCCTCTAACGGATAAATGGTACGTATGTCACCATCGAGGCATCCCGCCTGGCAGCGTTGTTCTTCGCATGGCTACAGCCCGTATGCGTGCTTGTCACCCCTGGCCGGCCGGGCGCCGCGCTCGCCACACACGTACCGCCCATCCGTTACCGGCCACGAGTGCAGGCGAGTGGAGAACCGTCCACTAGAGTGTCAGTCCGATAAGCATCGACGCACCGAGGTAAGAGACGGCCTCCAGAACACCGGCGCCAAGGTTGGGCCGGTCCTTCACCAACTCGTCACTCAGTCTTGCGCCGGGCAGCAACACCTTGTCCGCAAAGAGCCGAATCACCGGCAGCAACACCAGCCCAGCGACGGTGTAGTAGCCAAATTCGGTCAGACTCTCGTTCCAGGAGACGAAATCGCCGTCACCGGCCAGCCGGATGATATTTCCAAAGCCTACCAGCACGCCGGCAAACGCGACCCCCACAGCGACATTGTCCTTTTCGATTTCGTCGTGCAGGTCATAGGCCGTGATCCGGTCATACAGCATACCGGCCACCATCAGCGCAACGAGACCGGCGATCCAGAAGACAAGCCCCGAGAGCACTCCACCTTCGCCTGACAGCGCTCCGGCCGTGATGAGACCCACCGCAACATAGTTGGCCCCTTCGACCGCACCCAGACCCGCATTGCGGTCCTCGACAATCTCTTTCTCGTTGTCGAATCTGGAGAAAACCAATCTGTCGTTGAGCCAGGCCGAGAGATTGAGCAGGACGATCCCCAGCCCGCCAAAAAGCACAAGACCGATCACATCTTCGACCACGCTAAAAGAGCCGGGTCCGGAGACAACGCCTCCCAACACGATGACCAAACCCAGGTAGTAGCCCGCCACCGCAAGCGCAACGGCAAGATTATCCTTGTCGATAAGCTCGGTCCGAAGCACAAAACTCCGGTGCAACAGGTCGTATATCCACTTCCCGACCGCGACCAAGGCAAGGACGACCGCCAGATAGATGAAGCCAGTGAGGATTTGTTCCATCGACATATCGCCCCCCTACTTGCCGCCGAACCGCGTACCGCCCGTCATGCGGCTTCTCACCCGATCACCAAACGACCGGCTACGGGCGGCTTGTCGGGTCTGTTGCCGACGAAAGAAATTGGGGTTGGTTTGCCTCGTGACCGACCCAGTCGAACCATACTCGCCGCTAGGGCCGTAGTAGGTCTGTCCGCGGCCGCGTGCGTTTCGGTATCCATTCCAGTCGTTCCGATAGACGGGACGTCCAAAGCCGCCGACGATATGGCTCAGAAGCGCGTACTGACCATAGAACTCCCAAAAGGAACGCCCGCCCCCGTCGTCCCGCCACCGCCCGTACCGCTCGTCTCCAACCTGTTTGTATCCCGGCGGATGCTGGGTTTGGTCAACGACTCCGTCCGGCCCCTTGGAGAGAATCACCATACCGAGATGCGGCAGATACTGGTCGTAGGTCTGTCGACTCACCCGTTGCCAGTCCAGTATCGAGTCGCGATAGACCAGGTCTTCCGTCCCCGCCTGTCGCGCGCCGATGACTACACCATACTGGTGAAAAAACCCATCCTCCCGCATATCCTGGAGGGTCACCGAATATTCGGGATACTCTTCGAGCTGAGTCTGCAACCGCTCGAGAGGAGTCGTGGTGTCGCAGGCGGCGATGAGTAGCAGCGTGGCCAGCAGTGGAGTCAAGCGGTACATGACTAGACGGCCCCCGGCAAAATGTGCGTGAACTGATAGTCCTCGACGACGAAACCACTCGCGGCAGCGACTTCGCTCTCACTCCACTGCTCGATCCCGACAAACGTCTTTTCGGCCGCGTCTACAAACTCCCAGCGAATCACATCCTCTGGCGTACCTGTCCCGTCCGGCCTCATCTGACCCGCGAACGACCCATCCAAGTGAAATTCCGTCCCCCCAAAAACGATACGCTCGGGTGGGTCGTCATGGTCGAGAATGTGCTGCCGCACGTCCCCGTCGATGTCACCGATGGAGATCTTCCGCGAGAGTGACCACGCGCCGTCGGCCCGCTCCAGAAAGCGTGGCTCGCCGGCCGCCGCAAGCTCCCATTCCTCGACACTCTCGTCCTTGCCGGAGAAGGTGTAACGACAGTAGCCGGTGACCTGCCAGGTTTGCATGTCGTAGTCCACGAGATAGCCCACCTTGAGCTTCTCCAGGACCAGGTCGGCAAGAGGATCAGGCCCCTCATCTACTGTCTTCCTGCCGAAAATCCGATCTGTCAGACCCATGGGACTCTTTCTCGTTTGTCTTTCTGCACCGAGTGTCTCGAACGACCCTAACAGGAAACCCAAAAGGCCGCAATTTGGTAGACCGACGCAGCCGCACCTGGCGCCACATAGAATGACACGCGGAAGGAACGCGTTTCCGTCTCTGCCATCATGCGCGTCACATCGTAGTGGTGGTCCAACGTCGTCTGCAGTATGGGCCTGACCCTCAAGTCAATCTAACTCTCTCCTGCGACTCAGCCCGTGGCGCACCATGCGCTGCGCGCGACCGGGACACCGCGGCGTGGATAGCTGGGGATTGAAGGCGCCGAGACGGTGAGCGTACTCCTTCTAGTCGTGATCGCGTGGGGAGCTCTGGCCGTTGGCTGTGTCTATCCCTCGGCGTACTGGCCGTTGCTCTGTAATGTGTGCAGCGGTCGGGCTGGCGGGGCTTCTGCGCCGCCCGCGAACAATCGGAGCGTGGTCCCTTCGCCGGTGGTCGTTGGGCTCGCTGGCATCGTCGTCGCGGTCCTCCTGAAGCTCGTCCCGCTCCCTAGGACGACGCTCGAATTCGTCAGCCCTGCCGCTGATGCGCTCGTCACAAAGGTGGAGATGCGCGAGGCCGCGGTGGCCGCGTATGTTAACTCTGGAGCAGTCGAGCCCTGGACGCTCGAAGCTGGAGCCTCGATAGGTTTCCGGTAAGGTCGAAACCCCGTGTGGGCATGCCAGTCACCATAGTCGAGCGGGATGTTGCGTTCAAACCGCCGCGTGACCTTCCATCTGTAGCTCTGCTGCTCCGACACGGACGATATGACGTACCACAGGCCGACCCGCGTCATCTGTGCAGGCACGGCCTGTTGCGGGCGTGAGATACGCGACCGAGGACCAGTCGATAGGCTCCTCGGTCCTTGTGAAGAAAACTCCGGCCAGCAGACCATAGGCAGTTCTAGCCGTGATCCTGCTTAACGTCACAACGCTTATTCACTGCCGTCCTCGCGAAAATACGCGCGGCGCACGACGGGGCCCGCGCTCGAGCGCACTCCGGGCGACGGCGACGCACTAGACGCCAGATAGCTCTTCGAGGGATCCAGTGCTCTCGCCAAATCGCTCGACGGGAACACCCATCTTTCCGGCCAGACTCACCAGGAGATTACCCATCGGCACGTCATCGAACGTCAGATGGCGGTCACCCTTGAGCTGGCCAGCACCGTTCCCAACCAGCACGAGCGGGAGATCTGAATGGAGATGCCGTTGGGCCTCGCTGATGCACGCGCCGTAAAGAATCATCGAGTGGTCGAGCAAACTACCGTCCCCGTCCGGTGTGGACCGTAGCTTCTCCAGGTATTCGGCAAACAGACCGACGAGGTGCTGGTCGATCTTGGCAATCTTCGCTTGTTTCTCCGGATCATCCTGGTGATGCGAGATCGCGTGGTGCGCATCAGGCACACCGAGGACCGGGAAGGTCCGCTGGCTCACTTCGCGGCCGAGCATGAACGTCGTCACACGTGTGATATCAGCCTGGAACGCCAGTAGTTGCAGGTCGTACATCGTTCTGCAGTGCTCTTCGAACGTGTCGGGGATACCACCCGGCCGCTCCGGTATCTGCAGGTTTTCCGTGTTCTGCTGCTCTGATCGCTGGACGCGACGCTCGATGTCGCGAACGGAGTCGAGGTATTCGGCGACTCGTCGCTGATCGGCCTTGCCAATCTTCTGTCTCAAGCCGTCCAAATCGTGCATCACTGAATCGAGCAGGCTGCGATTCTGACGAACGATGGCCAGGCGCGCCGCGCCATCGGCGCCTTCCCCAAACATCCGTTCAAAGACATACCGAGGGTTGGTCTCCATGGGCAGGGGCGCAGTGGCCGTGCGCCATGAGATGGTGCTGCTGTAAATGCAGCTATACCCGTTGGCACCACAGCGCCCCGCCAGGTCCCCCGGTTCCAACGCCACTTCGAGAGACGAGAGCGGCGTGTCTTTTCCAACCTCGGCTGCTACAAACTGGTCGAGGGTCTGCCCCGATTCCACATCCGCGCCTTCGCGTCGCTTTGGGTGTACGGCGCTCAACCAGGCCGCAGGAGACCGAGGATGGTCACCACCGCCGTCGCCTCTCCCATCCGCGGTCAGCTGGTCCAGTCCGCTGAGGACGGTAACGTGCTTGCGCAATGGAGCGAGGGGAGACAGGGATTGGGAAAACTCAAACGCATTACCGGAAGTCGGCGGCGTCCACGCGGGCATGTTCGCGCCGTTTGGGAAGTACACAAACCCGAGGCGCTGCACCGGTTTCGCGGCCGTTTTCGATGTCGCCGACAGTGCCGGAACCATCGCATCTAGCAGCGGGAGCGCCAAGGTTGCCCCGACACCCCGCAGAAACGTCCGACGCGGCAGTGACATTTTCGTGATGAACATGAATCCGAAGCCTCCCCGAGCGACGGTACAGCCATGCTGGCTGCCTGTCAACGAATCAATCCGACGAGAGAGAGAACGACCACTACCGCGCCACTGCGACCGCGCTCAGCGCCTCATCGACGGCGGACCGCTTCTGCTGAAAGGGCAGACTTCTTGCGATCGCCACAATGAACGACTGAGCGCGATATTCGGTCTCCGCCGCCTCACGCAGGATTGCACGAACGGCTGGCATATCACGGGCATCGACGCCACGGCCCAAAGCGTATGTCAGCATCTTTTCCGTAACCGTCCGATAGAACGCGTCGACCCTATTAATCAAGACGTCCCGCAGCCCCTCCACGCCCTCAAAGTCAGGGACGCCGGGGAGTGCGCCCGACGCGTCTATTGGCTCGCCCGACTCGCTGCGAGTCCGCCAGGCGCCGACGGCGTCGAAATTCTCCAACGGCAAGCCCAATGGATCCATCAGCGAGTGACAGGCCGAACAGGCGGGGTTTCCCCGATGCTGCACCATACGGTCGCGCATCGAGAGCACCTTGCCACTGCTGGCGGCCTCCGCCAAATCAGGCACGTCCGGCGGGGGCTCCGGTGGCGGGGTACCGAGAAGATTCGTCAAGATCCAGACGCCACGCAAAACCGGCGATGTGCGGTTTGGATATGACGTCACGGTCAAGACACTCCCGTGACCCAGCAGTCCCCGACGCCGACCATCCACGCGGATACGACGGAAACGGTCGCCATAGACGCCGTCTATCCCGTAATGGCGAGCGAGGCGCTCGTTCACGAACGTGTAGTCCGCCGTGAGGAGCTCGCTGAGCGGGCGGTCTTCGCGCAAGACCGTGTCGACGAGCAGTTCGGTCTCTCTCCGAAATGCCTGGCGCAGATTGTCGTCGAAGTTTGGAAATCGCCGCTGATAGGGGACTGATTCCTCTAGCTTGCGTAGTTCAAGCCATTGACCCGCGAAGTTTGTCGACAGCGTCCTCGCACGCGGGTCATCGAGCATCCGGCGCACCTGTTGTTCGAAGGTTTCGGAATTCCTCAGCCCACCCTGCTCGGCCACATCGAGCAGCTGATCGTCCGGAATGCTGTTCCAGAGGAAGAACGACAAGCGTGATGCCAAAGCGACGTCGTCAACGTGGTAGACACTACCCGGCGCCATGTCCTCGGGATCGAGCTCGATGCGAAACAGAAACGATGGGCTCAACAGAATGCGCTGCAGCGCCAGTTCGATTCCAGCTTCGAAAGTCCCGCCCGCCCGTCGTTCCTCGTCGTATGTGGCGATGAGCGGTTTGAGATCAGACGCCGTGACAGGCCGGCGGTAGGCACGTCGCGCCAGCGCCGACAGAATGCTGCTGGCGCAGACTGGTTCTTCCTCCGCACGAGTGGGTGTGCAGGTGAAGATGCGGCGGCGACTTGGCGGTTCCATCGCAACGCTCGGGGTGTATGGACCCGTAATGGTGAACTCTCCAAGCCAGGGAAGACCGTGCAGCGCATTTTCTTTGGGATCACCGCGAACAAATGGCAGGCGCTCGTCGGTCGGCTGAGAGGAGGGTCGTCGAATGAAGGTGACCCCAAACTCTCGAGTCCCTGCGCTGACCGGGATACGGAACTGGAGTTCGTCGTCTCCCTCAGGCCCTCCCAACAGTCGCTCGCCTGGAGGCGGCATCACTGTCATCAGCTGCACTCGTTCGCCGTCTAGAAGTACCTCGATTTGGTGCGGTTCATACAGGTCAACGACCTGAAAGTTGTAGTTGCGCGCCAGCTTGATATCGATCTCGTAATCAGCGTCGACAGGGAACGGATGCCGAACCAGCAGACCGCCGCGGGTGCCATACGGCAGCCCTTCGAGTCGGTCGTTCTGTCCGAAGTCTGTCTCGACCTGGTAGGTCGTGGCGACCGGGACTGCTGGCGGGTTCCCAACCGCCATCTGGCTCACCCGCCTCGACACAGACAGATATCGGTCAAGCAAGAGCGGGGAAAACGCGAGCGCATCGCCGTTGTTATCGAAACCGAAGTTTTGCCCGTCGGGCGGCAGGAGGTTCACGATGTCCATGTCGACCGCGAGCAGATCGCGTATCGCGTTTTGGTACTCCGTGCGATTCAGGCGGTGGAATGCCGCCGACCGGCCCGGATCGGGTTTCGCCGACGCGGCTGCATCAATCTCCGTTTCCAGCGCCGCGATAAACGCCTCTTGTGCGTGTCGATCGGGTCGAGGACGTCCGGGTGGTGGCATGAAGCCGCCGCCAAGCTTGCGGACCACTTTCTCCCATACGTCGGCGTCCGCCGATAGATTGACGAGATCGCGCTCCTGCAAGGACAACCCGCCAGTCTTTGCCTGGTTGTTGTGGCAGGTCACACAATACCGATTCAAGAGACCCCGGTGGTCGGCAACCGGCGAAGGACCTGTCTGGGCCGTCAGTACCGCGCCGTGGAGCATCGTTGCGGCCAGGGCTGCCGCCGCCCAGTCACGCGTCGCGACACGCGGTGCTCGAGACCTACTCGACATTGCCCACATTGCCCACAACCTTTCCCCCCGGATCACTGGGCGCCTTCCCGTTCGCTCATGAGTCTGCGCAAGAGCGCCGCCGTCTCGGGCTGTGACCTGGCATCGCTGGCGTCTTCCGCGATATCGAGTGGCATTCGCCCCCGGTTGTTCTTAGCGTCGATCTTTGCGGCCCGCTCCAACAGGAGCCGTACCGTCGAGTTCGCACCTCGGATCGCCGCGCCGTGCAAAGCGGTATTGCCATTGGCATCCGTCACCGTGACGTCTGCCCCCAATTCGAGTGCAAGTGCGACCGCCTCCAACACCTGGGTCTCGAGCTTCTCGCGCGGTCCCTGCCGATAGTCGATTCCGGCGGCGCTCATGAGAAGCGTCACGCCATCCTCGGTTGTCACCATCGGATTAGCCCCGGCCGCGACCAACAGGCGCATGGCCTCTGGATCCGGGCCTCTGGCCGCCAGCCACAGCGGCGTCGCGCCGCCTCCCGGGGGCGGGATTCTCTCGTCGACGTCCACCCCGCTCTGCGCGCGTGCTGGTCGCGACGGCAGCGGTGCATCGACCCGCGCTCCATGGGCCAGTAACGCCTTCATCAGCCCAACGCTGTCCAGATTGCCCGTGGGCACTGGGTCGGGCCGCAGCGTCCACTCTGGGCGACGGACCTGCACCAGATGGTGCAGCGGCGTGAATGACGCGGGCGGGGGTCCGGCCACATTGGGGTCTGCGCCCTTCTCGAGCAGTGTGGCGGCCAGTTCGAAATGAGCGTTCATGATCGCCAGGTGAAGAAGGCTATTGCCGCTCGGGGCGGTCTCATTGACGCCCACGCCGGCCTCGATCAATGCCAAGGCCGTCTCTATATGGCCACCCCGTATGGCAAACAGGATCGGCGTCATGCCCTCCGGCCGATCGGCCCGAACCGTTCGCCGAGACATGCGGCGGACATCAACTCCCTCGGGAAACGTGGACCTGGCGTGGATATTCGCTCCGTGGCTGACCAGCAATCGCACGACCTCGGTGTGCCCTTCAGCTGCCGCCCACATAGTCGCTGTCTGGCCTCGCCAGGTTTCCTTCGCATTCACGTCGGCGCCGCGATTGATCAGCAGCTCCACGACATCTGCACTGCCGACACGAGCGGCGGTCATGAGGGCCGTCTCGCCTTCAGGCTGGGAGGTGTTCGGATCGGCGCCCGCATCCAGTAGTACTTCGACAATGACCACGCTGCCGTTGAGACTCGCGATCGATACCGGCTGGATGCCATACCGATTCGAAGCAGTGACCCGTGCCCCAGCGCCAAGCAACCGGTCGACCAGATCGGCAGCGTCGTGGTGCACCGCCCAGTGAAGGGCGGTCGTGCCGTCGGCCTCGGGGACGTTAGCGTCGCCCCCCTCCGCGAGGAGCGCCTGGATGGTCGCCATCTTGTGGTGTTTGACGGCCTCCACGAGCCTGCGATCATCGGCTGCGGTCAGGCTCATCACAGCGAGGACACAGGTCACCGCGAAGCCGAGGACCCAACCGCTGACGGTGCCTCCTCGACCGGGACTCCTACCCGGCTTGGACATCCGTGAGGTGCGTCCTCCCCCGCCGGCCCGAGATTCTTGCAGAGAAGGTCGATGGCACGCGTTCGTTCTGGCTCGAATCGTCATTATCAAGAAAACCTCTTTGCCAGTTTACGCGCACATTGTTGCACGATTACCTGACGTGCTCGACGTTCTTGTGGGTCGTTGCCGTCATCCTCTGGTTGAACACAGTGGGAAGCTCGCAGCCGCGTTGGGATGAGATCACCGTCAGTGAATACGATGGTGCGAAGGTGGTTGAGTGTTCAGGCCCTTCACCAGGAATACCAGGGCAACGGAGCCAACGTTCGGCACCCGCCCACCAACTACCTAATGGGCGCTTGAAATGCAGGTCCAGGACCCGGATGGCAACGTGGTGCGATTTGGATCTGACCCGATAGATGGTAAACCCTGGGGACCATGGCTCGACATGCGGGGCAACCGCTGGGAGCCGGACGCGGGAGCGAAGGTCGCGCCGAGAAGCCGGCCGCGCTCGGCGCGTGGCGCGGCTCGAAGGTGAGCGGCGACTCATAGTCTGACGCCGAGTGCCAGCGCTGTACCAGGGTTCGACGAAATCAACGACCGCCAGCCGGGCCGGTGTGGGCGTGAGAAACGAGGAGCGGTCGACCAAGTCGCAACCGAGAGTGACGAAGAAGCTCTCGCACAGGGCGTTGACGCCCCCTCTGTCAAGAACCACTCAGTGGCGCAAACGGAGGGCGTGCGCTGGTTATTCTTTCTGCGCCACGACCACGTCGGTGCAGTACGGCACCACGAGTCGGCCGCTCTGCAAACCCAAAGCGATAATACCGCCAACCGCGCGACCGATAATCTCGGGCGAGAATCGATATCCGCGATAGCTCAGCGGGAGACTGGTCATCCACCCACTCTGACACTTGCCGGCTCAACCTGAGAATACCCTCTGGAGTTGCCGCGGGGAATACCGTGCTAATTGGACAGGCAGAGGCCTTTCGTGGATCAAAGCTGTGGTCGAGCTGGTCGATGAGATGCTGATGGATCCCATGTACTTCGAGTCGACGACAGTGCCCACTGGCCAACGCGGTAACCGGGACGACACGCCCTCCCCCTCGACCGGAGTCGGACTGGGGCGTCGGTTCCCGATGGAACCGGTGAGTCAGTATGCGCAGAACATCGGCGCCGATTGCCTCCATCCGGCATCCCGAGCGGCAATCTGCAACAGGGGTTGCCAGCGCTGTCGGTGCACGGGAGGCGTCTAGTCGAAGCCAGCGTGCCACCCGACGAGGGCATACCCGAGCCATATCCCATCTGCGACCGTTGGTCCGACGTGTTTAACACGATGACGGAGGCCACGATTGTCGAGCAGGCGAGGGCGCTGGCTGAATCGGCTATCTTGATGGTCGAGACATCGCTGGCACACCAGTCATACGACCCTGTCGACGCGCGGATCCCCGGGTTGCCAGACGCCACATTGCCGGGAAGTCGTTCACGCTCTCCCTGCAAATAGATGGACCGGACCCTCGTCAGGCCGAGATCGTCCGGGAGTAGGGGAGTGGGGTTCGGGAGCCGTGCGGGGGCAGCAGGCCGGGGTGTCGTTTGGTACTCGTGGCGTCGCCTGGGTGGAGGGTACTTACCAGCCAAAGCGTTGAGTGACCGACGACACGATCAGGTCGATCGGCAGACGGGCATCGACGACAGCGTCGGCGAACTTTCGTGTGGGATCCACGTAACGCGTCGACATCGCCGCAACGGTTGTGGCCCACTGACGTCGCACTGACGCCTCGCTGCGACCTCGCTCGGTGGCGTCACGGGCGACACGCCGCGACAGACGCACCGCATCGTGAGCGTCCAGAAAGATGCGGGGGTGGCAGCGCTCGCGGACGGCGGTCCAGTGGAACGTCAAGAGACCTTCCACAATCACGAACGCCCCTGGCGTGACCCGCACCGTCTCGATCTGTCGGCAGTGCCTGACAAAGTCATAGGTAGGTCGATCGACAAAGTGGCCCTCGCTGAGGGCTTGTATGTGGGTCACCAGAAGCGGCACATCGAATGCGTCCGGTTCGTCGAAGTTGGCGCCTTTCCGTTCCTCCGGAGTCGACTGCGACAAGTCGCGATAATACGCGTCGAGAGGGAGCAGCACGGCTCCGCCCATCAGTCGATCGGCCAAGGCGCGGGCAACGGTCGTCTTGCCCGCACCCGAGCAGCCCGCGATCCCGATCACCTGTGTCACCTGTCCCGTCCGGATGCCGGATGGCATCGACCACTCTTGTCGACTGCTCGGCCCGACGACGTTACGATAGCGCGCCGGTTACTCCAGATGTGTCCGGCAGCCCGTGGTGAAACTCCCACGGCAGCCGACCGACGCTGCGACAGTCCACTAGTATTCCAGAGGACCATGCACCCGTTCATCGGTCGCGCGTCCCAATTCGGCTTGCCGCACGGGCTTGGTGATGAATCCATTCCATACCCGCGGCCAAACAGCGCTCTCGGTCGCCCTCCATCGCGTTTGCGGTAAGAGCCACAATCGGAATGTGGGCTTCACTTCCTGACTCTCGGCGGCGAATCTCGCGAGTGGCGCCAAAGCCATCGAGTACGGGCATCTGACAGTCCATGAACACCATATCGAAGGTGCGGCCGTCGAGCGCTTCCATGGCCTGCTCGCCGTTTGCGGCGACGACGGAACTGTGGCCGAGGGTCGTGAGCACTATGGCGACGAGGTTCTGATTCATCACATTGTCGTCCACGATCAGGATCATCAGGGTGGATTTGTCAGCATCACGCACAGCGGGCGGCGCTTCTTACTGCGCCGGAGCGACGACCTGCTCGGGTGCGACGGCGGGATTGAGCGCTCGCTTGAGTGCGGTCAGCTTGACGGGCCGCACCAGTTGACTGTCCACGTGCCACGTCGCTGAATCGACGGAGGCATCTCTTTCGGCGAAGGTGGTGAGACGGACAACCCGGCCGCCGGTGACGACGGGCACCTGCTGGAGAAACCGCTCCTCGGCCTCGCCCGTGGGGAGCGTGCGCACAAAGACATGGGCGGTCGCGGCACTATTGCGCTCGAGCCACGGCATGGCATGGCGTCGCGGCCGCTAGAGAAGCACTCACTGGCGACCCCGCACTCCGCGAGTAGAAGGCTCAGTGCCATTTGATTACTTGGAAGCGGGTCGACGATGACGGCGCGAGTGGCGGTATCGAGGTCACCTCGAGCGGGGATTGACTGCACGTCGAAACGCATGGGAATCTGAAACCAGAACGTGGAACCTCCGTGTCGCCGGTCTCAACATCGATGTCGCCGCCCATGAGCTGCGTCAAAAGATGGCAGATGGTCAAGCCGAGACCCGTCCCCGGCCGCGGCCGCGGAGGTCAACATCACGACGGTGGCCTCCGACAACGTCGGGTCGTCCGGATCTCGGTCGCCACCGCGAAGCCGTCCATTTCGGCATCATGAAGTCGAGCAACACCAGACGATACGGCCGCCGAGCCGCCTGGGCCTTTCGCAGACACACCAACGCGGCGCACCGCTCTCGACGAGAGTGGGCCGCATACCCCACTGACTCATGATCTCTCCGAGGATGTGCCGGTTTGTCGCGTTGTCGTCCACGACCAGGACACGCAAGCCCGTCAGGCTGGCCGCGTCCCCGTGGCTCAAGGCGCTGGGCAAACCGGAGTGGCGACCAAACTGAGCGGTGAACTGGAACGTGGTGCCCTATCCGATCTCGCTCTCTACCCATCTGTCAATGGTGCTGGATCGAGCTCTAGGCAGAATCGACGCAGAGGCCGACGCGTTGCGGGGCGACGCACTCGGATGTTCACCGCTGGCTCGTGAGGTGACGGTGCGGGAGGTCGACGGTGACCACGAGTCTGTCTTACGTGCCCCGTCGCCTACTGCCCCTTCGGTGTCCACCCTTGGTCGCAGCACTCGGCGAGGCCGTGGCACATCTCACGTCGCAGCGCGCAGACCATGCGCCTACCCCCAGATACGACTGACATCGGCATACACACCGGCGGGTAGCTGAATCTGCTGGTCGGTCTTGTTCTCCAGGCGAATAGTGCCCCGCAGGGTCACACCCGGGTCGAAGCGGATATCACCGACGATCTCGAGGTGATGACAATCGAACATCGACGGTGGGCCACCGGGGAACCGAGAGTCGAGCCCGTCGACGAGCTTGTAGTGCTTGGAATCGAGCGAAACGACGGGCACCTGTCGGGCCAAAGGCGCCGGCACAATGCGGCCATCGTCCGTCAACTCGTAGGCATCTGAGCGGACCGCGAGGAGGTCTCCCGTGGTTTTGACAGGAGCAAAACGGGCCCGGGGCACCCGTAGGGCCTCGGCACCCGAAAAAATCGCAATGGCTGAGCCCATCGCGGTTTCCAACTGGTAGACCTCGGGCGATGTCGGATCGCGAGGGTCGACCGTCTTGAGATTACGGATCAATGGCAGCCTCAAAATGCCGTCCTGCGCCGCCAGCACGTCACTGAGCGCGTCGAGGTCAATCCAGAGATTGTTGGTATTGAAGTACCGGTATCGATCGATCGCCTGAAACGCCGCGTGATCCTCCAGCGGGCACTGAGCCAATTCGCGAAGCGTCAGCTGGCCGTCGGGTCGTATCGCCAAGTGCCCGCCCTTCTTGTCCGCCTCGGTCCGGTCGGCGACTTCCATCAGGAACGGGAAGGCGTTCGCCGCAAAATATCCCAGGATGATCGGGTCAAGAACAGCACCCAGATTGTCGGCGTTCGACACGAAAGCATAGCGTCGGCCCGCCGCGCGCAGACGCTCCAAAACGCCACTGCTGACAAGAGCTGTAAACAGGTCGCCATGGCCCGGTGGACACCACGACAGGTGCGGCGCGGGTGGCCACGAAGCCGGCCCCAAGGTCTCGCGATCGATCTTTGGCACCTTGTGCTGGAGAAAATCCGGGCCAACGGGCGAGCCGGGGAGGGCGTCGTGTGCGGCCAGTGCGGCCAAAGAGTCAGCCTGGGTCGCAAAACTGTTCATCAGCACCAGGGGCACTCCGCTGCGGGCGGATTGACCGGCGATTACGTCAAGAAACGTCAGGTCGTTTTTTATCGAAAGCAAGGACTTGGCTTGCTCCAGACCCATCCCCGTTCCTAGACCGCCGTTGAGCTTGATGACGATCGTCTGGTTCAGGACTTCACTGCCGCGAGCTTCCAGGTCGAGACCAAGGGTCTCGGCATTCGGAAGCTCAGGCACCGGACGGAGCCGACTTTCAGGGATCAACCCTGATTCGCCGGCGATGAGCTGCCGGTAGTAGTGCCTGAACGTCCGAATCGCGATATCAGGCAAACCCTCGGCTTGCATCCGGGTTTCAAAAGGGCGGAAGTGGTCGCTCATATCTCTCGCTCCCTCTTGCCGCACGACGTGTGTCACGCGGGTCTCCCGGCGGTGTCCCGCTTGACCTGGTCGTAGAAGCCGACGATGAGACCAGAGCAGATGGCATACATGTACGTGACCGGGGAGATTCGAAACGCCCATGCGAGCAAGCCGTGTGCGTGCAGGGCGGAGGCGCCGACGAATAGCCCAAAAAGCAGCGCGCCTTCGAGCTGCTTCCGTCCCTTCCACGACCCCCAGAGCGCAAGCAGCGTGAAGCGACCGATGACCAGAACAAACCCCGTGACGCCGACGTAGCCCATCTCGGCGGCGGTGAACCAGTAAATGTGATGCGCCACACCCGACTTTTCCTCGTCCTCCATAATTACGATGTGTGAGCTGTAACGCGGGGTGTCAGAGAGCACGCGCGAGAAGCTGTTGAGACCGACCCCAAATGCGTTGTCGCCGGCCATGATCTGTGCCGCGATGTTGAACTCGTCTCGGGCTTCACCACTCGCCTCAGGCGCGTTGAGGAATCGGTCGATGATGGAGTCGGCCATAAGCGCGAGTCTCACGACACCCGCGATGGCGACGAACGCACTCGTCGTGGTGACCGTGTCGCTCGTGACTTGAGCACACACAGCCCGATAGAGCCGGCGACACAGGCTCCGACCAGCACCAATCCGGCACGAGAGAACGTGAAGACGACGGCGGCGGCCATCCCTAGCCCGGCACCTGTCGACAGCAGCGCTTGCCATCCCTCAAGCCGCTTGTCGAGCAACCCCCAGATGAGCGTCACGGGGACGATCTGATTCAAGAACACGGGCACCGTGTTGGAATGGTCGAAGGGTCCGGACTATTTCTGATAAGAGTATCGGCAGTACTCACCTTGCCGCCATCCTCACTGCTTCCGGAAATCAGGGTCGTCCGGCTGTTCGCGTCGGTGTGGGCCTCGCCCCGGGCAACGCCTGCGCAACCGCTGCGTTCCAGTCCGCGGCGCGGTCTTCACGACGGTTTCTCGATTGAGCTGTCACCGGGGAGCCGGACGACCGGCCCGCCGCGCGCGGTTCCGTGCATTCCCGTTGGACCCCCAGCCCGAGATCATCGGGCCGTAGAGACTTCCCTATAATGTCCTATTGGCGACTCGCTTGGACCAAAGGCATCGGCTGACGAAAGGGCATGTCGGCGAGCACGCCACACACTCCAGAAAGGGACAAGCATGAGAAAAGCTATTTTCGCGGCAATCATCTGTTTTGGCGTCAGCGGCCTCGCCAGTGCCCAGGACGCACCGGCGCCGTGCGGCCCGGCCGGGCACCTCTCGGACGGACTGTCAACCAACGTGGCGGCCGATTCGCGGTGTTTCGAGATTCGCATGTATACGGCGGATACAGAGCGCAACGGTGGCGGCGACTACGACCTCGCTATTGACGAGCTTCACCAACGCTTCCGTGAGAAAGAAGTCGAAATTTTTGAGAATCACGGCGCCGAGATTGTTGCGGTCTGGCAGAATCTCGACGATCCGAACACGCTGATCTGGATGCTGGCGTATCGTGACCGCGCGCATCGGCAAGAGGTCTGGGACGCGTTCCGCGCCGACCCGGAATGGACGGCGCTCCGCGAGAAGTATCCGGTGCCGGTCAGCGCCGATGTCTTCATGATGAGTGCCACCGACTATTCGGCTCTGAAGTAGTTGGTGGAGTCGGGACTGTGGATAGCGGATCGCCGATTCGCTATCCACAGGAACAGCCCGAGTCCTATCTACGCGCGGGTCAGTCCCGACGTAGCAATTCGGAAGACCTGTGACGAGACGGCGGTTGTGGCTCTCTCTGTGGTGCTGCGGGATGGCAAGCATCATGACCCTTCCGTGGAGCAACTTTCAGGAACCCCTCAGTGGGCCAAGGTTCACTGGATCCCCTTTGTCAGCTCTGGGATCAACGTTCGAGATATCGTCTTGAACGTCGCCACATTCGTTCCCTTTGGCTTCTTGGTTGCGCCGGAACGCTGCGCCGTTCGACCGACCAGTTCCTTCTGGGTGATTGGCGCTGCCGCGCTCTTTTCGGCCGCCGGAGAAGTCTCCCAACTCTTCAACCACAGCCGGTTTCCCTCTACGACCGACATCGTCTCGAACACCGCAGGTGCCTACGGCGGGTTCATCCTTCACTCTCTGGGTGCCTTGATTCGGCGTCGCGCCCGGTCCGCAGGCGTAGACGAGTGAGAAACGGCGTTCGTTACCGGGCTGCGGATTGGACAAGGCGACGCCGTTCCAAGGAGAGCCAGAAGCTGACCGGCTTTCCAGACCTCATAGTCCCCGCCGGTTTTACCGGTAACGGACTCCCGGGCGGGATCTCTTTTTTGGAAAGAGCCTTTGACGAGCCCGGTCTACTTGCGCTGGGCTACGCGTTCGAGCAAATCGACGAGGCACGCCGCCTTCCGGTCAACACGCCAACGCTCGAGGATTGACCGAGCCCTCGCGAGGTAACCGCGCGCCGCCAAGAGGAATTCGAGGAAATCGATGACGTATAGAAATCAGCTGATACCGAGCGTATTGATTGGCGCGGTGCTCGCAGCCGTATTCATGACTCCGACCACTGCGGCCCAGAACGAGACTCAGGAGATGGAGACGCACCGCGCCGCGGCACGAGCGGCCGCCGGTGACGACCATCTCGGCCTGCTCCAAACAGTGTGTCGCGAACCGCGGGCCATAGTACCGGCAGCGGCCAACACGCCGCGTCCCCCGCGGGTCGTGCCACCTCGCGACGAGTGGCATGCCGAGCCTGCCCAGGTCTTTGACAACCTCTATTTTGTTGGCACGAAGGACCATGGCGCGTGGGCCGTGACGACCTCGGACGGAATCATCGTCATCGATGCGCTTTACGACTATGCCGTAGAGTCGGCTGTCGTCGATGGACTACGAAAGCTGGGACTGGACCCCGAGGACATTGCCTATGTCGTGGTGAGTCATGGTCACGGCGACCACCATGGCGGGGCCAAGTATCTGCAGGATCGTTTTGGTGCTCGGATCGTGATGGGCGGCCCCGACTGGGACCTAGTGGAAGGGAGCACCCGCGACCCCATCCCGACCCGGGACATGGTCGCAACCGAGGAGATGCGACTGCGGCTTGGCGAGACGACCGTCACCCTCTACCTGACCCCTGGCCACACGGCCGGCACCGTCTCCACCATGATCGAGGTCCGTGACGGAGGTCGCTCTCATCTGACGGCCGCGTGGGGTGGCACATCGTTGTTCGCGAGCACCTCCAACGAGGCAATCGAGGGCTATATCGATTCCGCGGTCCGTTTTCAACAACTCATCGAGACCACCGGTGCGGACGTGCTGGTCGCGAACCATACGAGCTTCGACCGCACGCCGGAGAAACTGGATGCGCTTGCGCGTCGGCAGCCTGGCGATCCTCATCCCTACGTCATCGGCACCGAGGCAGTGCAGCGCTATGTGAAAGTTGCGGAGGAATGCGCCCGCGCCGAGCTCGCACGCAGGACGATGCAGTAGCGGCACATACCCCAAGACTCACGACGCACGGCGAGTCAGGTTCCTACGTGCCACAGAACGTTTCGTGGACAATTTCCTCTGACCGCGGTGGCGCTTCGAGGTCGGCATACTCGGCTTGGTCGGCATAGGGTGAGGCCAACGCGTCGACGAGACGGTGAAACCGTGAAAAGTCGCCGGCGTAGCCACTCTGGATGGCCTGCTCGACACGGTGATTGCGCGGGATCAGAACCGGATTCGACGTGCGCATGTCGGCAAGGCACTGGTCCGGGGCGGCGTTGCGACGCCATTTTCCCAGCCATGTCTCAAAAGGCTCTCGGTCGGAAAACAGCGAAGCCACGCTCTCGGCGCCGTCCCCGCCGGCGACCTGGGTCAGGCGTCGAAAAAAGAGCGTGAAGTCGACCTTTTGGGTGTCGAGCAGCTGTAACCCCTCGGTAATCAGCTCGACCGAGACCTCGGGTGGGATCCCAAACTTGGCGCGGAACCGGCCGAGGTATTGACCGCCAAATCGATCGGGGTATTTGGAGAGCGCGGTTTCGGCGACCGGGGTCGCGACACTCGAATCCTCCGCCAATAGCGGCAGTAGAGCTTCCGCAAAACGGCTCACATTCCAGAACCCAATGTCGGGCTGGTTCCCCCAGGCATACCGCGCACCTCTGTCGATAGAACTAAAGACGCACTGCGCATGGAAGGCATCCATAAACGCGCACGGACCGTAGTCAATCGTCTCGCCGGAAATAGCCGTATTGTCGGTGTTCATGACACCGTGGATAAAGCCAAGAGACATCCAGTGCGCGATCAGATCCGCTTGGCCAATCACCACGGACTCCAGCAACGCCACATAGGGCTCCGACGCGTCGGCGGCGTCCGGGTAGTGACGAGCTATCGCATGGTCGGCAAGTCGTCGCAAGGCATCGATATCATTACGCGCCCGAAAATACTGAAACGTCCCCACCCGAATGTGACTTGCCGCAACGCGGGTGAAGACCGCGCCGAGAAGCGGACCTTCTTGGCGCAGGACCCGCTCCCCGGTTGCCACCGCGGCGAGCGCGCGGGTAGTGGCCACCCCAAGCGCGGCCATGGCTTCGCTCACGACATATTCTCGGAGCACCGGACCGAGCGCGGATTTTCCATCGCCACCTCGCGAGAACGGAGTCCGTCCCGAGCCCTTCAATTGCAGATCGAACCGGGCACCGTCGGTGTCGATGACTTCTCCGAGCAGAATAGCCCGGCCATCACCGAGTTGCGGCGAGAATCCACCAAACTGGTGCCCAGCGTAGGCCTGCGCAATCGGCTCGGCGCCCTCCGGTATCGCGTTCCCCGCCAGGGTGGCGATACCGTCGGTTGATTCGAGCCACTCGGTGTCGATCGACAGTCTTTCCGCGAGCGCGTGATTCACGCGAATGAGTGTCGGTTCCGGAACCTGAGCAGGGTCTTGCTTCGCAAAAAAGCGTTCAGGCAGCTGGACATACGTGTTGTCGAAAGAAATATTCATTACACCTTGAGACACAGGGCCCGGTCAGAATCACCGCACCTGAGTGCTGAACTGCTACCCAGTCGTCACGACGCGAAGACGGAGCGACCGACAGCATGTGACCCGTGAGCATGGGTGCCCTCGACATGGCCAACTTGGCCTACTCCGCGCCCAGGTGTGTCTCGAACCACGCCACCATCGCGGCCGTCGCGCGCTCGGCGTCCGCGCCGCGAAAGCCGTGGTCAGCCCCTTCGATAATAATGAGCTTGCTCTCGACCCCATAGGTTTGGAGCGCCTCATACATCTGATGGCTGTGGCGGATATCGACGAGCCCGTCCTCGTCACCGTGGATGAGCAAGGTCGGCGGGTCGTCAGAACTCACGTGGAGGAGTGGCGACACCGCCGAGGCGTCCGCGGGTTCGAAGTTCACGGCCGGAAAACGGGCGCTCCCGATGTCAGGGTCCGAGCCGCGAGCGATCTCTCTCAGGTCAACCGGCGGGTAATAGGCAACGACCGCCGCTACCCTATCGCCCTGTCGTAATACCGCGTCTTCCGCGGATGGATCCCCGCTATCAGACGTGGTCCCGAGCATAAGCGAGAGGTGCCCACCGGCGCTACCACCCCAGACCCCGACCCGGGTCGGATCGATGCCAAAGTCCCTCGCGTGTAGCCGAACATACCGCACGGCTCGACGCACATCCGGCACGATTTCCGGGATAACAAACTTCGGACTGCTGCCATGACGAACCGCAAAAACCGTGAACCCGTGGTCGAGGAGTGCCCGGTAGCGGTCGACCGACTGGTCGGTCGGGCGCCAGCGTGACCGCCACCCACCGCTCTCCATCCGCAGAACGGCCGCGCCGTTGGCGTCGGCTGGCGTCAATACGTCGAATGTCAGTGCCATTCCATACTTGTGCCCGTAGACGACGTCGGGTGTGACTTCGACCTCTGAAGCCGCCGCCGCCGCGCCACCGAGATGGACAAGGACGACCGCCATCAGCCATGACGACGACACTCCGAGAAACCGCGGTTTCTTCATCTGAATCTCCCTTTTGGTCAAACCGATGCGGGGCGTAACGTTCCCTCCCGCGTTGTAGTCGACGCCGCGATTATAGCGACCTGGCACAAGGGCCAGGACGCCCCCTCCCCGGGCCAGGCAACGACGGGAAGAGAATGCCCCGGTGTAGCATTCGGAGCTATCATTATGGTGTCGGTTCGTGACGGTGTGACCTGAAAGCGTGGTCGGTCCGTCGGCTGGCCAACCGACCCCAGATAAGTGGTCCGGTCGAAACAACGTGGAGATACCGAGCGTGGTCCAAGCCCATGTGATGGCCCGTGTGATTGTTCGATGGCTCGTGGTCGTGGTCGGAGCGCTCGTAGGACCGGGTCTCCGCGAGGTTGTCGTGGCGCAGGAGACGACCGCTACACGTGAGATTCTCGACCAGTACTGTGTCCGCTGCCACAACGAGCGAACCCAGACCGCGGGGCTTGCGCTCGACGAGCGAGACCTCTCACATGTGGCGGCCGACGCCGAGACATGGGAGCGCGTGCTCGTCAAACTGCGCGCCCAGACGATGCCGCCGGCCGGCAGCCCGCGACCCGACCAGGCCACCTACCATACCCTCACCAAATGGCTGGAGGCGGAGATCGACACCGTGGCACTGGCAAGTCCCGACCCGGGTCGCGGCGAGACGTTCCACCGTCTCAATCGAGCTGAGTATCACGCTGCCGTCCTGGACTTGCTCGCGGTCGACGTCGATGTTGCCGCCCTGCTTCCCGCAGACAACACCTACGAGCATGGTTTTGACAACAACGGCGAGCTGCTCTCGATCTCGCCAGACCTCGTATCACGCTATCTCTCTGCCGCGCGGAAAATCACCCGTCTCGCCGTTGGGATTCCTCCGCTCGGCCCCACCGTCGAGACCTACCGCGTGCACCCCGCCCTCGTGCAGGACGACCGGCAGGACGACATGCTGTCGTTTGGCTCTCGGGGCGGTGTCGCGGTTCGCCATTACTTTCCGGTGGATGGCGAGTACACCATTCAGATTCGGCTCCAGCGGAACTTCTCCGACTACATCATCGGCTTTGCTGCACCGCAGGAACTGGACGTACGGGTGGACGGTGAGCGCATCACTCGGTTCTCGGTCGGAGACGCCGATGCCAAGGGACAAATGGCCCCGCTCAGTTTTTCGGGGAATATCGCCGGGGATCCCGAGTGGGAGTACTACATGAACACCGGGGATACCGGACTGGAAGTCCGCTTCCCCGCCAAAGCCGGTCACCGAGTCGTAGGCGTCTCATTTGTGAGGCAACAATCGGAGCTCGAGGGCGTGCTGCAACCGCGCAACCGAGGCTATGGCCGCTTTGTCGATGAACGGTATGAAGAAGGCGCGGCGGTCGAGCAGGTGGCCATCGGCGGGCCCTACAATGTCGACGGGGCGGGCGACACGCCAAGTCGCCGAGAGATCTTTGTGTGCCGACCGGCCGACAGCGAGACGGCGGCAGATGGCGATACCGGCTCCAGCCGCGCTGCCGACTCAAGCAAGGACGAGGATTCCTGCGCCCGGAAGATTCTCTCGCGACTCGCCCGTCGCGCGTATCGGCGACCCGTCCACGACGCAGAGATCACCACGCTAATGGGTTTCTACGCATCGGGACGTCGGGAAGCCAATTTCGACGCCGGAATCCAGTTCGCCCTCGAGCGCATGCTTGTCGACCCTGAGTTTCTTTTCCGTATCGAACGTGACCCGGCCGACCTCACGCCCGGAACGCCCTATCGCCTCAGCGATTTCGAGCTGGCGTCGCGGCTGTCGTTCTTCCTGTGGAGCAGTATCCCTGACACCGAACTACTAGAGGTCGCCGAAAAGGGGCAACTGAGCGACCCAGCGGTATTGGAACAGCAGACGCGGAGACTGTTGGCGGACGGCCGGTCCCGTGCCCTCATCGACAACTTTGTGAGCCAATGGCTACGCTTACGGAATCTTGATTCCCAGCAGCGTGAATCGGCAGACTACCCCGAATTCGACGAGAATCTGAGAGCGGCATTTCGCCGTGAAACAGAGCTCTTTGTCGAGAGCACGATGCGCGAAGACACGAGCCTGCTCGAGCTCCTGAGCGCAAACTACACGTTTGTCAACGAACGCCTCGCTCGGCACTACGGGATTCGCGGTGTCTATGGGGATCGCTTCCGGAGAGTGACGCTCGACAGCGACCATCCGCGGGGCGGGTTACTCGGTCATGGGGGTCTCCTCATGGTGACGTCGTATCCCAATCGGACGTCACCGGTGTTGCGTGGCAAGTGGCTCCTGGAGAGTATCTTTGGAGCGCCGCCGCCAGAGCCGCCACCAAACGTCCCGGGCTTGCCGGACCGCGGCGACGGTGGGCAACCGGCGTCGGTACGTGACCGTCTCGAGCAGCATCGCGCGAACCCGGTATGCGCGAGTTGCCACGCGC
>Ga0310120_10000269_pt1 | contig 43587 bp, 33 predicted proteins | sample CB27_AW_983_MG_FD_203506 | JGI IMG/M metagenome (GOLD analysis project Ga0310120, IMG submission 203506) | Marine microbial communities from Western Arctic Ocean, Canada - CB27_AW_983 | ecosystem: Environmental > Aquatic > Marine > Oceanic | place: Canada: Western Arctic Ocean | collected...
GACCTGGTGGTGGCGGACAACCTGGCGGTGGCGGTGGCTTCCCCGGAGCTGGCGGACAACCTGGCGGTGGTGGTGGCGGCGGTGGTTTCCCCGGAGCTGGCGGACAACCTGGCGGTGGACAACGTGGCGGTGCTGGCAAGTCTCGTGGACGATCCAATAAATCTCGCGGCGGAGCTGGCAAGTCCCGCGGCGGACAACCTGGCGGTGGCGGTGGCGGCGGTGGCTTCCCCGGAGCTGGCGGACAACCTGGCGGTGGCGGTGGCTTCCCCGGAGCTGGCGGACAACCTGGCGGTGGCGGTGGCGGCGGTGGCTTCCCCGGAGCTGGCGGAGCTCCCGGTGGTGGCGGCCGAGGTGGTTTTTCTGCACCTGGAGCGAAGAAGAAGGCTCAGGATGCCAAGCCGGGGACTCCCGAGCATACGGCTGACGACTTCGTGGCAAAGATGATTGCTGGCGACACCAAGTCCGCGACTGCAATGATTTCGTCGCGAGCTCGTACGCCGGCTCTGAAAGAGCTGCTCGACGGTAAGGCGGCCAAGTCGTCCGGTCAGTGGAAGCAGGTGCTTCAGGGAGCAAGCCGGTCGGGTGCGGCACGGTCGGTGCGATCGGATCGAGTGGTCAACTTCACCAACTCGAAACAGCAGTCCATTCGGATGACTCTGCGTCGCCAGGGTAAGGAATACAAAATCTTCAGCATCACCTTTGGCAAAGCTTCGACCAAGAAGAAGAAGCGGCGCAGCCGGTAACCGGCGACGGTGATGTCGGAGTTCGCGACCGTATCACGGACAGGCGTGCCTGTTCGTGCGGCCTAGTGCTTGAAGTGGCGTCGGCCGGTGAAGACCATCGCGATGCCGTGCTCGTTGCACGCTTCGATCACCGCATCATCCCCGCGCGAGCCGCCCGGTTGAGCGATGGCGGCGATGCCGGCTTCGGCGGCCTGATCGATGCCGTCTCGGAAGGGGAAGAAGGCATCCGAGGCGAGCACCGCCCCCTTGGCACGTTCTCCAGCCTTGCGATGGGCGATGTGGACCGAGTCGAGTCGGCTCATCTGGCCTGCTCCGACACCGACAACCGACCGATCCTTGGCGAAGACGATTGCGTTGGACTTGACGTGCTTGGCGACCGCCCACACAAACTGCAGATCCGCCGCTTCGGCCTGGTTCGGCTGCCGCTCGGTCACTGTCTGCCACTCATCCCAAGGCTCGGCACCCTCATCTCGATCCTGGACCAGCATTCCGCCGCTGATCCTGCGGTACTCGGGCCCGGCGTCGCGTGATTTGCAGAGGGCATCGAGTTTCAGCAGACGGACGTTGTTCTTCCACTTGGGCCGAGTCGTCAGGGCTTCGAATGCAGCCGGCTCGTAATCCGGCGCGATGATGGCCTCGATGAACCGCCCCGGTTCGCAGAGCGCGTCGGCGGTTTCGAGGTCCAGCGGGAGATTGAAGCCGAGAATCGATCCGAACGCGCTGACGGTGTCTCCGGCGTAGGCGGCTGCAAATGCTTCGGCCTGTGTTGTGCCGACGGCGCAGCCACAGGGATTGTTGTGCTTGATGACGACCGCGGCCGGATCTGGAAATTCACGGACGATTGACAGTGCTGCGTCGAGGTCGAGGAGGTTGTTGTAGGAGAGTTCTTTTCCCCCGAGCACTTCGGCGGCGGCCAGGGTGGCGGGATCGGCGTTGGGTTCGACGAACCAACCCCCCTGTTGGTGCGGGTTTTCTCCGTAACGGAGCGTGGCGCGGGGATTGAGCGTGATGGTCAGTGGGCTGTCGTCAGACTCGTTGCCCTCATCCACCAGCCCGGACATGTAGTCGGCGATGGCCCTGTCGTAGGCGGCCGTCATTTCGAAGGCGGCTGCGGCGAGTTCCCGCCGGAGGTGTTCATCGAGACCGTCGCCCTGAAGAGCTTCGAGGACGCGTGAATACTGTTCGGCGCGGGTCACGATGGCGACATAGGCGTGATTCTTGGCCGCCGAACGCACCATGCTCGGTCCACCGATATCTATCTGCTCGATCGACTCGGCCATCGTCACGCCCTCACGGGCAATCGTCTCCTCGAACGGGTACAGGTTGCAGACGACAAGTTCGAATGGAACGATTCCGTGTTCGGCGATTGCCTCGGCGTCATCAGGTCGATCGGGACGACCCAGGATGGCACCGTGGACCTTGGGATGCAGGGTCTTGACCCGTCCCCCCATGATCTCGGGGAATCCGGTGTATTCGGAGATCCCTATGACGGGAACACCGGCCTCCTCGAGGTGCCGGCGGGTGCCGCCGGTGGAGATGATCTCGAAGCCGAGTTCGGTCAGTTGACCGACAAAGGGGGCCAGGCCGGTCTTATCGCTGACGCTGACCAGGGCCCGTCGCGCTGAGCCGTCGCTCATGAAATGACTCTCCCGTTACGGATCCATCCGTTTCGGGGCGCGATCGTACTGCCGTCGTCGAGCCAATTCAAACCAGCCGGGCTTCGCCGTCGGTTCAGTTCTTGGGTGTCGTGGTGGTTCCGTTACCACCCGCGGCTGCCGGGGCGGCACCGGCCGGAGCGGCCGGTCGAGGCGTCTCGGGCGCGAATTCCGGCAGGATCGGCAACAGGTCCGGGTTCTGGTGGTAGACGGGGAACTCGTGGTCCGCCCCCGCCTCGCGGATGGCCACCAGCATGCCGCTGTTGGTGGCCAAAAACAGTCGGTCGGTCCGGTTGTTGGCGAACTTGACGCCGAACTGTCTCAGTGGCATTGTCCCCAGCACGGCACCATCGGTGCGGCGGAGGATCACGATGTTGCCGACATGGTCTGTGGTGTAGACCCTGCGATGAGACGCACCGACGAAGTCGGTGATGCCATGCCGCCACCAGTTCCGCTTGCCTGTCAGCGCCGAGAGCGAGAACAGTCCACCAGCGGTGGGAAAGATGAAGACTTGTTGACCGATCACCCTGGGCGCACGACGGATCGGGAATCCCGACGGGAACGGCTGCCAGCGGGCGTTTCCGTTTTCGGCGTTGAGGCAGTAGAGATTGAAATCCTCACAGGCGATGTAGAGGAAACCGCCGTGGTAGGTGATTGGGGCGGAGACCGGTGAATCGGTTTCCGACTGCCATTGCAAACGCGGCGAACCGGTGGTGATGCTGTAGAGCGAGTTGTCGAGGCTGGCAAAATTGACGACTCGATCGGTCACGATCGGCGGCGTGGTGATCTGTTTGCCCGTCTTGAATCGCCACTGCCGTGCCAGGAATCCCCACTTGGTCAGTTCTTTTTTTCGGTACAGTTCACGAACCCGGTGGAGATCGAAGGCGAAGATGCTGCCGTCGTACGAGCCATAGAAGATCTGGTCCTCGCTGACGGCGGGGCTGGTCGAGGGGGTGCGAGGCAGCTTGAGTTCCCAGAGCAGTTCGCCGGAGAACTTGTCGAGGCAATAGAGCTTGCGTGCTGCAGGGATGAAGGTGAAGTCGCGATTGGTGACAGCCGGTTGGCTCGGGGCGTCGCGTGGCCCCAACTGGGCCGACCAGATTCGCCGACCGGATTCGTTGTCGAATGCGGTGACCGCCCCACTGCTGGCCTGTATCACCACGATGTCCTCATCGACGACCATGTGGGCGATCACGTCCCGGCTGGGGTCGAGCGTGGCCTGACCCCACCACATGCGGACCAGCCCGTGGCGGCGGAGCATGGTGTGAGAGGGCAGGACCTGGCCACGGATGCCCTGTTGGGCCGACGCGGTGGCCGGGCCCAGCGTGACCAGTGGCAATGCCAGGGAGAGGATCAGGGCAATGGAAATCGAGCGGGACTGTGTCATGGTGGGTCAGTCGTGAAGGGGTGCAGTGTGTTGCGGGGCCGGTTTGAAGTGTACCCGAGTGAGGCGTGGGTGAGCCAGAGGCTGTCACCGCCTATCTCCCTTGAGTCGACCGGAATGAAACAAGGTCGCGAGTCGAAGCGCGTGAGTGGCGTGCGGGGGGCGGGAATTGTTGGATTCGCGGTGGTTCGACCGGTACAATTCCGCCGACTGCCCCGGCCGTCATGACAGTCGGTCGAGCGGTCGAAGTGTGTGAGTGAGGGTTCGGGTCGTGACAAGTGGTCCAGACAGATCGATTGTGAGGGGGTCGGTGTGGACGGCGGCTGCCGTCGCCTGGACGGTGGTGTTCCTGGCGGAGGCACTTTCGGCTGACGTGATCCGCCTGGAAAACGGTGGCGAGTTGCGAGGGGAGTTGTTGGGGGCGGTGACCCGGACGCCGGGTGAGACGATCGTGATGCGGACGTTGGCCGGGAGCCGCGTCGAGGTGTCGGGCGAGAGAGTGGTGTTGGTGGCTCGACGTCCGTTGAAGGTCGAGGAATACGAGACGCGTGCCGAGCGAGTCGCGTCCGAGTCGGACACGGCGGCCGGACACTGGGAATTGGCCGAGTGGTGTCGCAAGCAGCGATTGACCGACCAGCGGCGGGTGCACCTGGAGCGGGTTGTCTCGCTGGATCCCGGCCATCGGCAGGCTCACTACGGGCTGGGTCACACCTTGCGTGACGGGAAGTGGATGACCCGTGAGGAGTTCATGGCGTCACGGGGACTGGTCCGTTTTCGCGGCCGTTACATGACGCCTCAGCAACGCGACGATCTCCAGGAGAACTCGATTGGCGCCGCGGCCTACCGCAGGTGGTTTTCACAGATCCGGATCTGGCACAAGTGGCTGAAGACCAGGAACGCGGTCCAGCAGGTACGAGGTCGAGACGAACTGCTGGGTGTTTCGGATCCGGCCGCAGTGGTGCCTCTGGTGAGGATTCTCGGACGAGACGATGTGCCGACGACCCGCGTGCTCCTGGCCCGGGTGCTGGGTGGCATCCCCGGTCCGGAGCCGGTCGGACCACTGGTGGGAATGGCGTTGCGAGATGCCAGTTACGATGTCCGTGGCGAGGCGAGAAGGGCGATCGGCTCGAAGAGGCTGGGTGCCGCTGTCCCGTTTGCGATCGCGGCCCTGGGCGACCGGTCCAATTCGGTCGTTCGTCGAGCCGCGGTTCTGCTGGGCCAGTGTGGCGATCTGGCGGCGGTGCCACCTCTGATCGTGGCCCTGGTCACCCGCCACGTTCATCGTGTCCGTGTCCCGGGCAGCCGGCATCCGAGTTTTGCCCTGGCCCGGGACGGTACGCCTGTGCATCCGGCGGTGGCCCAGGGGTTCGGAGTGCCGCCGGAAGTGCTGAGCGGCATGCAGGCGGGGCGGTTTCCCTTCGGTGTCGTGATCCTGCCACCCCAGTTCGCCGAAAGGGAAACCCAGGTGATCTCGGTGGTTGTTGATCGTGAGAATCCCGAGGTGCTGGCGGCGTTGAAGAAACTGACTGAACACGACGGGCCGGGTTACAACCGGCGGGCGTGGCAACTGTGGTGGTTGGCTTACCGACAGGGAGCAAAATGACCAACCCGCCATCGGCCCGCGCGGCTCGTCAACTGCTGGAGAGCCTCGGGCGGTCCGGGATCAGTCACCTGGCTCGCCCCGCCGAGTCCGTGGTCCCGGAACCGGAAGACAGCGAGATGCCGATTGCCGATGCCGATGCCGATGCCGAGGGCGGTTTGGGGGAGATGGCCCGGGTGGTTGCCACCTGCAGGCGTTGTCAGGAATTGGCGGAAACCAGGACCCAGACGGTCTTCGGCGTCGGTGATCCTGATGCGAAGATCCTGTTCGTTGGTGAGGCACCCGGAGCAGACGAAGATCGGTTGGGTGAACCGTTCGTGGGTCGCGCGGGCAAACTGCTCGACCAGATCATCGTCGCTTGTGGAATGCAACGCGAGCAGATCTACATCTGCAATATCCTCAAGTGCCGACCACCGGGGAACCGCAACCCGTCGCCGGAGGAAGCCGGGAACTGTCGCGAATTTCTCGACGCACAGATCACTGCGGTCGCGCCCGAGTACATCGTCTGTTGGGGTTCGGTGGCGGCGAAGAGTCTGCTGGACTCGACCGAGACGATCGGCCGGATGAGACGGAAGTTCTTCGAGTACGGCGGGGCGAAGGTGTTGTGCACCTATCACCCGTCGTACCTGTTGCGGAACCCGTCGGCGAAGAAGGATGTCTGGGAGGACATGCAGATGCTGTTCGCCGACATGGGTGTGACGCTGGCGGGGAACCGGTGAGCAGTCCCTTCGGATCGGGCACGTCGGCCCCCGGGGTCTACCCGGCGACTTTTCGGTACAGCGCCTTGATGTAGGGAATCGGTTCGTTGCCGAGCGCCTTGAGAATCGTGCCGCCGGCGGTGAAGCAATGGGTCACCCAGTCGGGATGTCCGTACCGGGCCAGGGCCGTTCCTCCCTCGCCGCCACCCACGTACACCTCGACCCCCGACTCGGTCATGCGTTTCAGTTGCCCGATGAACTCGCGGGTCCCCGTCTCGAAGGCCTCCTCTTCGAACAGCCCGAACACACCGTTATGAAATGCGATCGCCGGTCGTCCTCCGGATTCGACTTGCCGTCGATGAAAGTCGAGGAACCTTCCGACGGCATTGGCCTGTTCGAGTCGGGTGTCGGGTCCGACATCGAACTGGGCCTCACCGTCGGGGATCGTTTGGTTGGCCGAGCCGTCTCCGAGAACGAAATCGACCGGCAGAACGAATTCGACTCCGGCCGCCAGTCCCTGGCGGTACATCCGGCTGGCCTGCTCGATCCGACTCGGTGGGATGTAGATCTTCGAGTGTGTCGGATCGCCGGCAAGCCCCAGGCCGAACTCTCTTCCGGCCTGACGTGCTGCGGCCGCTTTCAGGGCCAGGGCCAGTCCACCGGCGGCAATCACCATCCGGACGGTTCCCCGTGCGAGGATCTGTTCGAGGTCGTCGAGCTTGTTGATCTTGATGCCACTGAATACGACCAGGTCGGCCTGCCGGGTACGAGTGACGTGTCGAGTGAGTTCGGTGTCGACGTAGCGTCCCAGCGCGACGTGGTCACAGCCCAGTGGAACGAGTGTGCTCGAGAGGTCCCGATTCGAGGCGGCGAAGCCCTCGTTGACATGCACCCGCCCCAGTTTCTCGGTGACGGTGTTGACGTAGTTGACCAGTCTCGGAGCCATCTCCGAAAGCGTGTCATCATCAGCCTTCCACAAGGCTTGTTCGAGCGTGTAGCGGCGGGTGTTTTCGAGGACGGCGATCGAGCCGTCGGGCAGGTTGGCCACCTGGTCGGCGGCTGATGTGAGCACGTTGCCGGTGTCGTCATCGAGCCATTCGCCGACGAATGCGATGGGTTGCCCACCTCGGGCCTCCGGTGGCAGCAGTGTTTCGAGATGACGTGCGACTGGTTCCAGGGACAACTCGGGGTCACGGCCCCGGTGTCCATAGACCAGTTGCACCCAGCCTCTGTGGCTGCCGTGGCCGAGCGTTTCGAGCAGCGATTGGAGGCGAACGTCGTTGGCAATCGTTCCGTCGCTTTCAACAACGACATCCGTGTCGCCTCGGACGAGCACACGTGAGCCGGCCGGGAGGCCGTCGAGCGAGTCGAGTGAGGGGATCGCTTCGAGGCAGTCTTCCAGCGGAGGGATATCGTCGGAGGACCCGATCAGTGCGGCGCACCAGCGGATGGTGTCGTCAATTGAGATGGCCATGAGGAGGTGGATCTGAGGGGTGAAACAACGGTGAATGCCCGGATGGTTGAGGTATGGGGTAGACGGTCCTGTTGGTCTTCGTCAAGGCAGGTGAAAAAGCGATCGTCGAGGGTTTCCGGCCTGTCGGCGGATCGCCTATGATCACACTCGGCCCCGCATTCTACGTGTTCGAGTCCCTGGTCCGACCGAGAGTCCGCGTGAATCCTCAGCCCCGTGGTTGGAGCCGGCTGGACTGGCAGGCCGTCCCGGCGGGAGCACTGCTGGTGGTGTGGCTGGCCATCGGCCAGGGTCTGACGGTTGGCCAGGGGGTCTCGACCGACAAGCCCGTGATTCGATCCGTCGCGGTCGGACTTGGCGGATGGGTCAAGGTCGGCAAGTGGGCACCGGTTCGCGTGGCTGTTTTCGGTGGCAAGACCGGGAATTCGGTGCGGCTGGTACTGGCGACGATGGATCCGGCCGAACGGACCGCGGCATTCGTTTCACCGCCGGTTGACGTGTCGGCCGGAGAGCACCGTCAACTGGTCGGGTGGTTTCAGCCGGGGCGTCTGGGTGGAGATCTCGGGGTGGCGATCCAGGTCGAGGGGATCCAGGTGGATGGCCGGACGGTGTCGATGCACACGCTGCCGGAACGTCCGTTCAGTTGGCGGATGCGGGTCGGTGGAACAGAGGTGTCTCGTGGAGTCGATCGGATCGACATCCCGGTGCGGCCCGGCCAGAAGGTCGTGTTCGTCAACGGCGACTTTCAGGCCGCTCACGGTCTGGTGATCTCCGGTGATTTGCCGGCCGGGGAAATGAGGATCTCGGCCGGTGAGAGCGGACGGCTGGTCGACCCGGCTCGACCGACCGATGCGGGGAGCACACAGCCGTTGGTGGTCGAATACGAGGTGACCGGGCGGTTGACGCAGCCGGTGGCTTTCCACGGCCTGGCGACCGGATGGGCGCTTTCGGGTCGGTTCGTTCCGGCCAACTCGAAATCCGTGTCGGCCGGGAAGGCCGACGAGGGGATCGAGATCGTCTTCGAGGGACGGCCGGTGGTGTTGAGCCAGTCCGAATCGCTGTGGATGATGTGGGGTGGAGCGGCGGGGATGGATATCACCGGACGCGAGCGGAACGCGGAAGAGCCGGTCCAATCGGCTCGACGGGCAGTCCCGCTGTCGGGTTTTGCCCGGCAGCTGTATCGGGTCCACGATCTTGACGCGATCGATGCGATCGTGATCGCTGCCGGAGACCGTTATGCGATCGCTGAAGCCGACAGCCGGGTGATGTCCGACTGGGTGGCCTCCGGGGGTCACATGGTGATTTCGGTGGGGTCGCAACGGGCCAGTTGGCTGAAGAGTCCTTTGGCTGGATGGGTTCCGGTCCGGGCCGCGGACGATCGCCAGATGAGCGACAGTGATCTGAGGGGCCTGGAGGCACTGGCGGTGGGCAGCCAGCGAATCCCCTTCCAGGGACGGGTTCGCGGAACGGTGCTCGAATTGCCCGACGGTCGCACGTCGGTCCCGTCACTGACCGGACCGCTGGTCGGAGTGTCCGCCTATGGCTTCGGCCGGGTCACGATGCTGTCGGTCGACATCGATCGTGACCCGCTGGTCCGCTGGTCGGCTCTGCCACGGCTGATCGAGCGACTTGTCGAGGGAACCGGACCGGTCGAGTCGGTTATCGGCAGGGACCGAACGGCCTCGTCACGCAGTCGGGGGGGGGCCCTGTCCTATTCGGGCATCTCGGACCTCAAGACTCAGTTGCACGGCGTTCAGGACGAGTTCGAACAGGTGAGTCGCCTGGAGATCTGGCAGGTGCTGCTTCTGGTGATCGTGGTTCTGTTGCTGGTCGGCCCGGTCGATTTTCTGTTCGTGCGTCACGTGCTGAAACGGCCACGGGCGACCTGGGTGACGCTGCCGTTGATGATCCTCGTCATGACCCTGCTGGCTGTCTGGGCCGGTGTCGCTGCCAATGGTCGAGACGTTCTCGTCAATCAACTCGACATCGTCGACGTCGACACGGTGACCGGACGAATCGGCGGACGGACCTGGGCTACCATTTACTCGGCGGGCAGTCGGAGGTTCCGGGTCGAAGCCCGTTCGGCTGGCTGGTCGGATGGCCGGCCACCTGCCGAGACTGAGGGAGAGGACCGCGAAGTGGTATGGAGCGGGGTTCCAGAGGAGTCATTCGGGGGGATGCACCGGGACGGCCGCCGGGCGTTGACCGAACCGGACTACCGTGTGGCGACCGGTGTTTCCGAATCGATGATTGACGACCTGCCGGTGGCGGTGTGGTCGACTCGCACGATGACGGCGTCCTGGCGGACCCGGGTCGAGTCGCCGGTGACGGGGACTCTCGACAGCACCGGCGTGGGACAGCTTTCCGGAGAACTTCGCCACGGACTGCCCGGCACGCTGGACGACTGGTTGATCGCCCACGGCAACCGTGTCTTCCTGGAGCGGTCGGTGAACGGCAAGCGAAGATCCTGGAAGGCTGGGACACCGATGCGTCTGGGAACATCGGGAATCCGCATCGAATCCTTGAGAGGCTACCTGACTCGCACGACCACACGAAAGGTCGTCCGCAAGCACGGCTTCGGTTCCGACGTGTTTTCGGTGCCGGGACAGTACGACGCCCGGAGTCGCAATCCGGCCGACTGGCTCGAGATCCTGACGTTCCACCGGGCTGCCGGGGGAGTCGGATACACGGGCCTGGAGAACCGGGACCTCGCCGAACTCGACCTCTCGGATCTCCTGACACTCGACCGAGCCATCCTGCTGGGCCGCCTGGTCGCTGCGTCGTCGGACGGTACCGTGGCGGGAACCGAGTTGGTGGTCAACGGGGAACCGGTTTCGGCGCTGGGGAGTCGTCGGGTGACATATGTCCGGGTCGTGTTGAAGGTCAACAGTCGGCAGTTGCGACCGCGGCAGATGTTTCTGGATCCTGACCAGGAGGCGTCGCAATGACGCTCCGGTCGTGGCCATGTCACGGAACTGTACGGAGGGTGTCGAGGTGATCACCATTCGCAAGCTGACCAAGCAGTACGGCGACCTGGTCGCCGTGAACAACATTGATCTGGATCTTTCCGAGGGCGATGTGTTCGGCTTCATCGGGCCGAACGGTTCGGGCAAGACGACCACGATGCGGATGATCGCCACGCTGCTCAACCCGACTTACGGTGAGGCATATGTCTGCGGCATGTCGATCTACACCCATGCCGCCGAGATCCGGCGACTGGTCGGTTTCATGCCCGACTTCTTCGGTGTCTACGACGACATGACGGTGATCGAGTACCTCGAGTTCTTCGCGGCGACCTACCGGATCGACGCGCATGCCCGCCGCGGGGTCTGTGAAGAGAAGCTTGAGTTGGTCGACATGGCATTCAAGCGAGACGCGATGGTCAATCAACTCTCACGTGGTCAGACCCAGCGGATCGGCCTGGCCCGGGTGCTGCTGCATGAACCGCAGGTGCTGCTGCTCGACGAGCCGGCCAGCGGGCTCGATCCCCGGGCCCGGATCGAGATCCGTACGCTGCTCAAGCGACTCGGAGAAATGAACAAGACGGTTGTCGTCAGCAGCCACATCCTGCCCGAGTTGGCTGACGTCTGCACACGGGTGGGGATGATCGAGAAGGGGCACCTGATCGTCGACGGGTATGTCGAGGACGTGATGCGCAAGGCTCGCGAGCGGCTGGTGTTGCATGTGCGGGTTCGAGAGGGAGACGGGGGCGGCAGTGCGGCGGCAACAGATCGGGCGGCAGGCCTGATCGAACAGACCGACGAGGTCGATGCCGTGACGATCGAACGGGGCACGATCCTGGCCACGCTGCTTCCCGAGGTGATGGACTACACGGCTTTGCCGACTCTGTTGATCGAGCATGGCTTTCGGATCGAGCTGTTTCGTGAGGAGGACGTCAATCTCGAGACGGCTTTCATGCAACTGACCAAGGGGTTGGTCCAATAGCCGAAATCCTCAGGCGGTGCGTCGGTTGGAAGAGAACAGAGTTGGGGTGAGACGATGGGGGAGGGATTCCTGGGGTACGACACGTCTTTGATGCTCGACGTGGTCGTCGTTGCGCTGGTGGTGGTTGTGCCGCTGCTGGTGGTGAGCCTGTGCCAGGTCCGGTTGCGGCGACGTTTTGGGATCCACAAGAGACTGCAGCTTCTGCTGGGAATTGTCCTGCTGGTTGCGGTGTCGCTGTTCGAGATCGACATGCGGTTGCAGGGCGGTTTCGACGAGATTTCCGACAACGACTCGGAGGCGATGCAGGTGTTGCTCTGTGTGCACCTGTTCTTCGCCATTTCGACCGTCGTGCTCTGGATCGTCACGATCAGCCTGGCGCTGAGGCATTTTTCGAGCCCACCGGAACCGGGCGATCACAGCCGGTTGCACCGACGGTTGGGCTGGCTGTCGACGCTCGACATCACCGCCACGTCGGTCACCGGGCTGCTGGTCTACTACTTCGGCTTCGTGTGGCCACCGGGTTCCTGATCGGTCCCGGAGTCGACTCGAGCGGTGAGCGGCTTGGGCGAGTCGATGGAGTGCCGGGCGACGTGCGGCGGGGCAACCGGATCGCCGACCTGGCCCTGTTCGATTCGCAGCAGTTGTTCGCCGAGGACTCGGACCTGCCGGGTTACCTCCTCGTTGGTCTGTTCCAGGCCGCTGGAGACGAGCGTCACGATGCCCAGGAACAGCAGCATCTGGCCTGCGGTGGCGATCAGCCAGGCGGTGGGCGTGTTGAGCGGGGCATGGCCGAACCCGTTCCAGACGATCAGTGCCCCGCCGATGGTCAGTCCAAGCACTCCGACATAGGCCAGCAGTTGCCCCCAGAGCGAGGTTGAGTGTGTCAGGGCACTGGTGGTGGCGCCTGGCGGAAGCGGGGAGAAATGGGGAGCCGTGTGCCCGGGAATCGGTGCATCGGGTGAGATCGGTTCGGAGTGGACGGCCAAGTCGAGTGATTCTGAATCCTGCGAGATGTCGGCGAGTGTCGAAGCGACGGCGGCAATCGGGTCGTGGTCGGCGGCGGTTCCGACGGAGGTGTCCGGCGGCCGTGAGGATGCCGCGGTTGGCCTGGTGGGTTGTTGCTGGTCCGCGTGTGAGACGTCGACCCGGTAATTTCGACGTGCGGGGCTGCGAGACGGCGAAGGAGTCCGGGGGGGTGACGTGGGGACCGGTTCGTCGACGTTTTCGGGCTCGCCGATGTCCGACATCTTGAGTTGGCCTGGGGACTCGGCGGTGTCTTGAGTGCTGGTCTCCAGTGGGTCGTCGGCAGCCCAGCGTTCCAGCAGGGCGCGAGCCTGTCCGGCGGCGGCGTCTTCGGGGGGCGCATCGACAACCTCACATCCGCAGCGTGGACACTGGGACGGCTTGTCGTCGGAAGCGCGGCCCACGGGGGCCTGGCACGTGGCGCACCACATCCGTGTGATCTGCCTCGTTGTAAGTACCGAGGAGGGGCCGACATTCTAGGAATGCTCTCGGCCAACGCAAGATCGGTTCCACGGAAGCGGGGGTCCCGAGTTGTCTCAGGTAAAGAACTCGCGGGCTTCCTCCATGAACTCCGGCTCGAGCGTTCTCATTTCGCCCACCACATCGCCCAATTCGACCGAGGTGATGCGGGTGCCACGGAGCGAGACCATTTGACCGAACTGGCCCTCGTGGGCCAGCCGTGCGGCGTGGACACCCAGTCGTGTGCCCAGCACGCGGTCGTAGGCACTCGGAGCACCACCTCGTTGAAGGTGCCCCAGTGTCACGACCCGGGTCTCGATTCCCGTTCGCTGTTCGATCAGTTCGGCGATGATCTCACCCACCCCACCCAGTTTGACGTGTCCGAATTCGTCGACCTCGGTGTCCTGGGTGACGAACCCGTCGATCTGGGGCAACTCGACCCCTTCACTGACGATCACGATCCCGTACATCTTGCCCGCTTCGCGGCGCTGCTTAAGCAAATTGCACATGTAGTCCAGGTCGGGTTTCTCCTCGGGGATCAGGAAGTAGTCGGCGGCGGTCGAGATACCCGAGAAGCACGTGATCCAACCGGCGTGCCGACCCATGGTCTCGATCACCATCACCCGTCGGTGCGACTCGGCCGTGGTCCTCAACCGATCGACGGCTTCCATTACGACGTTGATCGAGGTGTCGAAGCCGAAAGTCACGTCCGTACTGGAGAGGTCGTTGTCGATGGTCTTGGGGACTCCGATGGTGTTGATGCCGTGATCGGCGTTGAGCCGGTGAGCCACTCCGAGCGTGTCGTCGCCACCGATGGCGATCAGGGCGTCGATTTCGGTGGCTCGAATGGTCTCGATCACGCTGTCGACGGTCGTTCGATCCTTGAAGGGGTTGGTTCGTGACGAGCCGAGGATCGTGCCACCGCGGGCAATGATGTCGTCGGTTCCTTCGGCAGTCAGTTCGATGCAGTTTTTCTCAATCAGGCCCCGCCAGCCTTCCAGAAAGCCGATGGTGGTGCCGCCGCGGTTTGCGTTGGTGCGGACCACCGCGCGGATCACCGCGTTGAGTCCCGGGCAGTCGCCGCCTCCGGTCAGGGCTCCGATTTTCATCATCTCGATCCTGTCACTGCGTCTGTGGCTGACTGGTTACAGCAGTTCCCGTTCGATGAAGCCGGTGTCGACCTGGCCTTCGACAAACGCCGTATGGTTGAAGATCTGTTGCAGCAGCGGAATCGTCGTGTGAATCCCTTCGATCTGGAATTCATCGAGAGCCCGTTTCATGCAGCGGATCGACTCGGCGCGGGTCGGCCGGTGAACGATCAGCTTGCCGATCAGAGAATCGTAGTAGGGGGGGACACGGTAGCCGACGTGAATGTGGGAGTCGAAGCGGATGCCGCGACCGCCGGGTACCCTCATGCCGGTGATCGTTCCGGGCGAGCCGCGGAAGTCGTTGTCGGGGTCCTCGGCGTTGATTCTCACCTCGATCGACGACCCGTTGCACGGGATGCTCCGTTGCGAGAGGCCCAGTTCCTCTCCGGCTGCGATCCTCAACTGCTGTTCGATCAGGTCGATGCCGGTCACCTGCTCGGTCACAGGGTGCTCGACCTGGATGCGAGCGTTGACCTCGATGAAAAAGAACTGGTACTGGCTGTCGACCAGGAACTCGACGGTACCGGCGTTGGCGTAACCGGCGGCCTGGATCAGCCGGATGGCCGCCTTGCAGATGTCCTCGCGGACCGCCTTGGGCAGGTCCGGTGCCGGAGTTTCCTCGACGAGTTTCTGGTGCCGCCGCTGCAGGCTGCAGTCTCGTTCCCAGAGATGCACGGCGTTTCCGTGATGGTCGGCCAGGATCTGCACCTCGATATGCCGGGGGTTCTCGATGTACTTTTCGAGATAGACGCCGGAATTGTTGAAGGCCTTCTCGGCTTCGGCGGCCGCTGACGAGAGGCCGCTTTTCAGGGAGATGTCATTGCGGGCGACCCGCATTCCCTTGCCGCCGCCTCCGGCGGTCGCCTTGACCAACACCGGGTATCCGATTTCCTCGGCCACCCGCAACGCCTCGGCCTCGTCTTCAATCAACCCTTCACTCCCGGGCACCGTGTGCACCTTGGCGTCTTGAGCGATCTTGCGAGCGGTGACCTTGTCTCCGAGTTTCTTCATCGCCTCGTGCGGAGGTCCGATGAACTCGATCTTGCAACTGCGGCAGACTTCGGCGAAGTGGGCGTTTTCGGCCAGGAATCCGTAGCCGGGGTGGATCGCCTGCACGTTGCCGACCTCTGCGGCACTGATGATCCGGTTGATCATCAAGTAGCTCTCGGCCGAGCTGTTTCCACCGATGCAGTAGGATTCGTTGGCGAGTTCGAGGTAGCTGGCGTTGCTGTCGGCCTCGCTGTAGACCGCCACCGTCTCGATTCCCAACTCGTGGCAGGTGCGGATGATCCGTAGGGCGATCTCACCGCGATTGGCGACCAGGATGCGCTGGAACATGTGACGGTCACCGACGGGGTGGCTGCAGTGGCTGCGTGTCAGGCCGGCTGGATGCGGAAGAGCGGCTGTCCGAACTCGACGGCCTCGCCGTCTTCGACAAGCACTTCGATGATGGTCCCGGCCGTCTCGGCCGGGATCTGGTTGAAGACCTTCATCGCCTCCACGATGCAGACCACCGAATCGGGCGAGACGGCCTGTCCGATCTTGACGAACGGTGGATCCTCGGGGCTTTGAGCCGAGTAGAAGGTGCCGACGGTCGGCGAGTTGATGGTCGGAACCGCCGGTTCGTCGGATCCGCCGCCTCCGTCGCCGACCGGTGGTGGTGGGGCGCCACCGCTGGTGGGGACCGCTTCGGTCGGACCCCGCCGCAGTTTCCAGCTCTGGTCGCCCTGGCTCAGGCTGATTTCGCTCAGCCCGTGCTCGTCCATCAGGGCGATCAGTTCCCTGAGTTTGTCGAGGTCGAATGCCGGTTCATCTGCCATCGGCGCGTGTTCCGCAACGGGATGAGGACGGGGAGTGGAAAAGGTGGGTCAGGCGATCTGGACGACGGCGTCTTCGAACCGCTTGGGCACGCTGGTCAGGACTTCGTGGCCGTCACGGGTCACCAGAACGTCGTCTTCGATTCGCACACCTCCCCAACCGGGGAGATAGATGCCCGGTTCGACGGTGATCACCATCCCGGGTTCGAGGACACCTTCGGCCACGGGACTGAGTCGTGGTTCCTCGTGGATATCCAAGCCTATGCCATGCCCGAGCCCATGCCCGAAGAACTTGCCGTAGCCTGCGTTTTCGATGACACGACGGGCAGCCCGATCGACCGATTTCAGGGTCGCACCGGGGCGGATCGCCTTGATGCCCTGACGTTGGGCTTTCAACACAACCCCATAGATGGTCTCGAGTTTCGGCGGGATCTTACTGGTGAGCAAAACACGCGTCAAGTCACTGCGATAGCCGCCTGTGGTCTTGGCACCCCAGTCGAACAGCACGAATCCGGATTCGCCGATGCGGGTGGATCCGGGTCGAGCGTGCGGGAGCGCGGCCCTCGGTCCCACCGCGACGATCGGCTCGAAGGCCGGACCCTCGGCCCCGAATCGCCGCATCAGGTGTTCGAGTTCGTGGGCCACTTCGAGTTCGGTCTTGTCGGCCTCCAGCACCGAGACCATGGCGGCAAAGCCCCGTTCGGCCTGGTGAACCGCCAGTCGGATTTCGGCGATTTCGTCGCTGTCCTTCTTGGAGCGGAGTTCGTTGACGAGCATGCCGACGGAGACCAGTTCGGGCGATCCGTCGGAACCGGAAATCGCTCCGGAGATCCGTTCCCAGGTGGCCATGCTGGTCGAGTGGGCTTCGAAACCGAGGGCACCGAGCCTGGCGGCGGCCGCGACGGTGGCGACCGCATCGTGCATCGGACGACGCGCATCACGGATCTCCACATCCAGCCCCGAACACTCCTCGGAAATCTGGACCGTGTAGCGGGTGTCGCTGATCAACACTCCCAGTTTCGGGCCGACCAGCAGGTAGCTGCTGTCGCCGGTGAAACCGGTCAACCAGGTCACGTTGGATTCGTCGGTCACCAGCAGGGCCGGCAGACCGAGCTTACGCATCCGGGCGATCAGGCTGCGCCGTCGGCGGGTAAATCGAGCCTGGGACATGGCAAGCGTATGCGGGCGGAGGCGTACTCGGGGTCTGGTCGGCACCTACCAGCCATCCTAGCGAACCGGAGACCGGGCGAATACCGTCACCGGCTGGCTGCTCGCAGTGTCGGTGGGTGAGTATGATGGGGGGCCGAGAAACGAGTGTCACCGGGCGGGAGCCAGGATGATTCTGGACCAGTTGAAGGACCTGCTGCGGCAGGGTGAGCAGGGTGGATGGAGCGAGTCGGACTGGTCGGCTGCGCTGGCGCAGCTGGCCGGGGGCGGTGACGCACCGTCGACGGCCGAACTCGAGTCGGCCCGGGTCGACCTGGATCGGTTGGCTCGTTGTGGGTACCCCGAGGTGGTCTACGCCGAGGGGAAGACGGTCGCGTCGGTGGTTGAGATCTTCGAGGCCCTGTCCGGAGCGGGGCAGGACTGCCTGGCGACTCGAGTCAGCGACGAGCAGGGAGCGGCCCTGTTGGAGCGATTTCCCGCAGTGGACTGGAACCGCCTGGCTGGTTGCGTGCGTTGGAACCGCGATCCCGGCCCGGCGACTCGCGGACGAGTGCTGGTGGTGACGGCCGGGACCAGCGATCGTCCGGTGGCCGAGGAGGCGGTCGAGACGTTGCGGTGGATGCGTTGCGGTGTCGAACGGCTCGAGGACGTGGGGGTGGCGGGGCCGCACCGGTTGCTCGAACAGCGTGACCGCCTGGCCCGGGTCGATGCCATCGTGGTGGTTGCGGGAATGGAGGGCGCGTTGCCGAGCGTGGTGGGCGGCTGGGTGGCGTGCCCGGTGGTGGCGGTGCCGACCAGTGTCGGATACGGAGCGGCCCTGGGGGGCCTGGCCGCGTTGCTGGGGATGCTCAACAGTTGTGCCGCCAACGTGACGGTGGTCAACATCGACGCGGGCTTCAAGGCCGGATTCGTCGCCGGGCTGATCGCACGGGGGGCCGCGGTTTCCGACGGAGAGGTCGACTGACGATGGAGACGCTCACCGGTGGTCCACCGCTTCCCGAGAGGCCCGCGGCCGCACACAAGGGGACCTTCGGTCGCGTGCTGATCGCCGCGGGGAGTCGCGGGATGAGCGGCGCTGCGGCGCTGGCGGGGCTGGGTGCCCTGAGGTCGGGGGCGGGGCTGGTGAGCCTCGCGGTTCCGGCGAGCCTGGTGCCGGTGGTTGGCTCGATCGAACCATCCTACCTGCTGCTGCCACTGCCTGAGGACAGTGCGGGACGGACGGGCGGCGAGGCGGCCGAGATTCTGCGCGAGGCGGCCGCCGGGGCTTCGGCGGTGGCGATTGGCCCGGGTTGGGGACGAGGTGAGGCACTGGAGACGATCGCCGCGTCGCTTTTTCTCACTCTCGCCGGTCCGCTGCTGGTCGATGCCGACGGACTCAACGCCCTGGCCGCCGTCGGTACGCTCGACTCCGACGTCGTTCCGGCCGGAGACCGTGTGCTGACACCGCACCCGGGTGAAATGGCCCGGTTGATCGGGACCGACGTGGTGAGTGTCGAGGCGGATCGCCAGGGAGTCGCCGCCGAGTTGGCCACGCGGAGTGGCGCGGTGGTGGTGTTGAAGGGGGCCGGCACGGTGATCACCGACGGACGGCGTCAGGTGATCAACACCACCGGAAACAGCGGCCTGGCCACCGGCGGCAGCGGCGACGTGCTGACCGGGCTGGTGACCGGCCTGTTGGCTCGGGGAATGAGTCCCTTCGACGCGGCCTGGCTCGGGGTGCACCTGCACGGCCTGGCTGCCGACCTGGCCAGCACCGAACTCGGGCAGTCGGGACTGATCGCTTCAGATCTTCCCGACTGGATTCCAGCCGCCTGGTGTGCAATTGGTGACGAGGGAAGTGCCGAGATTGGCTCGGGCGAGAATTGACTGTCAGAAACGGCTCTCTCTATCATGTTCCAGTTCGCCGCCGGAGGGTCCCCTGATGTCTCCGGTTGATGCACTTCACCAGCGGTCCTGAATATGTTTGCTCGGCTGGCCGCTGTCGTCGTACGCTTCTGGCCCGCATGCCTGGCTGGCTGGGTGCTGCTGTTGCTCGTCAGTACGTGGGCGGCGCCCAGGCTCGACGACGTGGTCACCTCGGGCGAATTCGCGTTTCTGCCTGCCGACTCGCCGAGCCGGCAGGGCGAGGGGCTCTTTGAGAGAGCCTGGGGCGAGACGGTGCCGAGCCGCGTGGTGATCGTGGTCAACTGCAAGGCCGACGACGACCGGCTCAACGATGACGACCGGCGGTTCATCGACGAGGTCTTGGCCCCGAAGATTGTGGCACTGGCCGAGTCGATGGGGGGTCTGGCCAAGGGCGAGGAGGACGGTGGCGAGCAGGAGGGGGCGGACGGGTCCGCGAAGATCGAGTCGAGGCGGGAACCGTCGCTGATCAATGATGTCCGCACTTTCCGCGACCGCAAGATCGGCAAACTGCTGGAGAGTCGGGACGGTCGGGCGTCGCTGGTGATCGTCGAGTTGACCACCGAGTTCCTCAATCGAGAGAACCGCAAGACGATCGAGGCGATCGAGGGGTTGATCCGTAACGAGGTCGGCCAGCCGGCGGGAACGATCTGGTCACGCGACCTGCCCGCATGGGAGCAGGCCGGATTGAATCCGCGTGACATCCAGATGCGGCTGGGGGTGGCGACCAGTGGTGAGGCAACCGTCGGTCGTGACATGCTGCGGGCCGGCGATGACAGTGCCGACGCAACGGAGTTCTGGACGGTTGTCCTGGTGGTGATCCTGCTGGTGGTGCTCTACCGGGCCCCGGTGGTTGCGTTGATCCCGTTGGTGACTGTTGTGGTCGCCGTTCAGATTGCGATGAGCCTGCTGCAGTTGGGTGCCCAGTGGGGCATCGTCGATCTGTTCCGCGGGATCGAAGTCTATGTGACGGTGCTGTGCTATGGGGCGGGGGTGGATTATTGCTTTTTCCTGATCGCCCGCTATCGCGAGGAACTGGACACACAGGCAACCGAGGCGGTGACCACGTCGTCGTCGGTCGTCGTGGCACTTGAGCAGGCGCTCTCGCGGGTTGGTGCCGCTCTGACGGCCAGCGCCGGCACCGTGATGTGCGGGATCGGGATGATGGTCTTCGCCCAGTTCGGCAAGTTCCGGCAGGCCGGTGTGGGTATCGCCTTCGGCCTGGCTGTCGTACTTGCTGCGGCATTGACGTTCACACCGACGCTGTTGAGGCTGGCCGATCGCTGGGCCTTCTGGCCGCGTCGTCCCGGTCCCGGCGGCGGTGGGAGGGCCGGGTGGGTGGCCACCGATGATCCGATCGGACACTGGATCCGCAGCAATCCTGTACAGGCCGGATGGGACCGGCTGGCCGTGTTGCTGGTCAGGTTCCCCGCGACGATCTGGATCGTCAGCGTGTTGTTGATGGCCCCCTTTGCTGCCTGGGGCGCATGGCATTACACGTCGCTGAGTTACGGGTTGCTTTCCGAACTGCCCCAGGACAACCCCAGCGTGCGGGGAGCTGCCGAGGTCCAGAAGCACTTTCCGGCCGGCAACGCCGGTCCGGTCACCTTGCTGATGGAAAACGATTCACTCGATTTTGCTTCCGCCGACGGACGCGAGTTCATCGAACGGCTGACCGGGTTCCTGGAACAGAGGCGGGAGGAACTGAAGCTGGCTGATGTCCGCAGTTTCACCCACCCCTACGGCCTTGACGGAGGCAGCGGATTGACCGGCAGCCGAATCGAGCGCCGGATTCGGCGACAACGCATCAGGCAGCACTACGTCGCGGAACTGGATGTCGCCGCACGGGATTCCACCCCGGAGACAAACGGTGAGGGGGAAGACGAACCGATCGAACCGGTGGCCTGGGTCACTCGCGTCGATGTTGTCTTCGACGATGACCCGTTCTCGCGAGACAGCATTCAGCAACTCAGTGATCTCGAGAGTCATGTCCGGAGCTTCATCGCCACCAGTCGTCCGGCGGTTGATCCGGAATCCGAGGACGCCGATGACGGGGCGGGAGATGCCGAGCCGACCGCCGAGGGACCGCCGGTCGATCAACGCACCAGTCTGCTCTCGATCGGATCGACGGCCAGTATTCGTGACCTGAAGGACGTGACCGATGCGGACCAGATTCTCATCGACGTGCTGGTCCTGGCCGGGGTTTACGCGATCCTGCTGGTGCTGTTGCGCCGTCCGGGCATTTCGCTGTACCTGATCGTCGGCGTGTTCTTCAGCTACTTCGCCGCCCTGGGCGTGACATTCGTGGTCTTCGAGTACGTGGTGGGAGACCCGGACGATTTCGGCGGGTTGGACTGGAAGGTGCCGATGTTCCTGTTCACGATCCTGATTGCCGTTGGTGAGGACTACAACATCTTCCTGATGACCCGGATCGAGGAGGAGCAACTCGAACACGGGCTGGTGGGGGGCGTGGTGGAGGCGTTGAAGAAAACCGGCAGCATCATTGCCGGTTGCGGCGTGATCATGGCCGGCACGTTCTCGTCCCTGCTGGCCGGTTCACTGGTCGGCATGCAGCAACTGGGCTTCGCGCTGGCCTTCGGCGTGCTCCTCGACACGATGGTCGTGATGCCGATCCTGGTTCCGGCCTGGTTGATCCTGCTGTACCAGGGCCGGTTGGGACCCTTGAGCCGCAGATGGAATCAGGGTGATCCGGAGGATGTGTCGGGTGGTGCGGCCAGCGGAATTTCCGGAAGTGAGGCGGAGCGGGTTCCGGGTGAAGGGGGATTGTCGGCCGATCGGTAGGTGAACACGACCGAGTACTTGGTCGTGTCGGTCTGGTTGGTTGCGGCCGAGTGCAATGCCAGGCAGTGGAACAGCAGGACGTCGCCCCGTTGGAGCGTGACAGGTTGGCGGGTGCTGATCAGGTCCTGGTTGGCGGCGAGATCCTCGCGGAAGAACTGCCGTTGGTCGAACCGTTCCGAGTCGAACGTTATTTCGTGGCTGCCGGGGATCAGTTCGAGTGCCCCGTTCTCGGGCGTTTCCGGCCCGAGCGCCAGCCAGCCGCTGACCAGTTCGGGCCTCGCGAACGACCAGTAGCGGAAGTCCTGGTGCCAGCCGGTGCGGCTCGAGTACCTGGGTTGCTTGGTCATCACGCAGTTGTGGTGGGCCAGTGGCAGGACGAGGTCGGGGCCGAGGAGGCCCGAGAGACACCCGACCAGGTCGCGGTGGGTGGCCCACGCGGCAAACAGTGGATGCCGGTCGATCGCCTGTTGCAGTCGCCGGATCGTCTCACCACCGGAGTCGGTACGGTGGGAAGGAGCCCCGGGGTAGCCCAGATCGGCCTCGTATTCGATCGGTCCCCCCGGTTCTCCGAGTTCCCGGTCGATTGCCTCCTGCAGCCCCGCACAGGTGCCCTCGGGAGCCAGGCCGTGGACGACGACAAATCCGTTGCGGCAGAAGGTCTCTTGTTCTTCGAGCGTCAGTTGTCGAGTGTGCGTGCCCACGCGTTTCTCGCCGAAGCACTTTCCGAGGAGCCCCAAAGGCCTCGTCACGGGGTGTCGGCAGCCTCTACAATGAGGAATCGAGATCGGAGCCAAGGGCGGCTCGGTCGCTCATGTTAGCAGGTTGTTCGGTCCGGTTGTCGGACCTGCCGAGACCTTCTGATCCGATCGGCCGGTCATGATCGGAGACGGCGGCCGGAGAGCGTTGGAGCGACGATGCCCGAGCAGACATCTTTCTGGGTGCGACGGACCGTCGTTTCGTGCATCCTGATCAGCCTGTTGCTGAGTGTGGGTTTCGGGGGGTTCTTCTACCTCGCGTCGCTCCGCAGCCGGCCCCCAAGCCGCAAGAAGCAACTGAGGGTCTACCAGGTCGACCTGTACCGGGTCGAACCCCGGAGGTTGCAGGAGGTCATAACCGCTTTCGGGACCGCCCGTAGCGACCACCAGGTGGTGCTGGCCGCCCAGGTCGCCGGCGAAATTGTCTCGGTGCATCCGCAATTGAGAGTTGGCCTCCGGATTCCACCGCAACAGTCAGAATCGCGGCCGGTCGTTCTGGTGGAGATCGATCCCCAGGTCTACCAGCAGAAGGTGACCCAGGCCCAGAGGCGGCTTGACGAGGACGCCGCGGATCTGGCCCGCCAGGCCCAGGACGCCCAGAACAACCGTCGACTGCTCGAGAAGGCTCGACAGGACCTGGCCGTCTACCGCAAGGAGTACGAGCGGATCCGCGGGTTGCAGGCCAAGGGCGTGGCGACCGAGAGCGACGTGACCAAGGCCACGCTGGAACTCCGGCGGTACGACGACCAGGTGATCACGCTGGAGAACCGGAAGGAGCTGCTTCCGCTGGAGAGGCAGAAACTGCTCAAGCAGCAGGCGGTTCACGAGGCGGACCTCGCCCTCACCCGGCTCGAGCTCGGTCATGCCACCGTCCAGGCGCCCTTCAGCGGGGTGTTGGGTGAGGTGCATGTCGAGCAGGGGCAGTACGTGCGTCTCGGCGAGGCCCTGGTGCGGCTGGTCGATGACAGCCGGATCGAGATCCCTGTTTCGCTGACCGCGACCGACTACCAACGGGTCCGCGGCATGCTCGACGCCGGCCGCGAGCCCGACGTGGAACTGGCCAGCGAGGCAACGGGCTCGTCGGTCTGGACTGGCCGAGTGGTGAGGCTGGCGCCGGAGGTCGACGAGCGGACCCGAACCGGTCGAGCGTTCATCGTTGTCGAGAACCGACGGCAGTCGCGGCCGCTGGTGCCGGGCACCTTTGTCCACGCCAGGATCGCCGGGGAAATTCTCGACGCGGCGATCGTCATCCCCCGTGATGCGATAGCCGTCGACGCCGACGGGCAACAGTTCGTCTGGGTGATGACCGCGCGGGCGGTTGCTGTCGCGTCAAGCGTCAAGGACGAACCCGCAACACAGGCCCGCGAGATCCAACGCCGACGGTTGCCTGCCGAGAAGACTCGGACCTTCCAGACCCTGGCACTGGTCGGTCCGGGTGTCTTGAAGGAGGGCGAGTTGATCGTGCTGACCAACCTCGATGTGCTCGCCGATAAATCGCTGGTCCGTGCTCCCGACAGCGACACCGTTCGTACGCTCGACAACGAACTGTCTGCCCAGGGAGTGACCGTGCTGCGGCGGGCCGACTCACCGGTGGGTACGTCGAAACCGGGACGGACAATCGACTGAGGCTCCTGCTGCGGTCGACCGGGCCGCGATTGTCGGGGCGGTGCTTGCAGTCGCATCGGCAGAGTCGCACAATGAGTGCCGCATCAACTTGTTGTGCCTCCAGGAGATCGCTTTCATGATGCCTCTTGCCCGTGTCATTCTCCGCTTGGTTTGCTCACCGGGTCTGGCCCGGCCTTGTCGAATGGTCCTGGGAATTGTCCTCGCGGCGATGTCGTGTGTCCCCACGGCGGCCCGGGCCGGAGAACTTCCCCGGGTGGTCGATGTCGAGCGGCAGCCCCTGGTCGCCGCGACCAAGCGGTTGGTCGAGGCACTCGAATACGCCGGATCTCCGTTGCCCAAGGCCGATCTCGATCGGTTGAGAAAGGCCTACACCGATCCGAAGGAGGGTGTCACGGTTCGACGGATCCAGGAGATCCTCGACCGCTACTGCCTGGTCGGAGTGCATATCAATGCCGAGAGCCGGGTGAAGGCGGCCGAGGGTGCTGCGAAACGGGAACTTGTCCAGCAGGGATGGCGGACGTTCCTGGTCAAGGTGCACAACGAGGCGGGTGTGACGGCGGCGTTGGCCGGGAACAGTCCCCAGGCGATGCCGGTCTACATGCGAGGACGTGGGACGAGGCAGCGACCCCAGGCCAGCGCCAAGCTGGTCCAGCTGGCCGACGTTGGCCAGAGATTCCTGGACATCGCCCTGTTCAACCGCCAACCGCTCAAGCCCACGCTCTCAGGACTCGAACTCGAATACCGCATCCTGCAGCTGTACAGCCGAGACGTGGGCCGCCGCGAGGCGAAGTTGACGTTCCACGTCGGGCAAGGGACCCAGGACCTGGGATTCCGCAGCGAGGTGGCGTTGCTGTTCGGTTGTGTGCCGGCGGTGGAAGTGTCGCTGGGGGTTCGTGACATCGACGGAAAACCGACCACTGCGGCCTTCGTGATCCGCGATCGCCAGGGCCGCGTCTATCCCAACCCCGCCCGCCGCCTGGCTCCGGACTTCTTCTTCCACAACCAGATCTACCGCGCCCACGGCGAAAGCGTGCACCTGCCCCCCGGCGAGTACAGCGTCGAGGTGTCGCGGGGTCCCGAGTACGTGGTGCAGACCCGCAAGCTCGTGGTGCCCGGTGGCGTCGTCAGTCATAAGGCCGATTTCCGGCTGGCGCGGTGGACTCATCCGGCCGACCGTCACTGGTTCTCCGGTGACCACCACGTCCACGCCGCCGGTTGTGCCCATTACGACAGTCCCACCGAGGGCGTCAAACCGGCCGACATGATGAGGCACATTCTCGGCGAAGATCTCAACGTTGGCTGCGTGCTCTCGTGGGGGCCCTGCTGGTATTCTCAGAAGCAGTACTTCGAGGGTCGCACCTCGGCCCTGTCGCGGCCCCGGTACCTGATGCGGTACGACGTCGAGGTCAGCGGGTTCCCCAGTTCGCATGCCGGACACCTCTGCCTGCTGCGACTCTCCGAGGATGATTACCCGGGTACGAAGCTGATCGAGGAATGGCCCAGCTGGACGTTGCCGGTGCTCGACTGGGGCAAGCAGCAGGGCGGCGTGGTCGGTTACAGCCACAGTGGCTGGGGATTGGCCCTGCCCGACTACGCGCCCGACGGCAAGCGTCAGTTCGTCAACTATCGCCGCGTGCCGACCGGCTGGAAGGGACGGGCAGCCGACAAGCTGCCCGACTACGCGATGCCACCGTTCGACGGGATCGGTGCCAACGAGTTCATCGTGACCGTCGTCCACGACGTCTGTCATTTCATCTCCACCGTCGACACCCCCAGCGTCTGGGAACTCAACATCTGGTACCACACGCTCAACTGTGGATTCCGGTCACGGATCAGCGGCGAGACCGACTTCCCGTGCATCTACGGCGACAAGGTTGGCCTGGGACGGATCTACGTGAAACTCGACAAGGACCAGCCACTGACATTCGACAACTGGATCGCCGGTGTTCGCAACGGCCGCAGTTACTGCGGTGACGGCCGGTCGCACATCTTCGACTTCCGGGTCGACGACGTGGCCGTCGGTGAACCGGGTTCGGACAAGGCCATCAGCCAGCTTGATCTCGACGAGCCCGGGGAGGTCAAGGTGCGGTTCGATGTCGCCGCGCGACTGGAGCCGAAACCGACCGACGCGACCGATTCGATCCGCGGCCGGCGTCTCGACCAGAAACCCTACTGGCACATCGAGCGATCTCGGATCGGGGACAGCCGCAAGGTGCCCGTGGAAGTGATCGTCAACGGGTACCCGGTGGCGCGAAAGGAGATCCGGGCCGACGGCAAGACGCGGTCCTTGGCGTTCGATATCGAGCTGGAACATTCCAGTTGGGTCGCGGTGCGGATCTTCCCGTCGGTGCACACCAACCCGGTGTTTGTCGAGGTCGATAAGAAGCCGATCAGGGCCAGTCGTCGCAGTGCCCGTTGGTGTCGCAAGGCGGTCGACGTCTGCTGGAGCCAGAAGAAGGGGCGGATCCGTGCCGATGAACAGCCGGCGGCCAAGGCGGCCTACGACAAGGCCCGGACGGTCTACGACGAGATCCTCAAGCAGAGCGTTGCCGACTGATTGGACCGAGAGAGGCTTCGGGGTGGGGTTGAAACGATGATCTGCATTTCGGTTACGCCGGAGTCGAGACGATTGGCCAGGGCCGACCTGCTCAACGCGTCACGGCAGGGGGACCTGATCGAGCTGTGTCTCGACCACCTGGTCAAGTCGCCGGACATTTCCGACCTGCTCGATGCCGTCGAGAAACCGATCCTGATCACCTGCCGACGGTCGCAGGACGGCGGCCAGTGGACCGGCGACGAGGACGAGCGGTTGCAGTTGCTGCGGCAGGCAATCGTGGCCGAGCCCGATTGGATCGAGCTCGATCTCGACATCGCCAACAAGGTGCCCCGCTACGGCAAAACCCGACGGGTGGTTGCCTACACCAGCCTGTACTCGCCCCTGGGATCGACCCGGTCAGAGATCGACGAGGTGTTCGAGAAGGCGCGGGCTGCGGATGCCGACGTGGTCAAGTTCACCTGGCCGACCCCGACGCTCGAGGCGGCCTGGCCGTTGCTCTCGACAGTCAGCCAGAAGCGTGATCTGCCGGTGGTCGGGATGGGCCTGGGTCCGTGCGGACTGACCTTCTCGCTGCTGGGCCGCAAGTACGGGTCGCCGTGGATCTACGCGGCACTCGAGCGCGGGATGGAGGCCTACGAGGGGCAGCCGACGGTCGGGGATCTCGATGATGTGCACCGTTGGCGATCGATCAGTGGTTCGACCCGGTTCATCGCCGTCGACGGTTTTGACGACGGGATGCTTGCAATGGTCGGTCTCTTCAACCAGGCCGCCGAGTCCGCCGGGTTGGACGCACGCTGGTTGCCGCTGGCCTGGGAGGATACGTCACGACTGAAGCAGATGTTCGAGAAACTGAAGATCCAGGGCGTGGTCGGGCGACTCGGTGGCGATGACCGGCTGGGCGAACTGGCCGAACGACGCGAAGAGGCACTGGGTGACGACGGGCCGGTTGACCTGCTGATGAACAAGGACGGTGCGTGGCAGGGATTCGGCTGCCTGTGGCGGGCGGCTCTGCTGGCCTTGGAGGAAGCGATTGGCGGAGGTGACGACCGGCCACTGGATCGTCGAAACGTGATGGTGATCGGCACCGGGCCACTGGCCCGGACGATGATCTTCGGGGCCTCCCGCCGACACGGACTGGTCAGCGTTGCCGGCAGCAACGACCAGGCGGCCCAGCAACTGGCCTCCGAAACCGGTGCCCGCTTCGTCTCCGTCCAGAATCTCTACGACACGCTAGTCGATGTCGTCGTGCTGGCCGATCCCGCGTTGGAACTTGGTTCCCGTCGAGGACAACTCAACCCGTCCTTTCTCCGTCCGCCGATGCTGGTGATCGATGTTGCGGCGGGACGCGAGGACTCGGAGGCGTTGACCGAGTCGCGGTCACGGGGGTGTCCGGTCGTCGAGCCCGAGACGGTCTGGTGGGGCCTGGTGGGGTCGCTGTTCCGGTCGATCACCGGACAGGATCTGTCACCGGACATTCGCCAACACGGATGATGGTCGGTGACGTGTTTTGCCGACTAGAGATTATGGTCGACTGCAGATTCTCGGATGACCGTCCGGGGCAGATGCTGTTGGGTGTGGTGGACGGACGGTCGAGTGCTTATCTTTGGTGTGTGGCCGGGGGACCTGGAGATCCGTTTTCGGCGGATTGGAGTTCCGGTGGCATGATGTGCTCGCAGATAATCCGAAAATCGGTGTCCAGTCGCACGGCGAGCGGCGGATACTCTGTATGGAGGCGAGTCCGATGAACGACCAGTTGCCGACCAGGAGTTCCACCGACGGACCCCGAGGAAGCGTCGGCGACCTGGCGGTCGAAAACCAGTTGTTGTCGCAGCGCCGCAACCAGGGCAGTTGGCTGAAATTCTCGGTCTCGGTCACCGTCCTCGCCGTGGTCGGTTACCTGGTGGTCGATCAACTTGGTGGGACGGCCGGTGCCGACGAAGAGGGCGATTCGTCTCTGGTGATGATCCACGAGGTCGAGAAGTCGGATTTCGAGGCGTTCGTTACCGAGACGGGAGATGTCGAGAGTTCGGGCAATCTGGAGATCGTCTGCGAACTCGAAGCCGCTCCGGGATCGATGGGGACGAGGATCCTCGAGTTGGTTGCCGAGGGGGCGATCGTCAAGAAGAACGATTTCCTGATCCAGTTTGACGACACTGCCGTGAAGCAGCGACTGATCGACCAGGAAACCCTGGTGGCCACCGACGCCTCGGCGGTGGTCGAGGCCAGGAGCGAACTCGAGAAGGCCCTCCAGGCACTCAATGAATATGTCGGCGGCACGTTTCCGGTCGACAAGGAGACGTTCGAGGCGGACCTGTTGACGGCCAGGTCCTTGGTCAAGAGTCACACCGACACGCTCGAGCACATGCAGAAGATGTACCGCAAGGGGTTCGTGTCACGGCTGCAACTCGAGACCCAACGGGAGAACGTCGAGATCGGGAACAAGTCGGTGCGGGTGGCCCAGATCAAGCTCGAGTCGTTGTTGAAGTACACCCGGGCCAAGAGCGTCGCAGCGTTCACGGCCGATATCGCCAAGCAACAGGCGATCCAGACGGCGGCCGAACGTAAGCTGGATCTCAGTCGGCAGAAGCTGGCCGATTTGACGGACCAGAAGGCGAACTGTCGGATCCTGGCGCCGAAGGCCGGGCAGGTGGTCTATGCCAACGACTACGAACGTCGGGAGAACGTGGTGATCGAAGAGGGGGCGGAGATACGTCAGCGGCAGGTGGTGTTGCGGTTGCCGGACCCCACTCAGATGCGGATTGCCGCCAAGATCAACGACTCGAAACTCAACCGAGTCGATGTCGGCAATGCGGTTCGTATCGTGCTCGACATCGACCCCGACCTGCCCCTGGAGGGGGAACTCTCCGAAATCAGCCCGTTCCCGTTTCCGCGTCGCTGGCACGGCGCGCCGATCGAGTACGGGGCGAAGATCCGGGTGAACAACCCCCCCAAATCGCTGCGGCCGGGACAGCGGGCCAAGGTGCACATCTTTGTGGATTCCAAGATCAACGTCCTGCAGGCACCGATCCAGTCGATCGTCGAACGCGATGGCAAGTACTATTGCCTGGTCAGGAAGGGTGCCCGGACCTGGAAACTGAGACAGGTCGAGGTGGGGCCCAATAACGACAGCTTTGTGGTTGTCGAAAAGGGTCTCGAGGTGGGTGACCAGGTGGCTCTGAATCCCGAACTTCTCTGGGAAGACACGACCAGGGACATCCCCGAGCCGGGCAAGGAATTGCCTCCGGAGGCCGCCGACGTGGCACGGACCGGCCCCTGATGTTCTGGCGTTCGCTGCAACAGGGTGGCAAAAGCTTGCTGTTGCACCCGCTGCGTTCGCTGTTGACTCTGTTGGGGATCTTCATCGGTGTCACCAGCGTGGTCTGGCTGCTGGCGATCAGCGAGGGGATCAGTCGGTCGGCACAGAAGCAGATCGAGGACCTGGGTGTCACCAACATCATTCTGCTTTCGAAGCGACCCGCCGATGACAATCTCGAGGACACGGACTTCTGGACGCCCTACGGTATCAAGCGGCGTGACTACGACACGCTGATCGATACGATTCCCACGCTGAGCTTCGCGCTGCGAATTCGCGAGGCGTACCGCGAGGCGCATTACCGCGACAAGACGATGCAGGTGCGGCTGGTCGGTTGTACGACGGAATACGCCCGGGTGATGCACCTGGATGTCAGGCGGGGTCACTTCCTGTCGGCGATCGACGTCGAGAACGAGGACAACGTCTGTGTGCTGGGAGCCGGGACCGCCGAGAAGTTCTTCCCGCTGGAGGACCCGGTCGGGCAGACGATCCGCATCCGGGACATTCCCTACCGGGTCGTCGGGTTGATGAAGGCGCGATTGCCGATGGCCGGCATCGCCGGGTCGCTCGATTCGCAGGACTTCGGCGCCGATGTCTACATCCCGGTGACGACGTTTTGGCGTCGGATCGGCGATCGCACGCTGACGATCTCGGTCGGGCAGCGGAGCGGTCAGGAGGTTGAACTGAGTCAGATCACCTTCCAGGTCGACTCGATCGACGAGGTGGTTTCCACGGCCAAGGCGATCGAGGAGACGATGGGCCGGCTGCACGACGCCGAGCAACCCGACTACGCGGTGATCACACCCCTGGAACTGCTCGAACAGGCCCGTGCCACGCGGATGATGTTCATGATCTTCATGGGCCTGATCGCGTTCATTTCGTTGCTGGTCGGCGGGATTGGGATCATGAACATCATGCTGGCGACGATCACCGAGCGGACTCGGGAGATCGGTGTCCGCCGCGCGCTGGGAGCCACCCGGTCGGACATCGTCAGGCAGTTCCTGACGGAGGTGACCGTGCTGACGACCGTCGGCGGGCTGGCGGGGATCCTGGCCGGGCTGAGCTGCCCGTGGTTGCTGGTGCAATTGCGAGAGTTGTTGCTGGAGGTGTTTCCGCGTGCCACCGCCGGGTTGCCCGACATCGTGGCCAATGCCACGCCGGTGGTGCTGCCCTGGTCGATCGTCCTGGCCTTCGGGATCTCGGTCGTGATCGGGATCCTCTTCGGCATCTACCCCGCCCGGCGGGCGGCGTACCTGGATCCGATCGAGGCGTTGCGTCACGAGTAGAGGGCTGTGCCGGAGGTTTTCAGCTCCTGGCCTCTCGACCGTCAACAGCCGGGCAACGATCAACGTCAGGACGATCCCACGCGATAGATCAGCGCCGGTCCGATCATCCCGCCGACGGTCGCCACCAGCGGCATCGCCGCCTTGCGCGACGTCGAGAGATGTTCACCGGAGAGCAGTGATTCCCAGATCTCCCTGGCCGCCAGCGCGAAGAAGAAGCACATCAGAATGTCGTTGATGATCGGCTTGATCGTATGCGGCGTGTGTGCACCGCTCGAAAGAACCTGGGCCGGCTCCTGTTCACCGGCTTCGGCGTGCGGCTCGACGGCAATCAGCGACGTGTCGACAAACGACTTGGATGACTCGTGGTCGAGATTGGCCCACAGGAAGGCGACCACCGTTCCGGCGAACAGGAACGCCGAGTAGGTCAAAGAGCTGTCTGAGTGGGTGACGTCTCACGGGGCGAACGGCAAGGGACCGTGGGAACGCAAGAGATCAGGGAATTGCACGAGATCCGAAACGGGTGATGCTCATTCGTCTTCTTCACGGAGCTTGGCCAGCACCGCGTAGTCTTCGAGCGTGGTCGTGTCACCGACGTTTTCACGACCGGCGGCGATGTCCCGCAACAGCCGTCTCATGATTTTCCCGCTGCGAGTCTTGGGCACCGCTGCGGCGAACCGGATCTGGTCGGGCGTGGCGATGGCCCCGATCTGCTCGCGGACGTGACTGATCAGTTCGGTCTTGAGTTCCTCCGATTCTTCGTCGACGATCATCGTGACGAAGCAGCAGATGCCCTCGCCCTTGAGGTCATGCGGGAAGCCGACCACCGCCGCTTCGGCGACCTTCGGGTGCGAGACCAGGGCGCTCTCGATCTCCATCGTGCTCAACCGGTGTCCCGCGACGTTCAGCACGTCATCGACCCGGCCCATGATCCAGTAGCAACCGTCCTCATCCCGCCGGGCCCCGTCGCCGGCGAAGTACGATCCGGGGATCTCGCTGAAGTAGGTCTCCAGGAACCGGTCGTGGTCTCCGTAGAGTGTCCTGAGCATTGACGGCCAGGGTTGCCGCATCACCAGCAGCCCGCCCAGGTTGTCGCCCAAGCTCTCGCCATCCTTGGTCACGATGTCGGGCACGACGCCCGGCAGGGGCCTGGTGCAACTGCCCGGCTTGGTGGTGGTCACGCCCGGCAGGGGGCTGATCATGATCCCACCGGTTTCGGTCTGCCACCAGGTGTCGACGATCGGGCATTTCTCGCCCCCGATCACCCGGTGGTACCACATCCACGCCTCGGGGTTGATCGGTTCACCGACTGTGCCGAGCAGCCGGAGGCTCGAGAGGTCGGCCTGCCCGGGCCAGTCGTCGCCCCACTTGATGAAGGCGCGGATCGCGGTGGGAGCGGTGTAGAAAATCGAGATCCCGTACTTCTGGACGATCTGCCAGAAGCGACCCTCGTCGGGCCAGTTCGGGGCCCCCTCGTACATCACCGTGGTGGCTCCGTTGGCGAGCGGTCCGTAGACGATGTAGCTGTGCCCGGTGATCCAGCCGATGTCAGCGGTGCACCAGTAGGTGTCGTCGTCCTTGAGATCGAAGACCCAGCGGGAGGTCATCGTGGTGCCCAGCAGGTAGCCGGCGGTGGTGTGCAGCACTCCCTTGGGTTTGCCGGTCGAGCCGGAGGTGTAGAGGATGAACAGGGGGTGTTCGGAATCCAGCGGAGTCGCCTCGCACTCGATCGACGCCCCCTCCACCAACTCGTGCCACCAGTAGTCCCGGTCCGGCACCATCTCGACCTCGTAACCGGTCCGTCTCACGACCACGACCTTCTCGACCGAGGGCGACTTCTCGAGGCTCTTGTCGACGGCTTCCTTCAACGGCAGTTCCTTGCCCCGTCGCCAGCCGGCATCGGCGGTGACGACCAGCTTGGCCTGCGCGTCGTTGTTTCTCTCGGCCACCGCTTCGGCGCTGAAGCCCCCGAAGATGATCGAGTGCACCGCACCGATGCGGGCACACGCCAGCATCGCGATCGCCAGTTCGGGGATCATCGGCATGTACAGCGTGACCCGGTCACCGGATTCGATCCCGAGTTGTTTCAGTACGTTGGCGAAGCGACAGACCTCACGGTGCAGGTCCTGGTAACGAAGCACCCGCGTGTCGCCCGGTTCGCCTTCCCAGATGATCGCCGCCTTGTTCTTCCGCCAGTTCTCGAGGTGACGGTCGAGGCAGTTGTGTGTGACGTTGAGCTTGCCGCCGGTGAACCACTTGGTGTCGGGCATGTCTCCCTCGGAGACCTGCTCGAAGGGCTCGAACCAATCCAGGTTCTCGCGGGCCAACTCGCCCCAGAACCCCTCCGGGTCGTCCTTGGCCCGTTGCCACATCTCCTGGTATTGCTCCTCACTGGAGATGTGCGCGTCGGCCGAAAAGGCCTCCGGCGGCGGGAACTGGCGGTTTTCCTTAAGGACGCTTTGAATCGCATCGCCACTCATCGGGACGAGCTCCTGGTCTGAGTCGTTGAGGTTCTGAACGGGGGGAGTGAGCTAAGCAGGCAGCCGAGGAGCCGATTCTACGGACGCCCAGCGCGGGGTGTCAAACAACGCCTCGCGGTGCCCCGGCTACTGCTTGCCTTCAGCCCGGTTCGACCACCACGGCTGTCCGACGCCGCCGTCTATGGTGGTGGTGCCGCCGGTCATGTAGCTGGCCTGGTCGCTGAGGATGAACGCGATCCCCTCGGCGATCTCTTCGGGTGTTCCCAGTCGCTTCAGCGGCAGAGCGGCGGCTCCTTCCTCGAGCTGCTCCTCGCTGAAGAACTTCCGTTCACCGGGCGTGTCGATCCAGCCGGGATGGACGATGTTGACACGGATGCGGTGAGGGGCCAGTTCGATCGAGGCGGTACGGGCCATGTGGTCGATGGCGGCCTTGGACATGTTGTAGGCCATCGACACGGGGATGGCGAGGACGGCGTGAGGAGAACTGACGACGACGATCGAACCGCCTTCGCCCTGCTTCACCATCTGTTGAGCCGAGGCCCGCGTTCCGTAGAATGCGCCCCACATCGACACGTTGATCGTCCTGCGGAATCCCTCCATGTCGGCGTCGATCATCAGTTCCCGGTCGCTGTAGGCGGCGTTGGAAACGAACAGGTCGAGTCGTCCCAGTTCCTCGGTCGTCCGGGCCACCATCGCCTCGACCGCCTCCTGGTCGGACACGTCGGCCTGCAGCAGGACCGCCCTTCGCCCCAGTCGCTCGACCTCCTCGACCACCTCCAGGGCTTCGTCGGTGTGCGAGCGGTAGTTGATCCCGACGTCGGCTCCTTCACGAGCCATGGCGATCGCCGTCGCGCGGCCAATGCCTCGCGAAGCGCCCGTCACCAGGCCGACTCGTCCCTCGAATCTCATCGTGGTCATTTCTCCGCTCGCCGGGGGAGACCGACCCGTCGCGGTTCGCTCGAACGGGCCGATTGTCGATCGAGAATCGCAACGGCGTCACGGCCGGCCCGTTCTAGAGAAGAACCGGCCGGGAGCTGTCGTTTCCCGACAATCCCCGCACGATGTCCTCAGCAGGAAAAACTGGTCCCACATCCGCAGGACTGCTCCGCGTTGGGGTTGTTGAAGGTGAACCCGCGTTTTTCCAGGCCGTCGTACCAGTCGATCGTCGTGCCGTCGAGGAACAACAGGCTCTTTCGATCCACGGCGACCTTCAATCCGTGCTGGGTCGAGACATCATCGGCAGATTCGTCGACCTTGTCATCGAATGACAGGCGGTACTGAAAACCGCCGCAGCCACCACCTTCGACTCCGATTCGCAGAACGTGTTCTTCCACCGACAGGCTCTTCTCTTCGAGAGCGCGTGACATCTCGGCCGCGGCTTTCTCGGTAATCATGATCCCCATCGTGTCACCTCAGTTCCAGAAAAGCACCAGCCAGAAACACGGTCGGTGGCCGACCCGGCTGAACCGGCTGAATTGTAGCATCCCGATCGGGTTGGGAACAGACCACCCGAGTGACTTCCAGCGGTGACTCACTGCACGGCCCTGATCACGTTCCGGTCTTGCGGATGCCGGGGCAAAACACTATCAAACCGCCCCTTCCTGCACCGATCCGCTCATGGCCTGGTACCAGCCCGGATACGGACGACCGATCAAGACGGTCGTGCGGTTGTTGCTGGTCGCTTGGGGCGTGTTCCTCGTAGGCGGGTTCTCACTCGCTGTCTCGCTTTCTCCTGATCCGGCCGGTTTCGGTACTCACCAACAACTGGGGTTCCCACCCTGCTCGTTCCAGACCATGTTCGGAATTCCCTGCCCCAGCTGCGGGATGACCACGTCGTTTGCCCACTTTGTCCGTGGCCAGTGGCTTTCGGCGGGGCAAGCCAACGTCGGGGGGCTGTTGTTGGCGTTGGTCAGCGGATTGATGCTGCCCTGGTCGTTCTGGAGTGCAGCACGCGGAGAACTGGTGGGGATCCGCGACCCGGACAGTTGGCTGGCGTGGGGAGTCGGCGTGTTGACGGCGGTGACGGCATTGAATTGGTTGATCGAGGTGACGGTCGGATGATGCCACGAAATCTCGTCGAGACCCGATCGCGACGGTCTCGGGCACCGATACTGCTGCTCCTGTTGGCCGTCCTGGTGGGGGCCGGCTCGGGATGTTCCCTGGGAGTGATGGCCGGCAAGATGCTCTTCGGCAATCCCAAGATTCCCCCGGCGTTCACGATGGCCACGGGGATCAACCTGGTCGACTCGGACCAGACCGTTGTCGTCATCGCCCGGGTCCCCTCCTACCTCTCCGGCGACCTCGCCACGCTCGAACCGGATCTCATCACCGGTGTCACCGATCAGCTGACCCGTGAGTCGATTCGGACGATCCCGGCCAACGAGGTGATCGACTGGATCGACGAGCGAGGGACCAGTGACGATGTCGGTGCGGCGGCCGAGAAATTCGGGGTCGACTACGTGATCCATATCGAACTGGCCATGTTCGAGAATCTCGAGGACAAGACCCCGTGGTTGCATCGCGGCCGGTCGGCAGGAACCGTCTCGGCTTACAAGGTCGAAACGATCGAAGGCAAGAAGGTGTCCCGGCTGGTCTTCGATCGCGGCTTCGACGAGCGTCATCCACGCCGCCAGCCGGTACCCGTCGGCGAAGTGTCACGGACCGTCTTCAGCCGCCGTCACCTGGACCAACTCACCGGTGACCTCGCTCGCAAGTTCCATGCCCATCTCCCCGGTGCCGGCATCTGAGCCCCCCCGACCGACAAACTCCAACAGATCAGCGGAATGGACCACCGGCCATGACCAGTTCCCACTCCACTCGTCGCCTGCTGCGGGTCTCGATCCACGTTTCTGCGGCCACACTGGTCGTCGTATCACTGACCGGGTGCCTCAAGCAGATCCTCTTCTTCGGGCTGCTGATCCACGGCCCACCGTCGATCGAGCCCGACTTCGAGTCACGAACCGGGAAGTCGATGACCGCCAAGGGAGTCACCGTCGCGGTGCTCTGCGAGGCCCCGCTGGAACTGCAGCACGACTTCGGCAAGGTCGATCGGGAAGTCGGCAAGTATCTCACGTTCCGGTTGCGCGAACACCAGATCAGTTCCGTTCACCACGAACGCGTACAGGCCTGGCTCGACGAACATCCCGACTGGGACTCGCCGGTGGAACTGGGCGAAGCGCTCGGGGTGACCTACGTGATTCATATCGAGATCGAGCAGCACAGCCTGTTCGAGAAGAACAACCAGAACCTGTTGAGGGGGCGGACCGAGGGTCTGCTGAGTGTCTACGAGATGTTGCCCGAGGGTGGAGGAAAGCGGATCTACACTCGCGATGTCCGGGCTCGTCATCCGAGGTTGGCTCCACGTTCGACCTACAACACCACTCCGGCCAACTTCAAGCGAGAGTACCTCTCGCGACTCAGCGATCAGCTCGGGTGGTTCTTCTACGAACATCACCACGGCGACGACATCCCCGACGCCATCTGATCGGCCGTGGTTGAATGGCCGGGAATTGACCGTCGCGAGGTTCTCGCGAATAATCGGTCGAGACAACCGATCCCGGGTCCGAACCAGCGGTGCGCCGTGCCGCACGGGAAGGTAAAAACCGAACACGAGTTGACGGGATGGCAAGCTGGTTCAAGTGGGGCCGCACGACCCGGGCCGCGGTGTCCAGGCAGCCGGTGCGGCACGTCTGTGGTTGTGGCCAGGCCACCGATGTCATCCGAGCTGACCAGTTCCAACGCCTGACCTGCGCGCTCTGCGGACGGGTCGGCATCCTGCTGCCGCGAGACGTCTATCCGGGATCCGGCCCCGTTGATCAGCCGGCGGCATCCACTACCGACCCACTCGATGCCCCGACTCGATCTCGGCCTGCCGCGCGATCCGGACGTGCGCAGCAGGTTGGTGATTCTCCCGGTCGGGCGCGACCGGCTTCCGGATCATCCCCCGCCAAGCCCTCGCCCGAGAGAACACCTCAGCCGACATCGCGGCAGCCCGTTGCAGAGACCACGCAGCCGAAAGCCGCCGCATCCCCTGACAGCCGTCAGCCCGGGGAACCGTTGGTGACACGGCGCGGCATCCAGGCCGAACCGGCACACGCTCCACGTCGACGGAGGATCACGCCCTTCCGGCTGGTTGCGCTCTGCATGGTGATGCTGGTGGGGGTCACCGGTTGGTGGAGTTTGCGGCAGCTGCAACTCTCCAGTGACGCGAGCCGACTCCGCGACCTGATGAAGAGTGGCCTCGAATCGCTCGAAGCCGGTGACTTCTCCGCGGCCGCCCGCGATCTCGTGCAGGCCACCGATGTGCTCGACCGGCTCGGCCGCGAGGACTCGGCCGCCGACCTGGTCCGGCAGCGCGGACGTGAGGCGGCTGCGGCCGACGGGCTGGTCAGTGTCTCGCTGGTCGACATCCTGGACGAAGCCGACCGATCGCAGCGGAGTGGTGCCGATGGTTCCTGGACGCGGCAGTTTCGGCGCGACCACCGTGGTCGTTGGATCATCATGCAGTCGGTTCTCGAACGACCGAGCGACCGGGTGGATGACAAGACCAAGGAGAGTGGTGAAAAGCAGCTGCCGGGCACCTTCGAGGTCGAGTATCCGTTTGCTGTGGGGAAACGGGCTGTGCGGTTGACCGGGCGAATGCCGGGATTGGTTCGCCTGCCGGGCTGGGGTGACCCCGCTGACGAGGACCCCCGACCGGTGATCTTCGCCGCGCAACTCGAGGCGTGCCGTTTCGATCCGGGGACCGAGACCTGGTGGGTCGAATTGTCGGCCGACACGGCATTTCTCTGGACCGACATCGGCAGCTACGGCCAGTTGGGGTTCCTGCCCGACGCCCTCTTCGGTGACGCGGAGATCGCCGCGATCCTCAAACGGCAATCCGCCGCAGCCGGACTTGCCGTCGATGTCCCGGCCGATCCGGTCAAAACCGATGACGGGTCGTCGGAAACTCTCCCGAAGATCGGAGCACTTGACCGGGAGGCCACACGATGAGTCGCCCCCTGACACTCGTCTCGATCCTGATCGTCGTACTGTCGAGTCCGGCTCCGGTCGATGCGGTGATATCGATCGAGGACTTCGTCAAGGCCAAGGAGAAATGGCCCGCCCAGGTGGGCCTGCGACAGGTGATCGAGGGTCGTTACGCGGTGACAGGTCGGACACTGTTGAGATTCCACAACTGTCCGCTCGATTTTCGATCGAGCGAGCCCCTGCCCAAGTTGTCGCGGCGCGGCGCCCGCGACGTCAACGTGCTGGTGATTGGCCGCATCCGGCGAGATGGCCGAACGCTGTTTTTCCGGATCGAGCGGATCTCCAAGCAGGACGACGACTTGAAGCTGTTTGAACGCCGCCGCCCCATCGGTCCGAAGGCCAAGCCGGCCGACTGGTTCCAACTGGCCGACTGGTCGTCAAGACGCGGACATTTCTACAAGGATGTCGAGTTGCAGGGGAAGGCGTCCGAGGCAAACCGGTTGGGGATTGCCCTGGCACGTCGCCAGGCCGCCGGCGATGCGAAGTTGCTTCGCGAGGTCGCCCGGGTGGTTGTCACGCGAGCCGTCGGCAACCGGTTGCAGCGGGCGATCGAGCACGAGGCAATGCGAGTGGAACTGAAGTCCGCCCGGGGAAAGCCGGCGGCACTCGCGGCCGTGCGCGATCGGATCGGCCGCGGGTGGCCCGGTGCCGAGGATACGAAGAACCGGGCCGAGCAGTCCCTGGTCACTCGCTACCGAGATGATCCGGTGGCGGTCTACAACGCGGCCGACGAGGACGACCGGCGTCGATTGCACCGCGTGTTGTATGCCGACCTGGCGATCGGATTGATCATTGCCGAAGCCCGCGAGGCGGGGACGAGTGGTTACAAGGTGGCCGAGCTGATTCGTCAGCGGGTGCCCGAAGCCTTGGCTGAGGCGTCACGGTTCGAGCGAATGGCGATCGATGCCGACCTGGAGCGGGTGGCCGAAATGGGTCGTTCGGAACTGGATCTCCTGGTGGCTCGATTGAACACCGTGCAGCGGGCCACCGATGCCGACCGTGCGGTCGACCGTTGGCTGGAAGCTCGCCGCGGACGGTTGCTCGCCGAGGGCGTGGCTGGGCGTCTGCGTCTGGCCGACCTGGTCCTGTCGTTGAAGAACGACCGGCCCGCGGCCGTCTCGATGCTGGTGGACGCCGATCGTCTCAAGCCCGACGATCCCGAGGTCGCCGAGCGACTGGGTCAGCTTGGTTACGCCAAGCAAGAAAAAAAGTGGGTGCAGGTCCGGAGAGACCTGCCCACCGTACCACGTCGGGTGGCTGTGCCGACCGGGGTCCGCGTGGGGATGAGCGGCAAGCAGTTGCTGGCCGTGATGGGCACTCCGCGTCGAGTCACCCGACTGGCGGTCAAGCGGTTGATCAGCGAGATCTGGGTCTACGGCGATCCGGGTGGCAGTCGCATCGCCGTGCACCTGGTGCGGTCTCGCGATGACGGCACCGCCGCGGTGCAGGGCATCAGCCAGTTGCCGTCTCGTCGCTAGGACATCTACACGTTGTCCCAGTCTTCCTCGATTTCCATCCGGCAGTCGGGCAGGCTGTCGAGAAACACGGGGCCGTAGGGCTTGGTGCGAATGCGGGGATCGAGAATCACGACACGGCCGTTGTCGGAAGCTCGGCGGATCAGCCGTCCGAAGCCCTGCTTGAGCTTCAGCACCGCTTCGGGCAGTTGGTATTCGACGAATGGGTCGCCGCCGCGAGCCCGGATGCGTTCGAGCCGAGCCTCCAGCAATGGGTGGTCCGGGACGCTGAAGGGCAACCGAGTGATAATCACCGTCTCGAGCGCCTCGCCCGGCACGTCGACTCCCTGCCAGAAACTCTCGGTTCCGAACAACACGGCACCGGTTTCCTGGCGGAATCGTTCGAGCATCAACGTGCGAGACATCGTGCCACCCTGGCAAAACAGGGGACGGCCCTGTTGATCACACCAGTCGGCGAGTTCGTCGGCGGCTCCCTGGAGCATGGCGTAGCTGGTGAACAGCACCAGGGTTCCCCCCCGGCTGGCCGTCACGTGGCGGCGGATCGCCTCGGCACACGCCTTGGCGTAGTCGGCGGTCTGCCGCGGGTCGGGCATCCGTGATGGCAGGATCAGGCGGCACTGCGACTGGTAATCGAACGGGCTACCCAGCCGCAGGTGCCGCGCGTCGGAGATGCCGAGTCGGCCGGTGCTGAATTCAAAGTTGTCCCGTCCCACCGCCAGCGTGGCACTGGTCAGAATCGCCGTGGGAATCCGATCGAACAGCAGTTGGCGGAGGATCGGGGCGATGTCGATGGGGCTGGAGGCCAGTCGAGTGGTGCTGTATTGCCGATTCTGCTGGGTCTCTATCCAGTAGACGGCATCATCGAGCTGGTGCGACATCCAGGTGTCGACCGCCTCGGCCAGGTCCCTGGCCCGCTCGGCCGCCGCCGTCAACTCGATTCGCTCCACGTCGGACTCGATCTGATCGGCAGCGTCGATCACGTTGCCGGCGAGTTGTCTGAGTGGTTCGCTGAGCGGGTTGGGCAGCGACGGGGGGACGCGGACCCGGCCGTTGGTCGATTCCTGTGACTGTTGCCAGTCTCGGAGCATCTCGAAGAAGTCCCCGGCGGCCAGTCGAGCGTCCTGGGCAAGTTTCTGGAGGTGTCGCTGCTGGTGATGCACCAACAGGCCGCGGTTCTGGCGATCGTTGTAGAGCCGGTTGAGCGCGAAGTCGAGTTGTCCGCTGGTGACGGTGAGGCCGAGATGGTCGGCGGCGACGGCTTCGACGGTGTGGGCCTCGTCGAAGATCACCACATCGTAGTCGGGCAGCAGTCGCCCACCGGCACGGCGGACGGCGAGGTCCGAGAAGAACAGCGCGTGGTTGACGATCAGGATGTCGGCGTTCTGCGCGCGTCGGAGCGCCTGGTAATAGAAGCACTCTTCGTGTCGCGGGCAACTGCGGCGGAGGCAGTTGTTGCGGTCGCTGACGACCTCGTCCCAGACGGTTGACAGCGGCCGAAAGCCCAGGTCACTGCGGCTGCCGTCGCTGGTCTTCAGCGACCAGTCGACCAGGGATTCGAGTTGTTCGACCTCGGCCGGTTGGTCGAACATCGCCTGCTCACGGACGACGGCTCCGGTGAGCCGTCTGAGGCTGATGTAATTGCTTCGTCCCTTGGCCAACACGGCCGAGAACTCGACCGGCAGCACCGCGTTGAGGAACGGGATGTCGCGGGTGATCAGCTGTTCCTGGAGTGCGATGGTGTGAGTCGAGATGACGATCCGTCGGGGCCGATCGTCGTCGGACGGATCGCCGGCGACGGCCAGGATGGCCGGGACCAGGTACGAAAAACTCTTGCCGACTCCCGTACCTGCCTCAACGACCAGGTGCTCTTTCCGTCGGATCGCTTCGGCCACCGCCTCGGCCATCTCCAACTGCTGCGGCCGTGTTTCGTAGGTCTCCAGCCGCCGGGCGATTCGGCCGTCCTGTCCCAGGATCGAATTGACATCGGTGCTCACGCGGTCGAGCCCATGCAGCGGAACGCGGTCAGGCACATGTCGTCGCTCTGGTCCCGCTCGCCGCAGTGGGCTTCGACGTCGCTGACGATACTGAGGATCATCGCGTCGAGTTCGCCGGGCGCGGCGGAGAGGCTCTGATGCAGCCGTTGGGCACCGAAGATCTCGCTGTCGCCGTTCATCGCCTCGGTGACCCCGTCGGTGAACATCAGCCAGGTGTCCCCGGGAGTCAGAGGATGCTCCTGCTGACGGAATTCCTGGTCGGGCACGATGCCCAGGGGCATCCCGGGGTGCTGTGAGATGAACTCGGTGATCGACCCGTCGGCGTGACGGATCAGCGGGGGCAGGTGGCCGGCGTTGGCCACCACGACCCGGCCCGCCGCGGGGTCGACCACGGCCAACACACACGTGATGAACCGGTGGCCGAGTCCGCTGGTGGAGATGTCGCGGTTGAGATCCGAGAGTGCCAGCCCGAGGTCGGGTTGGCTGATCAGGTGATAGCGGGTGGCCGAGTAGAGCCGGGCCATCAGCAGAGCCGCCGGGATGCCCTTGCCCGCCACGTCGGCGATGGCGACGGCGACCTGGCCGCCAGGGAGTTCGACGTAGTCGAAGTAGTCCCCCCCCACCCGGTCGGCCGCCTCGTAGTAGTCGTAGAACTCCAGTCCCGCCGCCTGGGGTCGCTTGTTGGGCAAGAACCCCAGTTGGACCTGGGTGGCGAACTCGAGTTCTCGTTCGAGATCGCGCTGCTTGAGCACTTGGGCGTGCAGGGCGGCGTTTTCGATGGCCAGGGTCCCCTGGGTGGCGACGCCGATCAGCACGTCAAGATCGCTCTCTTCAAACGGAAGTCTCACGTCGCGGCTGGACAACTGGATGACCCCCAGCGGCTGCCCGTCTTGTCCCATCAACGGGGCACACATCATCGATCTCAGTTGCATTCCCGCGATGCTCTGGCTGCCCAGGAACCGGTTGTCTCCCATCACGTCGGCGCTGAGAATTGCCTCGCCGCTCTGCATTGCCTCGCGGACGATCGTCAGGCTGATCGCCGGCGTGCGGTCCCCGGTCTCGGACCGGCTGCGAGTGGCCCGGATCACCGGGGTGCTGCTGCTCGGCTCGTTCAGCAGTACGAAGCCCTCATCGACCTGTGGGAAGATCTTGAAGAGTCCATCCAGCATTCGGGTGAGGACTTCGTCGAATTCGAGCACCTGCCCGAGGCTCTTGGAGATTTCCAGCACCGCCTGCAGCTTTGCTTCGGGGTCGGCCACGAC